>Ga0105248_10010629_pt1 | contig 10150 bp, 9 predicted proteins | sample KBSS34metaG_FD_81524 | JGI IMG/M metagenome (GOLD analysis project Ga0105248, IMG submission 81524) | Switchgrass rhizosphere microbial communities from Kellogg Biological Station, Michigan, USA - KBS S3-4 metaG | ecosystem: Host-associated > Plants > Roots > Rhizosphere > Soil | place... | reverse complement strand
GGGAGACGGCGTCATGGACGTCTACCTCCACATCCCGGACGGCGACCAACCCACCGAGACAGCGCCGCTGCCGGTCGTCATCCTCTACCCGGACGCCGGCGGGGTTCGGCCGGTCATGCAGGAGATGGCCGCCCGGTTCGCCGCCGAGGGCTACGCTGTCGCGCTGGCGAACTACTTCTACCGGTCCGGCCGGCTCTCCTTCGACATGGGCGCCGTCCTGGACGATCCGGACGAGCGATCCCGGATGATGGCGATGCTCGGCGAGGCCTCGCCGGCCGACGTCGTGCGCGACACCGAGGCCCTGCTCGACGTCCTGGCCGAGTCCGGCACCCTGCGCGCGGACCGGGCCGGCGCGGTCGGGTACTGCCGGGGCGGCCTGATGGCCTTCACGGTGGCCGGCGAGCTGCCCGAGCGGATCGCCGCCGCCGCGTCGATCCACGGCGGTGGTATCGCGACCGACGCGCCGACCAGCCCGCACCTGCGCGCCGAGGCGATCACCGCCGGCCTCTACTTCGGCGTCGCCGAGAACGACCGCAGCTGCACCCCCGAGCAGCAGGAGCTGCTCATCGCCGCGCTCGACAAGGCCGGCACCCGCTACGAGCTGGAGAACGTCCCCGCCGGCCACGGCTACGCCGTCCGTGATCACACCGGCGTCTACGACGAGACCGCCGCCGAAAACCACTTCGCCAAGGTCACTGCCCTGTTCGCCCGCGAGTTCCCCCGCACCTGACGGCGCTCCTGAGCGTTCGCGTTCCGCGGAGCGTGATCTCGATTCGTCCCGTCGACACCGACAGAGATCCGCTCTCCCCGCACATCCGCGGAAGCGGCGCACAGCCTCGGACTACGGCGTGTAGATGATGTCCCAGAGGCGGGCGGTCATGTCGGTGCTGGTGGTGGCGAGCAGCAGGCCGAAGGGGGCGAAGGCGCAGCTCATCACGGTGCTGCTGTGGCCGGTGAGGGTGGCGATGGCCGAGCCGGTGGCGACGTCCCACAGTAGGGCGGTGTCGTCGGTGCTGGCGGTCGCGAGCAGCAGCCCGTCGGGGGAGAACGCGCAGCTCTGGGCGGAGCCGGGCAGGGTGGCGACGGTGGTACCGCTGGCGGCGTCGGTGAGGCGGGTGCCCTCGTTGCCGGCGGTCGCGAGCAGGGCGCCGTCGGGGGAGAAGGCGCAGGTGCCGGTGAAGTTGGTGTGGCCGGGCAGGCTCATGATGATCTCGCCGACGGCGACGTCCCACAACAGGGTCGACTCGGCGCCGGCGGAGACGAGCAGCCGGCCGTCGGGGGAGAACGCGCAGCCGTAGACGGTGCCGCGGTGGCCCTGCAGGGTGGCGATGTTGCGCCCGGACGTCGCCCCCCACAGCCGGACGGTGCGGTCGGTGCCGGTGGTCGCGACCAGAGTGCCGTCGGGGGAGAACGCGCAGCCGTAGACCGGGCCGCGGTGGCCGGTGAGGCTGACGGTCTGCCGGCCGGTGCCGACGTCCCAGAGGCGGGCGGTCTTGTCGCTGCCGGTGGTCGCGAGCAGGGCGCCGTCGGGGGAGAAGGCGCAGTCGTGCACGACCAGGCTCTTGCGGCCGGTGAGTGTGAGCGCGGTGCGGCCGGTCGCCACGTCCCACAGGCGGGTGGCGTCCTTGCTGGTGGTGGCGAGCAGCTTGCCGTCGGGGGAGAACGCCGCCGCGGTGACGTCGCGTTCGTGGCCGGTGAGAACGGCCCGCCCGGTGACCTCCACGTGCAGGGACGCCCGGCTGCTGCGCTCGAAGCCGCGTAGGTCGGCGCCACCCGCCGAGCTGCCGCCCACACCCGCGCCCGCGCCGATGGGTGCCGGGCCGGAAGGCAGCGTCGTCGCCAGCCAGTCGGCGTCGCGGACGGGGGCGCCCGGGTCGGCATGGGTGTGGACGAGGCTGCCGGGTGCGTCCATCGCCAGGTCGAACAGGGAGCCGTCGACCAGGCGGACGCGGGCCAGCACGGCGCCGGCGTCGAAGCGCTCGCCCGGCTCGACCAGCCAGCGGACCATCGTCGCCCGGCCGCCCGGGATGTCCCAGCGCGCGGGTTGGAGGACCGGGTTAGGCCTCGCCGCGGTGGTCCGCCGGGTCGACACCGACGTCGCCCAGGCGGCGGCGCCGAGCACGACGGCGAGCTCCGGGTCGACCGAGGTGAAGATCTGCTGCGCCGGCCAGTCGGTGCCGACGCCGAGCCGCCCGGCCAGCACCTCGGTGACCACCGGCATCCGTGAGCTGCCGCCGACAAGCAGCACGCCGCCGAGCTTGTCGGGCCCGTAGCCGCCGGCCTCCAGCAGGTGCTGGCAGCAGGCCATCGTGCGAGCCAGGGTGGGCGAGGCGAGCTGGGCGAGGCGGTCCCGCTGCATGCTGACCAGCAGGCCCGCCGGGCTGAACACGTCCTCGACGACCGCGATGTCACTGAGCTGGTGCTTGACCGCGCGGGCGAAGTCGAGCAGCTCGTGGCGGGTACGGCTGGCCGTCGTCTGGTACATCTCGCCGATGGGCGGCGGGTTGAGCAGTGGCTCCAGACCGGGACCGTAGAGGCCGAGGATCTCGTCGAACAGGATCTGGTCGAGATCGCGGCCGCCGCAGTCGTGCAGGCCCGCGTGGGTGAGCATCTCGTGCCGGCCGTCCGCGCCGACGGCGACGAGCGCACCCTCGAACGTGCCGCCGCCCAGGTCGAAGACGAGCATCAGCGAGCCGGGCTCCGGCGCGGCGCCTTCCAGCGGCGACCAGGCGGCCGCGACCGGCTCGGCGAGCAGGTCGACGTCGACGAAGCCGGCGGCCTCCGCCGCGGCGATCATCAGCCGGCGCAGCGGGCCGGACGGATCGTAGCTGGCCGGCACGGTGACCACCGCCCGCGACAGCCGCTCGCCGCCGAGCTGCGTCTCCGCCTCGGCCTTCAACGCGGTGATCACCGCCGTGACCAACGTGCGGGTGGGATAGCCGCGGCCATCGAGGGAGACGGTGCCGCCGTCGCGGGTGAGGTCGCGCTTGATCTCGCCGCGGTAGGCGGCGGGCCAGATCCGCTTGCGCCGCTCGGCGAGCGTCCCGACGATCAGGCTGCCGCCGTCGGAGAACACCGACGCCGGCCAGTTCGCCGAACCGCTGGCGGGCTCGCGGACCGGCTCGATGCGACCGTCGACCGCCAGGGCGGCCCTGGCACTGCAGGTACCGTAGTCGATCGCGAGGATCGGCTCGCCCACGGCACCCCCTGTCCACGTTTCCGGTGGGCAGATCGTAGCGGCGCCGACCGGGGCTCTGCCGGCACCCTCGTCACATCGGCCGACATCGGGACGGATCGTCCGTACCTGGTCGCTGCCCGTGGTTGCGCGGCCGGTACTGAGCGTGCAGACCCAGGCCGCCAACCAGTCCGCCGCCGGCCGGCCAGCCGATCCGGGGCCTGGCGCCTGGGGCTTGGGCTGGGGGCTGGGGGCTGGCCGGGCCGCCGGTCTCCCCCGATGACCGACGGCCCGCGGAATCACGCCGGTGCGCCCCCGACCGGCACCTGGACGCCTGCTTCCCCCGAATGAGCCGTCCTGGCCCGTCCGCACCAACGTGATCCCTTGGGATCATCCTGGGCGATCGTCAGGCTCCGCACCATCCCTTATTCATTAGGGGGATTCGCCCGGGACGCCGCCTGCCACCGCTTCCACCAGGGCCGGGAGATCGCTGCCGCCGCGATCGCCAGGTCATCGACGCGGGCCCGGACCAACCGTTCGACCTGCACCGCGAGCTCGCCGGGCAGCGTCGCGCCCTCCCCGGGAACCATCCGTACCCGCGCGACGACGGCTCCGGACCGCATGACGCACAACCATCCCCAGGCCTCCGAGCCGGTCGTCCCCGCACGTGTGTCATGGCCCAGGCCGTGGCTGTGCGGGTCGAGGGCCTGGCCACGGCCCAGGAGGTCGCCCGGCTCGTGGCCACGGCCGCGAGCCGGGTCGCGGCTCGGGAGGCGGGCTGGGTCGCGGGCTGGGGGGCGGCGCAGGTCGCGGGCGAGCTCCTCAGCCCGGCGTGGAGAGGGCAGGAGCCATCGCTCGTCGTCCAGGCGGTACAGCGGCGCGTCGGGTTCCCCTAACCACACAGCCCGTCCATGCAGGTCCGCGCCACCGGCGGTCGAACCGCCCGGGGGGTCGATACCCGGCGGCCGAATCAACGTGAGGCCGCCCCCGGGCACCGACCCGGTAGGCGACGCCGGGATGGTGGGCGTCGAGGTGGCCGGCGTCGAGGTGGCCGGCGTCGAGGCGGTCCGTGCTGGGGTGGTGGGCGTCAGGGTGGCGGGGGGCGCGGCGGTCAGGAAGGAGGCCAGGAACGCGACGCGGAGTCGGCCGGACCGCGATCTGCCCCCGCCCGCGTCGCCGGTTCCCATCCCGACGAGGGTGTGGGCGCTGGCCGCCACCCGCAATCCCACGAAAACAAGGGGGCGGGTTCGAGACGTTCGCTGCGGAAACACTGCCACGACCGCACCCTGCGGTCACGGTGTGCCCCCGCAAGGTGGCTGGAGGGTAAGGGCAGTGGGGGGTATCCGGTGGAGCTTCCCCCTGGGACGGGCAGGGAACCCGACCCGCGAGCGGCCACGAAGGTCACAACCAGATACGCACCCTAATCGAAGCCGAGTTCGCGGGCCCAGCGAGCGGCGGCGGTGCTGGGCGGGATCGTCGGGGGCGCCTCGGGATGGCTGGCGAGGTACTTGGCGCGCACCGTGCGCAGATAGTCGGCGATGACGGTGACCTTGACGTTCATCGCCCGCGCCGCCTCCCGGTGGGACATCCCCTGGCAGCCGACGAGCACCATCACCTCCGCCTCACGGGGCGACGGGCGGTGCAGCCGGCGCCGCCGACGGGCGGTGTCGAAGATCCGGAGCAGGCGCGGGCGGACGTCCGCGGGGGTCAGGCCCCGCTCGGTGCACAGCTCGTCGAGCAGGTCGCCCTGGGCGAGGCCGCGCAGCAGGTCGCGGTCATCGTCGTCGATCTCGTCCCGGGTCAGCGGCCGGCGCTGGGCATCCCGCAGGAGGTACCCCGCGAGGCGGGCGGAGACGTGGTGGCCGTCGGCGGCGACGGCGGTCACAGCGGCGACGAACTGGTGCGCGGGCGCCGTCTTGTCGACGAAGCCGCGGGCGTCCGCGGCGATCGCGTCGAGGACCTCGTCGGGTGTGGCGACGCCTGAGGTCAGCAGGACCCGCAGATCTCGCCGGCGCAGCTCGGCCACGGCACCGGCGCCCGACAGGCCGGGCAGGTGCAGGTCGCAGACGACGACGTCGGGGGTGGCGGCGCCGTCGAACGCCTCCAGGCGGGGAGCGGGCGCCAGCACCGAGAACCCGGCCCCGGCGAACCGCGCGGCCAGCGACTCCGTCGCGATCGGATGGTCGTCGATGATCGCGACCGAGATCGGCCGACGTTCACCGCTCACCGAACACCTCCCCTCTCCCACTCTGCCATCGCGCCGTCACGCCGAGCCCCGTCACGTCGAGCCCCGTCACGCCGAGCCCCGTCACGCCGAGGCCTCCTCCGGCGGGGCCGGCCAGCGCAGCGCGACCCGGACGCCGCCGCCCGGCCGGGCGGTGACGTCAACCCGCCCGCCGTGGCGAAGTAGTGCCGGATAGCTGCCGGCGAGCCCGCCACCGGCCCGCACGGTCGCCGGGTCGAAGCCGACGCCGCGGTCGCGGACCACGACGAGCACCGCGTCGGCGCCGCCCTCGACGAACAGGCTGACCTCCGCGACCGGCCCGGCGTGGCGCACAACGTTGCGCAGCGCCTCTCGGGTGGCCGCCACCAGCGCCTCGCGCACCGGCTCGGGCGGCTCGTCGCTGACCGCGAGGAACGGCACCAGCGGCAGGCCCTCGTCGACGAAGCCGTCGACGACCGCGGACATCATCGCCTCGAGCCCCTCCGACGGCGCGCGCGGGTCCGTGATGAGCCGGCGGGCCCGCTGCGCGCCGCGCCGGGCCTCCCGGACGAGTGCCGCCGAGGGGGTACCGCCGCCGGCCACATGGTCGACGATCGGCAGCAGGTAGTCGTGGATCTCCCGGTGGGTGTAGTCCCGCTGGTGCAGGCGCTCGGCCTCCCGTTCCTGGGCGATGGCCAGACGTGAGGCGGCCTCGGCGGCCTCCTGCGCCCGCGCCGTCCGCTGGGACAGGTCCCGCAGTTCGCGGGCGATGAGCAGCGCGACGACGTACCACAGGGCGAAGCCGAGCAGGTCCGAGCACAGCTTGAGGGTGACGTCGGGCAGCACGGCGAGGCTCCAGGCGGCCATCAGCACGACCACCGCGGCGACCCCGGCGAACCCGAGGCCCAGCGCGAAGCCGACCCCGGCCGGCGACACCAGGCTGAACGGCACCAGCTCAGTCATGATCTTGTTGCGGGCGTGCGGCTCGGCGGCGCGGGAGCCGACAAGCATCAGCACCACGCAGAACGCCACATCCGCGAACACGAGCCGCCGCGACAACCGGTCCGAACCCGGCCACACCCGCCAGACGAACCAGGCGGCCTCCGCGATCGCTCCCGCCGCCGCCCCCGCGGCGATCCAGGGGTACCGCAGCCGGGCCCAGCCGAACAGCGGGATGAGCACGAACGCCGCGCAGGCCGCCCGCGCGTACCCGATCATGCGAGCCATCCGCTGCTCGGTGCGCGCGACGACGGCCAGGGGTGGCCCCACGGTTCCGGCCAACCCGGTCATAGCTCGCAACGGTAGTGAGCGATCACCGACTCGGCCACCCCCCGCGACCGATCCGGTCGCGTCTGGTGTGCGACGTGGGTGACACGGGCACGGCCATCACATGGAGACCATCGAGAACCCCGTCGTTCCCACCGGGAGGGCGCATGGCGGGCCCGCCGTCGCGGTGCTGCCGCCCCCGGGCCCAGGACCTGCTCCGACGCCGCCCGACCCGGTTCCCCCGACGCCTGTGCCCGACCCGGTTCCCCCCGGCCCCGGCCCGGATCCCGTCCCGCCGGGGCCCGGCCCGGATCCCGTCCCGCCGGGACCTGGTCCCGATCCCGTGCCGCCCGGACCCGGCCCGGACCCGGCCCGGACCCGTGCCCGCCCCTGCGCCGCTGTGAGGATCGACGGTGAGGGTCGACGATGAGGATCGCCGTGGAGGCGGGGCATATCCCGGGTAGACCATGGACATGACGCAACGAGCCGCGGGAATCCCCGCTTCGAGCCTGACGGACACTGACCTCGTCCGGGAGCTGCGGCACCTGCACCGCACCCGGCACGACGCCTTCATCGGCGGCAGCGAGGACGCCTTCGAAACGCATACGGCGCGCATGCTGGAGCTGGAACGCGAGTACCTGCGCCGATTCCCGGACGCGGCCAGCCCCGACCCTCGCCGCACCCGCGCCGGCCGCCGCCGCGCCGCGGGCGTCGCCGGGTAGAACGGCGGGTACCGGGTGGACGGCGGGGCGCCGGCGGTCAGTCGTTGGTCTGGGTGAGGGTGTCGACGTACAGGCCGAACAGCCCCGCCGCGTCGGGGGCGCGGTAGGCGTGGCCGTCCGCCGCGTCGGCGAGGCGCTGCAGTGAGGTCATGTCGGCGGTGGGCTCGCTGGCGATGATGATGAGCTGGACGGGGCGGTGCGGGTCGATCGCTGACCGGATGGAGGAGATGGCCTGGTCGAGGGTTGGTTCGTTGGCCGCCAGCGTCCGGCGCCGATCCGTGCGGTCGCCGTCGGTGGGGGGCTGGTCGGCCTCGGTGCGGTCGCCGTCCGTCAGCACGATGACCTCGTTGCGCCGTCCGGCGACGTAGCGCTCGGTGCGGTCGCGGACGGCCGCGACGATCGTCGCGTACAGGTTCGTGACACCCGACGGGCGCAGCGCGGCGGAGGACGCCAGCAGGTCGTCGCGGTGCGTGCGGTCGGCATCACCGCCGTCCCCGCCCTCGTCGTCACCGTTGCCGCCGGCCGGGGCGTCGAGGCGGGCCATCGGGGCCAGGACGCGGTGTCCGTCCTGCAGGACGCCCGCGAACTGCCAGAGCTCGGCCTGGTTGTCGTCGGCGAACAGGCCGAGCGCGGCGCGCAGCGTGTCGTTCGCCGCCTGCAGGCGGGTCCGGTGGCCGGCGTCCCCGCTCACCGGCTGGTTCATCGACCCGGAGGTGTCCACGGCGACGAGGGCCGCCGCACGCTGGTGGGCGTGGCGGAAGAACCGGCGGGCCGTGCCGAGCGCGGTGTCCGAGGCGTCCGTGCTGGCCAGCTTCGGCGGTGTGGTCCGGACGCCGTCGACGGCGCTGAGGCTGGCCGCAAGGCCCCGTGGGTCATCCTGGCCGTCGAGCTCGGTCGGGGTGCGCAGGCCGGCCGCCGTCAGCGCACGGCGGCCGGCGTCGCCGCGGACGTAGTCGAGGAAGGCGCCCGCGGCGGCGCTCTTCGCCGACTGCTCGGCCGTCCGGTTGAGCACGATGTAGGGAACGGTCGCCGTGAACACCCCGTCCGTCGGGTAGGACGCGACCAGGGAGACGGACGTCGCGCCGCCGACGCCGTTCGCGAGGGCACGGTTGTAGGCGATGACGTCGGACTCCAACGCCGGGAACGCCGAGGGCACCGGGGCCGGGTTCGTATCCGAGGACACTGCGGTGGCTGCCGCATCGGCGCCGGCGGAACCGTCGCGGGTGGCGGCCTCGTCGGTGGTGCCGGTGGTGCTGTTGGTGCGGATCGCGGTGAACAGCTGGCTGTCGTAGCGCGGTAGCCAGGAGACGGAGCGTTCGAGGCGCAGCACCACGGCCTGCGCGTCGCGGTCCTGGTCGAACGTCGCCGCGGCCATGGCGGCGGGCGCCAGGGAACGCTCGGTGCTGACCGTGCCGATCACCGTGCGCAGCGCCGCCGCGGAGTTCTCCGGGTTCGCCATCGCCAGGTGGAACTCGCCCCAGCCCGGCTTGCCGTGCGTGGCCCAGAATCCGGGCGTTGTCGCCGCCGAGGCCAGGTCCGCCCAGGTCAGGTGATGTTCCGGCCAGCCGAGCACCTGGGCCATCGACCGCGGCATGGCGATCACTACGGGTGAACCGGCGATCGTCGTGGCCCGATTCGGCAGGAGCTGGTCCGTCGTGTTCGACTCCTGGCCGAGTTCCAGCCAGTCCGCGGACTCGGGGATCCACACGTCGGGACCGGTCGCCTCGGAACCACCCGCGCGCGTCAGGGCGTCGAGGGCACGGTCGGACGGTGTCGAGGTCACCGTCGGGGAAATGCAGGCGCCGGCGCCGGAGTGCGCCCGGCTGAAGGCGGTGGCGAGCTGGTTGATCGGCGTCGCGAGGGACGGCGCGGCGGTGATGGCCAGGTTGGTGCGGGGGGTGCCATCCGCGCAGGTGTCCTGCGAGCCGCTGTGCAGGACGGACGCCGCCGCGAAGCCGATGCCGGTCACCGTCAGGCCACCGAGGATGAGGACCGCCGCGCCGGAGACGGCGGCCCGCCCTACCCGTCCGCGACGACCGCGGCGCCGGGCGGTGGGCAGGATCCGTGCGACCGGCGTGATCCACGTGCCTGGGCCGCGCTGCCGGGCATGGGTGGGCGCGGTCCCACCGCGGCTTCGGCCGCTGCGGGAGCCACCCCCTGGGGAGCGATGACGGGCGCCGGGCACTTCGGACGTCCTTTCGCGGGCGCGTCGCGTCTTGGTGCGGACTTCCCCGTGTCGGTTCAGGCACCGCCGATAGTGCGTGAGCGGAGGCCGGGCGTCAGCTCATCTTGGAGTGCCGGGGCTCCGTGTTGTTTTTCCGGTTCCTGCGTCGTCGTCGCGATGTTCTCGCTGGCCGAGTGTTCGCCGTGCCTCACTCCGTCTGCTGGGCGGTCTCCGTGGAGCCATCCTCGGCGACGAGGTCCGCGTAGGCCGGATGGCGTTCTATGTATGACCGGATGTAGGGGCATACCGGCTCGACGGCCAGATGTTGGGCGCGAATGTCGTCGAGAGCGCCGGAGGCCAGCCTGCCGGCAACCCCCCTGCCCTCGAACTCCGGGCTCACCTCGGTGTGGACGACGATGATCCGGTCGGGGCGGCGCTGGTACTGCGCGAAGCCCGCGACCTCGCCCTCCGGGGTGCGCGCCTCATACCGATGCCGGTCGGGATTGTCGATGACGGTCAGGTCCATGGCCCGATCCTCCTCCCGCCGTCCACCATGCCGCCTGCCATGCCGCCGGCGGGGCCGTCCACCGTGCCTTCGGCGAGGCCCTCTACCGTGCCTT
>Ga0105248_10010626_pt1 | contig 10151 bp, 7 predicted proteins | sample KBSS34metaG_FD_81524 | JGI IMG/M metagenome (GOLD analysis project Ga0105248, IMG submission 81524) | Switchgrass rhizosphere microbial communities from Kellogg Biological Station, Michigan, USA - KBS S3-4 metaG | ecosystem: Host-associated > Plants > Roots > Rhizosphere > Soil | place... | reverse complement strand
GTGTTGCGCGCCTTGAGCGGGTGCCGCGGCTTGGCAATCAACTGGTTGATCGTCGGCATCTTTGCCTTCGCTACCTTCGGTTTGGGGATACGCGAGCGGAACAGTCCGCAGCGCCCCTCGTTTAATCTCGGGCGGACAATCACCCTCGTCCGCGTCGTGTTGGGCTTGTGGCCCGGCATTGTCGTGCGCGGATCGGCGCACGTAACCTTGCGCGACTTTCCCACGCGCAAAACGAAATCGCGCCATCCGCCAACTGCGGCAGGGCGCTCTTCCGTTCGGACGGACGCGTTGCGGTTAAGCCCCGCAGCCGTTCACTCTCAAAGTCTGACAGGTGCTGTCAGAGGCAGCGTCTGAGCCTTATTCGTCGAGGCGTTGTGCCCAATCACCCTTCGAGAAAACGCAACGCTCTCAAGTGGTTAACCGGGCGGCCGTTCCGAACAAGCAAAGCTCACCGCCTGCCGAAAAGTGTGGCGTATGTATCGGCGCGACTCCGCCAAGTCAAGCAGAAATGGCCGAAAATGCGAGCATTCGGGGCCTTCGCGACGCCAATACCGCTGCTGGCGAGCCATTACTGTGACGTAACGCCGGTTTCCTTGATCACATGCAGGTACTTGGCGCTTTCGCGCTGCACGAACTCACGGAATTCGGACACGGACATGGGGGTAACGACTGCGCCGGCGGCTTCGAGGCGCGCCTTGACGTCGGGCTGGGCAAGCACGCCGTTAATCTCCTTATTCAGCCGGTCGATGACGGGCTGTGGGGTGCCGCGCGGGGCAAAAAAACCGGCCCAAAGCGTGAAATCGTAGTCCTTGATTCCCGTTACCTCAGCGACGGTCGGCACATCAGGCGCCGCCGGCGAGCGTTTGGCTGAAGAGAGGGCGAGAACCTTCAGATTGCCGGCCTTCACATGCGGCGCCGCCGCCGGGAAACCTGAAAAATAGAATTCGACGTGAGCGCCGATCAGGTCGTTGAGCGCCGGACCCGCCCCCTTGTACGGTACGTGCGTGAGGTTCTCGTCGAATTTAAGCTTGAGCAGCTCGCCCGCGAAGTGCCCCGGTGTTCCAATACCAGCAGAGGCAAATGTCATCTTAGGCTTTGCCTTGAGGGCTGCGAGAAAGTCCGGAAGCGTCGAATATGATGCTTTGGACGGGACGACGAGCGCGAGCGGCACAACCGCGGCGAGTGCAATCGGCACCAGATCCTTGTCCGGGTCATAGTTAAGACCCTTGAGCCAATGCTGGTTGACGGCGATCTCCCCTGTCTGCCCGACCAGCAGCGTGTAGCCGTCGGGCGAAGCGGTCGTTACCGAATGCGCTCCGATCGCACCGCTGGCGCCGGCGCGGTTTTCGACCACGACCGTTTGGCCAAGCGCCGCGCCGAGCTTGTCGGAAATCGAGCGCGCAACGATGTCCCCGGTGCCGCCGGCCGCATAGGCAACAATCAGCTGGATGGTCCGGTTGGGATAAACCTGGCACCAAGCCGATGTCGCGCAGGTCACGGCGAAAAAGATTGCAATGAGAGCGAGAGCCGCCGACCGGATGGCCCGCATGATGATCCTCCCTTGTATTCTTCGCCGCGTTGATTCCGGCGATCGCGTTATTCGAAACCGTAAAGCCGCGCAGGGTTATCCGACAGGATTCGCTCGGCCAATTCCGTCGAACCAATTGCGGCCAGGAAATCGTCGACCAGCGTTTCGTAGCGAAGACTACGATAGGGCGAAAGGACCGCGCTACCCATATGCTGGTCATGCGGAGGCGTGTGTGGCCAGTCGCTGCCCCACAGGCAGCGATCCAGTGCAACCTTCACGATGGCCGACACCCAGGCCGGATCGGCTCGGGTTGCGAGCGGATCTGCGCTCACACGGTATGGCGCCGAGAGCTTGATCCACACGTGGGGCCGCCCGAGCAGTTCAAGCAGCGAAACGCCGTCGGGCTGATCCGGTTTGGTGCCCGTATAGAGTCCATAATGATCAATCACCACCGGCACGCGCGAATTACGCAGCAGCGATGTATTTTCTGACAGCAGCTTGATGGGTGCGATGACTTCGATGTGCCAATTCAGATCGCGCGCGTAGCCCTCAACCGCTTCGAAACGGGCAGCGAGCGGCGCTTTTTCGCGAAGCGGACTATAGAGATTGAGACGCAAGCCACGCACACCCTGCGCCGACATGCCGGACAACGTTCTTGCAGAAGTCGTTTCGGGATTAATCACCACAACACCCCGCCCTCTTCCGGCCAGGGCATCGAGGCTCTCCAGCAACATGCTGTTATCGGTTCCATAGAAGCTCGGCTGCACGATGACAAACCGCCTGATAGCGCGTGAGGCCGATACCCGCTCGAGCTGCTTCAGTGTCACGACATCTGCAAGATAGGTTCGCTCGGCGACCTGCGGATAACGATCTGACGGACCGACGATATGGACGTGACTGTCGCAGCGCATTCGAGCGGTCACGCGCGCAGACGCGCGGCGACCGCATCGCCGGTTTCACGCGTGCCCAGCCGCCCGCCGACATCGGTGGTCGATTCTTTTGCCGCAATCGCCGCCTCGACTGCCTTTTCGATGGCGCCGGCGGCAGCTTCGAACGATTTGGCTTTGCTGCGGCGGCCATGCCAGGCCAGCAGCATTGCCGCCGACACAATGAGCGAAAGCGGATTGGCGATGTTCTTGCCCGCAATGTCCGGTGCCGAGCCGTGAGCGGCCTGGGCCATTCCATGATCGGTACCGGCGTTGAGAGACGCGGCCATTCCGAGACTGCCCGATAATTCGGCCGTCAGATCGGACAAAATATCGCCGTACATATTGGACGTGACAATTACGTCGAAACGCTGCGGATTGCGCACGACGTGCGCCATCATGGCATCGACGATCACGTCATCGACCGTGACAGCTGGAAATTTTTCGGCAACATCCCGGCAGGCCTCGATGAACAGCCCGTCGGTGACTTTCAGGACATTGGCCTTGTGCACAATCGTCACACGCTTGCGGCGCGTCATCGCCAATTCAAACCCTGCGCGCGCAATACGCTCGCTGCACGCACGGGTGATCCGTCGCAGAGATATGGCAACATCCCTGGTGACCAATACCTCCCCGCTTCCCGCCTCCATGTTGCGGTCAGCGTAAAAACCCTCGGTATTTTCGCGCGCGACCACGAGGTCGAACTCCCCGCAGCGCAAATGAAATCCCGGATAGGTTCGCGCCGGCCGGATGTTGGCGAACAAATCGAGGCTCTTTCGCAGCATCATCGACGGGTTGACCTCCCCGCGAGCCGGGTCCTTGAATTCGAATGTCGATGTCGGACCGAGGACAACGCCGTCCGCTTTACGCGCTTTTTCAACGATGTCGGGATGGATTGTGCTTCGGAGGGCACGAAGGCCGGCATGCCCGACGGGCGCCTCCTCGATGTTAAGTCCGAGCGAAAATCGGTCGGAAGCAGCGCGCACTACCGAGAGCGTGGCAGCGGTAATTTCAGGGCCGATACCGTCACCGGCAAGGACGAGAAGATTCATCGCAACGGATTCCGATGTGAATTCGGCGCCATCTTCTCCAATTTCAGCGGAAAGAAAAGCCGCATCACAGGGGATCTAGGCCGCATTATTGCAACGCAATTCGCGTGCCCTTTTCCCCGTTCAGGAGCCGCTTGAGGTGAAAGCTGGCAAGCTGGTCTTCCGGATGGCTGCCGACATGCGCCGCAAATGCCGCCATCGCAGCCGCGTCGTCCGATTCGAGTTTGGCAAATGCTTCGAGGTAACTCTTCGTCGCCGCGCTCTCGAATTTTTTCCTCCGCAAGGGCTCGAATGCGCGCATCGCTTCCGTCTTGCCCCGCAGCAGGAGATCGCCGATCGGCCGTCCGCAAAAGTCGCTGACTTTCTTCGCCAGAACTGAACTGACGCAGACATGACTGCCAAAGAATTTGTTGGCAGCCTCCAACCGCGCCGCAACGTTGACCGTATCGCCATAGGCCGTGTAGTCGAAGAATCGCCCGCCGCCGAAATTCCCCACGATCGCCGGCCCGGCGTGCGCGCCAATTCGAGTGACACCGAGCACGATTTCCTTTTTTCGACAGCTTTGCTGAAATGACACAGCATATTCATCGAGATCAAGCGCGCATGCCACAGCGCGCGCGCTATGATCGTCCTGCTCGCCGGGGGCGCCGAAGAGCACGTGAAGCGCATCCCCGACAATTTTGGCCACCGTGCCGTCGTGCGAAAATACAATATCGGTCATGCCGGTGAGATATTCATTGAGCAGTGGTCCGAGCACGCTCGGCTCAAGCGTCTCTACCAGGCCAGTAAAACCCGCGATGTCGGTGAAGAGCGACGCAATTTCGCGGCGCTGGCCCGCCAGATCGATCGCATCGTCATCGGCGGAAAGTCTTTGCACAAGATTGGGCGAAAAATATCTCGAAAGCGAAGCATAGGCTCGTTCCGCTTCGGCCTGTCGGCGCCGCGCATCGCGCAAATTTTCGACGTGCCGAATGGTCTTTGCAATGGTTGCCTCAAGATCCGAGAAATCGATCGGCTTGGTCACGAAATCGAATGCGCCGCGGTTCATCGCGGTGCGGATATTCGCCATATCTCCATAAGCCGAAACAATCACGGTCGACAGCCTTTCATCCGTCTCCTGCAGCTTTTGCAGAAGCGTCAGCCCATCCATGCGCGGCATGTTGATGTCGGTGATCACCATATCCAGAGAACCGTCGGACGCCAGCAAATCCAACGCTTCGACACCGTCACGAGCAAACAAAAGCTGCACCGAGCCATCGCCGATCTGCCGACGAAACTTCTGGACAAGCAAGGTCTCCATGTCCGGTTCGTCGTCGACTACGAGGATTCGTGCGGTCATACGGCCAATTCAACCCGTCGGCTGATGAGAAGATTCACGCAGATGCTCCCGTACGCGCAACGATTGCAGGCTTGCGCGGAAGAACGATGCGAAATTCGGTGTATTGGCCCGGTTTGGTATCAACCTCGATGGATCCGCCATGCTGTTTGACGATGATATCGTGGCTGATGGACAAACCTAATCCTGTCCCCTCCCCGGCGGGTTTGGTTGTGAAGAACGGATTGAACATTTTTTCCTTCACCTCAGGCGGGATTCCGGTGCCGTTATCCCGGATCCTGATCTCGACGCTGTCGCCGAGGCTCTTTGTTGCAGCCGCGAGCGTGGGTTCATAGTCAACACCGTTGGCTTCGGCTTTGCGCTTCGTCGCTGCGTAAAATCCATTCATGATAAGGTTGAGCAACACACGCGTAATTTCCTGAGGAAAAAGATCGACCTCGCCAGCGCCCGGATCGAATGACTTTTCGAGCGTTATGTTGAAGTTTTGCTTCTCTGCCCGCGCCCCATGATAGGCGAGATTAAGACTTTCCTCGACGACCGCATTGACATCCACAAGCCGGTGCTCGCTCGAGCCCTGACGCGAATGTAACAGCATGTTCTTCACGATCGAATCAGCGCGTTTACCGTGCTGCACGACTTTTTCGAGATTGCTCTGAAGCATGTCAGCGATCTCGTCGATCTCTTTTCGCAGCTTGCCGTCGAGATCGACGTGCTCCAGCGCCTCGCGCAGTTCACCCACCAGTTCCGAAGATACGGAGGAGAAATTGTTGACGAAGTTGAGCGGGTTTTTGATCTCGTGCGCAATTCCCGCAGTGAGCTGACCAAGCGAAGCGAGCTTCTCCGTCTGCACCAGGCGATCCTGTGCGGTACGCAAGTCATCGAGTGATTTCGCGAGTTCACGCGTCCTCACGCCAACACTTTCGAACAGCCTGGCATTTTGTATGGCCAGTACGGATTGCGCTCCAAAGGTCTGCAGCAGTTCGACGGTGCTTTTTGCGAATTCGCCCGGTAGCCTGCGGCGCACGACAAGTGCCCCTACGATCTGGTCAATGCTCAGAAGCGGCACGATCAGGAGAGCACGGAAGCCTGCGCGAATTATGATGTCGAGCGTGCTTGAAGGAGCGTTCTGAAGGTCTGGAATTTGGATCGGCATGCGCTGAAGCGCGGCCTCGCCGATCGCGGTTTCACCCAGACGAATGTGACGATCCCGAATCTCGGCGACCGCCCCCGGTTCCAGGCCGTAAGTGGCTCGCAGCCGAAATTCCTCCGTTACCTCGTCAAAAACGTAGATTGCCCCGGCATCGGTATTCGAAAGTTCGACGGCTTTGGCAACGATCGTGGACAGCACGGTTTCCAGATCGACGGTCGAATTCACCGCCTGCGTCACCTCGCCGAGCGCGCGCAACTCCTTGACCGATTGTGCAAGCTCCTGGGTGCGTTGCTCGACCTTGTTTTCCAATCCTGTGTAAGATTCCTGCAGCCGACCTGCCATGTCATTGAACTGGTCGGCGAGTGCTTCGAACTCGTCGCCGGTTTTGACCTCAATCCGTTGCGACAAGTCGCCGCTTCCGATTCGAGCCGCGCCGGTACGCAAAGCCCGGATAGGAATGACCATCCTGCGTGCAAGAAATATTCCGGCCACGGCCGCAAGGCAAAGCGCAGCAAGGAGCACCAGAGCTGAGCGCTGAATGGAGGCCATCAATGGCTGATAGGCCTCCCCGACCGGCAGCTCGACAAAAACCGTCCAGCCGAGCGGCGCAACAGGTGCGAAGGCGCTCAGAACAGTCCGCCCTTGCAGATCGGTTGCGGTTGGAATCTCGTCCTCCGGTGTGGCTGTCCCACGCTGCGCCGCCTGAACCTGCGCGAGACGGGTCATGTCGGTATTACGCAAGACCAGACTGATATCCGGGTGGGCGATCAGGCGGCCACGCCGGTCCACCACATAGGCCTGGCCACGCTCGCCGACCTTGATCCTGGAAACCACGTCCCAGATCAGCTTGAGATTGACTTCGGCAATACTGACACCGGCGTCGCGCCGAGTACCCGCAAGTGACAGTGTCATGTACGGCTCGGACTCGCGGCGGAAATAAACGGGGCCATAGAAGACCTTGTTTTTTACGGCTTCCGTAAACTTGGGCTCATTTGACAGATCGAGACCGCTGCCCAAAACGTCCATCGCCAGCCGCGACACGCGGAGTTGCTCTTTGCCGCTGGCGTCCACCTGCGCAAGTTCGGTGATCGCCGGGACCTGGCGCAACAAACGCAGCGCATCGAATCGCCGCTGCTCAATGGTCTCGGCGGACCAAAGCAGCTGAGTGGTCCAGCCGACCTGATTTTCGATTTCCTTGATGAACTGACTGATCTTGGTTGCCGCTGCTTCTGCCTGCTCGTGCTGAATGCGGATTAGTGCGGTTTTGTGCTCACGATATGAACCCCAGACTTCGAGAAGCCCGTTAATAAGCAGCGCGACGCAAACCACGGCGACGAACAGGCCGACATACTTCAAGAAAAGGCGGCTGCGGGTTTCGCGCCGCGGCGACGCCTGAACCGGTGCCACGCGATCCGTCATTCGATGACCTCGTCGGCACGCGTCAGCATCGCCGCTGGCACGGAAATGCCCAGCGTTTTTGCGGTCTTTAGATTGATGATCAGCTCAAACTTCGTTGGCTGCTGGACCGGCAGATCGGCTGGTTTTGTACCCTTCAGGATCTTGTCCACATACGGCGCCGCATTCCGGTACCGGTCCGAGAGACTGCCAGCATATGACATAAGGCCACCCGCATCGGCGAATGCGCGGTTGCCCGAGACCGTTGCGAGGCGGTGCTTGCGCGCCAGCTCAATGATGGACGCACGCGGAAGCGTTGGCTGGACGATCAAAGCAACTATGCCGCTACTGACCATTTCTGCGAAAATGTGTTCGAGATCTTGAGCCTCACCGAGCAAAACGTCTTGAACCTCAAGACCGGCCGCCGCGGCTGACGCATGGATCTGCGCCAAAAATGATTTGGTAAAGGGGTTTGCCGGGTCGGCAAGCGCCGCCACGCGGCGCGCAGCAGGAAGTATCTCTCGGATCAACTCGAGACTTTTTCCCGCGAGCTCGGCCGCGGCCGCGGATAAACCCGTAACGTTTCCGCCTGGCCTGGATAGGCTGCCTATGAGTCCCGTTCCTACCGGGTCACCGGATGGGGCCATGACGATCGGAATTTCCGTGGTCGCACGCTTCGCCGCCTGCACGGCAGGCGTTTCAGACGCAACGATAATATCGACCTTGAGACCAACAAGCTCGGCAGCCAGCGATGGCAAACGATCCAACTTCCCTTCCGCCGAGCGATACTCAATCTGCATATTTTGGCCGTCGATGTAACCGAACTCCCGGAGCCCCTCCGAGAATACTCGCGAGAATGGTTCGCGCTTTTCGACCAGCAACACGCCGAGCTTAACAGGCTTTGGCTGCTGCGCGCGCACACCGAATGGCCACGCAGTGGCCGAGCCCGCGAGCACTGCGATGAAATCGCGCCGTCTCATGTGATCACCTTATCGGCGCCGTCTCATTGAGCCATTTCCCTACAAGGCTTCAAACCCGAGATGTTCTCCGCTTAGAGTACTTTCCAGTCAGATCACGCGTGGCGTTCAACATGTGTATCGATTTCATTGCGCAACATTCCGAAGTCGATCGGCTTGGTGAAAAGCGCGTCAGCACCGCTTTCCAGAGCCTTGCGTTTGGTGTCCGCATCACCATAGGCCGTAATCATGATGATGGGCACATCGGGTCGAGCTGCTTTCGCTTTGGGGAGAAGCTCAAGCCCGCTCATTCCGGGCATATTGATGTCCGATAAAATTAAAATGAGCGAGGCCGTGCCTGCATCGCTGATACATTGCAAGGCTGCAGGCGCGGATTGCGCAAATTCCATTGCAAACCGGCCGTCGCGAAGATCTCGCCGAAAGTGTTGACGAAACAGGGCTTCGACGTCCGGTTCATCATCAACCACAAGAATAAGAAGTTGCACGCGAATCCTCCCTACTTTTCAAGTTGCGGCTTTACGCGGAAGAACAATTCGAAACTCCGTGTACTCACCGGGCGCGGTATCGACCTCGATCGAACCGCAATGTTGTTTCACAATAATGTCGTGACTGATGGAGAGGCCAAGACCCGTCCCCTCCCCAGCCGGCTTGGTCGTAAAGAACGGATTGAACATCTTTTCCTTCACTTCGGGAAGGATACCGACGCCGTTGTCGCGTATCGTTATTTCCACGCTGTCGCCCAGATTCCTTGTCGAGGCCGCAAGCATAGGCTCGTAATCGCTTCCGTTTTTTGCCGCCTTGCGTTTGGCCGCCGCATAAAAGCCGTTTGAGATCACGTTCAGAAGAACCCTGGTAATTTCCTGCGGGAAAAGGTCCACCTCGCCGGCGGCCGGATCAAACGACCGTTGCAGGGTGATGTTGAACCCCCGTTTTTCGGCTCTGGCCCCATGGTAGGCGAGATTGAGACTTTCCTCGACGACGCTATTGATGTCGATCAGTCGATGTTCGCCCGAGCCTTGGCGCGAGTGTAGCAGCATGTTTTTGACGATTGAATCTGCACGCTTGCCGTGCTGCACGACCTTTTCGAGATTGCCCTGCAGCATGTCGATGATTTCATTAACTTCGCCGCCGGTCTTTTCGTCAAAATGGACGCGTTGCAGCGACTCCTGCAGTTCACCAATCAGCTCGGCAGAGACGGACGAAAAGTTGTTGACGAAATTCAGAGGGTTTTTGATCTCGTGGGCGATGCCCGCAGTCAGCTGACCAAGCGATGCAAGTTTTTCCGTTTGCACCAGCCTGTCCTGTGCGGTCCGCAAATCTTCGAGCGATTTCGCCAGTTCACGCGTGCGCGCTTGCACGCTTTCGAAAAGACGGACGTTCTCGATCGCGATGGCAGCCTGGTCGGCAAACGTAGACACAAGCTCGATTTGTTTGTCGGTGAACGGCCTCATCTCAATGCGCGTCAAAGCTAGCACGCCGATCGCCTTTCCTTCGCGCAGCATTGGCACCGCAAGAATGGTTTTGAATCCACCTTTCTCTATTGCCTCAGAAAATGTGTAGTCGGGATCGGCCCGAACGTCCGCGATATGGACGGTGCGGCCTTCCAGGAGAGCACGTCCGGTCGCTGACCCCCGCGCTGGCGCAACGGGAAGATCTTTCACGAGGTCGACAAACTCTGCAGAGAAACCATAGCTGGCCGCGCGAACGAAGACGCCAGCCTGTTCCCTTGCAATCGTGCCCTGATCCGCTTCGCACAACGGGGCAGCTGCCTCGACCAACGCTTGCAAGAC
>Ga0105248_10010623_pt1 | contig 10151 bp, 11 predicted proteins | sample KBSS34metaG_FD_81524 | JGI IMG/M metagenome (GOLD analysis project Ga0105248, IMG submission 81524) | Switchgrass rhizosphere microbial communities from Kellogg Biological Station, Michigan, USA - KBS S3-4 metaG | ecosystem: Host-associated > Plants > Roots > Rhizosphere > Soil | place... | reverse complement strand
GTTGCGGCGCGCGCTCGACAAGGATCAGCTGGAGATGTTCTACCAGCCGCTGATCGACCTCAAATCCGGCGAAGTCGCGGGTTTCGAGGCATTGGCGCGCTGGACCCACGAGGATCGCGGCGAGATCAGCCCGACCGAATTCATTCCTGTGGCTGAGGAAAGCGGGCTGATCCTGCAGCTCGGCCGCTGGGCGATGGATACCGCGGCTCGGACGCTCGCCGACTGGGACAAGCAAAGTGGCGAACGGCTGCCGCTTTATGTCGGGGTCAATCTGAGCGCGATCCAGGTCGCGCGCGACGATATCGCCGGGATGGTCGAGAGCGCGCTGAGATCGAGCGGGCTCAGCGGCGATCGCCTGACGCTCGAACTGACCGAAAGCTCGATCGTCCAGGATCCGGCGCGCGCCACCCGCGTATTCGATTCGCTGAAGGCGCTCGATGCCACGGTTGCGATGGACGATTTCGGCACCGGCTATTCGAGCCTCGCTTATTTGCAGCGACTGCCGATCGACGTCCTCAAGATCGATCGCAGTTTTGTTTCGGGAATGATGATCGATCCCGACAGCGTGGCCATCGTCCGCGCCGTGCTTAGCCTGGCCGAGGCGCTCGGCATGTCGACGACGGCAGAAGGCATTGAAACGGTCGAACTTGCGACGACACTGGCAACGCTCGGCTGTGCGTCGGGGCAGGGCTTCTATTTCGCCAAGCCACTCGAATCGTCGGCTGCGCTTGAATATTGGCGGTCGCGCCGGCGCTGAGCGCCAACGCCGCCTCTTTCAGATTCTGACCATCGCAAGCTACAGCGTCGCGCATGGCCATTCGCCGACGCTCAAAATCCGTTCCTGCGCAACTATCCAGAAGCTTGCGGTCCGAGCGCGCGCTTCGCATTCGGGCAATGGGCGCGGGCCGCTGGCATCCCTCCGATATTTACCACCAGCTGTTGCGGATGAGCTGGCCTCAGCTTTCGGTGACTTTTGTCGCCGTGTTCATGGCCTTCAACCTGTTGTTCGGCTGGCTCTACTCGCTCGATCCGCACGGTGTCTCCTATAACTCCCAGGTCGAGGGGACATCGACCTTCTGGCACGCCTTCTTCTTTAGCGTGCATACGGTCGCGACGATCGGTTACGGCGACAACTATCCGGTCTCGACTTACGCCAACGTCCTGGTCGTCATCGAAATCACGTTTGGCATCCTGATTTTCGCGCTGGTGACCGGCATCGCCTTTGCGCGATTCTCGCGGCCGACGGCGCGCTTCCTTTTTTCCGATATTGCAGTGGTTCAGAACGTCGCGGGCGTCCCGACGCTGATGTTTCGCGCGGCCAACCTGCGCCACAATCTGATCTTCGAGGCCCGCGCGACCGTGTCGGTGCTGATGGACGAGAAGGTCGAGGGAACCGTTCTGCGCCGGTTCAAGGATCTGACTTTGGTGCGCAATGCCAATCCGGTGTTCACGCTGACCTGGATGATCATGCATTCGATCGACGAGACAAGCCCGCTCGCGCAGTGGAAGTCGGGTGTCGAGCCGCCCGATCATTCGGAGATCGTCGTCGTGCTCTCCGGGACCGACGAGCGGACCGGCCAGACCATCCATGGGCGATGGGCCTATTCCCCGTCGGAGATCCGATGGAATTCCAAATTCGTCGATATCCTCGACCAGTTGCCGGATGGCACGCGAACCATCGATTATCGCCATTTCAACGATGTCGAGCCATCACCGCCCGATTAGTCACAGCGGTCGCATCAATCGATTGCCGGACTGTAACAACCGCGCCCTAAGCGGGGCCGATGCTTGACCCAGATTCACGCGACTATTTTCGCCGGCGCGAGCACGCCGAACGTGCCGCGGCAAAAGCTGCCACGACCATCGTAGCCCGCGGACGACACCAGGAGCTCGCGCAAAATTACGCCGAGTTGCTCCGGACGGGAGCGCTGAGCGGGATCGGGGACGAAATCAGGCGTTAGCTTGAGCGAGCGCGTTGGCAACGATGCGCTCGAACTCCTCACCCGTGGGGAAGCCGGCCTTGACCCATTGCGCCTCGATGTTCCGCAGGGTGCGGGCGATGATTGGACCCTCGGGCAGGCCCCGCGCCATGAGCGCGCCGCCGCTGATCGGCAGGCGTGGCGGTTTCCACGTGACGATCGCATTTGCGGCGGTGGCATTTCCGGCGAGCAGCAACCGGTCGACCGCGCATTCGGTGCCGACGTGATAGGCCAATGCCTGGGGCGAGGCTGCAAGCTCCGAGGAGGCCGCACAGGCGAGGCGTTTGCGGGCCTTGTTCGAGAGCTTGAGCCGGGCCGCGACGGTTTCGGCCAGCGCGGCATCGCGTGGCAGCAGCGACGCGAACCGACGCAGCGCTTGCGGCGCGATGCCCGCTCCCCGCTCGGCCGCGATCAGTTGTTCAAGGTCGTGGCGTCGGCCAGGATCGATTTCCGGCAATACCGGCCTCAGGATACCGTGCTGCAGCATGATCCCGACGGTTGCAGCCGGATTGTCCAGGCCCAATAGTTTGACGAGCTCGTCGGCGATCCGCTCGCGCGACAAGGCCATGAGGTCATTGGCGCGGGCGGCGCAGGCCTCGAGCGCGGCCTTGTCCGGCTCGCCTGAGCCGAACCGCGCATGAAAGCGGAAGAAGCGAAGGATGCGCAAATGATCTTCGGCGATGCGCTCGAGCGGTTCACCGATGAAGTGGATATGACCGGTTTGAAGGTCGTCGAGCCCGCCGAAAAAATCGAAGATTTCGCCGGTTTCGGGGTCCGCGAGCAGGGCGTTGATGGTGAAGTCCCGCCGCGCCGCATCCTCCTTCCAGTCATCGGTAAAGGCGACCGTGGCGCGGCGTCCGTCGGTCGAGACATCGCGGCGGAGCGACGTGATCTCGACCGTCTGGCCGTCGCTGACAGCGGTGACCGTGCCGTGATCGATGCCGGTCGGGATCGTCTTGATGTTGGTGGCCTCGAGGCGCTCGATCACTTCCGGAGGGCGAAGCCGGGTCGCAAGGTCGATGTCGCTGACCGGAAAGCCAACCAGGTCATCGCGGACGGCGCCGCCGACATACCGCGTCAATCCGTCGCTCGCACCGAGCGCTTTCAACAGCTTGCGCATGCCGCGACGCTTCAGCCATTTCGCGGCGTCGAGCCTCAGGTCCATTGGAGCCTGCGCGAGAGATTGACGATCATCGCCGCGGTTGCCCCCCAGATCCGCTGCTCGCCCCACATGATCTCGTAATAGAGACGGTCGCGGCCGCGGAATAGGGCGCTTCTTTGGTGCTGGTTGGCCGGGTCGAGGACGAACCGGAGCGGCGCTTCGAACCAGTCGGCAACTTCATGCTCGTGGGGTTCGAGCGGGACGTCGGGCGGAATCACGCCGATCACCGGCGTGACGACATAGCTGGTGACCGTGCGATAGGGCTCGATCTCGCCGACCAATTCCAGCACGTTCGGATCGAGTCCCAGTTCCTCATGCGCTTCGCGAACGGCAGCGGCAGCCGCATCTTCCCCGGGATCGATGCGGCCGCCGGGAAACGCGACCTGCCCGGCATGGGTCCGCATATGTTCGCGGCGAACGGTTAGGATGACGCCGGGCTCGGCGCGGTCGGTAATGGCAACCAATACCGCCGCAGGGACCCAGGCTTGGTCCCGAACTTCAACCAGGTCGCCCTCGAGCAAAGGCACGGCGGGAGGCATGGCGAGAGAGGCGCGGAGCCGGTCAGCGAGAGTCATCGTCGGTTTCAAGCGGGAAGAAAGCGCCGCTGCTCCAAATGCCGGGCGGCCGCTCGGTTCCCGCCAGCGCGATTTCGGCGAGTTCGTAATAGACCGGACGCGTAAGCTCGGCCTCAAGCCCGTGCCGGACCAGAATGCGCGGGGACGGGCCGTGATCGGTCTGGACGATGTTCAGCGGATGATCGGGACCAAGGATCACGGCGTCGCCGCTATCGAGCACGAAGGCGACCCGGCGATCCGGCCCAACACCTTCGCTCGCCACTTCAATCGCCCGGAATGCCGCGGCGTCGACATCGATTTCGAGCTTCTCGACCGGGGTGACCAGCATGTGCCGACCGTCGGGCTCGCGCCGCAGCACAGTCGAGAACAAGCGCACCATCGCCGGACGTCGGATCGGTGCGCCTTGATGATACCAGGTGCCGTCGCGCGCAATGCGCATTTCGGAATGGCCGCACCGCTCGGGATTCCATTGATCGACCGGCGGCAGCCGGCGATCGTCGATCAGCTTCTGAAGCTCGCCGAGGCTCAGTCCTCGAAGTTCAATCGGCGGCTTGGTCTCGGGCATGGCTCCTGTTGTCATTGCCGCCGAAGCGAAGCAATGACGAACCATGGGTGAAGCGCGCACCGCGATCGTGACGGGAGCCGGCAAACGCGTCGGGCGGGAGATCGCTTGCGCGTTGCGCGATGCCGGCTGGAATGTCGTCGCGCATGTTCACCATCAGGCCGATGATGCTCCCGACGGCACGACCAAAGTGGTTGTCGACCTTAGCGCAGCCGATTGCGCGGAGCAGATCTTCGCAGCGGCGGCCGGGCTGCCGCCCGCGCGCTTGCTGGTCAATAATGCGGCGCGCTTTGCATGGGACGGTTTTGGCGATTTCAATCCGGCCGAATTCGACGCGCACATGGCGGTTAACGTCCGCGCGCCGGTGCAGCTGATCGAGCGGTTTGCGCGTGATCGGGACGGCCGCGCGGATGCGCTCGTTGTCAATTTGCTCGACGCAAAGCTGGCCGCGCCCAACCCCGACTTTCTGAGCTATACCTTGTCCAAGCAGGCGCTTGCCGGCCTGACCGAACTCGCCGCGCGAGCACTCGCCGCAAAGGGTGTCAGGGTGAACGGGATTGCGCCGGCGCTGATGTTGCGATCGAGCGGTCAAAGCGAGGAGAATTTTGCAGCGATGCACGCCCACAATCCGCTGCGGCGCGGGGTCGACCCGGCCGACGTCATCGCGGCGCTGACCTATTTGATTGGCGCCGCGCGGGTGACCGGCCAGGTGCTGGTGGTCGATTCGGGCCAGCGATTCTTCGGGCTCGAGCGTGACGTCCAGTTCATGGATGCGCCATGACGCAACCGAAACTCACGGGATTGGTCCCCGATCGCCTCAAGGTCCGCTCCGCCCGCATCCTGCTCGAATCACTGGCGGTCCAGGCCGACATCGGTTTCCATGATTTCGAGATTGGATCGCCGCAGCGCCTGCTGATTACGGTCGAGGTCTGGCTGGAGGACCCGACCGCGCCCCCCGACGACGATCCGGCGCGCGCCTGGAACTACGACTTTCTCCGCTCCGAGGTCGAGAAAATTGCGGCGGCGCGGCGATACAACCTGCAAGAGACTCTTGCCCACGCGTTGTTCGATCGGATCGCCGCGTTTCGCGGGGTGGATCATGTGCGGGTGCGGACCTCGAAACCCGACGTCTATCAGGACGCCGCGGGGGTCGGGGTCGAAATCGCTTCCTTTTCGGGATCTTGGCCCAGCAATTGAAGACGGTTCATGCAGAGCTGGGGTTTCACGCCTTCCGGCAGTGGAACAAAATGCATTGCGCGACCTTTGAGGCAGATATAATGAGGCGCGCTTGCTGCCGATGATATGTTGATACATCAGTAGGTTTTCGAATTGACGGGGCGCGCGTGCAAGTGCCTTGGTCTGGCCGTGATCGTTCACGGCGTGTCGGGGAGAATATTGACTTAATGTCCTACGCCCAACGCAAGGAGCTCAGTGGTAACCGGACACTGTCGATCATTATGGTCGTCATCCTCCAATTCGCACTGGGTTACGCGATCATCACCGGCCTGGCCTATAACGTGATCAAGAAGGCCGCCGAGGATCTCAAGACATTCGACGTGGAAGAGCAGCCGCCGCCCCCCGAGGAGCCGCCGCCGCCGCCCAAGGACATGCCGGACGTGCCGCCGCCGCCGACGATGCCGCCATCGATTGTGCAAACGGTAACTCCGCCGTCGCCGATCGTCATGCAGGTGGCGCCGACGCCGCCGGTCATTGCACCGGTCGCGCCGTCACCGCCGCCGCCGCCACCACCACCGCGCAAGACGCAGTCAGCGACGAGCGCCAAGGGCGACTTGCGGACGTTGTTCAGCAATGACGATTATCCCGCGTCCGCGCTTGCCGCGGGTGCCGGAGGAACGGCGCAAGCCGAGCTGACCATCGGCCCAGACGGACGCGTGACGGGCTGCAACTTGGTTCGCTCGACGGGCAACGGTGCGCTCGACTCCGCGACCTGCAACATCCTCAGGCGTCGGGCCAAGTTCATTCCTGCCCGCGACAGCAACGGCAATCCAACGTCGGATACGATCCGGACGCCGTCGATCACCTGGGTCGTCCCGCCTGAATGATTTCAAGGGCGTTCGCGCCCGAACCTTTTAACTTGAGACAGAATTTCAGAAGGAAAGCACAGAAATGCAAGCAGCCCCTCCCGCAGCCGCGGCCAATGCGAACCCATATGGCCTGATCCCCGCGCTTAAGCAGGGCGGTATTATCGCGATTTCGGTTTTCGCCGTCCTCGTGCTGATGTCGATTTTCTCATTCTACATCCTGTTCACCAAGCTCATGCAGCAGCAGAAGATCATCGCCCAGGGCCGCAAGGTTCGCGCGAACTTCTGGAACGCGCCCAACCTGCGTGAAGCGGCGACCAAGCTCGAAGCCAAGAGCGCCTATCGCGCGATCGTCGACGACGCGCTTCTCGCCCAGGAACAGCATGGCAAGCTGACCGATCCGATCGACCAGCATGACTGGATGGCGAACAGCCTGGCCCGTAGCCAGGGCGCGATCAATTCGCGGCTCGGCGAAGGCCTGGCGTTCCTCGCCACGGTCGGTTCGACCGCTCCGTTTATCGGTCTGTTCGGTACCGTCGTCGGCATCTACCGCGCGCTGATCAAGATCGGCGCTGCCGGTCAGGCATCGATCGACGCCGTCGCCGGCCCGGTCGGTGAAGCGCTCATCATGACGGCCCTCGGCCTCGTCGTCGCGGTTCCCGCGGTGCTCGCCTACAACTGGCTGATCCGTCGCAACAAGTCGATCATGGAAGACCTCGCGGCCTTCACCAACGACTTGCACGGCTACCTGATGTCGGGTGGCGCGGTGAAGCCGCGGATGGGTGGCGCGCCTGCTCGCTCGACCGCGCAGGCCAAGACCGGCGCTGCTCCGGCGCGTCCGGGCACCGAGCCCTATCGCGAGACGACTCCGGCCAAGTAAAGGCTGAAGGAAACCGGGCCGGCTTCGGCCGGCCCGACTCCGGCACTGCCGGCTGAAAGGAAAGTTTCAACCCGATGGCATTCAATGTAGGCTCCCCGGACGACGAAGACGTCCCGATGTCTGACATCAACGTCGTGCCGTTCACGGACGTCATGCTGGTGCTCGTGATCATCTTCCTGATCGCCGTTCCGGTGGTTGTGCAGTCGATCCCGATCAAACTGCCCAAGGTGCGTTACGAGGCCACCACGACCAAGCCCGACAACGTCTCGCTGACCGTGCGCAGTGGCCCTGGCGGAACCTGCGAGGTCTACTGGCTGATGAAGAAGGTCAGTCAGAAGGACCTGCTCGACATGGCCGTCAACAAGCTCAAGGACCAGATCAAGAAGGTCGGCGGCGTCCAGAACATCAACGAAGAGAATATGCCCGAGGCCCACATCCGCGGGGACATCAACACGCAGTACAAGTGCATCGGCGCCGCAATCATCACCATGCAGCAGGCTGGCTTCCAGCGGGTCGGATTCATCTCCGAGCCGCCGCCGCTTGCTGGTGTGCGCGCCGAATAGGAGTTTGTTGCAATGACAATGCAGACCACCAGCGACAATTCAGCTGGCGAACCGATGATGGACATCAACACGACGCCGCTCATCGACGTCATGTTGGTTCTCCTGATCATGCTGATCATCACCATCCCGATCCAGACCCATGCGGTGAAGCTCGACCTTCCGGTCAACCAGCCGAACCAGCCGCCGCCGCCGATCGACCCGGTCAAGAACATCGTGGTGGTTACGGCCGACGGCAAAATCCTGTGGAACGGTTCTCCGGTCAGCAAGGAGCAGTTGCGGCAATTCCTGGACGTCACGCAGCAGATGAATCCGGTACCGGAACTTCACCTGCAGCCCGAAGCGACGTCGCGTTATGAACTGGTCGACGAGGTTCTCGCCGTGACCAAGCAGGCGCACGTGACCAAGATGGGTTTCGTCGGCAACGAATATTATATGAGCGTATTCTAGGTTTCGGTTTCGAGACTGACGATCGAAGGGCGGTTCCCCCAAGGGAGCCGCCCTTTTCTTATGCCTTCATTGCAGCAGAGGACATTATGATATAACATTTTACGCAAGGAGGTGCATCATGAGAACCGCGCTTCGCTTGCCGGAACCGACGCCAATGTCGGAGATGAACACGACGCCGCTGATCGACGTCATGCTGGTGCTGCTGATCATGCTGATCATCACCATCCCGATCCAAACCCATGCAGTGAAGCTCGACCTGCCGACCTGCTCCGGTTGCCCAACTCCGCGCGCGACCAGCAACGAGATTGCGGTCACGAGAGACGGAGCGATCCTGTGGAACGGTGTTGCGATGCCGCAACCGAGCATCCGCTATGAACTGGCGGCGACGCAGCGGATGCGTCCCTTGCCCGAACTTCACCTGCGCCCCGAGGCCGAAGCGCGCTATGAGCTCGTCGACCGCGTGCTTGCCCTGATCAAGCAGGAGAAGGTCCAGAAGGTCGGCTTCGTCGGCAATGAAGCTTACGCCAACTGGTGACCGACGCCTGTCGGCTCTGGCGCTTGTGAAATCACCATGCCATTGCTCGCGCGATGAGTGATCAGCGCCGTTTTGCCGTCGTGATCCTGGCCGCGGGGCAGGGGACACGCATGCGTTCCGACACCCACAAGGTTCTGCACCCGATCGCCAGCCAGCCACTGCTCCTCCACCTGTTCGACCGGGTCGATGCCGCCGGCGCCGACCGCAAGGTGGTCGTCGTGGGCAAGGACCGCGCGCAGGTCGAAAAGGCGATTGCCGGACGCGATGTGACGATTGCCGTCCAGGCGGAGCAAAAGGGCACCGGCCACGCGGTCCAGCAGGCCGAGAGCGCGCTTGCCGGTTATGACGGGCCGATCCTCATCCTCTACGGCGACGCGCCGTTCGTCGAGCCGGCGACTCTGGGCCGGATGATCGACCGCCTCGACGGCGACGGCGGGCCAGGCGTGGTGGTGCTCGCCTTCCGCCCGGACGACCCCCTCAAATACGGCCGCATCCTGCTCGGTGCGGGCGACCACATCGCACGGATGGTCGAATATAAGGATGCGACCGACGACGAGCGCGCGGTGACCTTGTGCAACTCGGGCGTGATGGCGGTCCGCGCGGGCGACCTGTTTCGCTGGCTCGGCAAGGTCGGCAACGACAATGCCGCCGGCGAATATTATCTGCCCGACATCGTCAACATCGCCGCTGCCGAAGGCCGCGACGCGGTGGTCATCGAGGGCGACCCGTTCGAGGCGGCGGGGGTCAACAGCCGCGCCGAGCTCGCCCACCTCGAACTCGAATGGCAGCGCCGCCGGCGCGAACAGATTCTCGACGAAGGCGCGACCCTGATCGATCCGGAAAGCGTGTGGTTCGCCTACGATACCCGGCTCGGCCGGGACGTGACGGTCGAGCCGCATGTCGTCTTTGGCCCCGGCGTTGAGGTTGCCGACGGGGCGACCATCCATGCGTTCAGCCATATTGAGGGCGCGATCATCGGCGCCAAGGCGAGCATCGGTCCGTTCGCCCGAATCCGCCCGGGGACCAGGCTCGCCGCGAAGACCAAGGTTGGCAACTTCGTCGAACTGAAGAAGGCGCACATTGGCGAAGGCGCAAAGGTCAATCACCTGTCCTATGTTGGCGACGCCGAGGTCGGGGCACGGGCCAACATCGGGGCGGGGACGATCACCTGCAATTACGACGGATTCGGCAAGTACGAGACGGTGATTGGCGCGGGCGCGTTTGTCGGCTCGAACACCGCGTTGGTCGCGCCGGTATCGGTCGGTGAAGGCGCGGTGATCGGCGCCGGCTCGGTGATTACCAAGGACGTCGAGGCGGACAGCCTGGCGGTCGAGCGCAGCGAGCAGAAGGGCATCGCCGGCTGGGCCCGCCGCTTTCGCGAGCGCATGGCGCGGAAAGCGGCGGAG
>Ga0105248_10010622_pt1 | contig 10151 bp, 9 predicted proteins | sample KBSS34metaG_FD_81524 | JGI IMG/M metagenome (GOLD analysis project Ga0105248, IMG submission 81524) | Switchgrass rhizosphere microbial communities from Kellogg Biological Station, Michigan, USA - KBS S3-4 metaG | ecosystem: Host-associated > Plants > Roots > Rhizosphere > Soil | place... | reverse complement strand
GGTCGGTGCTGCTCGAGGGATCGATTCCGTCGAAAGACGCGTTCGTGGTGAAGAAGCTTCGTGACGCCGGCGCGATCGTCCTTGCGAAGCTGAACATGTCCGAGTTCGCCTCCGGCGGGACCTACAGCTCGCTCGGCGGCCAGTCGCTCAACCCGCACGACCTCGCGCGCGGACCGTCGGGTTCGTCGGGCGGCACCGGCGTGGCGGTAGCGGCGGCCTACGCGCCGATCGGAATGGGTACGGACACAGGTGGATCGATTCGCGGACCGGCCACGTCGAACGGCATTGCCGCGCTCAAGCCCACGCACGGGCTGCTCAGCCGATCGGGGATCATCCCGCTCGCGCTCAGTTTCGACACCGGCGGTCCGATGGCGCGCAGCGTCTACGACGTCGCGGCGGCGCTCGGGATCATGACTGGAATAGACCCGGCCGACGCGGCGACCTCGAAGAGCGATGGGAAGTTTCAGACGGATTACACGAAGGATCTGCGCGTCGATGCGCTGCGTGGCGCGCGCATCGGCGTGGCGCGCGACTTCATGGGCGCCGATCCCGACGTCGACTGGGTCATGGAAGCGGCGTTCGCGGCGATGCGCAAGGCAGGCGCGACGTTGGTCGACGTGCGGTATCCGAAGTGGCTGCTCGACGTGAAAGGGGAGTTCTACACCGCCGTTCGCTATCCGGAATTCACGGCGCAGATTGCGGAGTACTTGAAGGGGACCGGTCCGAAATACCCGAAGACGCTCGCCGAGCTCATCGATCGCGCCAACCAGTTCAATGCGACCCGTGCCGACGGCGTGCGTCCGAATCCGAGCCGCTGGACGCTGTTCAAGCGCGAGCTCGAGAGCGGCAGCACGACGGATTACCGCTACACCGCTGTCCACGACTTCGGTCTGCCGATGATCCGCGCGGTCGTCGAAGGCATGCTGGCGTCGCAGCAGCTCGACGCGATCGCGTATCCGACCGCCTCGCGCCGGCCGCCGCTGATCGCCGCGCTGCCGCCGGGCGCCGGCACGACGACCGCGTCCGCATTGTCCGCCGCCGGCCTCGCCGCCAGCGACATCGCGAACCTCACCGGCTTTCCCGATCTGATCGTACCGGCGGGTTTCACCGGCGACAGCCTCCCGGTGGGACTGTCACTCCTCGGCCCGGCGTTCAGCGAGCCGAAGCTGCTCTCGCTTGGTTACAGCTTCGAGCAGGCGACGAAAGCGCGCCGCCGTCCGATCCACACGCCGGCGCTGCCGGGGGAGGCAATTGGAGTCCCCTGAGAGTGTGCAGAACTCACAAAAGCCGAACGCGCCACGAAGACTCGAAGCCACGAAGGAAAGACTAAGGATTCTTGTTCACCGAAACGCGTCGGCGTGATCCGTGGCCCATTGGTGAAAGCTACGCGCGGGCGTTCCGACGATCTCGGCGACGGTAGCGGTCACGAACGCCGGCTGCCCGATCGCCGCGCCCCACGCGTTCAGCAGCATGTTGACGACCGCCGGCGGCCAGCGGCCTGCTGTCTCGCGACGGAACTCTTCGGGGGTGAGCTCCTCGAACCGGATCGGGCGCCCGATCGCGTCCGCAATGACGCTGACCTGCTCGGCCTGGCTGAGCGACTGGGGGCCCGTCAAGACGTAGTCGCCGCCGGCGTGGCCATCCTGGTACAACGCCCGCGCGGCCACGGCCGCGACATCGCGTTCGTCGATCGGTGCCGTCTCGGCCGTCCCGTACGGCCATCGGACCACGCCGCCGCTTCGGATGGCGTCCGCCCACCAGAACGTCACGTTCGACGCGAACATGCCTGGCCTAATCATCGTGGCCGTCAGGCCGGCGGCCTTGATCGATCGTTCGATGCCGGCGTGAAGGGCAGCCATCGGATTCGGCTGCTGAAAAAACGGGTGCGGCGTCTGGTGCGGCGACGACAGAAAGACGACGCGTTGGGTATGGGCCGCGAGCCGTTCGACCACGGCGCCGACGGTCGCCGGAGGGGCGGTCCACAGCAGGAACACGGCACCGGCACCTTGCAGAGCCGCGTCCAGCGAATCGGGCGCCGTGAGATCGCCCGCGAAGACCGCGACGGCCGCCGGCAACTCTGCTGCTGACGGCCGGCGCGTCAGCGCACGCACGGGAACGCCGGCGGCCAGCAACTCGGCGACCACCAGCCGTCCGATCCGGCCGGTGGCGCCGGTGACCAGGACCGGGTTCAGATTCTTATCTGTCACGCCCAACTGTTCTCGATGCGGTCAGTTCCGATCGCGGCAAGAAAAATTCGCGGCGTCGTTCGTGTCTCCGTTCCCTTTGTAGATCGCGACTTGCGGGTACGGACAGAGGGGGCGCGAGCGGTCGACCACGCCGTTGATGGAATGCGTGGCGACGACGGCATCCGGCGCGATGCCCTGTTCCAGCCACCGCTCGAGCGCAGTCTGCATGTCGAACGCGTTCGGACCAGTTCCGCCGAAGCAATGCCCCATCCCCGGAGCCATGAACAACCGGTAAAAGCTCTGCACGTCTTTCAGCACCGCGGGCCGATCCTGCCTGGCGGCTGCAAAAAACGAGAGCACGCTCTCGTAGTAGTCGATGCTGTTTTGCGCGGCGATCAGCTGATCGCTCCAGCCGTGATATTGCAGCAGCTTTCCCCCACGGCGCCGGAACTCTCCGAGGTTGGGATCGGTGGCATTGAGAATCGGAGCAAACGCCGATTCCCCCTTGCGGAACGCCTGGTAGCCAGCCGGATCCGAGAACTGAAACGTCCGCCAGTCCCAGTTGGGATCGGCGAACACGAGCCACTTATAGTGCGCGATCGGAATGGTAAACGGACTGGAGACGTCGCGGTTGGGCCAGAACGGCTCGCTGCCCGGGGCCAGACCCGGATAGAGCTGCGCACCGGTCGTCGGATCCTTGAGCCCGCCGTAGACGCGGCGAGCCGCCTCCACCTGAGCCGGCGTCAGGCAGGTTCCGGGCGCTTGATTGCTGTCGCACTTCAACGCCGACGGGTCGAACCGGCAGCGGCGCGGGTCGTCGAGCACGCCGTCGACGACGCCATCCGCGGCGTCGCACGCCGCGAGGACGCCGCGGTAGAGCAGTCCCAGCGCGGAGGGCGGCAGGTTGTTTCTCGAGTCCTTGAAGGTTGCCAGGATGGCGTCGAAGTCGCCCGCCATCAGCCGGGTCCAGTTGTTCGCGGGCGCGCCGGCGACGATGCCGTCGTAGTCGGCTGGGAAACGCTGCGCCTCCATCAGGCCTTCATATCCGCCTGACGAGCAGCCGATCCAATACGACCGCTCCGGAGGCTTGCCGTAGAGCGCACTCACGAGCGCTTTCGCTTTCAACGTCGTTTCGTGATACGAGCGATAGGCAAAGTCGATGAGCTGTTCCGGATAGTCGAACGCGAATCGCGCCATGTCCGTGCCCGGCCTGTCTTCGTGACCGGTATTCGTGGATGCGCTCGCATTGTTGCGGCGGATTTGTTCGGCAAGGCCGCCGAACGGGATGCTGCCCGCCCAGCCACCGTTGCCCACGCCGGAGAACCTGCCGTTCCACGTCTGCAACGGCAGCCACGCTTCGAAGAGAATGTGCGAATCACGCGTCGGCGCGATCTCGCCGGCAACACGGCAGAACGGCGGCAGGTTGGTGATCGCATTTCTCGACCCCGGAGGTGTGAACGATCCGCTCGTCACGGCCTCGGCCGTGCGAATCGTCGTGTCAGGAAGCCGCTGAGCCGCCAGCTCGGCGCACGATGCCGGGGTCGGAGTCTGCGCGGAAGGTGGCTGCGCGACGGTTGTCGTGGACAGGCACAGGGTGCAGATCGCCAGGCAACTGAGTCGCGAGGTTGTCACGCGCGTCCTCCTTTTCGCCCACTGCTACTGCCGCCCCGCGGCGCGTGGCGCGCGAATCGCACGGCCTGGTCTGGCAGCCGTCACGTTGCCGCGATCGACGACGGCCTGGCCGCCGACGATCACGTACGGGATACCCGCCGACGGGATCGTGGCGTTTTCGTATGTCGACCGATCGATCACGGTCGCCGGATCGAACACCGTGAGGTCGGCGTCGGCGCCGACCTTGATGCGCCCCTTGTTCGCCATCTCCGGCGTCCGCCGCTCGAGCCGGCGCGCCGGTTCGAGCGTCATGCGGCGCACGGCATCGACGAGCGGCACCACGTGGTCCTGGCGCACGTACTTGCCCAGCACCCTGGCGTAGGTCCCGGATGTCCGCGGGTGGCCGCGGCCGTCCTCGATGAAACCGTCGCTGGCGATCATCGCGAGCGGGCTGGCGATGGCCGCACGCGTCTGTTCTTCGGATCGGCCGTGGATGATCACGGTTCCGCCGGCCTGGCGCGCCCTGGCGAACGTCACGCGGGTGAGGCGCTCGCCGGTCGAAACGAGTTGGTGCAGCGCGAAGCGTGCATCCGGCCACGACTGCCAGTCGTCGAACAGCGCCGACTTGATCTCCGTCATGCCGGCGCCGTAGGGATACGCTTCGGTCGTGACATCCTGTCCGGCGTCGCGCGCGGCCTTGATCGCCGCGAGAAACGCCTCGATCTCCGTGTCCGCGGATGAATTGACGTGGACGATGTGCAAGGGGGCGTGCGCGGCGGCGGCCGCGGCGATGGTTTCCTGAAGGCCTTTGATCCCGCCGCGCATGTGAATGTGCGCCGAGACGCCGCCCTCGGCCGCGACGCGGAACATGCGCTCGATTTCCGACATCGGCGCGCCTGGTGTGTACGCGCTCCCGAATCCCATGGCGACCGCGCCCTCAGCCAACCCCTCGCGCAGAATCGCCTCCATCGCCGCCATCTGAGCGTCTGTGGCAGTCCCACTGCCGCCGATCCCCGCCGGCAGCAATCCCGTGCCGGGATCGCCCAGCACTTTCATCCGCGCGGGAATGTGTCCGACTGACGCGCCGTAGTTGACGATCTGGCCGGGTTCGCGCGTGGCATACCACGCCGCGACGTTGCCGGTGCCGACCTCGAGCTCGAACGCCGAGGTGACGCCGTCGCGCACCATCAGGCGATACGATTCCTCCTGCTGCCCGTGTTCGTGGAGGTCGATGAAACCGGGCGACACGACGTGGCGCGACGCGTCGATGACGCGCACGCCGGTGAGCGGCGTCTCGGACACCGCCGCAATCGTCCCGCCCCGAATCCCGACGTGGCGCACCGCGTCGAGCCCCGATTCGGGATCGAGGACGCGTCCGTTCGCGATCACCAAATCGTAGGAGGGCGCCGGCTGACGCGCGCACGCCGCGAACGTGAGACAGATTGTCGTGACGAACAGCGCCGGCCAACGGATCATGCCGGTTGACCCGAGCCTTCGCAGTTGATCATCCACGGTATCCCGAACCTATCGATCACCATGCCGAACCGCTCGGCCCAGAACGTCTTCTCGAGCCCCATCACAACCCTCCCACCCTGGCTCAGCTCACCAAAGATCCGCTCGGCTTCCGTCGCGTCCTTGAGCTGGATCGACAGCGAGAAGCCCATGGGTGCCTCGTATCGATCCGGCGCGACGTCTCCACCCATCAGCACCTGCCCCCCGATCGTGACAGAGCCGTGCATCACCTTGTCCTGCCAGTCCGTTGGGACCTCATGCGCCAGCGGCGTCCCGGCGTAGCGGAAGATGTCCCCGAGCTGGCCGCCAAGCACCTGCTCATAGAGCTTGAACGCAGCCTCGCACTGTCCGTTGAAGCTCAGATACGGATTCATCTGCATGGATGGGCTCCTGGACAGCGCGATGTTAGCCAGCGGTCGCGTCTCGAAGCAAGGCTCTCGTCCAGTCGCTGGTCGCCGCTTGCTGCACCGTTTTCCCGCCGCCGTCGCGATCGGTCACGCGTGCGCCGCGTTCCAGCAACAGCCGGACGATTGCGGCCTGCTGCTCACGAGCGAGTGAGGAACCACTCCCTCCACGTCCGGTGGTTTGCACCGCAAGATGCAGGGGCGTGGACCCCGCCTGGTTTGGCAGTCTCGGATTCGCCCCGCCATCCAGCAGCGCGCGGACCGCCGCGAGCGACCGCGTGCGCACCGCTCTGTGCAGCGGCGCGACGCCGTCCTTGTTCAACGCGTTCCGATCCGCGCCGATCGATAGGAGATAGGTGACCGTTTCGGCCTGTGCGTCCGGTTCAAATCGATTGGCATCCGCCGCGTAGTGCAGCGGCTCCGCTCCCCGGCGATTCCTCGCGTGCACGTCGGCGCCGTGCGCAACCAGAAGCTCCGCCACGGGGCGGCGAAACGCGGCGGCAGCCATGTGGAGCGCGGTGTCGCCCTGATAGAGGTAATGCGCGATGTCGGTGAAAAAGAACGTCGAAGCTCCCTGACGCGTCGCGCCGGTGCCGGCCGCCATCGTCGCCAGCGCCGGGCGGGCCGCGAGACGGCGCGACACCTGCTCGAGGTCGCCGGCCACGACGACGCGGACGAAATCGAGAAAGATTGACCTCATGGGTCACCGCCGGATACGGGATGTCGCGCGCTTTGAATCACGAGGCGGTCGGGCAGACGGACCGCCGTCAGCACACCATGTGAAATCGTGTCGAGGCCGAACGTCGATCCGGCGATCCTGGGTGCCGGCCATCCTCGCTGATCCAGATCCGCATTGTTCCAATGACCGTAGACGACCGTCTCTGTGCCCTGATATCGATCCGGGAAGCCGACCACGCCCCACAACAACGCGTTGATCGATTGGTCTTCGAGCCGCGCTACCTTCGGATCCAGACCGGCATGCGTGCAGACGCAGTCGACGCTGCGGTGGTACGGCAAAAGATCTTCAAAGAACCGGCGGTGATCTTCCGGCACGGCGTCGAAGAAGGCCGCGTACGGCAAGGCGCATTTACTCAGGTACAGCGAGAGTCCTGTCTCCGACATCGCTTGGCGCAAGGTGTGCCCGGCCTCAGCGGAATAACTGATGATGGTGTCGAATGCATCCATGCCCATCAACCATGAATGCCGCCGGTAGTCGCACGACGTCCGGAGGAACCAATCCTCATGGTTGCCGCGCAGGCAGACGACCTCCGCGCTGACCTCGCGTTGAAACCGGAGAATCGCGTCGACGCAGCCCTTGGCGTCGGGACCTCTGTCGATGTAGTCGCCAAGGAACACCACGGTGTCTGTCCCGGAGAGCTGGCGCCGAATCTTGGCGAGCAGGTCCGTGAGGGCCGGAAGATTGCCGTGGATATCGCCGATCGCGATGGTGGCCATGTCGACTGAGGAGCAATGAACTCAGGTGCGGCGTGCGCGTCGTTGCGGCGGCGTTTTCGTTTGATTCGTGTCGGCCTTGATGTAGCGAATGGGTGGAGCGGGAATGCCTCCGGGAACCGAATACGCGAGCATGACGATCCCGCTCTTCGGAAGGATTTTCTGGTCCGCCAGGACGAGCGTTGTCAACGCGCCAGGGGGCAGGAGCGGCACGCCGGCGCCGAGGAGCACAGGCACGACGGCCACCTCCACGGTGTCCACGAGACGGGCGTCGAGCAGCGACCGGAACAGCGAGCCGCCGCCGAACAGCCAGATGTCTCGACCGGGTTTTGCCTTCAGCGCGGCGACGACGTCACGCGAGTCGTCGTTGTGGATGCGGACACCACGGTGCGTCGCGGCTGGAAGCGTCCGCGAGAAGACGACGACCTCGAGGCCCGGCATCGCGCCGTTTCCGCCCTGGGCGGTCATCATCTGATACGTCTTCCGCCCCATGACGGCTGTGTCGAATTCTTTGTAGAGCGCCGCGAAGTCGATCGCGGGGTCCATCACGATCCAGTCGTATTCGCCATTGGGACCGGCGATGAAGCCATCCAGGCTCACGGCGACTTGATAGCGCAGCCGTCGGCTCATGGCCGGCATTATGCGCCTGCCCGCGATATGAACCGCAGAAGTTTCGCGTGTGGCTGGCCATTAGTGCGTCGCGAGCGGCCGGACGCGCAGGACGAGCTGGCCCAGGAACTCCCGCGACTTCATGAACACCGCAAAGTGGCCGGCGCCTGCGATTGGGATGAACGCCTTCTGCGGCGCGCGAATGGCGGCCACGAACGACCGTGCCAGGCTCGTCGGCGTGGTGAAGTCCTCGGCGCCTTGAATGACGAACACCGGCAACGCGAACGTGCCGCCGAGCGCCTGGGGCTCGAGCGCGCTGGTCTCGGGCACCAGGCGCTCGGCGCTGAATCCCTGACCGTCGAACCAGTCGTTCACGTCGCGCACGGTGTAACCCGGTGCGGTCAGCGCGAGGCCGAGCGTGGACGGTAGAAACAGGTCCGCCCCCTCGAACCGATTCGCCCATTTGCGCTGGACACCGTAGCCGCGGCCGTTCGCGTACGGCGGAGAACCGATCTCGCGCAGTTCGCCAATCGCCTGCTGGTCGCCGAGTGTCTGTGCTTTCTGCAGCAGCGCCGCGTACGCCACGGCATAGTTGCGCCGGGAATCGGCCACCTGACCGGTGCCGACGAACGCGTGGAAGAGCTCGGGACGGGCCTTCGCCATGAAGAGACCGAGGATCGAACCAAAAGAATGCCCCACGAGGAGGAGCTTGTCCTTGCCCAACTCTCGGCGCAGCAGTTCCGCCAGCTCGATGCCGTCCTGCGTCATCCGCGCGACGGTGACCGAACCGGCCGGCGCGCCGCTGTTCTTTCCGAACGTCCGGCCGGCGCCGCGCTGGTCCCACTGCACGACAGTGAAGTGCTTCGACCACCCGCCGAAGCCGGCGTAGGCCCACGGGTTGATCGCGTCGCCCGGTCCGCCGTGCAAGAACAGCAGCACAGGGTTGCGCCGGTCGTCGCCGCGGATCGTGATCCACTGCTGGATGCCGCCGATCTCGACGTAACGGCCCTCGTCGATGCCGTTCGGCGAGGCGAGGGCGTAATCGCGCGCGTTCCGCGCACGCAGGAACGCCAGCGACGCGTCGAACTTCTGCAGGTCGGCGCTGCTGCCGGCCTGAGGCGGGTCGCCTTGCGCGCGCGCCGTGCAACCAGTGAACGCGAAGACGATGGGAAGCAGACTCGCCGCGATACGTCTGATCATCTCGGGTGAACCTGTCTCAGGATGGTTGGATGGCGGAATCGATTGAAAGGATGCCCCGGCTGTTTCAGTCCTTACGGCTTGACCGCGATCATCTGCAACTCGACCCGTGCGCCCGCGTTCAGTGCGGCCACCTGCACAGTCGCCCTGGCCGGCGGATTGGTGGGAAAGGCCTCGCTGTACACCGCGTTGAATTTCGCGAAGTCATCGAAACTGGTGATGTAAGCGGTGACGGAAGTGACGTCCTTGAAGTCCATGCCGGCCGCTTTCAGGACCTCGCGCGAGTTGGCGAGCGCCTGCCGCGTTTCGGCTTCGATACCACCGGCGACCAAACGGCTGGAGACCGGATCGCGTCCCAGGTGACCCGAGATGTAAAGCGTGTTGCCGGCCAGGATGCCAGGGCTGAAAGGCAGCCCGGTATTCGGAGCTTTCTCTGGGCGAATCGCCCGGTGTTGACCGCTTGATTGCGCGCCAAGCCCTTGCCCCTGCCACCCGAACGTCATGATGATCCCGAGGATCAGACCTCCGACACCCGCGAGGGTCGTCACGAGGCGCGTGCGATCGGTCGTCATGATGCTCCCTTCCCAGGCCGATGCGCCCGGAGGAACGAACGGATCTGACGCACGGCGAGAGGAATCCGTTCCTTGGGCTCCTTCCACGGAAAGATGCTGACTTCGGCGTTCGGCGCGAGCATCGCGGCCTCCATGGCGACGGCGTACGGATGCGCGGGGATATCGTCCGGCAGAATCAGCACCGGCGTCTGGCACGTGCGCACGAAGTCGCGCGTCACGGTGAAGACGAAGTCGGCGTTGGTGCGGTACATCTTCGTCAGGAACTTGTCGACCGTCTCCATCGTGATCTCGGGCCGGCGCTTGACCAACTCCGGTCCCCAACCCTTGATGTTGGTGTCGTAGAACAGATCGCGCATCTCCGGACGCGATCCGCTGGGTTGCGCGAGCACCGCGGCGACGACACGATTCGGCGCCCGCCGCAGCAGGTTCCAGATGAAGGGGCCGCCAATGCAGAAGCCCATGACCATGAACTTGTCGATGCGCAGGTGATCCATCAGTCCGAGATGGTCGTCGGTATAGGCATCCCACGGCCGCTCGATCTCGAGCGGGCCGGAGGACTGGCCGCTGTTGGCGTTGCGCAGGTCCGCCGCGATGCAGCGATACTCGCC
>Ga0105248_10010620_pt1 | contig 10153 bp, 8 predicted proteins | sample KBSS34metaG_FD_81524 | JGI IMG/M metagenome (GOLD analysis project Ga0105248, IMG submission 81524) | Switchgrass rhizosphere microbial communities from Kellogg Biological Station, Michigan, USA - KBS S3-4 metaG | ecosystem: Host-associated > Plants > Roots > Rhizosphere > Soil | place... | reverse complement strand
CGGCTCGGGCGGGCGGCGCGGGGACGGTTCCGGGCTACGGGAGAACGCGCAGCGACGACGCGACGCGGCGCATGCCGCCCCAGACCGGACGGAGCAGCGGGTCGGAAACGCGGCTGACGAGCCGGACGAGTCGGCTCACCCACGGACGACCCGCGCGCGTGACGAGCGTCGCGGATGCGAGGCCGACGAGCACCCCGGCCAGGACGTCGGTCGGGTAGTGCATCCCGAGCGCGATGCGCGAGAGCCCGATGAGAGCTGCCACCGCCAGGAAGGCGGCGCCCGCCCGTCGCGAGAAGGCGAAGACCGCGAACGCGATCGCGAACGCCGCCGCCGCGTGATCGCTCGGGAACGACGGATCGGTCGTCCTCGCCCCGAGGACGTGCGTCAGCGCGGTGTGGGTTGTGAACGGGCGCGGCCGCTCCCAGAGGTGGGAGATCGCCTGGTTCGCGAGCAGCGCCACCGCTGCCGCGACGAGCGCCGAGGCCGAGGCGAGCTTCCAGCGGGCCGGCCCGTAGGGACGGGCGAGGAACCAGAGCCCGACCGTCGCGAGCGCGTACAGCGGAACGATCGCGTCGGCGAGCGCCGTCGTCGGGTCCTCGAGCCAGTCGCGCGTGGCGACCGTGGAGTTCACGGCGTGGAAGAGCGTCCAGTCCACCTGTCCGGACGCTATGCGGCGCGGTGTTACGGCCGGGTTACAGGCGCGGTCTCTAGGGTGGGCGCCGGTGTCCTTGCAGAACCGTGTCACGCCGCTCGGTGAGCTCGTCGCCCATCCGGCGCGTGGGCTCGTCTACGGCAATCGCGGCTGCCTCCACGACGCGGAGGGCAACATCCGGCGCATGTACCAGGTGCGGCGCTGGATCGCGTGCCGCCTCGAGTTCCGCGGGCGCCGTCGCTCGCCGCTCCAGCGGCCGGGCAGGTTCACGGAGCTCTTCTTCCTGGACGAGGCGACGGCGTTCGGGGCGGGGCACCGCCCGTGTGCCGAGTGTCGCCGCGCGGACTACGACCGGTTCTCGGCGATCTGGCGCCGGCTCCACGACGAGAGCGGCGCGGACGTGATCGACGGCCGGCTGCACGACGAGCGGATCGACCCCGCCGCGCGGGCGCGCCGCCTCCACGCCGTCGCGTACCGTGGGCTGCCCGACGGCGTCTTCGTGCTCCACGAGGGCGCGCCGAAGCTCGTCCTGGGGGACGCGCTGCGCCGCTGGTCGCCCGCGGGCTACGGCCGGGCGGAGGCCCGCCCGGCGGGGACCGCGGCGCTCATCACGCCGCCCTCGCTCGTCGAGGTGCTCCGCGCGGGCTGGTACGCAGGACGCGCCGACGCGGCGGAGGTGCCGTTCTTCCATCCCACGGCCGGCGGCGTCGGCTGAGCTCCCGGCGGCCGAGTGCCGTGCCCTCTGGTACCACTCCGCCGTGGCATCGACCGGGCAGACGGGGTTCACGGTCTGGCTCACCGGCCTTTCGGGCGCCGGCAAGACGACGATCGGCCACGCCGTGGCGGCCGAGCTCGAGCGTCGCGGCCTCCACGTCGAAGTGCTCGACGGCGACGTCGTCCGGACGCACCTCTCGAAGGGCCTCGGCTTCTCGCACGAGGACCGCGACACGAACATCGAGCGGATCGGCTGGGTCGCGTCGCGGCTCACGCGCCACGGCGCGGCGGTGGTCGTGGCCGCCATCTCGCCGTACGACACGACGCGCAAGCGGGTGCGCGCGCTCGTGGAGGAGCAGGGTCCGTTCGTCGAGGTGTGGGTGAAGGCGCCGGTCGAGGAGTGCGCACGGCGGGACGTGAAGGGCCTCTACGCAAAGGCGTTCGCGGGCGAGATCACGCAGTTCACCGGTGTCGACGACCCGTACGAGGAGCCGGACGACGCGGAGATCGTCGCCGACACGGTCACGCTGCAGCCGGAGGAGTCGGTCGCCTTCGTCGTGCGCGAGCTCGAGCGGCTCGGCGTCGTTCCGGAGGTCGCCCCGACCGCGGGCTGACCATGGCCGGCATCACACTCGACAACCTCACGAAGGTCTACGACGACGGCACGAGGGCCGTCCGCTCGCTCGACCTCGACATCTCGGACGGCGAGCTGATGGTCTTCGTCGGCCCCTCCGGCTGCGGCAAGACGACCGCGCTCCGGATGATCGCCGGCCTCGAGGAGGTGACGGACGGCGAGATCCGGATCGGCGACGTGATCGTCAACGACCTGCCTGCGAAGAAGCGCGACATCGCGATGATCTTCCAGAACTACGCGCTCTATCCGCACATGTCGGTCTACGACAACATGGCGTTCGGCCTCAAGATGCGGCGCTTCCCGAAGAGCGAGATCAAGCGCCGGGTGACCGATGCGGCAAAGGTCCTCGGCCTCGCGGGCGAGCTGAAGAAGAAGCCCGGCGCCCTCTCCGGCGGCCAGCGGCAGAGGGTCGCGATGGGCCGGGCGATCGTGCGCGAGCCGCGCGTCTTCCTGATGGACGAGCCGCTGTCGAACCTCGATGCCAAGCTGCGCATCCAGATGCGCGCCGAGATCGCCCGGATCCAGCGCGACCTCGCGGTGACGACGGTCTACGTGACGCACGACCAGAGCGAAGCGATGACGCTCGGCGACCGGGTCTCCGTGATGCGCGGCGGACGCCTGCAGCAGGCCGGGATCCCGCAGGAGGTCTACGACCGCCCTGCCAACCTGTTCGTCGCCGGCTTCATCGGGGCACCGCCGATGAACCTGCTCCATGCGACGCTGGCGCGCCACGACGGGGGCCTCGCGGTACGCATGGGCGAGGCGACGATCGCGCTTCGCCCCGAGACCGTCGCCGAACGGCCGGCGCTCGAGGGGTACGTCGACCGTCCTCTTGCCTTCGGGATCCGGCCGGAGGATCTCGAGGACGCGGCCCTCGTCCCCGATACGTCACGGCATGCGCGCCTGTCGTCGCAGGTCGACATCCGCGAGGACATGGGGGCCGAGGTCTACCTCCACCTGCCGCTCCCCGCCGAGCCCGTCATGTCGGGGCCGGTTGCGGAGGAGGGCGACGACCCGCCCGAGACGGAGGAGCCGCCGCCCGCGTTCGTCGCCCGGGTCGATCGCGACACCCGCGCGCGCGAGGGCGAGCCGATCGAGCTCGTCGTCGACACCACCCGCCTGCACTTCTTCGACCTCGAGACCGGGATCGCCATCCAGCGCTAGCGCGAGGAGCCGCGCCCGGCGGCCGGACGACGAAACGACGAGGCTCACCGCGAGCGTACGCCGGCCGTTGTATTTCGCCGAGCCGGCGCCATACTCCCGGGTGGTTGCGCGATCCCCGCGCAGGCGCTCAAAGGGGGGCGTATGACCAAACGCAGGCTCTGCGGCGTGCTGTTCGGCACGTTGCTTCTCGTGCTGGGGCTCGGCGGCCCCGGCGGCACCGCGGCGTCGGGCGCGCCCAAGGTCGCCTGGAGCCCGTGCCACCGCGATCTCGGTCCGTTCGAGTGCGGCACCGTCCAGGTCCCGCTCGACTACAACGGGCCCGACGGAGGGACCGTCTCGATAGCGGTCGACCGGCTCCCGGCGAGCGACCCGGCCCGTCGCATCGGATCGTTGTTCGTCAACCCCGGTGGACCCGGCGGCTCCGGCTTCGACATGGTGCTGTTCGCGGCGCCGATCCTGTTCAACGCGGAGGTGCGCGCCCGGTTCGACATCGTGGGCTTCGACCCCCGCGGCGTGATCCGCAGCTCAGCCCTCCGGTGCTTCGGGAATGACAAGCAGTGGGCGCCGTTCTTCACTCCGTTCGCGTTCCCGATCACCGACGCGGAGGAGGCGATCTGGCAGAGCGCCGACCGATTCCTCACCGGAGAATGCGACCAACGCGGCGGCAGGATCGCGTCGCACATCTCGACCGCGAACGTGGCGCGCGATCTCGATTCGTTGCGGGAGGCTGTCGGCGACGACAAGCTGACGTACGTCGGCTACTCGTACGGGACGGCGATCGGCGTGCAGTACGCCAATCTGTTCCCCGCGAAGGTGCGTGCACTTGTCGTCGACGGCGTGCTCGACCCTGTCGAGTGGACCACCGGGTCAGGTAACGGGACGACCGTGCCGATGACGATCAGGCTCGGGAGCCACCTCGGCTCGCAGGCGACGCTCGAGGAGTTCTTCCGCCTCTGCGATGCCGGGACCTGTGCGTTCGGCCCGGGCTCGGCCACCCGGTTCGCGGCGCTCGCCGCGAAGCTGACGGCGAACCCGGTGCCGTTCGACTACTCGACGCTCGTCGGGATCACGCTGGGGGCGCTCTACGACTCATCCGGCTGGGAGGGCTTCGCGCAGGTCCTCGCCGACGTCGAGTTGGCGGCGTCGACGGGCACGCCGTTCTCGGCGGCTCGGCAGGCGGCGGTGAAGGCGATGCTGCAACGGCCGATGTACATCACCAAGCGGGGGCTCCCGCCGAACTACGAGAACTTCCTCGAGTCCTTCCCCGGGGTTGTTTGCGCAGACAGCGTCAACCCGAGCTCCTACGCGGCGTTCTCCGCCGCGGCGGACAGCGCAACGGGTTACTTCGGGCGGCTTTGGGGATGGACGGCGAGCATCTGCGCGGTCTGGAACGCACGCGACGACGACCGGTACCTCGGCCCGTTCACCCGCGTCACATCCAACCCGGTCCTCGTCGTCGGGAACCGCTTCGACCCGGCGACGCCGTACGCCGGCGCGGTGAAGGTCGCGAGCCTCCTGCCGGGCTCACGGCTGCTGACCGTCAACGGCTGGGGCCACACGTCGCTGTTCCTGTCGGCCTGTGCCGACGACGCGATCAACAGGTACCTGCTGACCACCGCGCCGCCGGCGGTCGGAACCACCTGCAATCAGGACGTGACGCCCTTCGCGGGCTGAGCTCGAACTTCTTCGAGCCGGGCAAGCCTCTATCCAAGCGGCTGGCCCGGCTCGAGGACAACGATCCGGTCGACGAGATCGAGGCCTTCCGGCCGGTGGGTGATCAGGAGCACGGACTTGCCGTTCGCCGCGTCGAGCACGTCCCGGACGAGCGCTTCGGCGGTGGGTGGGTCGAGGTGCGCCGTCGGCTCGTCGAGGAGGAGCACGGGGGCGTCGGCGAGCAGCGCCCGGGCGACGACGAGCCGCTGGCGCTGGCCGCCGGAGAGACGCCGCCCGTCCTCGCCGACGAGGGTGTCGAGCCCGTCGGGGAGGGTGGCCACCCAATCGGCGAGGTGGGCCTTCGCCAGCGCCTCGTGCAGCTCGCCGTCGCTCGCCTGCGGCCGGGCGAGCCGGAGGTTCTCCCGGATCGTCGAGTCGAACACGTGCGCGTCCTGACCCGCGAGCGCGAACACGCTGCGAACGTCCTCCTGCCGCAGAGAGCGCAGGTCGCTGCCGCCGAGCGTGGCGTGCCCTTCCTCGGGGTCGAGGAAACGCAGGAGCAGGTTCGTCACGGTCGTCTTCCCGGCGCCGCTCGGGCCGACGAGGGCGACGCGCTCGCCGGGCTCGAGCCGCAGGTCGAATCGTTCGACGGCCGGCGTCACCGCGCCCGGGTACCGCGCGGTGACTCCCTCGAGCGCTACGGTGACGGGCGGTCGGGGCGGGGGTCCCGGCCGCTCGGGATCGCGCACGGCCGGCTCGTGCGCCGTCAGCTCGAGGACACGCCGCCCGGCGGCGAGCGTCCCCGCCAGCTCGCGCGCGGCGGCGGGCAGAGGCGCGACGGTCTCGAACGAGGCGAGCGCTAGCAGCGCGAGCGTCGCGACGAGCACACGGTCGAGCGTCCCCGCGTCGTGGGCGGCCACAGCGAGCGCGAGCACGCCTGCGGTCGTCAGCCCGGCCACGGCGATCGCCGCCGCGTCCGCGACGCCGGCGACGAGCGCGTCTCGCCCGGCGAGGCGGCCGAGCTCCCGGTCGGCGGCGCGGACGCGGACGAGCGCCTCCTCCTCGCAGCCGTAGGCGACGAGCTCGGGCGCGCCTGCGAGAAGCTCGACCAGCTCAGCCGTCAGCTCGCCGCGCGCCGCCGCCTGGCGGCGGGCCGAGCGCCGCACGAGCCGCGCCGCGAGCAGTGGCACGGCGAGGCCGCCCACGACGAGGCCGACCGCGAGCACGACCGCTGCACCGGGCAGGAGGAGCGCTGTTGCGACGACGCAGGCGACGCCGACGACGAGCCCGGCGAGCGGCGGGCCGAGCCCGCGGATGGTGAGGCTCTGCAGGGCATCGACGTCGCCGACCATCCGCGTCAGCAGGTCGCCGCGCCGGAACGCGCCGAGCTCGGCCGGCGCGAGCGGCTCGAGCCGCTCGTAGACACGCGCGCGCAGCGGGCCGATCGCCCGGAGCGCCAGGTCGTGCGAGGAGAGCCGGTCGAGGTACCGCGCCAGCGGCCGTGCGAGCGCGAGGAAGCGGACGACCACGATGATCGTCGTGAGCGACAGGATCGGCGGCTGCTCGGCAGCACGCGAGATGAGGTACCCGGCCGTCGCGGGCAGCGCCACGCCGAAGGCGAGCGCGAGCGCGCCGAGGCCGAGCGCCAGCGCCAGACGCCGACGCGGAAGGTCGGCGAGCGCGAGGAGGCGGCCAACGGTCGACGTCACGCCGCCTCCTCGGCCGGCTCGAAGACCCGGCCCGCGTCGACCACGACGACGCGGTCGGCCACGGCGGCGAGCTCCGGCCGATGTGCGATCAGCAAGACCGTCCGGCCGACGCGCAGCCGCTCGATCGCCTCGCGCGCGAGCTCTGCGCTCGCGTCGTCGAGGTCGGCGGTCGGCTCGTCGAGGATCACGAGAGGCGCGTCGCGGAGGAAGGCGCGGGCGAGCGCGATCCGCCGCCGCTCGCCCGTCGAGAGCGTGCGACCCCCGTCGCCGACGAGCGTCGCGTACCCCTCCGGGAGCCCGGAGACGAAGTCGTGCGCGCCAGCGAGCCGTGCCGCCTCCCGCACGCCGGCGTCGTCGGCGTACGCGTCACCGATGCGGATGTTGTCGGCGACGGTGCCGCGGAGGAGCGTCGGGCGCTGCGGCACGTACGCGATCGATCTGCGCCATCCGGCCGCGTCCAGCCCAGCGAGATCGTCCGTGCCCACGAGGATCCGCCCCGACGTCGGCTCCGCGAAGCGCAAGAGGAGCGCAGCGAGCGTGGACTTGCCGCCGCCGCTCGCTCCGACGAGCGCGACCGTCTCGCGCGGGCGCAGCTCGAGATCGACGTCGCCGAGCGCGTCACGGTCGCGGGTCGGATAGCGAAAGGAGACGCGCTCGAAGGCGATCGTCACCGTCGCCGGGTCGTCGACGAGCGCGTCCCCGGACGAGACCGGCGCGCCCTCCGCGCGGTCGAGCATCCGCTGCGCAACGGCCGCTCCGTCCGCGCTCGCGTGGAATTGCGCCGCGAGGTTGCGAAGAGGGAGGTAGAGCTCGGGCGCGAGCACCAGCACCGTCAGCGCCGGCTCGAACCCGACATTGCCCTCTGCGAGGCCGACGCCCACGACCACGGCAACGAGTGCGATCCCGAGGGTCGCAGCGAGCTCGAGCACCGTGCCGGAGAGGAACGCGGCACGGAGGGTCCCCATCGAGGCGCGCCGGTACTCGTCGCTGACCGTGACGATCCGCTCGACCTGCGCGTGTCCGCGGTTGAACGCCCGCAGCGTGGGCAGCCCGCGGACGACGTCGAGAAAGTGGTTCGCCAGCAGGCTCATCGCCTGCCACCGCGCGCGGGCGCGGTGCTCGGTGTAGCGGCCGACGAGCCACATGAAGATCGGGACGAGCGGCAGCGTGAGCACCATCACCCCGGCCGCGAGCGGGTCGATCGAGACGACGAGCGCGAGAACCGCGACGGGGACGACCAGCGCCGTGACCAGATTCGGCAGATAGCGCGCGAAGGTCGCATCGAGGGCGTCCACGCCCGAGACCGCCGCCGTCGCGAGCTCGGCGCTCTCCGCGCCGTCGAGCGCCGTCGGTCCGTGTCGGAGGCGCGCCTCGACGAGGTCGAGCCGCAACTGGGAGACCACCTGCGTCGCGGCGCGCCGGCCGGCCGTCTCGAACCCCCACGCGGTGGCCGCGCGGGCGAGGACCACGGCCACGAGCGCGACCAGCGTCCACGCGACGTCCGCAAGTGACGCGCCGCCGAAGGCGCGCGCCGCGACCCGCGCCAGGAGCACCGCCTGCGCGAGCACGAGCAAGGCCGCGACGACGCCGAGGAGCGCGTCTGCCACCAGGAGCGATCGCACTGCCCGCGCGCGACCCAGCAGGCGCGGGTCGAGGGCGGGGATCTTCGGCACGGGCGTCCATGATGACAGTGGTAGAGATGCGTCGAACCTGAGATGCTCTGCCGATGCCCCCGAAGTCTCCGCCGGCGGAACCGGCCGACGTCTTCGTGATCTTCGGCATCACGGGCGACCTCGCCCGCGTGATGACCTTCCGCTCGCTCTACCGTCTCGAGAGTCGTGGTCTGCTCGACTGCCCGATCGTCGGCGTCGCGTTCGACGATTGGACGCTCGAGAAGCTGATCGCGCATGCGCGGGACTCGATCGTCGCTGCGGGTGAGGGCGAGTTCGACGAGGACGTGTTCCAGCGCCTCGCCGGGCGGCTCTCCTATCACCACGGCGACTTCACGGATGCGTCCACGTACGCCGAGGTGGCGAAGGCGATCGAGGGGAAGCAGGCGCCGGCCTTCTACCTCGAGATCCCGCCGCCGCTCTTCGGCACGGTGGTGAACGGCCTCGCACAGGAAGGGCTCACGGCGAAGGGCCGTGTCGTCGTCGAGAAGCCGTTCGGGCACGACCTCGCATCCGCTCGCGCGCTCGACGAGGAGCTGCACGCGTCGCTCGACGAGTCGCAGATCTTCCGGATCGACCACTTCCTCGGGAAGATGTCCGTCGAGGACATCCTCTTCCTCCGCTTTTCGAACACCGTCTTCGAGCCGGTCTGGAACCGGTACTTCATCGACTCCGTGATGATCACGATGGGCGAGAGCTTCGGAATCGCCGACCGCGGCCACTTCTACGACCCGGTCGGCGCGATGCGAGACGTCGTCCAGAACCACCTCCTCCAGGTGCTGAGCATGGTCGCGATGGAGGCGCCTGCAGGCGGGAACCTCGACGTCGTGCGAGACCGCAAGCGCGACGTCTTCCTGGCGATGGCCGACGCGGATCCGGCGGACTACGTGCGTGGCCAGTACCGCGGCTACCTCGACGTCGACGGCGTCGCGGCCGGCTCGCAGACCGAGACGTACTGCGCGATGCGGCTCGAGATCGACAACTGGCGCTGGTCGGGCGTCCCGTTCTTCATCCGTGCCGGCAAGTCCCTGCCGGTGACCGTGACCGAGGTGCGGGTCGTCTTCAAGGAGACGCCGTGGCTCGGGCTCGCGCCGCGCGGCACGCCGCGGCCGGCCGGGAACGAGCTCGTCCTCCGCATCGGCCCGAAGCCCGGGGCGCGGCTCATGCTGCAGGCGAAGGCCGCGGAGGGGATGGCGCTGCGCCCCATCGACCTCGACATGGAGTTCGCCTCGATGGGCGGCGAGGGGCCGACCGCCTACGAGGTGCTGCTCGAGGCGGCGCTGCACGGCGAGTCGTACCACTTCGCGCGGCAGGACGTGGTCGAGGAGATGTGGCGCGTCGTGCAGCCGCTGATCGACGCGCCGCCTCCGGTCGAGGCGTACGAGCCCGGCACCTGGGGGCCGAAGACCGCCGACGATCTGACCCGCAAGCACGGAGGCTGGAGAGACCCGTGGCTGCCGTGACCCGACGCAAGCTGACGCCCTGGATGATCGGCGTCGGCGGCGTCACCTTCCCCTGCAGGCCTCTTGGCGACTGCCGCGAACTGGCTGGCCGCGTTCCCTCTCGTCGCGCAGTTCTTCCTCTCGCTCGTCGACGCGATCGTCGAGTCGACGACCTTCTTCCTCTTCGCCGCCCTGTGCGTCGTCTCGTTCGTCTTCGTCCGGCACCTCGTGCCGGAGACGAAAGGGCGCTCCCTCGAGGAGATCCAGGAGCGTTGGGTCAAGAATGGGGACAGGATGCTGGGCGAGAGTGACCCGTACACCCGGCCGCCCGGCCCGGACGCCCTGCCGGGATGACCGCGCCGCTCCGCGAACGGCCGTCCTGGGCCGCGCTCGAGCGCCACTTCGCGGCGGTCCGCGACCTTCACCTACGCGATCTCTTCGCCGCGGACCCGGGCCGCGGCAAGCGGCTCGCGGCCGAGGGCGCCGGGATCTACCTCGACTACTCGAAGAACCGG
>Ga0105248_10010619_pt1 | contig 10153 bp, 5 predicted proteins | sample KBSS34metaG_FD_81524 | JGI IMG/M metagenome (GOLD analysis project Ga0105248, IMG submission 81524) | Switchgrass rhizosphere microbial communities from Kellogg Biological Station, Michigan, USA - KBS S3-4 metaG | ecosystem: Host-associated > Plants > Roots > Rhizosphere > Soil | place... | reverse complement strand
ACCGGCGGTGTTGTTGGAGAGCTTGCCGAGGGTGTACTGGGTTTGGCCGCTGAACCACTTGGAGGGCTTGCCGCGGAAGGTGAGCTCGAGGGAGTTGCCTTTGAAGTAGCCCTCGGACTGCATCTGGCGGACCTGGCCGTGGGTGGGGTCGGGGCGGGTGGTGAAGTCCGGGGGCTGCGGGGCGTTGGCGTCGATGGAGCGGAACTGGCGGATGCCGCGCAGGCCGACGTAGCTGGTGCTGAAGGTGCTTTTGGCGGTGACCTGGCGTTCGAAGCCGGCGCTGAACATGACGAGGTAGGGGATGACGAGGCGGGGATCGAGCTGGGTGGTGCCGGGCGGCAGAGCTGCGATCTGTTCGGGAGTGACGGGGTAGCTGGGGTTTGTGGCGATGAGGCTGGTGAGGTGGTGGCCGTCGTAGTGGAGGAGTTCTGAGATGGCGCGGGGGCCGGTGCGGTCGTAGAAGATGCCTGCGCCTGCGCGGAGGACGGTGTTTTTGAGGATGGGGTTGTCTTTGACGGCGGGCGCCCAGGCGAGGCTGAGGCGCGGGGCGAAGTTATGGGCTATGTCGTGGAAGTAATTTTGCCAGTAGTAGCGGAGACCGAGGGCGACGGAGAGGCTGGGGGTGACGCGGATGGTGTCTTCGAAGAAGGGGGCGAGGGTTTTTTCGACGAAGACGAGGTGCCCCTGGCCTTGCTGGACGGAGTAGGCGCTTGGCTTTCCTGCCGCATAGTCGGCGAGGGAGGCGAAGGTGTAGGTGCCGCCGAAGTTGCGGAAGTCGTCGAAGCCGCGACGGCTGATGTCGGGGATGTCGATGCCGAATTTCATCTCGTGGTGGCCGCGGGTGTATGTGACGAGGTCGGTGCCGTCGAAGTGGGATTCGGTACGGCGGTAGTTGAACTGGGCTCCGCCGCCGGTGAAGGCTCCCTGGACGACGATGGCGGGGGCGTTGGTGATGTTGAAGTTGGGGTCGTCGTTGGCGCCGACTAAGAAGCGGAGCTGGTTGAGCAGATGAGGGCTGAAGACACGGGTGTAGCCGACGTTGACTTCATGCTCCCAATTGATGGAATTGAGGCCAGCTTCGGGGAGGGTGGTACCGCCGACGTTGCCGTTCCGGGTGCTGTTGTGTTCGTAGGAGTAGCTGATCCAGACTTGATTTCCTTTGCCGAGGTCGTGGAAGAGTCGCGGAGAGAGGAAGTAGTGGTGTTCCGGGGTGGGGACGGAGGCGTCGATGGGGCCTTTGAGGCCGATGGCGTGGACGATGGCCTGAGTGTCGTCATGGTCGACTTCGGCGGAGAAGAGGAAAGTGGTGGCTTTGGAGATGGGGCCGGTAAGCGAGCCCTCGTAGAAGGTGCGGCGCTCGGGGGGCCTGGTGGTGGCGAAGGCGTTGGAGGCGTCGAAGATGGAGTCGCGGAAGAGGAAGTTGGCGGAGCCGTGGAACTGGGGGGTGCCTTCTGCGGTGGTGATCTCGATGCGGGCGCGGCCGGGGCGGGCGAAGAGGGCGGAGTAGGGGTTCTGGTTGATGCGGACGTTTTTGATGGCGGAGGGGGATACGCCGGGGCCGTTGGCCTCTATGCCGTTGACGACGAGTGAGACGCCGTTGCCGCCGATGGTGTCGTCGGAGAGGAATCGGGAGAGGGTGGAGATGTAATCCATGTCGAAGACGGGGAGATGGTCGAGGTCGGTGCGGGAGACGGAGTTGGCGGACTTGTTATCGCCGGGGTCGGTGCTGAGCTGAGTGTTGTCGGCGGTAACGGCGACCTCCTGGCTGTTGGCGGCGATCTTCAGGATGATTTTTAGCGATGCGGTGGGGCCAGCGATGGGGGTGGCGGCGTCCTGGAAGCCGGGTTGCTGCGTGAGGAGATGGTATTTCGCGCGGGTGGCGGGAAGGGCGATGTGGAAGGCACCCTGGGGGCTGGTGGTGGTCTGGGAGATGAGGGCGTTGTCGGCGGCGAGGAGCTGGATGATCGCGTTGGGGATGAGGGCGCCGGTCTGGTCCTGGACTGTGCCTGCGACCGTGCCGGAGGTTGTTACCGGGAGGGTATTTGGCTGGGCCTGAGACTGGGCTTGGGATTGCGGGAGGACACACGTCATCAGGCGGCTCAGCATAAACAGGATGATGGCTGCGGTCTTCAAACGGGGCTCCTCGGAGACTGGATGAGTCTTCATGATAGGGAGTGCAGATGAAGCGGGGCTTAAGGGCTGAGATGCTTCGAACGACAGTCGTACCAGGTCTCAGAAGCGAGACCTGGGCCACCAGCTTCTCCTGAGGATATCCACGCGTTCATGCTGTGCGTGAATCAGCTTCCCTACTCGGATGGCTAGAGCTGGCTACCGGTGGGGGAGGAATGCGGAGATGGGGATGCGGGGGGTCTTGGCCGGGACAAGGGTCTTGGTGAGGAGGACGATCGTCGAGACGAGGACGGGCGGGAAACGGAGATGCGGATGAGCATTTGACGGTTCCCCGAAGGCACGTGGGATTGACCGTATCGCACGGACGGGCATTTCGAAACAGAAAAGAAATCTATTCAGGCTGCGCGGAGTGAGGCGCAAATCTCGAAGAACCAAGCTGGCATGGGGTGGGACAACTGCCACTCGATACTCATGGGGCGGCTGCCTTTGTGGGAGAGATATGTGAGGGGACCTAGGAATATGTATGGTTCGCTCGCCTTGTGGCGCACGAATAGAAGGAACGTAGCTCCGTTCATTTTTTGCTGTTGATAACTGAGGCCGGATTTGGAATCCACACTCGCAGTGCTTTGCGATTGCCAGTGAAAACGGGTGGGACTGATTGCGTAGTCTTCGTACCGTGTCGATGGCGAAAAACTCTTGGCGGATTTGTCGAGGGTAACGAAGAAAAGCTCTGAATTTGAGGCGGGAACGCGGAGAACTCCCTCGCGATGATGCTTTCTTTTGCCAACTTCGTGCTCGCCGAACCCGACAAGTATTTCGTCTCGCTGATAACTCCGGTGGAGGATAATTGGCACTTCTTCTGTATAGGGTCTCTCCTCGGCGTGAGTAGGTATGCGGTCGATGAGACAATCTGTGAGCTCCAGGAAATCGCGACGAAGAGTCTCACTTTCCTTGATCTGCTGCAGAACCTGCCATTCAGAAGTTGCCTGCACCGCTCTTGATTGCAGAAGACGATACGTGAGCATCAGGGCCCGTCGATTGTCAAGGACTGGCCGGTTCTGCGTTGAGGCGTCTACTTCAAGCAGGAAAGTTCGATAACAGCGAATGGTGGAGATCGCATCGATATGCAAGATAAATCGGAAGCACGTCGCAACGTCTGATTCTTCAGGAGTAAGGGAACGGTGGAGCAGCCCTGCCTCTGCCTTCAGTGTGGACCAGCTGGACTGAGCTCGATAGATGTCTGGCAACTCGTAACCGGATGCGGTTAAAAACTCCTGTAGCGACGGGCAGCGGCCTAGTTTGGTGGCAATGCTTCTCAACTCGGCAACAACGAGTCCGTGGGAGTAACGGAGTTGGGTCTTGAGATTAGCGAGGATGAGCTTTTGGGATTCTTTGTCCAGGTTGAAGTGGCAGTTACCCGGGAGAGCGGTAATTCCTGACTCGACTTGTTCGATGGTCTGCTTGCGGGTGCCTCCGAAGAGTGCGCTGAGTCGGGCGTCAAAGCGGAATTCTGTGCGCTGATTGCCGATGAAATCGAGGACGAGGCAACTCATTTTCCCGGGTTTCAGTCGCAGCCCACGTCCGAGTTGCTGGAGGAAGATGGTGGAGCTTTCTGTGGGTCGAAGAAAAAGAAGGCAATCGAGTTCGGGGATATCGACGCCTTCATTGAAGAGGTCAACGGTGAAGAGGACATTGAGTTCGCCAGACTGCAGTCGGCGGATGGCGGCCTTACGCTTGCCATCAGGGGTCGCACTCGTAACAGCTTCGGCTTGAACGCCTTCACAGCGATTGAAGATCGCGGTCATGAACTCGGCGTGTTCAATGGAGACGCAGAAGCCAAGAGCTTTTGCGTTGGGATAGTCGCCGTAGGTTGAAGTGAAATGCTTGAGGACAAGTTGGGCGCGGTGTTGATCGGCGTTGTAGAGGTTAGAGAGCTGACTGACGATGTAACCGCCGCGCGACCAGGACAGGGTGGATAAGTCCGTGCCATCATGGATTCCGTAATAGTCGAAGGGTGTAAGAAACTGGCGCTCGATGGCGTGCCAGAGGCGCATTTCATCGGCTGTGCGGTTTTCAAACCAGGGAAGGATACTTTGGCCGTCCATACGCTCCGGGGTCGCGGTGAGCCCAAGGAGAATATTCGGTTGGAGGATTTCGACGGCTTCCCGATAGCTTTCGGCTGTAATGTGGTGCGCTTCATCGAGGACGAGAAAGTGCCAGTGATCTGGATCGACTGTCGTCCATAGGGCTCGGCTTTGGAAGCTTTGGATGGTAGCAAAAAGGTGGTTATAGCTTGAAACTTGCTCACCGCCAGCGAGGATATCTCCGAAGCTCTCATCGCGTAGAACCTGGCGAAACGTTCGGCGAGCCTGGACGAGTAATTCTTCGCGATGGGCGAGGAAGAGGAGTTTAGGGAGCACGCCGCCGGGAGACGGTTGACGCTTATAGTCGAAGGCTGCAAGCATGGTTTTGCCGGTTCCGGTTGGGCAACGACGAGGTTACGCCAATGATTTCGGTCAAGTCGTTCAGCGGTAAGCTGGTCGAGAGTGGCCTGCTGATACGGATAGGGCTTCAAGTCGAAGAATAGGACGGGGACCGTGACACTTCCAGACTTACCGCTGGCGGACTGCAGTGCTAGCCGAACACGCTCTTCGAATTCGATGTCGCCTGCATGAAATCGCTCGAACTCGTCGTCTTCCCAGAGCGACTCGAAGGCGCCGCGAAATTTTTCGACAATATGTGGCGTTTCAACCTCGCTGAGCTTTACGGTCCACTCAATTCCGTCTTCAAGCGCTGGACCAGACACGTTAGCAGAACCCACATAGGCTGTACTAAAGCCGTTGAGCCGCTCGAAGAGCCACGCTTTTGCGTGAAGGCGGCGGCGACGTCCATCCAAAGAAATCTTGAGATTCACATTCGGCAGTTCGACCATTTCTTTGAGGGCTTGAAGATCACTTGCGCCGATATATGTCGTCGTAAGGACCCTAATGAGTTTGCCTGATTCTGCGAGGGCTTGGAATGCAGATTTGAGGTGCAGCCATCCGCGAAATTTGATGAAACTAACGAGCATCAGCACCCTGTCGGCGGTGCGTATTTCGTTCTGTAGTTCTGTCCCAAGGCGCGATTCCCCGGCGACGTTCATGATTAGGCTGCTGGTGGCGAGCGGGAACTGAGGAAGTCCGGGGGCAGTTGGCGGTCTATGGATAGCTTTCAGGATTTCTGCCGGGTTGGGAATTGACTCCTGCAGAAGATCCGGGTCACCCTTGCCGGCCAGTCGCAAGAGAGCATTCGCAAGTTCAACTTGTCGGCTTCTTTGTTCTTCCTTCGGCAAGGAGCGAAGGGCGGTCCTGATCTGCTTAGCGAGATGTTGTGAAAGGTAATTGGGCGAGTCTGCTTCTTCCAAAGGGGATTGAACGACGGTGAGTCGGGTCGGGTCGAGATCTGCGATAGATCGACGAATTTTATGAGTTATCAGCTGGTCGTAGATGCCTTCGATCATCGGGTACCCATGCAGTGGATATTTTGAACGCTACCACAGAGTTACTGGCGGAGGTGGGCTGTTGTGGCTCCTGCTCCGCCTTCCATTTGGGTGGGTTCTTCTATTTTGGCTACGTGGGGGTGGGTGCGGAGGTATTCGCGCATGGCTCGGCGGAGGACGCCCATGCCGGTGCCGTGGATTACGCGGACCTGATGGAGGCCGGCGAGGAAGGCCTGGTCTAAGTAGCGCTCGAGTTCGGTGGTGGCTTCGTCTACGGTGCGGCCGATCAGGTTGATTTCGCTGCGCATGTTTTCGCTGCCGCTGCTGGTGACGGTGATGCGGACGCCTTTTTGGCGGGCTGCTGCTTCGAGGGGCTTTTCGTGGACTAAGGGTTTGCCTGCGGGGGCGACGACTTCGGCGATGTCTTCGCGCTTGACGCGCATCTTGATGGGGCCGAGGGTGGCTTCGAAGAGGTCCTTTTCGATTTCGCGGGCGATGGTGGCGATCTTGTTCATGGACTTGAGGCGGACCTGGTCGCCGGGGGCGATGTGCTTGACGAGATGAGGCTGGGCGTTGGGGTCATTCTTATCCGCGGCTGTCTTGTGGGCGACGATGGTGGAGTTGAACTGCTGTTCGAAGTCGCGGCGTAGGGCCTGGATGCGGCGTTCGGATTCTTTGCTGAGCTTGAGCTGGGCGGTGCGGTCTTCGATGGCGGCAACGGTCTGGCGGAGCTGGTATTCGAAGTCTTTGATGAGGGAGGCTAACTTGTCCTCTAACTCGCGGGTGCGGCGCTTGATTTCGATGTCGCCTTCGCGGGCGAGTTTGGCGCGCTCCTGATTGAGGGCGTACTTCTCTTCGCGAGCCGACTTCTGCAGGGCTTCGAGGTCGCGGGTCTGCTGGTGGAGGTTTTGCAGGAAGCGGGCTACGTCTGCCTGCTGGGTGCCGAGACGTTGGCGGGCCTGGTTGACGATGGTGGGATTGAGGCCGAGGCGTTCGGCGGTCTGGATGCCGGCGCTGGCTCCGGGGAGGCCGAGGCGGAGCTGGTAGTTGGGGATGAGGGTGACTTCGTCTACACCAGCCGCGGCGTTGAGGACGCCTGGTGTGTTCGCAGCGTAGATCTTGAGGCTGGTGTGGTGGGTGCTGATGAGGGACCAGGACTGCGCCTGCAGGAAAAATTCAGCAACGGCTACGGCGAGTGCGCTGCCTTCGTCGGGGTCGGTGGCTGAGCCTAACTCGTCGAGCAGGACGAGAGAGCTTGGGTTGGCCAGGTGGGAGATGCGGTCGAGATTGACGATGTGGGCAGAGAAGGTGCTGAGGGCCTGTTCGATAGATTGAGCGTCGCCGATGTCGGCGAGGAAGGCTTCAAAGATGGGCAATGTTGCTGCGGTGGCTGGGACGGGGATGCCGGACTGGGCCATGAGGGCGCAGAGGGCGGTGGTTTTGAGGGTGACGGTTTTGCCGCCGGTGTTGGGGCCGGAGATGATGAGTTGGCGGTGAGTGGCGGTGAGCTCCAACGTGAAGGGAATAATTTGCCCGCCGCTGGCTTTGAGGCGCTTTTCGAGGAGCGGGTGGCGGGCAGATTCGATGCGGAAGAGCTCTTCGTCGAAGATGGGGCGGGTGCAGTCGTAGGCGATGCCGAAGCGGGCGCGGGCCTGGAGGGAGTCGACTGCGGCGAGGATCTGGGCGCCGAGGATGAGGGAGTCGGCGTAGGTGCCGACGAGCTGGGTGAGCTGGACGAAGATGCGGTGGATTTCGGCTTGTTCTTCTTCGAGGAGGCGGACGAGCTCGTTGTTCTGCTCGATGGTTTCGAGGGGCTCGAGGTAGACGGTTTGGCCGGAGCTGCTGGCGCCGTGGACTACACCGGAGACTTTGCGCTTCTGTTCGGCTTTGACGGGGATGACGAAGCGGTCGCCGCGGATGGTGATGAGGTCGCCCTGGGTCTGGTTGTCGGCGGAGAGGCGGCGCAGGGCGGAGCGGAGGGATTCTTCGATGACGCGCTGCTGGCGGATCTGTTCGCTGCGAATGCGGGAGAGTTCTGGGGAGGCGTCGTCGGCGAGGGTGCCGTCGGGGAGGAGCTTGCGCTGGATGGATTCGGCGAGTGGGCTGAGGGACTGGGTGAGGGGTGCGGAGAGGTCGTAGAGACCGGGGATTTGGGTGTTGGCTGGGGGATTTTTGAGGAGGGATTGCCAGGCGGCGATGTCGTTGGCGAGGCGGGCTACGGATTGGAACTCTTCGGGTTCGAGAGCGGCGGCGGGGATTTTGGATTTGTCGGCGAGCTGGGTGGGGTCGAAGAGGCCGCCCAAGGGGATGACGGTCGTGGTGGTGAGGAGCTGGCGGATTTCCTGGACGAGCTGGTGCTGGTGGTTGATCCAATCGCCGTCGGTGCTGGGGGTCAGAGATTGCAGGGATTCTTTGGCGACGCGGGAGATGGCGTAGGTAGAGAGCAGGGCGAGCAGCGGCGGCCACTCGAGGGCGGTGGCGTCTAGGTGGGGAACCGGGGCGGGGGTTGGGGCGAGGAGAGGCATGCTTCTTCAGGATAGATGGAGGAAGGCAGGGAACAGGGAGTAGGGACCAGAGAACAGAAGACAGCGAACAGAGAACAGAAGGCAGAGGACAGAGAACAGAAGACAGCGAACAGCGAACAGAGAACAGAAGGCAGAGGACGAGAGTTTGGAAATTGAGGCCAATGGTTAGGTGACACGGGATTGTTTTGCGGGGCACTATGGAGGGAGTGTTTGCGATGACCTGGTTGAAGGGATGCTTATGAATATCGGGGCGTGGTTGCCGATGCTGTCGATGCTGTCGGGGTTTGTGGGTTTGTATGTGAATTTCCGGGATGGGAGTTCGCGATGGCGTTGGCTGGTGCCCGCGATGATCGTGCTAACGGGTACGGGTACGATGCTGGCTGCGCGGCAGAGTGCAGTGAATTCGGCGAAGTCAGAGACGGCGAAGGCGGAGGCTTACGCGGCGCAGTTGAAGGATGTGGTGGTGAGTGTGAATCAGCATACGGACGAGGCTGTGGCACAGCAGGCGCTGCTGAGGTTGTCGGGTGCGAAGGAGGGAGCTGTCACTTCGGCTACGACGCAGGAGTTGAATGCCTCTACGCGCGCGGTGGTGTTGAAGCAGGAGGCGGTGAGCAAGCTTGCAGCACCGGAGCAGTCTTCGTTGCAGATCCAGTATTTTCCGCACTTTTTGACGGATGTGAATCCTTCGGCGATGGTGGCTGCTTTGAAGCAGGTGACGCCGAATGTGGCGCAGGCTCCGGCGATTGCGATGATGAGCCAGCAGAAGACCAACTGCATCTGGGTGGGTGACCAGGTGACGGCGGATGAGGCGCGGGCGGTGGCGCTGACGCTGGCCAGCGCAGGCATTGATGTGAAGGATATTCGCCGGTTGAAGAATGGTGGCGGGGCGAGGGCGCGGCTGGTTCAGATCGGGTCGAGCGCGGATGCGGCCCGGATGCCTACCCTGACTGCGGATGAGATCAAGCAGCGGAATGTGCCTGCGAGTGGCGGCGATTGATGTAGATTGACGTATGCTCCGCCTTTCTTCTTCGACCTGGGTGCTTTTTGCCGGGCTTGCGCTTGGTAGCGTGCTGGCCGGGTGCCGCGATCAATCTGCCAATTCTTTGGAAAAGCCAGATGCTCCGCACATCTCGCCGGGCGTGGCGATGCGGGATGTTTCTTTTTTGAGCGCTGCGCTGGGGCGGGAGATGCCTTACCGTGTGTTTTTGCCGGCGGAGGTTCCGGCTGGGCAGAGGTTGCCCGTGGTGTACCTGCTGCATGGAATGGGCGGGAATTTTCGGGACTGGTCGAACGCTACGGATGTAAGCCGGTATGCGGCGCAGGGACTGATCCTGGTGATGGTTGAGGGCGAGCACTCGTATTACCTGAATGCGGCTGGTAGGCCCAAAGACCGGTTTGAAGATTATCTGACCGTCGATCTGGTGAGGGATGTGGAGGGTCGGTTTCCGGCGCTTACAGACGGGAAGCATCGAGCGCTGATTGGCGGCTCGATGGGCGGGTTTGCAGGGGTGAAGGTGGCGCTGAGCCATCCGGAGATCTATGGGTTTGTGGGGTCGTTGAGCGCTCCGCTGGATGCCGCGGAGAGAGGATTTGCGTTGCGCAGGTGGTCACAATGGTGGGGATTTCGAGAGCTGTTTGGACCCTGGGGGAGTGAGGCGCGGCGGGAGCGCGATCCGTTTGTGCTGGTGGAGAGCGCCGAGCCTGGGGTTACGCCGTATCTGTATCTGACGGTGGGAGCGCGCGATCCTCTGGTGGATGCGAACCGGCGGTTTGTTTCACGGCTGAAGGCGCGGGGATTCCGGTATGAGTTTCATGTAGGGCGGGGCGGGCATGACTGGGGAGAGTGGGCGGATGAGATGCCGGGGTGTTTTGCGCGGGTGATGGAGACGATGCTGCAGAAGTGAAGGCGAGGACACCGGAATGCAGCCAGCGAGGTGCTCGATGGGGCGTCGCTGGCTGCTTTTATTGCGAGGGCTGAAGTGCAAGCGCTGGGTTATTCGCCGTAGTGGGGGCGGACTGT
>Ga0105248_10010617_pt1 | contig 10154 bp, 10 predicted proteins | sample KBSS34metaG_FD_81524 | JGI IMG/M metagenome (GOLD analysis project Ga0105248, IMG submission 81524) | Switchgrass rhizosphere microbial communities from Kellogg Biological Station, Michigan, USA - KBS S3-4 metaG | ecosystem: Host-associated > Plants > Roots > Rhizosphere > Soil | place... | reverse complement strand
TTTCCGGCCGACTTCGACGGGATCATTGCCGGATCGCCGGGACTCGACTGGACCGGCCGCGCCGCTGGAGCGCTGCGAATCGCGCAGGTCACAAAAGACGAAGCCTCGCGCATCCCGGCAGCCAAGGCCCAACTGCTGCACAAAGCCGTGATCGAGGCGTGTGACGGCAGCGACGGCGTCAAGGACGGCGTGATCGACGATCCGACGCGCTGCAAGTTCGATCCCGGCGTGCTGGAGTGCAAGGGCGAAGACGCGCCGACCTGCCTGACGAAGGGCCAGGCGCAGACCGCACGGCTGATTTATATGTCGCCGGTGAACCCCAAGACGAAGCGCGAGATCACCGGCCTCGCACCGGGCAGCGAGCTCGGCTGGACCGACCTCGGCTGGACGGGTTCGGCGCGATCGACCGGCCTCGATCAGTTCCGCTACCTCGTCTTCAAGGATCCGAACTGGGACGTGGACAAGTTCAACTTCGAGACCGACATCGTGCGCGCGGAGGAAACCGACGCCGACACCATCAACGCGCTCAATCCGAACCTCAAGCCGTTCTTCGATCGCGGCGGCAAGCTGATTCAGTATCACGGCTGGAGCGATCCGCAGATCTCGCCCGGCAACAGCGTGCAGTACTACAACCGTGTGGTGGAGGCGGTCGGCGGCCTCGCCAAGGTGCAGGCCTCGCACCGGTTGTTCATGGCGCCGGGCATGGGCCATTGCGGCGGCGGTGAAGGACCCAGCACCTTCGACATGGTCGCCGCCCTCGAACAGTGGGTCGAGCAGCGCAAGGCGCCGGATCAGATTCTCGCCTCGCGGAGCCGCAACGGCGCGGTCGATCGCACCCGCCCGCTCTGTCCCTATCCGCAGGTCGCCAAGTACAAAGGCAGCGGCAGCACGGACGAGGCGGCGAACTTCACCTGCGCGGCCAGATAGGGCAGGTCAGTCCGGTGGGGCAGGTCCGGCAGGTTGGCCATTGAACGCCGCCATCCGGATCAGCCTCACCTGATTCGCGTCTCGCGACGAACCAGGCGCGTCACAACAGGTTCCCGCCCACATCGTGTGCCGGCTGTGACGAACCGGTCAGCACTGCCCACCGAGTCTCCATTTCCGGATTGGCTCGATACGCCGGGCCGTAAGCGTCGAGCCGCGCTGTGCCACGGGATTCCCCGCGCCCGGAAAATGCCGACGAACTTCGGAGACGGACACTAAAATCGTCATGATGGTGCTCGTGATCCTCATGGCGTATGCCATCGGGTCGATCCCCTTCGCCTTGCTGATCGCGCGCTGGTGGGGTGCGGGCGACCTTCGCCGCGCCGGCAGCGGCAATCTCGGGGCGGCCAATGTCTTCCGCGTGTCGGGTGTCACGGCGGGAGCGCTGGTGGCGCTGCTCGACATCACCAAAGGCGCGCTCAGCGTCACGCTCGCGCGGCACCTCAGCGATCAACCGGCGGCGCCGGCGGCTGCGGGACTGGCGGCGATCGTCGGCCATGTTTATCCAGTGTGGCTGCGGTTCCACGGAGGCAAGGGTGTAGCCACGGCCTCGGGTGTCTTCGCCATCCTGTCGCCGCTTGCGCTCGCGCCCGCGCTGGCCACCTTCGCCGTCGCGGTGGCGCTGACGCGGTACGTATCGCTCGCCTCGGTGCTGGCGGCGCTGGCGCTGCCACCCTTCGTGTATGCGACGGGGAGCTCCCGTTCGATCGTCGCGCTTGCTGTCGCGGCGTCCGCGCTCATCGTGTTCAGACACCGGACGAACATTGCGCGCCTTCGAACCGGCACGGAGCGGCGGCTTGGCTTTCGCAAAACGGCCGGGAGCCCGCTAACCGGGGTGAGGGATTCCTGATGCGAACCGTCGGTGTGCTCGGAGCGGGAAGCTGGGGTACGGCGTTGGCCGTCCACCTGGCGCGGGTCGGTCACGAGGTTCGGTTGTGGGCACGCGATCCGGTGTTGGTGAACGACATGCGCGAGCGCCGCGCCAATGCCATCTATCTCGCCGACGTGACGCTGCCGGACGCGTTGTCCGTCACCAACGACATCGCGGACGCGGTGAAACGGAGCGACCTCATCGTTTCTGCCATCCCCTCGCATGGCTGCCGGGCCGTCATGCGCGCGGCTGCTCCGCATCTCGCCGCGACGGCCACCCTGGTCAGCGCGACCAAGGGCCTCGAAAGCGGGACGTGGCTGCGCATGTCGGAAGTCGTGGGCCAGGAGCTTGGCCCGGGCCGGCCGGTGGTCGTGTTGTCGGGGCCGAGTTTCGCGGTCGAGGTCGCGCGGCAACTGCCGACGGCCGTGCTGGCGGCGTCATCGAACGCGCGCGCGACCGAGCTGGTTCAAGAGGAGTTTCGTGGCCCGTATTTCCGTCTCTACGGCAGCGCCGACGTCGTCGGCGTCGAGGTCGGTGGGGCGCTGAAGAACATCATCGCGATTGCCGCGGGCGTGGTGGAGGGCCTCGGTCTCGGCCACAACGCCCTCGCGGCGTTGATCACGCGCGGCCTGGCGGAAGTGACACGGCTGGCCTGCGCCGCCGGGGGGCGGCGGGAGACGCTCGCCGGCCTGAGCGGCCTCGGGGATCTCGTGCTCACGTGCACCGGACAGCTGAGCCGCAATCGTCACGTCGGCCTCGAGCTTGCCCGCGGACGCCGGCTGCCGGAGATCCTGGCCAGCATGAAGATGGTCGCCGAAGGCGTCACGACGACGGCCGCGGCGCTGGCGCTGGGAGCCCGTCACGGCGTCGAGCTGCCCATCGCCACGCAGATGGGAGAGGTGCTGGCGGGGCGGACCGACGTCCGTACGGCAGTGGAGGCGTTGATGGTGCGCCGGCAGCGTTCGGAAGCGGAAACCGGCTAGGATTCGGTAGATGAGTGTCCTCGGGCGGATCCGCGACAGTCTTTCCCGTACCAAGCAGCAGATCGTCGAACGGTTCGACGACCTCGTCCGGCTCGCCGATGCGCCGGAGCGCCGTTCACGGCCGCTCGACGTCGACACCATCGAGGCGCTCGAGGAAGTGTTGATCATGGCCGATGTCGGCGTCGCGGCGTCCGAGCGCATCGTGGGCGCGGTCAGGCGGCGATCCCTGGACGGGGCGAGCTTGCGCGATCTGGTGAAGCAGGAGATCCGGGCGATCTTCGCGGCGGTCGAGCAACCGGTGATCGTCGAGCACGCGCCGAAAATCACGCTCATCGTCGGCGTCAACGGCACGGGCAAGACCACGACCGTGGGCAAGCTGGCGAACCTGTTGCGAGCCGAAGGGAAGCGACCGCTGATCTGCGCGGCCGACACGTTCCGCGCCGCCGCGGTCGAACAACTCGAGATCTGGGCGGCGCGGGCAGGCGTGGATGTGGTGCGCGCGCGCGACGGCGCCGACCCCGCCGCGGTGGTCTTCGATGCCATCTCGTCGGGAAAAGCCCGGGGCCGCGATCCGATTCTGGTCGACACGGCGGGGCGTCTCCATACCCGGGTGAATCTGATGAACGAGCTCGAGAAGATTCGCCGGGTCGCGTCTCGCGAGGTCGTCGGGGCGCCGCAAGAGACGCTGCTCGTCCTGGACGCGACCGTCGGGCAGAACGGCGTCACGCAGGCGCGAGAGTTCATGGGCGCCGCCGGCGTCAACGGCATCGTGCTCACGAAGTTGGACGGCACCGCGAAGGGCGGCGTGGCGGTGGCGATCGCCCACGATCTCAAACTGCCGATACGCTATGTCGGGATCGGCGAAGGCATCGACGATCTGGTGCCGTTCTCCGTGGACGAATACGTGGACGGGTTGTTTGAAGAGCAGTGGTAGCGAACGCGGCGACGAAGACACCAAGACATGAAAACGAAAGCGGACTGAGTGCCTTCGTGCTGTCGTGCCTTCGTGGCCAAAAGCATTGGAAGTACCGCTCGGGTTCAGCACCGTGACCGACATGGACTACATGGAGCGCGCCCTGTTTCTGGCGGAGCGCGGCCGCGGCCGGACCAGCCCGAACCCGATGGTGGGCGCGGTCATCGTCTCGGCTTCCGGCGTCGTGGTCGGTCAGGGCTTTCACGAGCGCGCCGGTGAGCCGCACGCCGAGGTGCGCGCGCTCAACCTGGCGGGCGATCGTGCCCGGGGCGCCACGCTGTACTGCACGCTCGAACCGTGTTGCCACGTCGGCCGCACCGGCCCGTGTGTGCACCGGATTGTCGAGGCCGGCATCGAACGGGTGGTGGCCTCAATCGAGGATCCCAATCCCGCCGTGCAGGGCCGCGGGTTCGCGTATTTGCGCGCGCGCGGCGTCCACGTCGAGATTGGACCCGGCCGCCAGCAGTCCATCCGGCTCAACCAGCCGTTTCTCACACTGATGCGCGAGCATCGGCCGTTCGTCATCCTGAAGGCCGCCACCAGCATCGACGGCTACGTCGCCGAGGCGCCGGCGACGCGGACGCAGCTGACCTCGGAGGCGGGCAACCGGCACGCGCAGGCATTTCGCGCCGAGGTCGACGCGATCGGTGTCGGCGTGGGAACGGTCCTCGCGGACGATCCGCTGCTGACGGTGCGCGGGATCTACCGCGAGCGACCGCTGACGCGGGTGGTGTTTGATCGGCGGTTGCGCACGCCGACTCACGCACGCCTGCTCTCGACACTCGAGGCGGGGCCTGTCATCATCTTGACCACGGCGGCAGCCGCCCGGGCCGGCGTCCGGCAAGGGCTCGAAGCGCGAGGCGTGCAGATCGACGTCGCCGCCGACGACTCGTTCCGGTCGGCGCTCGAGCGGTTGGGCGAGCGGGAGATCGGGTCGCTGCTGCTCGAGGGCGGCGCCCGCATGCATGCGGCGGCGTGGGACGAGGGGCTCGTCGATTTCGTGCGGCTCTACGTGACGCCGATCGCGCTCGGCCGGGGCGGTGTGCCGTTTCTCGAGCACCGCGACTTTGCGACGGCCACGCTCGTCGAGCGACGCGTCGAAGCGCTTGGTGCGGACGTCCTGATCGAGGGGTATGTTCACCGGCCTGATTGAAGCGACCGGCCGTCTCGCCGAGCGGCAGACGATCGCGGGCGGCGTCCGTCTCCGCATCGAATCGCCGCTCGCCGCCGAGCTGAGCGCCGGCGACAGCGTGGCGGTGAACGGCGTATGCCTGACGGCGATCGCCGGCGATCGCGATGCAATCCACGCGGACCTCGGTCCCGAGACGATGCGCGTCACGACGCTCGGGAGGCTGGCGATCGGCGCGGCGGTGAATCTGGAGCGGCCGCTGCGGGCCGACAGCCGCTTCGGCGGTCACTTCGTGCAGGGCCATGTGGACGGGGTCGGCTGCGTCGAACGCCGCTGGGCCGACGCCGGGTCCGAGTGGTTCACGGTCAGCTTTCCGTCGCCGCTCGCCGCGTACTTCGTTCCCAAGGGGTCAATCGCCGTGGACGGCATCAGCCTGACGGTCGCGGGGCTCGGCCGCGACCGGTTCGACGTGCAGATCGTGCCGTATACGCTCGAGCACACGAATCTGTCCGGTCTCGGCGCTCGAGACCGTGTCAATCTCGAATGTGACATGGTGGGCAAGTATGTGGTCCGCGCGGCGGAGCTCGCCGGGCTGAAATGGACGGGCCTCGGCGTCGCGCCGGACTAGTGGAGCGTATTCGTTATTTCCAATGCCACGAAGACACGAAGTCACGAAGCCCGCCGGATATGGGCTCTTTTTCGTGTCGTCGTGTCTTCGTGGCAAATCCCGACGTCGCACGTGAGCAGAACAGACCATCAAGCATCATGAAAAACCTTCAAATTGCCAAGGGTGCACGCAAGCAGACCCATCCGTTCGCCCGCATCGAGGACGCGATCACCGCGGTTCGTGCCGGCACCCTCGTCATCGTCGTCGACGATGAGGACCGGGAGAACGAGGGCGATCTGACGATCGCCGCCGAGAAGGTGACGCCGGAGGCAATCAACTTCATGGCGCGGTTCGGGCGCGGTCTGATCTGTCTCGCGATGACGCCGGAGCGGCTCGACGAGCTCGAGATTCCGCTGCTGGTCCGCGACAACACGTCGCGTTTCGAGACCGCCTTCTGCACGCCGATTGACGTCGTGGGCGGGACCACCACCGGCATTTCGGCGCACGACCGCGCCGCGACCGTGCTCGCGGCCATCGATCCGGCCACGCGCCCGACGGATCTGGCGCGGCCCGGCCACGTGCATCCGCTGCGCGCGCGTTCCGGCGGCGTGCTGGTGAGGAGCGGCCAGACCGAGGCCGCAGTCGATCTCGCCAGGATTGCCGGACTGTACCCGGCCGGCGTCATCTGCGAGATCATGAACGAAGACGGCACGATGGCGCGCGTGCCCGAGTTGACCAAGTACGCGAAGAAGCACGGCCTGCCGATGATTACGGTGGCCGATCTGATCAAGTACAGGATGCACACCGAGTCGCTCGTCAAACGGGTCGCCTCGGCGAAGTTGCCGACGCAGTACGGGACGTTCCGGGTGTTCGCGTTCGAGAACGTGATCGACCGGCAGACCCACATCGCCCTGGTGTGCGGCGACATCGCCGATGGCAAGGACGTGCTGGTGCGCGTGCACTCGCAATGCTTGACCGGCGACGTCCTGCACTCGATCCGCTGCGACTGCGGCGAGCAGCTCGAAACCGCCATGCGGCGCATCGCGACCGAAGGGCGCGGCGTGCTGCTGTATTTGCATCAGGAGGGGCGCGGCATTGGTCTGGCGAACAAGATTCGCGCCTACGAGCTGCAGGACGAAGGGTTCGACACGGTCGAAGCCAATGAACGGCTCGGCTTCAAAGCCGACCAGCGTGATTACGGGATGGGTGTCCAGATTCTCCGCGAGCTTGGCATTCGATCGATGCGGCTCCTGAGCAACAACCCGAGAAAGCTGGTCGGGATCGAAGGCTATGGGTTGTCGGTCTCCGAATGGGTGCCGATCGAGATTCCCGCTTCGGACTCCACCCGAAAGTATCTCAAGACCAAGAAGGACAAGCTCGGACACCGGCTCTCGTCCGTGTAATCCGGTCAAAATCAAACACCGAGGACACCGAGCATACCGAGCGAGAACGGTCTTCCGTCTGGTGTCGCGCAAGGCTTAGCCTTGCCGGGATTATGGCAAACCTGAAGGTTTGCGCTACTTCCGATCGAGACAGAAAGCTGCAACGTCTTCTGCAAAGATTTGTAGGCCGGGTCCTTTTGGACCCGGCTCTCAGGCGGGTCCGAAAGGACCCGCCCTACGTGTCGAAGCGAGTAAACCGCGCTGCCGGAAAGGCTGTTCTCCGCGGTGCGATCGGTGGTTCTCCCACTGGACGCGTTGAAAATCGACACTGACCATATGAACAAATGACTAGATGAGCAAATGATGATGTGTTAGGCTAACGGTTTGCGTTAGAGCAGGTTAGCGGTCATGTTCGAGTCCCTCAGTACACGCCTCCAGGACGTTTTCAAATCGCTGCGGGGCGAGGGACGCCTGACGCCCGAGAACGTGGAAGTCGCGCTCCGGGAAATCCGGCTCGCGCTGCTCGAAGCGGACGTCAACTTCAAGGTCGTCAAGGCGTTCGTCGACCGGGTCCGCGATCGCGCGCTGGGCGAGGAGGTCCTCCGCAGCCTCTCGCCGTCGCATCAGGTCGTCAAGATCGTTCGCGACGAGATGGTGAAGCTCTTCGGCGATGCCGAAGGCGGGCTTCAGCCGACGAGCAAACGCCCTCGCGTGGTCCTGCTCCTGGGGTTGCAGGGGGCGGGCAAGACCACGACAGCCGGGAAGCTGGCCAAGTGGTTGTCGAAGCAGGGGCGACATCCGTTGCTGGTCTCGACCGACGTCAAGCGTCCGGCCGCTATTCAGCAGCTGAACGTGGTCGGGCAGCAGGCCGGGGCGAGAGTCTACGATCCGGTGGGCGAGGTCGATCCGGTCGCGCGGGCCGCCGGCGCCCTCAAGGAAGCCGGGCATCTTGGCTTCGACGTGGTCATCGTCGACACGGCCGGGCGTCTGCACATCGACGACGATCTGATGGCCGAGCTCGTCGCAATTCGCGACGTGACCGATCCATCGGATCGGTTGTACGTCGCCGATGCGATGACAGGGCAGGACGCCATCAAGAGCGCGGGCGAATTCAACCGCCGCGTCGGCGTCACCGGCGTCGTGCTGACGAAGCTCGACGGCGACGCGCGCGGCGGCGCGGCGTTGTCCGTCGTGTCGGTGGTCGGCGTGCCGATCGCCTTCGTGGGCAGTGGTGAACGGCTCGAGGATCTCGAGCCGTTCCACCCGGAGCGCGTCGTCTCCCGGGTGTTGGGCATGGGCGATGTGTTGTCGCTCATCGAAAAGGCCGAAGCGGCCATCGATGTCGACGATGCGGCAAGGCTCGAAGAGAAGATCCGGGCCAACGAGTTCACGCTCGAGGATTTTCGCGATCAGCTCAAGACCATCCGGAAGATGGGCCCGCTCGAGCAGATTCTCGGGATGCTGCCAGGCATGGGCAGCATCAAGGCGCTGACGGAGAACAAGCCGGACGAGAAGCAGATGTCGCGGGTCGAGGCGATCATCAACTCGATGACGCCCGACGAGCGACGGAAGCAGCACATCATCAACGGCAGCCGTCGCAAGCGCATCGCGAAGGGCAGCGGCACGTCGGTGGAAGAAGTCAATCGTCTGCTGAAGCAGTTCGTGCAGATGCAGAAGATGTTGAGATCGCTTGGCGGGATGGCCGGCTTGTCCGGGGGCGGCAAGAAAGGCCGCCGGCGGGCCATGGAGATGCTGCGCAACCGCGGATGATCCGCGGTCCTCGGAGACGCGTTTGACCACCGAGGGCACCGAGCACACCGAGACGAAGAGCGTGTGAAGAAATACAGTGTTTGACCTAGAGCCCGTAGAGCTCACCCGAGAGCTTCCTCTGTCACTCTCGGTGAGCCCGGTGGTCTCGGTGGTCAACGTGGTGGGTTCACGCGCTCTGGTTCCTGGTGGCATCGGTGATTTCGGTGGTGGCGTATCAGCGTAGCGAAACAGGCGCACGGGGACGAGGCCTCGTGGGCTGTGAAGGAGCGACAGATGGTAGCGATTCGTTTGCGTCGGGCGGGCTCGAAAAAGCGTCCCTTCTTCCGCATCGTGGTGGCCGATTCACGGGGTGCGTGCGACAGCAGCTTCGTTGAAATCATCGGCCACTACAATCCGCGCACCAAACCGGCGGTGGTGAAAGTCGATGCCGAGCGTGTGCAGTACTGGTTGCAGCACGGCGCCCAACCCTCCGATTCGGTGAGAACCCTGTTGGCCCGTCATCTGACGCCGGTGCCCGTGCAGCCGCCGGTCGCCGCCCCGGTTCCAGCCGCGGTCGCCGTCGAGCCAAAACCGGCGCCTGTCGAAGCGGTGGTCGCGGCGCCGAGCGAGTCCACGCCGGAGAATGCAGAGCCGGCGGCGGCCGACGGGCCGGCCCAATGAGCGTCGTTCGTGACGTCGTCGAGGTGCTGGCCCGCGCCCTGACGGACAAGCCTGACCTGGTGCAGGTGGTCGAGTCCAAGCACAAGGGGACAACGCTCGTGGAGTTGTTTGTGGGCCCCAACGAGCTCGGCAAGGTCATTGGCAAGCAAGGGCGGACCGCGGCGGCGCTGCGCACGCTCGCCGCGACGGCCGCCGAAAAGGAAGGCTCGACCGTCACGCTCGAAATCCGAGATGGCCGGCCGTGAACTGGGATGACATGGCGGTCGTCGGCCGCATTGCGCGACCGCATGGCATCCGTGGTCAGGTCATTCTCAACGCTGAAACAGATTTTCCCGAAGAGCGGTTTCAACCAGGCGGCGAGGTGTTCATCGAGCGGCGAGGCGCCGTTGAGCCACTCAGGCTGACCACGGTCCGCTTCCATCGGGATCGGCCGATCGTGGGTATTGCCGGCATCGAGTCGATCGAGCGAGCTCAGGCACTGGCGGGTCTCGAGCTCCGGGTTCCGGCCGAACGTCTGGTCCGGTTGCCCGCGGGCACATTCTACCGGCACGATCTGGTGGGCTGCCGCGTCGAGACGCGCATGGGCACGCTCGTCGGTCTCGTCAAGGAAGTGGACGGGACGTTCGCCGTCAGCCGGCTCGTGGTGGCGTCGGATAGCGACGAGATTCTGATCCCGCTGGTGCCTGAGATTTGCCGTGAAATCGACGCGGCAGGCAAGCGGATCATGATCGAGCCGCCCGACGGGTTGTTGGAGTTGAATAAGGTGAACCGAAGTAAGTCTGAAGTGTGAAGTCT
>Ga0105248_10010616_pt1 | contig 10154 bp, 7 predicted proteins | sample KBSS34metaG_FD_81524 | JGI IMG/M metagenome (GOLD analysis project Ga0105248, IMG submission 81524) | Switchgrass rhizosphere microbial communities from Kellogg Biological Station, Michigan, USA - KBS S3-4 metaG | ecosystem: Host-associated > Plants > Roots > Rhizosphere > Soil | place... | reverse complement strand
CCAGGTCGAATTACTGTGGCCTGATGATGCCAACCCATATAACAACCTTGGTCAGGAAAACATCAACGTCCAGAAACTCGCCTCTCCTGCAACTTTTCAATTTACGCTGCGCAACGACTCTCGTTTTCGTCGTAGATATGAATTGCGCGCTGATGCATACGAACGTCCGAGGAGAATTCCTTGTCCCGAGCGTCCACCGAATGCTCCACCGCGCGGAGGCATTGAAGCCGATCCTTTTGCGCGCCATCGCTTGAAGAATCATCCTGTACCCGAAGGTTGGAAGGTTGAATTTCAACCGTCCGATGTGATTGTTCTACCAGGCGAAGAGGAGCAACTCGTGACAGTGATTGTTACGGCACCCGCGGGCTTTGTAGGTCGCCAGCCGATCAACGTGAATGCCTTCGATGGTGATGAACTCATGGGTGGAGTCACCCTCTACGCTGAGAGTTAGGAGGTTGCGATGTCTTTAGGACCACAGTACACGTCGTGCGTTGAAGCGGAAGATTTCGAGCCAGTTAACAAAGTTTATATTGCTCTGCTGATCACAGCGGGTCCGCTTCTGGCGCTCTTTACCGGTGGGATTGGTCTGCTCGTTACTATTCCTGCGCTCGTCGAGGCACTTCATTACACCGCTGACTGGATGCTCAACAAGAAACTGATCTGCCTTCACCGTGCTTCGACACGCATGTGTGGCGAACACGAAATGGTCTGGGCAATCGGTGAGGTGGCTGACACCGAAGACGTCGGCGAAGACAAGAACCCGATTGATGACATAGATAACGACTATGCGATGAACGTCATCCTGGCGCCGTTCGACATGATGGCCTTCGGCGACTCGGCGGATACAAACTTCGAGATCGCCACTGAAGGTGTTCATCCACCGCCAGCTCATCCCGAATTACCGTCACCGCTGCCTCAAGGTGATCTCTTGCAAATGCAAAAAGGCATGCCGAAGTTCAACGGATATTTCCGAACGATGATCGTGACGCTGTCGGATAAGAAGTATCGTGCATGGACCGAGGTAGTCGGTCGTGATTACGGATGGACGGGTATCATCGGCCCGGATCAACAGGAGGCCTGGTCTGACTACTTGCTTAAGAATGCCTGGCTCCAACCGAAGAAACGTTCCGTGCCCGTGTTGCACTGCGAATTTGAGGGGTCGCGCATTAGAGACGTGCTTGACGCGACGAATACGTTTGAACCCAAGTGGTGTAAGAAGAATTTTTTCACCAAGTTTGTGTGCAAAGTAATTCAAACCGTCATGTCACCGGTGATTCTTATCATCCTCGCGAAGGCGTGGGCAGATGCGAAGGATGGTGATCCATCTGATGCGTTGGAAGGTGGGGGGACGATCAGTAGCAAGGACCAGGTGATTGCTGGTGGACGCTGGGCCTATGACGGCGGACACGATGGCTATAACGAGTTTCACGCCACACGTACCGTTCAGAAAGTTGCATACGTTCCCAAGGACCCGGCTGGCTTTGAAGACTTCCGGAAGCGTTGGTGCAACGAACAGAACAAAGTTCCGCATACAGATCCAAACGGGAATTCACCTCCAGGTTCGGTACCCAAATCATCTCAGCCTGGCCCACCGCTCACGGCAATACAGCGCGAGACTTATGACAATCAGCGTCTACCAGAGAACCAGTGGGTTTTACATCCGGAGGTGGATGGCTGCGAGCCGCTTGTAATTGACGACGGCGGCGGAGGTCTCCACTGACTCAGCCGTTTATTACCAATACGTTATCGTCCTGAAGTCGACATACTGCGGCCTGCCTTCTTTCGCCGCCGTTCGCTTCGTCCAATTGCCGTGTGCGTCAAACTCATAAACGAAGGAGTAAGGAGCACCAGGTTTATTGTCGCGAGTGTCGAAGCTGATGCGCTCAATCTCATTGCCCTTGCCGTCAAGTCTGGAAACGTAACGCTGATTCAGTGAACCATCCTGTGAGTAGACTAACTCCTCCAATTGGGCACCATTGTATTTGTAGACGTAACGCAGAAAGAGCTCGCCATTACTGTGAAACCAACGGTGCTCGATCAACCGTTTCTGCTCGTCGTACTTGAATTCAAACTTGGTTTGATATCGAGGATCACTCTTCTTCACTACCGCGCCAGGTGCGTTGACAATCACAATAGGCGGCGGATTGTATTCCTTGCTAATCATATTGAAGTCTGAGACGCGACTACGATCGATATATCCGTATACCGTGATCTCATCGAGATTGCCCTTGTAGTCGTACGACTCCCGCCGAACGCGATTACCTTGTTCGTTGTACTGCACGAACGAGTCGCGCTTCTTTGTTTGCACCGACCATGTGCCCGACAAATCCTGACTTTCCTCTAGTACCGTTTTCACTTGTCCGTGCATGCCATCGTCAGTAGCGTCTGTTCCCGCACGTTGAGCAACTGGCTGTTGCGGTAAGGGAGTTGGCTCTGCTTTTTTGGCTTCTTCAGCTAGCTTCGCGGATACGTCAGATTCCTCCAGTACTTTGAAACTGTCTAACACCTTTGTCGCTGCGCTCTCAAACTCCCGCTGCTCTGTCTTGATCACCATTACAGCTTGGTACAGCCTGCGCGACACCACGTAAGTGCGTTGGACGACGAAGGCGGAAAAGAGGTCGACGCGTTGTTCAATCCCCGGATACTTGCCAAGTTGAATCTGTTTGTCTTCTCTCATGGCTCCGTTATTCGCGTTCGCTAGTTTCTTAATCTGTTCATGGAGACTTTCAAAAATTTTTTGGGCTTGCTCAGGCGAGTCGACAGGAACGGGAGCATCTGCGTGACCAACGACGAATGCAGCTTCTTTCATTCGCCATTGGTAAGAATCGCCACGAGCGATACCAAATGGAGTTGGAATCGTGAGTTGAGAGAAGCCATGACCCTGTTGTGGTAGAGAAATCGTGAACCGCCCCTCGATGGACGTGAAGGCACCCCCTGAGAGTAGCGACGGAGGCTCATACGGTTTGGGTGGACCTGAACTTGGAGCAGCAGGCGGCAGCCCCTGAGCGTGAACAGTGTTTGTGTGGAACAGGATGGTGAATAAAAAGATTAGGCCCGCGAAAAATACGGTTGTTGGCGTTATCGAGAATGCACTCGTTTGGCTTAAACAACGTGTCATGCACGTGATGATACAGCATCAAGAAACGAGTAATCATCACTTGTGCGTTTCTCAGCCTGAGACTCAGCGCTCGGCTTCGCGTTCTCCCGTGCGGAATGGCTCTGCCTTTCCGATAGCGCATCCCCACATCTGCGCTGCGCCCCTCAATATCCTTATGCACCTTGGGACAACGAAAGTGGTTATTGAAAGCTACTAAGAGATTGTCGTTCCACCAATTTCAGCAGCACTCCCATAGGTGATCGAAATGCATTCTCGTGTCTTTTCGTTGTTCCTAATTCTCTGCTTCGTACTTGCGATGTCTGCGATCAAGATCGAGGCGCAGGAGAAAACGTCGGACGCGCTGAAGACGGAAAAAGCTGATCCCAAGACGGCTGGACCGGTGGTGGAAACATGGGAGCCGAAGTCCGGATCGATTAGCTCGGTCATCTATCTCACGGGTTATCGTCTTTACCCGGGTTCCTCAGACAAATCGAAAACATTCTTTATTCAGAACGGAGTCGAACTTTCTGCCCGCGCCACTGGTGGATCGTCAGTCACTAACGATGCGCACAACGGACCACAGACATTGGGAGTCATCGTGCCGGAGGAAGTTGTTCCAGGACCGGCTCAGATTGTCGTTGAGGCCAATGGGCGTCGCAGCATTCCTGCAAACATCACGATCACAGAATGGAAGTTACCAGTAATCAAACGATTTAATCCGACGCGCGGCGCGCCGGGCATTCTTGTTGACATTGAATGCGATGGTTTTCACGAAACCGATGAACTCGAAATCACTGACGCTGAAGGTAACCCGTTCACGTTTAACTCTGGACATTCATCAAGTGGTACTGCCTTTGGGATTCCGAAAGATGCATCGGAAGGCGTCATCACGGTCAGGATTGGTAACAGCAAATACGGAAATGGTCAGTACACTGATCCATTTACTTTTACGATCACCAACGAGCCCTTACCAGTCGAGTTGGTCACTTCATGGATGAAGTCTGTTGCTCCGGGACAATGGCTCGATCTGCAAACTTCGACCGGTGAATCATTTCTGCGCTCCGAACTCAACGAAGTGTCTTTCAAACAAGCTGGGCGGACAATAATCGTCGCTGCACCCAAACCCTTCCGGTCTCATGTCGAAGTACCAAGTGCGCTCGCCCCTGGCGAAGTTGAGTTGCAGGTGCGGAGTTGGCGTAACGGACGCCCATCAGAGTGGTCGGAAGCAGTTGCATTCACACTGGCCGACAAACCGCTCGCACCTTCAATTGGCGCGATCAGAACAACGACGAGTGACTGGGTACAACTTTGGCCTGGACCAGATCGAGAAACAAGCTTCACCGTGACTCCTGGTGATGAGGTGGTGCTCAATGGCCTGTGGCCTGTCGCTGACGCGAGTAAGTTGCGAGTTTCGCTAGTACGACCGGGTAAGGTGATTACAATGACGGTGACTTTGGAGAATGAAAAAGCTACTTGGTTCAGCGACGTGCGAGTGCGTCTGCCGGGGTCGTTGGCAGTCGGTGAGTGGCGGATGATTGTGAGCAGTGAGACAGATGGCACTCATGGTGAAATGCCAATACCTGTCCACGTCGTGAAGAAGTAGTTTCCCTCATTCGCGGTGAGAAGGTTATGTTCGATCGAGATTTAGCCGAGTTATATGGCGTGGAAACACGGGTGCTAAACCAGGGCGTTAGACGAAATCTCGAAAGATTCCCACCCGACTCTATGTTCGAGTTAACGCGTGGGGAGATTCGTGAGATATCACAATTTGTGACATCCTCGAACATCAGATCTTTTTGTCCATCGACGAGATTGAGAAGTCTCGCGCCAAGACTTTTTCGAACTTCAGACGCAATCTGATCGTTAACCCGCTTAACAGTTATTCCGCGTAACAAAAACCCCATACTTCGAGGAGGCATTCAAATGTACTGTCCGAGATGCGGTCATCAGCCAGTCTCCAACGAGTTACGCTTCTGTTCTTATTGTGGGTTCAAGCTCGGCGTTATTAAAGCGTCGCTAGCAGAGGACGAGGAAACAAGAGCCTCAGCGGGTTCGACCGTTGAGCCAGTCAACACTCCTCCGCGCCCCGGAAACATAAACATTGGTGTGATCACGATGTTTCTTGGTGGTGTGTTTGCGATCTTGCTCAGCGGCCGAGGCGTCATCAGTCGCGAGGGGGCAGCAATGCTCCTCACGACGTTTTTCGCTGTGACTCTTTTGTTCTCTTCTCACATCCTCAAGGCAATCTACAAATTACTTTCATGGGGCGAGCCACCGGTGGATCGCTTACCCACCAGCCGAAGGGAACTGGGTTTTGGCGCAACCCTCATGTACCTGGGCACTGCGCTGTCGGCCATCATCTCGTTCCTTATCGCAGGTCGCACGAAGACAACCGCATTTCCAGTGTCGGTGCTGGTATTGTTTTCGGTGTTGCTCGTGATTTCGCCGTACCTGTTGCGGGCCCTGAGATACTTGATACGTGACGAGAGCAGCGCATCAACCAACTTCATCACAGCCGGAGGTGGTTCGTTTTCCGAGCGTGCTTTGCCACCAGCACAAGAACTCCCCATTGCGTCGCTTGAATCACCGCGTGTCACAACATCTGAGATTGGCTTGCCCGTTCCGAGTGTGACCGAACATACGACTGGTTTATTGAGTGGGAAGTAGTTCGCAACGCCGAAAACCGGAAAAAGATCATCCGCGGATTACACCGATTCTTTTCGAGAAGGGACCTTGGACGGTTCTAAAAGGATTCGGTGTAATTGGCAAAATCTGTGGATGATATTCTTAGCGTTAGCCCACCGCCCAGATCGTATTTTTCTCCTGGACGTTTGTCAGTTTTCCCAATCAGTTCTGTATAATCCCCACTATGGATAAAGAAGCAAGAAAGCGAATCAAGGACGCAATCGAGAAGAAAAACCAGGCGCGACAAAAGGGACTTAAGGAACGGAGTTCAGACTCTGCCAAGACCAAAGAACGCCCCGGATATACAGTGAGACCCGAAAAGAAGCGCGGCTAAAATGAGGCAGTAGCCCGACCTTCAGGGAGGGCTCCGCCTACATTCATCTTCCCAGCAACACACTAACAGTGCCGCTTTCACTGTTGCTCGTGACGAAATCCATCTTTCCATCACCGTTAAGGTCACCCTCATCGAGTCGCCACGCACCTCGCCCCGTGGGTATCTTTGGGCCAGGCGCGAATCTGCCTCGACCATCACCTAACATCACGAGCAAGCTATCGCCTCCGGCAGCGATCACATCCATTTTGCCATCGCGATTTACGTCGGCAACGACTGCATGAAAGCCTTGATGCCCGAGATCGAAAGGTGAGCCGCCGGCTTCAACGAATCCACCCCTGCCGTCACCAAGCATTACAGTCAGCTGATTGAGTTCATGATGTGTTGCCACGATGTCAGGTTTACGATCGCCGTTGAGATCGCTGATAACTGCAAACCAAGGCTCGCCTGTGCGTAGCGGAAGCTGGCTCGAGCGAAAACCTCCCCGTCCGTCAGACAAGAGCAGAGTCAACGCTCGACTCAGCGGCAGTTGTTGCGCGCGTAATGGGCCTGTTGCAGTGGCAGTGGCGACGATATCAAGCTGGCCGTCGCCATTGACGTCGCCGACAGCAAGGGGATAAGGGCTTGGACCAACCGAGAATGGCGAGCCCGATGCAATTGTGAAGGCGCCTCGCCCATCGCCGAAAGCGATCGACACATCATTGTCCGCATTATTGACAGTGACGAGGTCGAGTTTGTTGTCACTGTTCATGTCCGCTAGAGCCAGTCCATGCGTGTGCGGGTGTTGTCCAACCTTCATCACGATCGGAGAGTTGGGAGCGATAGCGAATCCACCGTTGCCGTCGCCCAGTAGCAGGAGAGCGCCGTAGCTGTCGTGAGTAACGTTCGCGAGATCGAGCTTGCCGTCGCCGTTCACATCCCCGAGTGCCATTTCTCCAGGACTATCAGGGACTTTCATCGTGGAATTTGGTGCGGCAAATTGTCCGTCGCCTTTGCCCAACAGAACAGTGACGCTTTTGGTTTTTCCTAACGCCACGACGAGGTCCAGTTTCTTATCATTGTTCACGTCGCCGATAAGCACATTGCTCGGTCCATCTGGAATTGAAATTGGCGAACCCGGAGCAGTCGTGAATAAGGACTGTTGCGGCTGACTATTGGTGGCATTTCCTCTTTGACACGAGGTAAGTAAGAACAACGACAGGGCTGTTACGACTAGAAGCAGCGGGTGTCCGATATGCTTTAGCTTGTCGTTATTCATCAATACTGGACGACCGTCGACATAGTGTTTCAAATCATTTCCTTTTTGAGTGCGGTTAGCTGAAGCGAGGGAATCAACTATTAAGACGGATGAAAGACTGCCTTTCTTCCCATCGACCTCAAAGTAATTACCTGCTATCTGGTCAAGGCCAACCTCTCTCGTGCGCTCCTTGGAGTACGGTGTCTCGTCAAGGCTTTTTACAGTAGACTTCACTACGTCTGGTCTACACTTCATCCATGGCAAAACACGACATCCATCTAAAGGGTCTCTCCCCGGAACAAGTTTCCAGGCTTCTTCCCGAAGGTCTCATTTCATTTTGCTGGCGTGGCAGTGTCGCCCACGGCATGTACGTACCCCAAAGCAATCCCGATTCAATCGACGACAAGGACGTGATGGGACTCTACATCGCGCCCCTCGAACACTATCTCGGCTTTGGTCGACGCGATGTATACGAACAATGGGAAGGCGAGTGGGACTGTGTCTTCTATGAACTACGCAAGTTCATCGGCCTTCTACTCAACTGCAACCCCAACGTTCTGAGTCTTCTCTGGCTCAAGCCAAACGGAATCATCTATGAGTCCCCACTTGGTGAGCGGCTTCGCGCTAATCGCGATCTGTTTGTGACTAAGCAGGCCTATCACTCGTTCTCCGGCTACGCGCACGCGCAGTTTAACAAGATGATCTCGTTCAACCAGGAAGCCCGGGCATTAATGGAACAACTTGAGAGTCAAATCACTTCATTTGGCATCGATCCCGACTCGTGTGATGAAGGTCATTCATTGCGTGGGCTGGACGGTAATCCATTCGTCGGTGCTACGACTGAGATGATGGAAGTTGTGAAACGACTTCGTGGTGAACGTCGTCGGTACTACAGCGGCGGGTACATGGGGAAGAAGCGCCGCGAGTTGGTCCGGCGAGTGGGCTACGATGCTAAGAACGCTGCTCACTTGATCCGTTTACTTCGCATGAGCATCGAATTCCTAACTGAAGGTACTCTTTATGTTGAACGTGCCGACGCGCCCGAGTTACTTTCAATCAAACGCGGCGAGTGGACTTTGGATAAGGTTAAAGAGGAATCCGAACGTCTGTTCAAGTTGGCCCAGGAAGCGTACGTCCGCTCGTCGCTGCCGGCGGAACCCGATCGAGTTAAAGCGGAAAAACTCTGCGTCGAGATGATTTCGGAGTTCCATGGATTGACAGTCAGCGCCACAGCGCGATAGCTAGAAGTCAAATTCGGTAACCGGGCCGCTCTGGAGGGGATTTATTAGTTGGGAGGACCGCTAGCCATTCGTCAACTATATTCACTCCGAATTCGTCCACTCCAACAAAACTAAAATGCTGAGACTAATCACGCTCTGTTTAATCGGCGCCATCGCATGTTCCACTGCGCAGGCTACTTCACGCACGACACTTTCATTTGACGACGGCTGGCTCTTCTCTAAGGGCGAGTCTTCCGGTGCCGAGTCTAGTGAGTTCAACGACTCGGCCTGGCGCAAACTCGACGTGCCACACGACTGGAGCATTGAAGGCCCATTCGACAAAGACAATCCAACTCGCGGTTCCGGCGGTTTCCTTCCCTCCGGTGTTGGCTGGTATCGCAAGCACTTCACCCTGGCCGCCGACTCGAAGAACAAAAGAGTCTTTATCGACTTCGACGGTGTGATGGCCAACAGCGACGTTTGGATTAATGGCTTTCATCTCGGCAAGCGTCCCTATGGCTATGTGAGTTTTCGCTACGAACTCACGGGTCATTTGAACTTCGACGGAGACAATGTGATCGCCGTGCGTGCCGATACGTCAGCGCAACCTGCTTCGCGTTGGTACAGCGGCGCAGGTATCTATCGACACACGCGGCTTGTCACCACTGAATTAGTGCATGTCGATCACTGGGCCACCTTCGTCACAACTCCGGAAGTGGCGGCGGACAAAGCGAAGGTCCTCGTGAGAACGACGATCGTTAATCAGTCCAACACTTCAAGAGTTGTCGGACTTGAAATAACACTCATCGATGCGAATGGTCGCACTCACAAGGGAACCCTAAATGGTAGTGCTCAGGCTATCTCACCGGGCAAATCTGCCGATTTTCAAGAAGAGGTTATTGTCAATAATCCACTGATCTGGGACAAGGACCATCCATATCTTTACAAAGCAATCGTTCGCGTGCGCACAGGTAAGATAGTTGCCGATGAAGAGACGACTGTCTTCGGCATTCGGGAATTTCACTTCGACCCGGCCACCGGCTTCTGGCTCAACGGCCGCAACTTCAAACTCAAAGGAGTGTGTTTGCATCACGACGGAAGCGCGTTCGGCGCCGCTGTGCCGTTGCGAGTTTGGGAGCGTCGCCTCGAGATACTGAAGAGTTTGGGTGTCAATGCAATTCGCACTGCACACAATCCTCCGTCTCCGGAGTTTCTCGACTTGTGCGACCGCATGGGGTTCCTGGTGATGGACGAAATGTTTGACGCCTGGACGGTTGCCAAGAACCCTTACGACTATCATTTGTATTTCAAAGAGTGGTCGCTAATTGATACTGCCGATACGGTGCGTCGAGATCGCAATCACCCGAGCATCATTCTCTACAGTGCTGGAAACGAAATTCACGACACACCCAAACCGGAGATCGCCAAACCGATCCTGAGTTCACTCGTGAAGGTCTTTCATGAGAACGATGATTCGCGACCTGTTACTCAAGCTCTTTTTCGACCAAACGTGAGTCATGATTACGATAACGGTCTCGCAGATCTACTCGACGTCGTTGGCCAGAATTACCGTGAGAACGAAAT
>Ga0105248_10010615_pt1 | contig 10154 bp, 8 predicted proteins | sample KBSS34metaG_FD_81524 | JGI IMG/M metagenome (GOLD analysis project Ga0105248, IMG submission 81524) | Switchgrass rhizosphere microbial communities from Kellogg Biological Station, Michigan, USA - KBS S3-4 metaG | ecosystem: Host-associated > Plants > Roots > Rhizosphere > Soil | place... | reverse complement strand
GCTGCCCGAAGTGGCCGCGCGCATCGAGGGCGCGGTGCGCGAAGTCTTGCGGCTGGGCCATCGCACCGGCGACATCGCGATGCCGGGCGAGAAGATCATCGGCACGCGGGCGATGGGCGATGCCGTCGTCGCGGCCTTGCGGGCGGCATGATGGCGCCGCGCCGCCCCGCCATCACGATCCGCCGCGCCGCCGTCAGTGACGCCGAAGCAATCCAGGCGACCTTCGCGTCGCCGAAGGCGATGGCCGGCACGCTGCAGGTGCCATTCCCATCCGTGGAGAAATGGCGCAAGTGGCTGGCCGATTCACCCGCGGATGACTATGTCCTGGTGGCCGAGGTCGCGGGCGAGGTCGTCGGCAACCTGGGTTTGCACTCGACGTCGAAATCGCCGCGGCGCCGCCATGCGGCCGGACTCGGCATGTCCGTGCGCGACGATTGGCATGGCCGTGGCGTCGGGACTGCGTTGCTTGCCGCGGCGATCGACCTGGCCGACAACTGGCTCAACTACACGCGGATCGAATTGACCGTATACACGGACAACGACGTGGCGCTCGCGCTCTACCGCAAGTTTGGATTCGAGATCGAAGGCACGCTCAAGTCCTACGCCTTCCGCGGCGGCGGCTATATCGATGCGTACACGATGGCGCGCATCGCGCCGGCGCGAAAAGGGCCGGCACCGAAGGCTGCCGCGAACAAGAACAAGCGAAAACGCCCGCCCTGACGAAGGTTTGCGCAGGTATTGCGGCCAATTTTTCTGGATTGGAAGACATCATGCGAGTTGGATTCGTAGGTTGGCGGGGAATGGTGGGTTCGGTCCTCATGCAGCGAATGCGGGAGGAGCGGGACTTCGACTTGATCGAGCCGGTATTCTTTTCGGCGTCGAACACGGGGGGCGCGGGTCCGGCCATCGGGCGGGATACGGGACCGCTCAAGGACGCGAACAATGCCGGGGCGTTCGCGGGCCTGGACGCGATCGTCACCTGCCAGGGCGGCGACTGGACGACGGCGATGTACCCGAAGCTTCGGGACAGCGGATGGGACGGGTACTGGATCGATGCCGCCAAGACGCTGCGCATGAAGGATGACGCGGTGATCATCCTGGATCCGGTGAACCGGCCGGTGATCGATGCCGCCATCGCCGGAGGCATCCGCAACTACATCGGCGGCAACTGCACGGTCAGCCTGATGATGATGGCCCTGGCGGGACTGCTGCAGCGCGACCTGATCGAGTGGATGACCTGCATGACCTACCAGGCGGCGTCGGGCGCGGGCGCGCAGAACATGCGGGAACTGCTGCACCAGATGGGTGATGCGCACCTGGCGGCCAAGAGCCTCCTGGACGACCCGAATTCCGCGATCCTCGACATCGACCGCGAAGTCGCGGGCATCCTGCGCGATGAAAGTTTCCCCACGCAGCACTTCGGGGTGCCGCTGGCGGGCTCACTCATACCCTGGATCGACAAGGACATGGGCAACGGGATGAGCCTGGAGGAGTGGAAGGGCGGGGCCGAAACCAACAAAATCCTGGGCCGGGGAGCGAACAATGCGATTCCCGTGGATTCCCTGTGCGTGCGCATTGGCGCCATGCGTTGCCACAGCCAGGCGCTGACGATCAAGCTCCGGCGCGATGTGCCGCTCGCCGAAATCGAGACGCTGCTGGATGACGCCAACGAATGGGTGAGGGTGATTCCCAACCGGCGCGAGGAGAGCGTCCGCGAGCTGACGCCGGCCGCCGTTACGGGAAAGCTTTCGATCCCGATCGGACGCCTGCGCAAGCTCGCCATGGGGCCGGAGTACCTCGGCGCGTTCACGGTGGGAGACCAGTTGTTGTGGGGGGCCGCCGAGCCGCTACGGCGCATGGTGCGAATCTTGCTCTCGAAGGACACTGGATAACGCCATCTGGCGCGGGAAACCGGACCGCGACTTGCCGCAAGCGATGCAAGCGCGGTGAACCCGCGCCAGGCGCCGCCTTTTCCGAAGCTTCATGCAGTGGAGTTGGGGCTTCGGGCAGGTGTCGGTCGCTGAGAAGGCGGCAGGAACGCAACACGGCGGCATGCCACGCAGTGCCACTACATCTTGTAGGTTCGGCCAGCGCGGCACGCTAGCGCTAGCGCTCCCCGTTAGAACAGTGGCATGAATCTCGTGTGAATCCGTGTTGGTGCACGAGGGAAAATCCAAGCTAATACTGAGGTTTAGCTTGCACCGCTAAATCCATGATGTTATGTTAGCTTGAGCCAAACAGCATTCCCGAAGGGGTCGGCATGCGAGTAAAACCAATCGTCACGTACGGCCTGGTTGCGGGCACGCTTTTGCTGCCCCTGACGGCCCATGCGCTGGGCTTAGGCAAACTGACCGTAGAGTCCGCGCTGGGACAGCCACTTTCGGCCAAAATTGAGCTTTTGCCAGGTTCCAAAGAGGAACTCGATTCCGTCGTCGCAAAAGTCGCCGACCCGGCGCTGTACCGGCAAAACAATCTGCAGTATCAGGCCGCACTTTCCCGCGCACGCATCACGATGGAGCGCGGTTCGAATGGCGAGGCCTACCTACGCGTTTCGTCGCCCGCGCTGATGATCGAGCCATATCTCGACCTGATGGTCGAGGTGAACTGGTCGTCGGGGCGCGTGGTGCGCGATTACACGTTCCTGCTTGACCCGCCGGGCGCGCCGACGGATGTGGCGCAAGTCGAACCGATTACCCCGTCGCGCGCTGGATCGCCGGCGTCGCGCGCACAACCTGCCGCCACCGCCGCTGCGCCGATGGCGCCTGCCGCGCCTCGCGCCACTGGAGATGCGTACACGGTCAAGCGTGGCGACACGCTGTCCAAGATCGCCAAGGACTATAAACCGGAAACGGTGACGATCGATCAGATGCTGGTCGCGCTGTTCAAGAGCAACCAGGGCGCGTTCGAAGGCGCCAACATGAACAGGCTGCGCTCAGGCGCGATCATCACGATTCCCAGCGCGGTCGACACATCGTCGACGCAACCTGGCGAGGCCACGCAGATCGTCAAGGTGCAGTCCGCGGATTGGCGCGCTTACCGTGACCGCGTCGCCGGCGCCGCACCGATGGCCGACGAGGCAGGTGGTCGCGTGGCCGGCGGAAAGATCGGCACGACGGTCGAGGACAAGACGCCCGCGGCCCGCCCGGGAAGCGACCAGCTGAAGGTCTCGAAGGACGCCGGCGTGGCCAAGGGCTCGGGCGCCGCGGAATCAACAGTTGCGCAAGCGGCGGCACTCAAGGAAGCGCAAAGCCGAATTGCCGATCTCGAGAAGACGCTGAAGGACCTGCAACGCGCGGTCGAACTCAAGAACCAGACGATGGCGCAGTTGCAAACGCAATCCGATGCCACCAAGGGCAAGGCGCCCGCGGTCGCGCCGACATATACGGCGCCGGCCACGACACCTGCAGATACGAAGGCGGCGGCGGACGCGAAGGCAGCGGCGGACGCGAAGGCAGTGCAGGATGCGAAGGCTGCGGCGGATGCGAAGGCTGCGCAGGATGCGAAGGCTGCAGCGGACACGAAGGCCGCAGCCGATGCGAAGGCTGCGGCAGATGCAAAGGCCGCCGCAGATGCGAAGGCGGCGGCGGATGCGAAAGCTGCGGCAGATGCCAAGGCTGCGGCGGATGCCAAGGCGACACCCGATACCAAGGCCGCTGCGCCGGTCGTGGCACCGCCTGTGCAGGAAGTGAAACCGCCCGAAACCAAGGCTGCGCCGGCGAAGGCTGCGCCAAAGGCCGCGCCCAAGGAAGCGCCGGGAATGTTCGACGACTTCCCCAACAATACGCCGTCGTGGGCGATCGGCGGAGGCGCGCTGGTCATCCTGGCGGGCCTGGGTGCATTGATCGCTTCGCGCCGGCGCAAGACCACCAAGTTCGAGGACAGCATCATCTCGGGAACGGACATCAAGACGAACACGGTGTTCGGCTCCACAGGTGGCGGCGTCGTGAATACGGGCGATAACTCGCTGGCGAGCGACTTCAGCCGCGAGGGCCTGGGCAACATCGACACGGACGAGGTCGACCCGATCGCCGAAGCCGAGGTGTACCTGGCTTACGGACGCGACGCGCAGGCCGAGGAAATCCTGAAGGACGCGCTGAAGAAGGATCCGCAGCGCCAGGAAATCTACCTCAAGTTGCTCGAGATCCACGCGCAGCACAACAAACCGTCGGCGTTCGAGACGGTTGCGTCCGAGCTGTACGCGGTCTGTAACGGACAGGGCGAGACATGGCACAAGGCCGTCGCGCTGGGACGTCAGCTAGACCCCAATAATCCGATGTTCGCCGAAGGCGGTGCACCGGCCGCGGATGTGCATCCTCTCGCGATGACAGAAAGCGCGGCACCATTGGCAAAGAAGGCAGACGCCGACAGCCTGGAATTCCAGATGGACGAGGAAATCTCGATCTCGCCGACATCGGGTGCCACGCCCAAGACACCTGCCGACATTCTCGCCGGCGCGGAGAGCGAACTCGAGAAGACGGCCAAGCACACGGGCGCCACGATGGCAGCCGGCGTCGCCGCGGCAGGTGCCGCGATGGCGGGCGCAGTGGGCGCGGGCAAGTCCGCCGCGGAAGCTCGCGCGGAAAGCCTTGCTGAAAAGGTCGAGGCCGCGCGGGAGAGTTTCGGCGATGGCCCGAAATTCGATCTCGATTTCAAACTCGACGACGCCGACAAGCCAGCTCCGATCGGCAAGCACCGCGCCGAGCCGGAACTGGTCGGCAGCACGTCTGAAGGGCCACCGAGCGGAATGGCGCCGCAATTGACGCGGCCGGCCGCAGCGCTGGAACTGGACAAGCTCGACCTTTCGTTCGACCCCGATCGCTCCACGTTCGAGGATCCGACGCCGTCGGTCCTCGACGGCCAGTGGCACGACGCCGCGACCAAGCTCGACCTGGCCAAGGCCTATCAGGAAATGGGCGACGTCGAAGGCGCGCGCGAGATCCTGCAGGAAGTGCTCCACGAGGGCGACGACCAGCAGAAGACCGAAGCCAAGACGCTGCTCGCGAAGCTGGCCTGACGCGACTCGTCAAGTAACATCCACGGGCGGCGGGTCGTTGATCCGCCGCCCGAAGTTTTTTCCGATTGCCGATTCCTGAATCTGCGATTCCCGCCATGCGCTTCGCCCTTGCCGTCGAATATGCAGGCCAAGCATTCTGCGGCTTCCAGTCGCAGCCGTCGGGTTGCGGCGTGCAGGACGCGCTCGAGCGCGCGGTCGGCGAAATCGCCGGGCATGCGGTCACGGTGATTGCCGCCGGCAGAACTGACGCCGGCGTGCATGCCGTATCGCAGATCGTTCATTTCGAAACGGTCGCGCAGCGTCCGGAATCAGCCTGGATCCGTGGTGTCAACGCGCATCTGCCGGCCGCGGCCGCGGTGCTGTGGGCGCACGCGGTTCCCGAGGATTTTCATGCGCGCTTTGCAGCGACGGCCCGTCACTACACCTATCTGCTGCTGGTGCGCGCGGAACGTCCCGCGCTGCTCGCCGGTCTTGCCGGCTGGTACCATCGTCCACTCGACGTCTCTGCGATGGACGCCGCCGCAAACCGGTTGCTGGGCACGCACGATTTCTCGGCATTCCGCGCCGCCGAGTGCCAGGCAAAGACGCCGGTCAAGACACTGACGCGCATCAATGTGACGCAACAGGGACCTTTCGTGCGCTTTGAATTCTCCGCCAACGCCTTTCTGCACCACATGGTGCGCAACATTGTCGGCGCGCTCGTCCGCGTGGGGGCGGGCAAGGACAATGCGGAGTGGCTCGCGGGCGTGCTGGCCGGTCGCGATCGCACACGCGCTGCGCCTACGTTCGCCGCCGAGGGGTTGTATCTCGCCGGAGCGGACTACGCTGCGCGATTCGCACTCCCGCCCACGGTTCGGGCCGTGACACTTCCCGGCGCCGTCGTTCCAAAGTGAGCACGATGCGCACGCGGATCAAGATCTGCGGCATCACGCGGGTTGCCGACGGCCTGGCGGCGGTGGACGCCGGAGCGGACGCCATCGGCCTGGTGTTCTGGCGCGGCACGCCGCGATTTGTCGAGACTGCGGTCGCGCGCGAGATCGCGGATGCGCTGCCCCCTTTCGTGACCCGTGTCGCGCTGTTCGTGGACCCGGATCCCGAACAAGTGCGAGCGGTGCTCGACGCGGTGGCTGTCGACACGCTGCAATTTCACGGGGATGAGCCGCGCGAACTGTGCAATGCATTCGGGCGGCCGTACCTCAAGGCCGTGCACGTGAAGGAGGGGGTCGATTTGCTAGAATACGCGGGGCGTTACGGCGACGCGGCCGGCCTGCTGTTCGACACGTTCCGGGCGGGCGATCTCCCCGGCGGTACCGGACACAGGTTTGACTGGTCGCGGCTGGCCCCGTCAATGCGCGCAGCCTTGTCTGCGCCGCTGGTCCTGTCCGGCGGCCTCGACCCGGAGAACGTGGGCGACGCGATTCGCGCGGTGCGGCCCTGGGCAGTCGATGTGTCGAGCGGCGTCGAGGAGCGCGGTCCCGACGGAAAGCCCCGCAAGGGAATCAAGGATGCCGCGCGCATTGCGGCATTCGTCAAGGGAGTGCGTGATGCGGATGGAAAAAATGCCGATGCCTGACCTTCCGGACGCGCGGGGCCATTTCGGCCCGTATGGCGGCGTGTTCGTCGCGGAAACGCTGATCCGCGCGCTCGACGACCTGAAGGCGCAGTACGCGCGCTATCAGAAGGATCCCGCCTTCCGCGCCGAATTCGAGCGCGAGCTGAAGCACTACGTCGGCCGGCCCTCGCCGGTGTACCACGCGGAGCGCTGGTCGCGCGAGCTGGGCGGCGCGCAGATCTGGCTGAAGCGAGAGGACCTCAATCACACCGGTGCGCACAAGATCAACAACGTGATCGGACAGGCGCTGCTTGCCCGGCGGATGGGCAAGCCTCGCGTCATCGCCGAAACCGGCGCCGGCCAGCACGGTGTCGCCACCGCAACCATCGCGGCGCGCTACGGCATGGAATGTGTCGTGTACATGGGTTCGGAGGACATCAAGCGCCAGGCGCAGAACGTATTTCGGATGAACCTGCTCGGCGCCAAGGTCGTCCCGGTCGAATCCGGTTCGAAGACGCTGAAGGACGCGCTGAACGAGGCGATGCGCGACTGGGTCACCAACATCGAGAACACGTTCTACATCATCGGCACGGTGGCCGGACCGCATCCCTATCCGATGATGGTGCGCGATTTCCAGCGCGTGATCGGCGACGAGTGCGTGGTGCAGATGCCGGAGTTCGCAGGGCGCCAGCCGGATATCGTGATCGCCTGCGTGGGCGGCGGCAGCAACGCGATGGGCATCTTCTATCCGTATATTCCGTTCGCGAACGTGCAATTGATCGGCGTCGAAGCCGGTGGCGAGGGCATCGCCTCGGGCAAGCACTCGGCATCGCTGACCGCGGGTCGCCCGGGCGTACTGCACGGCAACCGAACCTATCTATTGCAGGACGCCAACGGTCAGATCACCGAGACGCATTCGATTTCCGCGGGCCTCGACTATCCCGGCGTCGGCCCCGAGCATGCATGGCTCAAGGATTCCGGACGCGCGCGCTACGAGGTCGTCGACGATGACGAGGCTCTTGCGGCATTTCACCAGTGTTGCCGCATCGAAGGCATCATTCCCGCGCTGGAATCGGCGCACGCGCTGGCTTACGCAACGCGATTGGCGCCTACGCTTCCCAAGGACCAAATCCTGTTGGTCAATCTTTCCGGCCGCGGCGACAAGGACATGAATACCGTGGCCGAGCGCTCCGGCCTCAAATTCTATTGCCGGCCCGACTGCGACCCGGCGGTGCGCTGAATTGAATCGCATCGACGCCACCTTCGCGAAGCTCAAGGCCGCCGGGCGCACGGCGCTCATTCCGTACGTCACCACGGGCGACCCGTCGCTCGTCGCCACGCGCGCAATCATGAACGCGCTCGTCGCCGCTGGCGCCGATGTGATCGAACTGGGCGTGCCATTTTCCGATCCGATGGCCGACGGGCCGGTGATCCAGCGCGCAGGGGAGCGCGCGTTGGCGCAGGGTGTCGGCCTCTCGGACGTTCTCGACATCGTCCGCGATTTCCGCGGCGCCAATGCCGAAACGCCGATCGTGCTCATGGGCTACGCCAATCCCATCGAAGCCATGGGGGTGACGGCGTTCGCGGATCGCGCGAAGGCGTCGGGCGTCGACGGCGTGCTGGTCGTCGACTACCCGCCGGAAGAGGCCACCGATTTTGCGCAATTGCTCGCTGCGCGCGATATCGCGACGATCTTCATGCTGGCGCCGACGACGACGCAAGCGCGCATCGCGGCGGTCGCCAAAGTGGCGCGCGGTTACGTCTATTACGTGTCGTTGAAAGGCGTGACCGGCGCCGCGCACATCGATGCTGCCGATGTGGCGGCGCAGCTGGCGCGGATCCGCGAACAGGTCAGCCTGCCCGTCGGCGTGGGTTTCGGAATACGCGACGCCGCCAGCGCGCGGGCCATCGCGGCGCACGCGGACGCGGTGGTGATCGGCTCGCGTATCATTCAGGAAATCGAGACCGGACCGCCCGCGGAAGCCGCGGCGCGTGTCGGCACCTGGTTGCAAACCATACGCCAGGCGCTCGACGCCATGGCCGACAAGCGTGCGGCATAGTCACGCGGGAGTTGCAGTACACTTGGCGCTGATTTTGGGGGGCAACGCACGATGAGTTGGTTGCAGAAACTGCTTCCTCCGCGAATCAAGAGCTCGCCGGGCGATCGCAGGACGCCCGTGCCGGAAGGTTTGTGGGTCAAGTGCCCGTCGTGCGAGGCCGTGCTGTATCGCACCGACCTGGAAAAAAACCTGAATGTGTGCCCCAAGTGCGCGTTTCACTCGCGGGTGGGCGCGCGCGAACGCATCGACCAGTTGCTGGACCCCGAAGGGCGTTTCGAGATTGGCCTGGAAGTCATGCCGATCGACAGTCTCAAGTTCCGCGACCAGAAGAAGTATCCCGACCGCCTCGCGGCGGCGCTGGAGGAAACCGGCGAGACCGATGCGCTGGTGGTCATGCAGGGCAGCGTCAAGAGCGTGCCGTTGGTCCTCGCCGCCTTCGAGTTCGGTTTCATGGGCGGTTCGATGGGTTCCGTGGTCGGCGAGCGCTTCGTACGCGGCGTGCGCGTCGCCTACGAGAACCGTATTCCCTACGTCTGCATCTCCGCTTCCGGCGGCGCGCGCATGCAGGAGGGCGTGAATTCGCTGTTCCAGATGGCCAAGACGACGGCGGTGCTGCAGGAACTGACCAAGGCGCGCCTGCCGTTCATTTCGATCCTCACCGATCCCACGATGGGCGGCGTGTCGGCGTCATTTGCTTTCGTCGCCGATGTGGTGATTGCGGAGCCTGGTGCGCTGATCGGCTTCGCAGGTCCCCGAGTCATCGAGCAAACGGTGCGCGAAAAGCTTCCGGAGGGGTTTCAGCGCGCCGAATTCCTGGTGGAAAAAGGCGCGCTCGATTTGATCGTCGATCGCCGCCAGTTGCGCGACGAACTCGCCGGCCTGCTGGCGCTACTCACGCGCCAGCCCGCGCCGACGAACTGAATCGCGACCCGATTCCCTCGGGTGCGCGAGTTCGCGCGTGACCTCATGAGCCGCCCGGCTACTCTCGACGCCTGGCTCGCGTACCTCGAAACGCTGCATCCGAAGGCCATCGCGATGGGCCTCGATCGCGTGCGGGCGGTGGCTGCCCATCTGGATGCGCGCATCACCTGTCCGGTAGTGACGGTTGCCGGGACGAATGGCAAGGGATCGACGTGTGCGATGCTCGATTCCGTTCTGCGCTGCGCAGGCTATGCGTCGGGGCTGTATACGTCGCCGCATCTCACGCGCTACAACGAACGCGTGCACATCCGGGGTCGCGAGGCCACCGACACCGAGTTGCTGGCCGCCTTCAATGCCGTCGAAGACGCGCGCGTGGCCACACCGGGTGACGGCGGTGCACCGACGCTACTCACCTATTTCGAATTCGGGACGCTCGCTGCATTTTGGCTGTTCGCACACGCCGAACTCGACGCGTTGGTGCTTGAGGTGGGTTTGGGCGGGCGGCTCGACGCGGTGAACGTCGTTGACGCAACGGTAGCGGTGCTGACGAGTGTCGCCATTGATCACACGGAATACCTGGGCTCGACGCGCGAGGCCATCGGGCGCG
>Ga0105248_10010614_pt1 | contig 10154 bp, 7 predicted proteins | sample KBSS34metaG_FD_81524 | JGI IMG/M metagenome (GOLD analysis project Ga0105248, IMG submission 81524) | Switchgrass rhizosphere microbial communities from Kellogg Biological Station, Michigan, USA - KBS S3-4 metaG | ecosystem: Host-associated > Plants > Roots > Rhizosphere > Soil | place... | reverse complement strand
CCAAGCCCGCCCCCCAGGTTGATCAACTCGTTGGCGGCATTGATGCCGATCACCGCGCCGGGATTTTTGCGGAACAGGGTGATGAACTGCCTTCGGTATTTCGGGACTGCCAGGATACCTGCGCCGAACAAGCCTTCACCGACAAAGGTCCAGAAAGTGGTGCTCCAGAACTCGTCCCGGACCGCGAAGAATTTGAACACCACGCTGGAAAGTGCCACCACGAAAGTTGCCGTCAGCATCAAAACGACCAGGCGCGGCTTGAAACCGCCCAGGCGCATGTCTTTGTCCAGTGACAATCCCAGCGCGCCCAAAACCACCAGGCCCGCGCCCAGCAGCTGCGGCCAGCGCGGCATTTCATGCAGGATCAGGGCGCCCAGCGCGAAGGTGAAAAGCGTGCTGGCTTGGAACAGGGGCGCGACCACCGAAGCTTCCTCGGTCTGGATGGCCCGCAGGTAAAACAGCATCGCGCCCATATAGAGGATGCCCGACAGGGTCATCACGCCGGTGGCCAGCCAGGAGAGCGCCAACACCTTGGGCTCGAACAACCAGATGGGTGGAAGCGCGATCACCCCCAAAAGGGCAGTGAACACCATCAGCACGGCGGTGTCGCTGTGCCGGAAGTATTTGTCGACCAGGAATTTGTCGATGTGGGTGGAAACCGCCCACAGCACCGGTCCGGAGAATGCGTAGAGAAGCCACATTGCCGCATTTAGCCATGCCAAACAGGCCGCGCCAACCGCGCGTCACCACATGAAGCGGCCGACAATGCCGGCGCCGGAATCGCCTTCCGGTTCTGAAAAGAAAAGACCCGCTTTCTTTCGAAAGCGGGTCTTAACGGTCGCGCTGCGACAAGTTCTATTTCGGAATCAGAACGTCCTGCACCGGCACGCGGGGCGGCGTGCCCTTGTCGATCACCAAGGTCACTGCCAGATGCACCGGCGGGCTGCCTGGCGCGGGGCGGGCGTCATGCGGGGCTTCGCGCGGCACCATGAAGCTCTCGCCGGCATGGATGACTTTCTTGGGTTGGCCCTTCACATAAAGTTCAAAGGTGCCGGACACCACCTCAGTCATCTCCACGCCATGATGGATATGCGGGGTGACGGTTTCGCCGTCCTTCAGGTCGCGGGTCTGAATGATGATCTGCTGGTCCTTGCTGCCGGCCGGCACGTCATAGACCTGTTTGTCCGGGCCGGCGGGGACCGCCATCTGGCCGCCCGATTGGGCAAAGGCTGCCGTCGAGGCCAGGACGACAAAACCGGCAAGCATTGTTTTCTTCATGGATGGTCTCCCCTTGAAATTTGGCGGCAGCTTGGCGCTTCGCCGCGGCTCTGGCAAGCCTGCGCGAAACTAGCGCGATTCCAGCCAATGCACGCTGAAAAGCCGCTCCTCATCGGTCCAGATCGCGCGGGGATTGAAGCCGGCGCGGCAAGCCATCTCGCGGAAGGATTCGATGGTGTATTTGTGGCTGTCCTCGGTATGCACCGGCTCGCCCTGCGCGAACTCAAACACCTGGCCGCGCAGCTTCACCCGCTGGCGCTTGAGGCTGACCAGATACATTTCGATGCGCTGCGCCGCCGCATTATAGGGCGCATAATGGGCGAAAGCGCCAAGCTCGAAATCGGCGCCCAACTCGCGATTGGCGCGCGCCAGAAGATTCTTGTTGAACGAGGCGGTGACGCCGGCCGCATCGTTGTAGGCGGCATGCAGCCTGACCGGATCCTTGACCAGGTCCACCCCGATCAGGAGCCCCCCGTCATTGAGGTCGGCGCGCATGCGTCGCAGAAGGCCAAGCGCGGCATCGGGGCGGAAATTGCCGATGGTGCTGCCCGGAAAAAAGCCTGCACGGCGGGGGCTGTCCGGCAGGGTGGGGATGTCGAGCGGGCCGGTGAAGTCCCCCACCAAAGGCCTCAACGCCAGGGCCGGATAGTCGGCCGCCAAGGCGCGCACCACGCCTGCAAGATAGTCGCCGGAAATGTCCAGCGGGGTATAGGCACGCGGGGCTTTGAGGGCATCCAGCAGGATGCGCGCCTTGCGCAAACTGCCGGCGCCGAATTCCACGACCTCAACGCCTTGTCCCATCAGCGCGGCGATCTCGCCGGCATGGCGCGACAAAAGCATCATTTCGGTGCGGGTCTGGTAGTATTCCGGCAGGTCGCAGATGGTATCGAACAGGCGCGAACCGGCTTCGTCATAGAAATATTTGCAGGCGATTTCCTTGGGCGTCTTGGCAAGGCCGTCGAGCAGACTGTCGGCGAAATTGTCTTCCGGCGGGGATGCGCCGCGTTGAAGGCGCGCCAGCGGCGTATCCATCACAAATCCTCCGCAAGACGGATGCCGCTGAACTGCCAACGAGCCGAAGGCGGGAAGAAGTTTCTGTAAGTCGGCCGGCTGTGGCCCGCCGGCGTGGCGTGTGAGCCGCCACGCAGCACCATCTGCCCTACCATGAACTTGCCATTATATTCGGCGGCGACGCCCTTGAAGGGCCTGAAGCCCGGATAGGGATCGTAGGACGAACGGGTCCATTCCCACACCTCTCCATGATGGAACGAGGGCGCAACAGCTTCCCATTCGAATTCGGTGGGCAGACGTGCGCCCGCCCAGGCGGCATAGGCCGCGGCTTCATAAAAACTCGCATGCTCAACCGGCGCATGAGGATCCAATTCCTGCACCCCCGCCAGGGTGAAGACTTTCTGACTGCCGTCATGATCCTTGATCCAATAAAGCGGGGCTTCCCAGCCTTCTTCCTGCACCCGCGCCCAGCCGTCCGACAGCCAGAACTCGGCGCGGCGATATCCGCCATCGGCGATGAAGGCCTGGTATTCGCCGTTGCTCACGGGACGCGAGGCGATGCGGAAGGGCCGCAGCAGGACCTGATGCCGTGGACGCTCATTGTCGAAGGCAAAAGCTTGGCCATCATGGCCGATCAGCGACAGCCCGCCCGGATGCTCCCGCCATTCCAGCGTTTGCGGCGCGCGTGGTGGATTTTGCGCCGCTCCGTAGGCCGGCAGGAGAGGGTTCTGGAAAAAAGCATGCTTGATGTCGGTGAGGATCAATTCCTGGTGTTGCTGCTCGTGATTCAAGCCCAGGGCGATGACGTCCCGCAGGCTGTCATCGGCACATATCTCTATCATGGCCGCGTCGACATGGGCGCGATAGGCGCGAACCTCCTCCAGGCCGGGACGGGTCAGAAGACCACGATGGGGCCGCGCATGCCTGGGGCCCAGGGCCTCATAATAGGAATTGAACAGAAAGGCGAAGCGCGGATCGAACGGCTTGTAGCCCGGCCGCCCGGCCAGGATCACGGTCTCGAAGAACCAGCTGGTATGGGCCAGGTGCCATTTCACGGGACTGGCATCGGGCATGGACTGGATGGCGCAGTCTTCCGCGGACAGAGGCGCCGCCAGCGCCAGACTATGGCTGCGCACTGCAGCATAGGTTTCGGCGACGGACGCGGATGCGAGGAGGGCGGCTTTCATCACAAATCCGTTCGACAGGCTGGCCGGATGGTTACAACGCGCATGTCCCGCCAACGCAAATGTTCAACATCAAAACCGTGAGAGAGTTCCCCGTGCCCCCTGGAGGCGTCCTCTCAAAAGGGCAAAGTCTCTCTCAAATTGGGGGATTTGGGAACTCCGCCGATTGTCTGGGCGTTGAGGTGGGGTTCGGGAGGGACTGGTGCAAGGGCTGGCGAGAAGAATGACTCTCCATCTCGACAAAGCCGTGACGGCGCCATCTGCGCCCGCCTTTCTTGCGGGCGGCGGGGAGATGGGCGCGGCCATCCGCGCATTCGATTGGGCGGCGACGCCGCTGGGCCCGCCCGAAGGCTGGCCACGGACTTTGAAAACCTGCCTCAGCATCATGCTGGCGTCACGTCAGCCGATATGGGTGTGGTGGGGACCGGAGCTGATCAATTTCTACAATGACCCTTATCTCTCCATCATCGGCGGCAAACATCCTGGGGCGCTGGGACAGCCGGCGCGCAAGGTCTGGGCGGAGATATGGGACCAGATCGGCGAGCGCATCGCCGCCACCATGCAGGGTGAAGCGAGCTATTCGGAAGCCGAACTGCTGGTGATGCAGCGCAACGACTATCCGGAGGAAACCTATTACACCTTTTCCTTCTCGCCGGTGCCGGACGACGATGGAAGCATCGGCGGCATCGTCTGCGCCAATACCGACGACACCGACCGGGTGATCGGCGCGCGCCAGTTGGCATTGTTTCGCGAGATCACTTCCTGCACCTGGGAGGCCAACACCGTGGCCGATGTCTATGCCCTTTCGGCGCGGGCACTGGCCAGTGATCCGCGCGACATTCCCTTTGCGATGATTTACGGCCTGGACGGCGACGGCGCGCGCGCCTCGCTGCGCGGATACAGCGGCATCGCGCCCGGCCATGCGGCGGCGCCGGAAAGCATCGCGCTGAACAGCGGCACACCTTGGCCGCTCAGCGATGTGGCGCGGGGCGCAAGGCGCGTGATGACGCAACTGGGCGAGAAGTTCGGTGATTTGCCCACCGGCCCCTGGCGCGATGCCGCCCAGGATGCCTTGCTGCTGCCTCTGTCCACCGGCGCCGAGGTTGCGCCGCGCGGGGTGCTGATCCTGGCCGTCAATCCCTACCGCCGCCGCGGAGACGATGGTTTCGAGAATTTCGCCACGCTGGTGGCGCGCCAGATCGCGGCGGCCGCCATTCATATCGAGACCTATGAGGCCGAGCGCGAACGCGCCAAATCGGCGGACAGCCTGGCGCTGGAGATCGAACATCGCCGCCGCATCGAGCGCCACCAGAACCTCCTGCTGGATGAGCTCAATCACCGGGTCAAGAATACCCTGGCGACGGTGCAGGCGATGGCGACCCAGACCTTGAAAAACGTCGAGCAGGGATCGCGCGACGCTTTTCTGGCGCGGCTATTCGCCCTTTCGAGCCAGCACGACCTTCTGACTTTGGACAATTGGGAAGGCGCCTCGCTGGAGGGCGTGGTCCGCCGCGCCTTGCGGCCTTGGCGGCAAGAGGGCTGTGTGCGCTTCCGCGTCGAGGGTCCGGCGGTGCATCTGGACCCCAAACGGGCGCTGGCGCTGGGCATGGTCTTCCACGAACTGGCCACCAACGCCGCAAAATACGGCGCCTTTTCGACTCCAGCGGGTATGGTGAAGGTTCGCTGGGCGCTGGAGCCGGACGGCAAGCTGCTCCGGCTGCGGTGGGAAGAAGAGGGCGGGCCCCAGGTTTGCGAACCGCAGTATCGCGGTTTTGGCCTGCGGCTGATCGAACACGGGTTGGGCCGCGAAATATCCAGCAAGGTGACGCTGGATTTCCGCGAGGAAGGCTTGTTATGCGGCTGGGACATGAAGCTGCTTTGAAGGCTGACAGGAAAGGCACGGCAGAATGGTCGCGCGCGTATTGATCGTGGAGGACGAAATCATCGTCGCGCTTTTCCTGGAGGACCTCCTGGCAGATATGGGATTTGAGGTCGCCGGGGTGGTCAGCCATCTGGATGATGCCATGGCGCATCCATCGGACTATGACGCGGCCGTGCTGGATGTGCATATCAATGGCCGTCCGGTCTTTGATTTCGCCGACATGTTGGCGGCGCGCGGTACGCCTTTTGTCTTTGCCACCGGCTATGGCGCGCGCGGGATTCCCGACCGTCATGCCGCGCGGCCGGTGGTGCAGAAGCCGTTTCAGGCCGAAGAACTGAAATGGGCGCTGGTCCAGGCTTTGGACGGCCGCGGCGGCGCTCTTGGCGTTGCCTAGTGCCGAAATTGGCGTTTTCGGCTGCTTCTTGAAATATAATTACAATCGGGCCGTTGCAAGACTGCAACCCTGACGGCTTTGTTAGTGTCCGCTGTGGCTGGAAAGCCGCAGAAAAGCTCCCGTTTTCCTTGGCCCCGTGCCCCCGGTCTGGTAATTTTGGTCCTCAATAAGAGGGGCCCCGCAACGGGGTAGGCAATGGGCAATCTCAAGCACGCTGCGGTGTTGGCCGCGGGGTTTGCTGCCGTGTTCGCGGCGGCGCCGGTGCTTGCTGCCGATCGTATTCCCAGCCTTCAATCTTTCGGCGCGTCGCGCGCCATCTCTGCCTATGAGTTGTCGGCGCCAGGCCTGTCGGGCGGCGCGGTGCAGCCGGCGATCGAAGCTGTGCTCGCGGGCAGCAACGCCTTTAAGCCATCGGCGCCGGGTTTGCCGGCCGTGGCGTCCAGCGTCTTTCTGGCGCCCAACCTGGCGCTGGATGCGGGCAGGGGCATCGATGTCGCCTCGCGTTTCACCAGCCGCAACGACTCTGTTTCGCCTTTCCTGTCGGCGGTCACCGCGCCCTACTTGGCGCTTGCCAATGGCGGACGGTATGCGGGCGTGACGTTCGTGCCGGCCGACAATTTGCGGCTGCGTCTTGGCGCGGCGGTGAATGATGAGCGGTTGGACCGTTTCCGCTTCGATCCCGGCGCGCCCATCGGGCCTTTGGCGCTGACCTATGACGCCAGCCAGAGCAAGTCGCTTTTGGGCGGGCTGTCCTTTGATGTTTCCAGCGCGCTGGGCCTGGATGTCAACGCCATCGTTTCGCAGCGAACGGGCCAGCCTTTGGGCTTCACGCGCGACGCCGCCATTGCGCCCAAGGCCAGCACTGCGGCGCTGGGAATTTCCGCGCATATGGATTTCGGCCAGGGTTGGGTGACCACCGCGTCTTTCAGCGAAGGCCTGACTCAGCTGGATCCCAGAGCCGGTTTGGGCGGCGGCACGTTGCGGGAGCAATCCTATTCCGTCGCCATCGCCAAGCGCGGCGTGTTTGGCGATGACGCGCTGGGTCTGTCCTTCTCGCGGCCCGCGCCCAGCATGGCCGCCAGCCTGTCATCCCTGTCGGCATCCGGCGATGTGCCGCTGACCGTGGCGCAGAGCATGCCTCTGAACCGCGCCCAGGAAACCGATATCCAACTGGGTTACGTCACCAACTTCCTGGACGGCGCCGTGGCGTTGCAGACCAATGCCGGCTATCAGACCAACGCCCAGGGCCAGCCCGGCGCCACCTCGGTGTCGCTGCTGTCGCGCGCCAAGATCAAATTCTGATCTCCCAATTTTAGATAACTCTCCCGTTTGACGCCTTGGCAGGCGCCGCGTATCTTCCCATTGATAGTTCCCGAAAGGGATTAATAGGGAAGCCGGTGCAAGACCGGCGCTGCCCCCGCAACTGTCAGCGGCGAGCCAAGGGCCGATACACCGTCACTGAACCAAGTGGTTCGGGAAGACAGCCCAAGGCACCGACCCGCGAGCCAGGAGACCTGCTATCGGGTGTCACGCTGTGGCCATGGGAACGGTGGGTTCCTGAACGGCAAACGTTGCGAATGCTTCGTCATGCGGTGACACGCGCCTGATGCGTCCCTGGGAAGGGCCTTCATGCGCCTTGCCAACCCATGCCCGGAGTGTATCTCAATGACCCTTTCAGCCAAGATTCTATCAGCCAATTTGGGCTTTCCACGCATCGGCAGCCGCCGCGAACTCAAACAGGCTCTGGAGAGCTGTTGGAGTGGTGCGACCAATGCCGATGCCCTCAACCGCACCGCCGGAGCCTTGCGCGCCCGTCACTGGTTCACCCAGCAAAAGGCCGGCATCGACCATATCCCGTCCAACGATTTCTCACTCTATGACCAGATGCTCGACACCATCGCCATGCTGGGCGCGGTGCCGCCGCGTTTCGGCCACACAGGCGGCGCGGTGCCGCTGGAGCTCTATTTCGCCATGGCGCGGGGCAGCAAGGACGCGCCCGCGATGGAGATGACCAAATGGTTCGACACCAACTATCACTACATCGTGCCCGAATTGACGGCGGACACGGACTTCCGCCTCTCCAGCAGCAAGGCGCTGGACGAATATAAAGAGGCGAAGTTCTTAGGGATTTCCACCCGTCCGGTGCTGATCGGGCCGGTGACGTTCCTCAAACTCGCCAAGATGCGCGACGGCTCGGAACGCTGGGCCCTCTTGCCCCGCCTGCTCGATGTTTATCGCGCCGTGCTGACGTCGCTGGCGCAAGCGGGCGCGCAGTGGGTGCAGATCGACGAACCCGTGCTGGTGGGCGACCTGGATGATGCCGCGCGCGCCGCATTGAAGGCGGCCTATGCCGTTTTGGCGCAAGCGCCGCTGAAGATCATGCTTGCCACCTATTTCGGTGCGGTGGGCGACAATCTTCCGGCGCTGGCCGCCCTTCCGGTCCAGGGCGTGCATATCGATCTGGTGCGTGCGCCACAGCAGCTGGAAGAGGTCTCAAAGGCCTTAGCCCATGATACCGTCCTGTCGCTGGGTGTGGTCGATGGCCGCAACATCTGGAAGACGGGGCTCACCGATGCCGAACGCCTGATCGAACGCGCCAGGGGCCTGCGCGGCGATGCGCTGATGATCGCCCCCAGCTGCTCGCTGCTGCATGTACCGGTCGACCTGGATAGCGAAGCCAAGCTCGATGCCGAACTGAAGGATTGGCTGGCCTTTGCGGTCCAGAAGCTGGACGAGGTGGCGGCCCTTGCCACAGCGGCGAAGGGTGCGCGCGACAGCCATTATTTCCTGGACAATGCCCGCGCCCTGGGCACGCGCGCCACCTCGCCGCGCATCCACGATCCGGTGGTGAAGGCGCGGCTTGCGGCCGTGACACCCGGGATGGCGACACGCGCGCCAGCTTTCCCGCAACGCATCGCGCTTCAGCAATCGCTGCTCAACCTGCCGCTCTTGCCGACCACCAGCATCGGATCGTTGCCCCAGACCGGAGATCTCAGGGACTTGCGCGCCCGCTTGCGCAAGGGCGAGATCGATAAAACCGCCTACGAGAAAATCCTGGAGGAGAAAACCGCCGAGGCGATGCGCTGGCAGGACGAAATCGGCATCGACGTGCCGGTGCATGGCGAATTCGAACGCAACGACATGGTGGAATATTTCGGTGAGCAGTTGAGTGGTTTTGCCTTCACCGAAAAAGGCTGGGTTCAGAGCTACGGTTCGCGCTGCGTCAAGCCGCCCCTCATCTATGGCGATGTCAGCCGGCCCAGGCCCATGACCCTGCAATGGACGGAAATGGCCCAGCGCTACACCAAAAAACCGGTCAAAGGCATGCTGACCGGGCCGGTGACCATCCTGCAATGGAGTTTCGTGCGCGACGACCAGCCGCGGCGCGACACCTGCCGCCAGATCGCGCTGGCGATCCGCGACGAGGTGATGGACCTGGAAAAGGCCGGCGTGAAGCTGATCCAGATCGATGAGGCGGCCTTGCGCGAAGGCCTGCCCATCCGCAGATCGGATTGGCAGGCCTATCTGGACTGGGCGGTGGAAGCCTTCCGCCTGACGGCGAGTGGTGTGGGCGCGCCCACCCAGATCCACACCCATATGTGCTATTCGGAGTTCAACGACATTATCGGCGCCGTTGCCGCCATGGACGCCGATGTGATCTCCATCGAAACCTCGCGCTCGGCGATGGAGTTGTTGGAGGCTTTCACAAATTTTTCCTATCCCAACGACATTGGCCCCGGCGTCTATGACATCCATAGTCCGCGGGTCCCCAGCCAGGCGGAGATGGAAGCCCTGCTGGAAAAGGCGCTCAAGGTGCTCAAGCCCCAGCAGCTCTGGGTGAACCCGGACTGCGGGCTGAAGACACGCGGCTGGGCGGAGGTGAAACCGGCGCTGGTCTCAATGGTTGCTGCCGCCAAGGCGGTGCGCGGCCGCTTGGCGCAGCAGCAGCACACCAGGATCGTCCAGGCCTGAACCGGCGTGCCGCCCTGGCCAAAACCAGAGCGGCACCTGTTCCCACGGGGATTTTTCGGCCTTTTCCCGGACGGTGTGCTCTCGAATATCGGCGGCATCACCTCAGGGGCTGGCAATCCCCGATGGGCCGAGCGGAATCACACCAATGTCACTGTGACGTCGATGTTGTTGCGGGTCGCGTTTGAGTAAGGACAAGTTTTGTGCGCAGCTTCGACGACCGCTTGCGCGATCTGGCGGTCTACGCCCGGCACGTGGATTGCGAGATCAGCGGCCAGACCATAGCCACCGTCCTTGCGCGGGCCGACGCCGACCGTCGCCTTGACGGAAACGTCCTGTGGCAACTGCACCTTCATTTGATGCCCCGCGAATTTCAGGGCGCTGAGAAAGCATGCCGAATATCCTGCAGCAAAGAGCTGCTCGGGGTTTGTGCCCT
>Ga0105248_10010612_pt1 | contig 10154 bp, 4 predicted proteins | sample KBSS34metaG_FD_81524 | JGI IMG/M metagenome (GOLD analysis project Ga0105248, IMG submission 81524) | Switchgrass rhizosphere microbial communities from Kellogg Biological Station, Michigan, USA - KBS S3-4 metaG | ecosystem: Host-associated > Plants > Roots > Rhizosphere > Soil | place... | reverse complement strand
CGCAGCGCTATCCGCTGGTCGACGGGCAGGGCAATTTCGGCAACATCGACGGCGATAATCCGGCCGCGATGCGCTACACCGAATCGCGGATGACCGAAGTGGCGCGTCTGCTGCTCGACGGTATCGACGAAGACGCGGTCGATTTCCGCCCGACCTACGACGGCACCGAGTCAGAGCCGATCGTGCTGCCGGGCGCGTTCCCCAATCTTCTCGCCAACGGTTCGACCGGCATCGCGGTCGGGATGGCGACCAACATTCCGCCGCACAATGTCGACGAGCTCTGCCAAGCCGCGCTGTTCCTGATCGACAACCCGAATGCGCGCGCCAAGACGCTGTTGAAATACATCCAGGGGCCGGATTTCCCGACCGGCGGCATCATCGTCGACACGCCAGCGATGATCGCCGAGGCCTATGCCACCGGCCGCGGCTCGTTCCGCGTCCGCGCGCGTTGGAAGACTGAGGACACCGGGCGAGGCACCTACCAGATCATCATCACGCAGATTCCCTGGCTCGTTCAGAAGACCCGCCTGATCGAGCGGATGGCGGAGCTTTTCAACGACAAGAAGCTGCCGCTGATTGCCGAATTCCGCGACGAGTCCACCGAGGATGTTCGCATCGTCATCGAGCCGAAGTCGCGGACCGTCGACGCCGGGCTGCTGATGGAGTCGCTGTTCAAGCTGACTGAGCTGGAAAGCCGCATCTCTCTCAACATGAACGTGCTCTCCAAGGGCAAGGTGCCCAAGGTGATGGACCTCGCCGAGGTCCTAAAGGAGTGGCTAGATCACCGCCGCAATGTGCTGGTGCGCCGCTCCAAGCACCGGCTCGCGCAGATCGACCATCGTCTCGAAGTCCTGGGCGGCTTGCTGGTCGCCTATCTCAATCTCGACAAGGTCATCAAGATCATCCGCAACGAGGACGAGCCCAAGCCCGTCCTGATCAAGACTTTCAAGCTCTCCGACATTCAGGCCGATGCCATCCTCAACATGCGGCTGCGCAACTTGCGCAAGCTCGAAGAGATGGAGATCCGGACCGAGAACAAGGAACTGACCGCCGAGAAGGCCAGCGTCGAGAAGCTCATTCGCTCCGAGAAAGAGCAGTGGCGGACCGTTGCCGATCAGGTCAAGCAGGTGCGGGAGACGTTCGGCAAGAAGACGCCGCTTGGTAAGCGCCGCACCGAATTCGCCGAAGCGCCCGAGCACGACGAGGCCGCCATCGAAGAAGCCATGGTGGTGCGCGAGCCGATCACCGTCGTGGTGTCGGAGAAGGGCTGGATCCGCGCGCTGCGCGGTCATCAGGCCGACATCTCGGGGATCGCGTTCAAGGCCGACGACGGGCCGAAGTTCGCCTTCCCGGCGGAGACCACGTCGAAGATTCTGGTGTTCGCCACCAACGGCCGCTTCTACACCATCGATGCGTCGAAGCTGCCGGGCGGCCGAGGCCACGGCGAGCCGGTGCGGCTCTACGCCGACATGGAGCAGGACGCCGAACTGGTGTCGGCATTCCGCTATCAGAGCGGCCGCAAGTTCCTGGTGGCGAGCAAGACCGGGCGCGGTTTCGTGGTCGCCGAGGACGACTGCCTCGCCAACACCCGCAAGGGCAAGCAGGTGCTCAACGTCAAGCCGCCAGACGCGGCGCGCGCGATCGCGGTGGTCGACGGCGAGATGGCCGCCGCGGTCGGCGAGAACCGCAAGATGGTGATCTTCCCGCTCGAGCAGGTGCCGGAGATGGCGCGCGGCCGCGGCGTGCGGCTGCAGCGTCACAAGGACGGCGGGCTGTCGGACATGACGACGTTCAAGAGCGGCGACGGGCTGAACTGGGTCGGCGACGGCGGCCGCGTCTCCAATCTGTCGCTCAAGGAGCTTGCCGCCTGGCGCGGCAACCGCGGCGACGCCGGCCGGGTGCGGCCGGATCGCTTCCTGGCCAATCTGAAATTCGGCAGGCTTCCTGAGAACGGCAAGAACGGCGGCGGTGAGGGCAAGTAGCGGCCGACATCACGAGCCCTGGGATATTGGCAAGTCCGCGTTATAACTCGTCGGTCTGCAGAACCTTCGCCGGAAGTTTTTTCAGCAGCCGCTTCATCGCGGCAACTTCGTTTTCCATTTTCGTAACACGCTCGGCCAGGTCCCCATCGATGGCGCGGTGTGGTTCATCCGAACGAGGGTTCTGAAACGAAACGCCTATTTCATTTCCCTCGCGGCGCCGGACCTGCGCGGGCAAAGTCATCTGTTTTTGCGGAATATAGAGCTCGATGTTGTCCGGCAGGGAGACCAGGGTCGTAAACGCGACGCGTGCGCCCGTGTCGGAAAGATCGCGGATGGTGCATTCGACGGAGGCGCGTCGATTGTCGTAATAGACGATACCCTTGAGGAACGTCCGTATACGCAAAGGAGGCTGCGATTCTTCCGGCCGCATATCCTGAGTCAGAGGTTTGTCTGTCACCGTTGCCGCCTGTCGTTTAAGTGCTGGTCTCGATCAATAAAATCAAAGCAACAATTTTATAAACAGAACGTTAAGCGCTGCCTTAGCTGACCACAAACACGATCGAGCGGTCGGATTTTTCCAGGATCGCGGTCGCGGTTTCGCCGAAAAACAGTTTCTCTCCGGGACGGCGCTCGACGCCCATCACGATGAGATTGTGCTTGCGCTTCTCGATCTCCTTGAGGATGGCGTCGTCCGCGGTGTGTTCGGTCCGCACCGCGGTCTTGGCGTCGACGTCGTAGCTTTCGCCCAGGGCCACGAGGTCCTTGAGCAGGGCGTCTGACATGCGCCGCGACCGCTTCTGGCCGCTATGGGCGGGGGGCGCCACATAGAGCACCGTGACCGGGGCCCGGTCGGCGCGGGCCATGGCGAAGGCGGTCTCGGCCGCGCGCCGCGATGGCTCGGTGCCGTTGACCGGCACCAGGATGCTGAGCTTGCCGTCGGTCGGGTTGTTGAGCAGGCCGTCGCGCGCATCGGCGATGACGAGCGGTCCGTCGAAGCCCGACGCGAGCTGCGTGATGTTGGCATGGAATCCGGTGTTGTCCCGGACCGTGGTCTTGTCGAGGCCGACGATCAGCAGGTCGTAGCCCTTCTCGGCCTCCTCGGCGACGACCTTGGTCTCCGGCGTCGTGTTGGCGATAACGGTGACATCGAGCGTGCGGTCATTTCTTTTTTGATCCTTCGGCCGGCGCCGCTTCATCTGCGCGGCGGCATCCTTCAACAGTTGCGCTGCGGCCTCGGCGCGCTCCTTGGCCGCTTCCTCGGCGGCCTTCTCCCTTTCGACGGCTTCGTCGGATTTCTTGCCGTCTTTCTTGGGATCGGATTTCTTCGCGGCGGCCGTCTTGGCGGTGATGTGCATCACGGTTGTCGGCATCGAGCGGGTGCCGGCGATCATGCCGGCGACGCGGGAGCCGAACTGGCCGTTGGCGCTGTCATCCACGGCAACGAGCAGTCGTTCGAGTTTTGACACGAAGCCCCGGGCTTCCATCTCTTCGCGCTCGAGCCGTTCCCTTTCCTCCGCGCGGATCGGCAGTCGGGCGAGCGCCCAGCGCAAGGTCGGCGGCATCGCCAGCGTGGTGACGATCGCCATGGTGACGATCATGGTGAACAGGTCCTGGCTGAGCGCACCCATCGACAGGCCGATGGTGGCGACGATCACCTCGGTCGAGCCGCGGGCGTTCATGCCGGTGGCGAGCGCCAGCGCCTCGCGCCGCGTCAGCCCGCCGAATTCGCCGCCCAGAAAGGCGCCGGCGAATTTTCCGATCGTAGCGATGGCAATCAGCCCAAGCGTCAGCAGCAGAAGGTGAGGGTCCTTGAGCACCACGACGAGATCGGCGCTCAGGCCTGCGGTGCCGAAGAAAACCGGCATGAAGAAGGCCAGGATCAATCCGCGAAATTGCTCGTCGATGTGGCGCGTCAGGATCGGCGGCTCGCCAACCAGGATACCGGCGACGAACGCGCCGAGCACGGCATGGACGCCGATCAAGTGGGTGGTCAGCGCCATCAGCCCCATGATCACCAGGATCGCGGTGATGACCGCATATTCGCTGACGAAGGTGTCGTTGACCCAGCGGATCGCCAGCGACACCCATCGCCGGCCGATGGTGAGGCTGAACGCCATGAAGGCAAGCGTGCCGAGAACGCTCTTGGCGACACTGAGCGGATCGACGTGGCCTTGCAGCGCCAGGCCGAAGATCATGGCGATGATGATCCAGCCGATGGTGTCGTCGACGATGGCGGAGCCGAGGATCACCTGGCCGACCGTGCGGCGCAGGAAGTTCATCTCGCGCACCACGGTGGCCACGATCTTGACGGAGGCGATCGACAGCGCGGTGCCGAGGAACAGCGACGTGATCAGCCGCTTGCTCGGATCGGGGATCATGGCGTCGGGCAAGAATTCGCCGAGAGCGAAGCCCAAAGCGAACGGTATGATGATGCCGAACACCGATGCCGAGATCGAAGCGCGGCTGCTTTCCTTGACGATCTTGAGGTCGGTCTCCATCCCGGTCATCAGCAGGATCAACAGCACGCCGAACTGCGCCATGCCGTCGAGCATCGCCTTTTGCTCTTTGCCGGCCGGAAACAACGCGTGCTGCACATCGGGAAATAGAAAGCCGAGGAGCGAGGGACCGAGCACCAGGCCGGCCATAAGTTGTCCCATCACGGCCGGCTGACGCAGCCGGAGCAGGACTTCGCCGAGCAGCCGGCCGACCAGCATCAGCACCGCAAGCTGAACGATGAACACTGCTTCCGAGGCACCCTGGCCGCTGGGCGTATCGGAAGCCCAGGCCGCCGCCGCGCCGGCCAGCAGGATGCCCAAGGACGGAAAAAACCACCGCGCGATCAATATGTTTGGGCGCATAGGGGCACGATCCGGGCCGGTGGGGGAACCTGGAACTCAGGCGTCGGACAACCGGGGGACAGGGCGATGGTTCCGGGTCGGAATGCAATTGCTAATTATTCGCAACAAGGTTAGCGTGGTTGCAACCGAAACCGTGTGGTGCACGCTGATGCTGGTTCCTCCGTCCAAAGCTGAGCTGGCCAGTGCGCCGGTGGTATCCGGCGGTTGGCGCCATGCGCGCCGGCGGCCTTCGCTTCAGGAGGTGTTCGGCAGCATCGCCACGCGCCCGACCGGTTCGTTCTGGCGCAAGCTCGTATCGTTTCTCGGCCCGGGCTATCTGGTCGCGGTCGGCTACATGGACCCCGGCAACTGGGCGACGTCCCTGGCCGGCGGCTCGAAGTTTGGCTACGCGCTGCTGACCGTCGCGCTCTTATCCAATCTGATGGCGATTTTGCTGCAGGCGCTCTGCGCCCGGCTTGGCATCGGTGCCGGCCGCGATCTGGCGCAGGCTTGCCGCGATGCGTTTCCGCGTGCGGTGTCGTGGCCGCTGTGGGTGCTGGCGGAAATCGCGATCTGCGCCACCGATCTGGCCGAGGTGATCGGCACCGCGATCGGGCTCAATCTCTTGTTCGGCATTCCGCTCGAAATCGGCGTGCTGATCACGGCGCTCGACGTCTTCATCATCCTGTGGATGCAGAATCTGGGCTTCCGCTGGATCGAGGCCTTTGTGGTGACGCTGCTCGGCGTCATCACCGTGTGCTTTGCGATCCAGATCGCGATGGCCGACCCGCAATGGGGCGCGGTGATCAGGGGCTTTGCGCCGACCACCGACATCGTCACCAATCCGGACATGCTCTATCTCGCGCTCGGCATCCTCGGCGCCACCGTGATGCCGCACAATCTCTACCTGCACTCCGGCGTGGTGCAGACGCGGCGCTTTGGCGAATCCACCGCCGACCGGCGCGAGGCGATCAACCTGGCAACGGTGGACTCCACCATCGCGCTGATGTTCGCGCTTTTGATCAATGCCTCGATCCTGATCCTTGCCGCGGCGACCTTCAACAAGGCCGGCAAGACCGACGTCGCCGAGCTCGATCAGGTCCATTCGTTCCTGGCGCCGATGCTCGGCTCCGCCATCGCGCCGACGCTGTTCGGCATCGCGCTGTTGTGCTGCGGGCTGAACTCCACGGTGACGGCGACACTGTCCGGCCAGATCGTGATGGAAGGCTTCATCGACATCCGGCTGCCGGGCTGGGCGCGGCGGCTGATCACGCGCTCGATCGCGATCGTGCCGGCGGCCGTCGTCACCATCTGGTACGGCGCCAAGGGCACCGCCGAGCTCTTGATCATGAGCCAGGTAATCTTGAGCCTGCAACTGCCGTTTGCGATCGTGCCGCTGGTGATGTTCACTGCCGACCGCCGCAAGATGGGGGAACTGGTCGCGCCGATCTGGGTGACTGTGCTCGCGGCGATGACGGCGGCGATCATCATCGCGCTGAACGTCAAGCTGCTGTGGGATTTGGCCAAGGGCTGAGTGGGGCGGACGGTGCAGTTGCATTGTGTACGATGGGCGATCGCCTCAGGCCTTGCCCTCAGTCTGATTGCGCCAGGAGCCGGCGCTGCCGACGCGCCGCCGTTGGTCCGCAAGGCGCAGCCGTTGGCACGGTCGTTCGACTGGAGCGGCTTTTATGCCGGAGGGCACGTCGGCTATAGCCGTGGCAGCACGCGCAGCACGCTGTCCGATCCCTTGTCGCCAGACGGCGTCAGCACCTTCGGCAGCCTCTATGGCGGCTTCCAAGGCGGATACAACCACGTTTTTCCATCCGGGTTTCTGCTCGGTATCGAGGGCGATGTTTCGTTCCCGGAATTCTTCGAGGACGGCGTCATTTCGCGGCGACCGACGACGCTCGACACCGAGGTCACCCGTCAGGTCGATTACATCGCAAGACTGCGCGCCCGCTTCGGCTACGTCTTCGGCAACACCATGGTCTATGGCACCGGCGGTTTCGCGACGGCACAGGCCCGCTACCTTGAGACCCCTGGGCTAATCCTTCCCCAGGATAAGTTCCTTCGCCAGCACGTCGGCTGGTCGGCCGGCGCCGGCGCCGAGTTCGCGCTCGCGCCGGACTGGACCGCGCGAGTCGAATATCTCTACGACCGCTTCAACCGGACGTCGGGCACCTTTCCATCCGGCGCCGCCGTGGCCTCCGATTTCGACCTTCATACACTGCGGCTTGGTCTCAACCATTTCTTTCATCCGGGTGAGGCATCCGCGCCGCCGCGCGACGGCAAGGTGAGCCCGTGGCCGATCGCGCTCGATAACTGGAACGTGCATGGCCAATTCACACTGATCGGCCAGGGCTATCCGAGCTTCCGTTCGCCGTACCAGGGCACGAACAGCCTGTCGGGTACGCACCAGATCAGAAACACCACAAGCGCGACCGCATTTGTCGGCCTCCGGCTGTGGGACGGCATGGAGTTCTACGTCAATCCCGAGTTGATGCAGGGCAACGGCCTGAGTGACACCTTCGGGCTTGCCGCCTATCCCAACGGCGAGGCGCAGAAGTCGGGCTTCCCGTACCCGCGCCTGAACATCGCCCGCGTCTTCGTGCGCAAAACATTCGGACTCGGCGGCGAACAGGAAACGCTCGAAGACGGTCCGAACCAGCTTCCGGGCAAGCAGGACGTCTCGCGGATCACCGTCGCCGCCGGAAAAATGTCGGTGATCGATATTTTTGACAACAACACCTATGCGCACGATCCGCGCACCAATTTCATGAACTGGAACATGTACTGCTGCGGGTCCTACGACCTGACGATGGACAAGGTCGGCTACACTTGGGGCGCCTATGCGGAACTCAATCAGAAATACTGGGCGTTCCGCGCCGGCTATTTCCTGATGCCGGTCATCTCCAACGACAATCGGTTTGACACTCATATTCCGGATCGCGGCGAATACATCGCCGAACTGGAGCTTCGCTATTCGGTTGCCGCGCAGCCTGGCAAGCTGCGCCTGATCGGATGGGTCAACCGCGCCAACGCCGGCAGTTATGCCGAAGCGGTCGCGCTGCCGGTGACATCCCTGAACTATCCCGACATCGCGCTGACGCGGCGCGTGCGCAACAATTACGGTTTCGTCGTCAACGTCGAACAGGCCATCACCCAAGACTTCGGCCTGTTCTCGCGCGCCAGCTGGAATGCTGGTCAGACCGAGAAGATGGGCTGGACCGACACCGATCAAAGCCTGTCATTCGGCGGCTCACTCAAGGGCACCTCATGGGGACGCCCCAACGACCGTATCGGTGTCAGCGGCGTGGTGGAGGGACTGTCGCGTGAGGCGCGGAGCTATTTCGCCGCAGGCGGGCTCGGCATCCTGATCGGTGACGGCGCGCTGAACTACCGGCCGGAAAAGGTGGTGGAGGCGTTCTACGCTTACAGCGTGAACAAGTGGACGACGGTGACCTTCGACTATCAGTATTTCGTCAATCCCGCTTACAACGCGGACCGCGGCCCGGTTTCGATATTCGCGACCCGCATCCACGTGGAATGGTAAGGCTCCACCAGGCCGGGAACCGGCTGTCATCAGCCATCCACACTCCGGCTTCTATATCCTTTGCGAATTGACGCTGACGGTGCTGTCATCATTGCGCTAAACATCAAGCGTAATTTGGATTTGGTCGGCGGTAGAGCGGCAGGGCTGGGTGGTTTGTTGCGCGCGTCAAACAAGCGCCCTTCAGGGCGTCCGAGCGGGTTTTGCATTCGTCGCATTATCCGTTGGGCTGATGTTTGCCGGGCCCGGAATTCTGCGCGCGGCTGATGCGCCGATCCTGAAAGCCAAATCCGTTTGGGCCTATGACTGGACCGGGTTCTACGTCGGCGGTCATGTCGGCTATTCGCGCGGCCGCGTCGATGCGACCGTCGCCGGGGCTTTTCCAGCTCACGAAACCACTGGGTTTGGCGCGCTCTATGGCGGCGTCCACGGCGGTTACAACTATCTGCTGCCGTCCGGCATGCTGCTCGGCGTCGAAGCGGACCTGTCGTTTCCCAATTTTCTGGCGCGCGACGACGTGGTGTGGTGGCAGTCGCAGGCCGAACTCACGGCGCTCCGCGAAAAAATGGATTTCGTCGGCTCGCTCCGCGCCCGCGTCGGCCACACGCTCAACAACAATTGGCTGATCTACAGCACGGGCGGCCTGGCCTTCTCGCGAGGACGCTTCTTGCAAGGCGACGCCGGGAACGACGAAGCGTCCGACAAGACATTGAAATGGCGCCCCGGCTGGGTCGTCGGCACCGGTCTTGAAGCTGCAATCGATCCGAACTGGACGGCGCGGCTAGAGTACTTGTACTCGCGGTTCGGCAGCGCCAGCGTCGCGTTTCCTTCGGGCGATCGTTATTCATCGAGCTTCGATTTCAACACGTTGCGGCTCGGGCTCACTCGCAAGATCGGCAGCGACGGCAATTCGGCACAGGGCGCGTTTGCCACCAGGTCGACGCCGCCAGCGGTCGATTGGGAGATCCACGGGCAGGCCACCTATATCCAGCAGGGCTACGGGCGCTTTCGCTCGCCTTATCTCGGGCAGAACAGTTTCACACCGTGGCCGCAGACGCGCGAGACGCTGACGGTCAGCGCGTTTCTTGGCGCCAAAGTCTGGGAGGGCGGCGAGCTTTATTACAATCCCGAACTGTTGCAGGGCTTCGGCCTGCATTCGACCACCGGCGCGGCGGGTTTCCCCAACGGCGAGGCGCAGAAGTCGGATTTTGCCACGCCGCACTACAGCACCTCGCGGCTGTTTCTGCGTCAGACCTGGGGCCTGGGCGGCGAGCAGGAAACCATCGAGAGCGACTATGGCCAGATGGCCGGCAAGAAGGACATCTCGCGGGTCACGGTTCAGGTCGGCCGGTTCGCGGTCCATGACGCGTTCGACGGCAACAGCTATTCGTCGGACCCGCGCGCGCATTTCCTGAACTGGGCGCTGTGGGCCGCGGGTGCATTCGACTATGCCGCCGACCGGGTCGGCCTCGGCTACGGAACGTATGCGGAGCTGAACCAGAAGGACTGGGCATTCCGCCTCGGCTATTTTCTCATGGACAAAGTATCGAACTCCAACCAGTTCGACATGAATCTTGGCAAACGCGGCGAATACGTCGCCGAGTACGAGCGGCGCTATTCGATTGCCGCGCAGCCCGGCAAGCTTCGCCTGATCGCCTTCTTCAATGAAGCGTTCTCAGGTAGCTACCGCGATGGGCTCAACCTTGTGGCGATGAACCCCGGTCTTGATCCAACCGATGCCGTCGTGCAGACGCGCCGCGGCCGCCCCAAGTACGGCTACGCCGT
>Ga0105248_10010611_pt1 | contig 10155 bp, 5 predicted proteins | sample KBSS34metaG_FD_81524 | JGI IMG/M metagenome (GOLD analysis project Ga0105248, IMG submission 81524) | Switchgrass rhizosphere microbial communities from Kellogg Biological Station, Michigan, USA - KBS S3-4 metaG | ecosystem: Host-associated > Plants > Roots > Rhizosphere > Soil | place... | reverse complement strand
GCGCCGCCCGCAGGCCGGGCAGGTCGGGCACGCCTGCGGTGTCGGCGGTCTCCTCGCCGACCGGTTGTGCGGTGCGCCCGGCGAGTTCGATGCGACAGCCGCTGGCTGACGCCAGGGCCAACGCCGCTCGGGCGCCGATCCCGCGAGCCCCGCCTACGAAGATGACCACCGAGTCGCGGTCCAGGCCGATCGCTCGAGCCTCGGCCGCCCCCACCACGTCCGGCCCAGCCCCGGTCTGCGCGAGGGCCCCCAGCCCCGATGGCACCACATCGTAGGTGTGCCGGACCGCGTCCTGGTAGGCGACCGTGGGCGCTGGCCGATCATCGAGTAGTTCGTGCAGCATGCGCTGGGCGAGCTGATCGGGTTGCTTCGTGGCGTCGGGCTCGCATTCCACGAAGCGCACCACGCGGCTGGGATACTCACGGGCCGCGGTCCGGAAGAGGCCGGCCAGCCCGGCCGTGTGCGAATCGTGCTGGATGCCCGCCGCGAGCAGCCAGCGCGGCACGGCCCCGGTCCCAGCTCCGCCGTTGCCCAGCACCGATTTCACCGTCGGGAACATCGCGACCGGCCCGGTTGACTCTGAGGGCTCCAAGCCGTCCAGCACGACGACCCCATCGACCGCGGAGAAGTCATCAACGGTCGTGGCCTGAGCAGCAGTGCGCACCGAGGCACCGGCGTCACCCAACACCGTCGCGAGGGCGCCAGCAACAGCCGCCGGACCGGTCACCATGAATCGCTGGCCGCTGACGACACTGAGCGGCCGGACCGAGACCGCGGTGGGAATGAGCGAAGGCAACAGCCGGACGGGCGACCGCCCCGGCAACAGTGACCGGCGCTCGTCGGATTCCTGCTGGCCGCTGTCGGAGAGTTCCTCGGTGCCCGGACCCGTCCCCGCCGACACCGGAGCCACCGCGGAACTCGGCGTCGGTCGCGCCGTCGCATCGGCGGGGACAGCGGACAGCCGGCTCTGCAGCCAGGCTTCGATGGTGCGGATCGTGCGAGCGCGGATCACGTCCTCGAAGTCGGACATGTCGTCGTCGCCACCGAGGATCCCCAGGGCCGCGCCCAGGTCGCCGGCCAACTCCGCCCGCTTGATCGAGTCGATGCCGAGGTCAGCCTCCAGATCGAGGTCGGCCCCGAGAAGGTCGATCGGATATCCGGTCTTTTCGCTGATCATGTGGCGTATGGTGCGCTGAATGTCCATAGTGGTCGGATTCGGCGAGGCTCCGGTGACGGGCGGAGGCGCCGCCGCGCTCTCTATCACCGGCCCCCGTACCAGATCCGGCCCGACCACGGTTTCGACCAGCGAGGTCGCCGTCGGGGCGGCAGCGGTCGTACCGAGATAGGCGAGCATCGCGTCGCGCTGGGCAGCGACGATATCGCCAGTACGCCGGAGGTACTCGGCCAACAGAGCTTCCCGACTCGCCTGAGGGGGGTTCGCATCCGGTGAGGACATCAGTGACTCCTTCAATGGTCGAGTGGGGGCGAGGCCGCCAGCCACCGGCACGCCGGCGCTGTCGCGGACAAGATGTCCGTCCACAAACCACCGTGGCCGTGGAACCTCCGGCACGGACGGGCTCGTCGCCGCCGTTCGGCCGCGATACAACCAACCGAGGTTCACGGCGACACCGGCACACGCGAGCTGGCCGATCGTGAGGAGGAAGCCCCGCAGGCCGTCGTCAGCCGGCCCTTCGAGAGCGACCGCTAGATGTGGTCGTGGACCGAGGATCGCGCCTACCAATGAGGCAAGGACATGTCCGGGTCCCGCCTCCACGAACACCCGGGCGCCGGCGGCGTACATGTTCACGACTTGTTCGGCGAACCGAACCGGCTCGCCGATCTGCGCCGCGAGGGTGGCTCTGATCTGGTCCGGCTCGATGGGGTAGGCGTCGGCGGTGCTGTTGGCGAAGACGGGCATCGTCGGTGCAGCGACATCGACCAGACCGAGCTGGTCCGCGAACCGGGGGCCGGCCGCCGCGACGACCGGGCTATGGAAGGCGCAGCCGACCGCGAGCCGTCGAACCGACAGACCGGCGTCCCGCAGTCTGGCTGTGGCCGCCGAAACGGCATCGGTAAAGCCGGAGATCACCACCTGGGCTGGTCCATTGTGGTTGGCCAGCACCACCTCACCGCTCAGGCCAGCGGCCGAGAGCACGGCCATGACCTGGTCCGGCTCGCCCCCGACAGCGACCATCATGCCGGGGTCCGAGCCGATGCCGGCATTTATGGCGTCGGCCCGGAGCCTGCTGAGAGAAAGAAGGTGGCCGCGTCGAATGCGCCCGCGGCGCTGAGGGCAACCAGTTCGCCGTAGCTGTGTCCGGCCACCAGGTCGGGCCGGATGCCCAACTGACCGAGGAGATGGTGCGCGGCCAGTCCGCACAGGCCGAGCGCGGGCTGGGCGGTCGTGGTCTCCCGGACCCGATCCGATCTCGCCCGGATGCCGGCGCTGTCGAAGGCTGCCAACGGGAAGAGCCGGTCGGCCACCTCGGGGCTGTCGCGGAGAAACTGCCTGAGGTCCGGAAAATGCACGAACAGGTCCGCCATCGCGTCCGGGCGCTGACTGCCCTGACCCGGAAAGACGAAGGCGACTCTCGGAGGTTCGGGCCACGGGTCGGTCGGCGGCTGGATCAGGCCGGCGCTCGGGTCGTGCTCACCGGCAATGGCCCGACGCACCAGCACTGTGAGCTCGTCGAGATCGCGGGCGACGATCGCGATACGCACCGGGCCCGTCCGCGCGCCCGGCTCCCGAGCGTTCACCATCGCCAGCTCCCGCAGCCGACCCGCCGGCTGCGGCCGGCCATCGCCGGTAGCGAGGAGGGCCTCGAGGGCACGAACCGGCGCCAAGGCCATCTCGCGGTCCCCGCCCCGGAAGACAAAGAGCTCGGCGGGCCACTCCGATGACGCATGCCTCGGCTCTGGTGTCCCCGAATGTCCGCTGAGGACAACGTGAAAGTTCGTCCCACCGAAACCGAACGCGCTGATCCCCGCTACGCGCTCGCCGGCTGGGGCGATCCACGGCCGAGGCCGGACCAGAAATCCGAACGGGCTCTCCCCTGGATCCCAACCCGCGTCGGGTTGGGATAGGTGGACGGTTGGCGGCTGGACTCCTGTGTAGACGGCCAACGCCGCCTTGACCAGGCCGGCCAGCCCGGCGGCCACCTTCGTGTGGCCGATCTGCGACTTGACCGAACCAAGCACGCACCGGCCGGGCTGGGCCGCCGACTCCGCGAACATCGTGGTCAGGCTCTGCAACTCGATCCGGTCGCCGACCACGGTGCCGGTGCCGTGGGCCTCCACAAGGCCCACCGATCGTGGTGAAACCCCCGCCTCGCGATACGCCCGCCGTAGTGCCGTCAACTGTCCGGCCGCGCTCGGTGCTGTCAGTCCGAGAGACCGACCGTCGCTCGCGGAACCGACCCCCTTGATGACCCCGTAGATGCGGTCGCCGTCACGCTTGGCGTTGGCCAGTCGCTTGAGCACGACACACACGACACCCTCGCCGAGGGTTGTACCGTCGGCGTCCCGGTCGAATGTCCTGGCCCGCCCCGTGGGCGACAGTGCCCGGACCGAGCCGAACATGACAAAGTCACTAATGGTGTTGTGCAGATCGACTGCGCCGCACAGCATCAGGTCGGCATTCCCACTGGTCAACTCTTTGCAGGCCACGTCGACTGCGGCCAGTGACGCCGCGCAGGCCGCGTCAACGGTGAAGTTGGCGCCACCGAGGTTGAGGCGGTTCGCGATGCGGCCTGCGACGACGTTGGGCAGGATCCCAGGAAAGGTGTCTTCGGTGATTGTCGGCAACTGCTCGTCAAACTCCGAGGGCACTACACCGAAGTATGAGGGCAGGATCGAACGGAGCATCGTGGCGTTGACGACGTCCCCCCCGAGTTGTGCCCCAAACACGACACCGGTTCGGGTGTGGTCGACCCCGGGCATGTCATAGGCGTAGCCCGCGTCGAGCAGGGCATGATGAGCCGTCTGCAGCGCGAGCAGCTGACCCGGGTCGATACTTCCCAATGCCGAGGGCGGGATACCGAACCGGATCGGGTCGAAGGACGTCTGGCCGAGGAATCCACCCCATCGGGAAACGACGCGCTCATTGCCGATCGCGACGCCAGCCGCATCCGTGTAGCGCAGGGCCGGATCCCAACGTCCGAGCGGTACCTCAGTGATAGCGTCGTCGGCTCCGAGAATCAACTTCCAGTATCCGGCCAGGTCGGCCGACCCGGGGAACATGCACGCCATGCCGATGATCGCCACGTCGCGCGGGGATGCGGCGGGCGGCGTGGATACCTCCTTTCGACTGTTCGCCTGCCATCCGTCGATACGGCTGCTCAGGAATCCGGCCGCCTCGACACTGACCGCCCGGTGCAGCTCGGCGATCGTGGTGGGAGCGGCCCGCAACACCGCAACCTGCCCGGCCATGTACAGGCCCTCCGCCGACTGCCGCTCCTCGTCCACCTCGGCACCGTCGTGCTCGCGCCCCCGGCTGGCGAGACGCAGACGCCCGGTGTTAAGCAGTTCGAGGCGTTCCCAGGTTTCCCGACGGTCCGTCCCGCTCGCTTCCATCGCGGCCTTCTGGCGCTGGAATTCGTCGGCGTATTGACTGGCCACACACCGGGTCACGTGGCCGGGCGCGGTCTCGAGCAGCACCGTCTCATCGGCGGCCAGCACCTTACGCTGGAATAGCGGTTGGATTGCCTTGTGCGCCACTGCCTCTCTGGTGAACAGGTACGCGGTGCCCATCAGGAGCCCGATCTCAACGCCTCTCCGAACCAGATCACCGGCGACAGTGGCGACCATGGCCGCCGACCGGGCGTCGTGAACGCCCCCAGCGAAGAAGACCTGAATATCCGGCGCGGTCGGGTTGTGGTCTAAGTGTTCCAACAACACGGCGCACTGCGCCTCCCACAGGTTGAAACTGGAGCGGGGGCCGATGTGGCCACCACATTCAGACCCTTCGAAGACGAAGCGACGCGAGCCGGCCCGCAGATACTGCCTCAGCAGACCGGGCGACGGCACGTGCAGGAAGGTCGCGATCCCGTGATCCTCGAGAACCCTGGCCTGAGCCGGTCGTCCGCCGGCGATGATGGCGAACTCCGGCTTGACCTCATAGATGGCGGCGAGTTGCGTAGCCAGTAGCTCGTCCGGGACGAACCCGAGAATGCCGACCCCCCACCGCCGACCGACCATTGCACCGGCGGTCTCACGCAGGATTGAGGAGCAACGGTCGCCATCGTGCAGGGCCAACGCGATGAAGGGCAGGGCACCGCCCGCGGCCACCGCCGCCGCGAACGTCGGCTCGTCGCTGACCCTGGTCATGGGCCCCTGAGCCACCGGAATCCCGATGCCCAGACTCGTGGCCAGAGGTGCTCCCGGTAGTAGCGAGTCGGTGAGGGTCGGATCGGCAAGAGCGTCCTCAATGGACGCACGGACCGCTCGGACCGCAGCCGCGGTGTCGGGCCACCGTGCGGCGAACGCCGCCGCGAGTTGTCCATCCTCGCCGATCGGCCAGAGCCTCGCTCCATCGAGGTCGGCGACCCTATGACGTGGTGCGGTATAGATCCCGCGCTGTTTTCCTACCGTCACCACCTCAGTGCCGTCCATCCGCCGCACAACCTCGTTGACCTCGTCCGGTAGGTCACACTCGGGCATCAGCGCGAGCTGGCTGTCGAGGAGAACGCCGGCGGCGCCGCCGACCACGCAGGCGGCCGCCGTGCGCGGACCCAGGCCGCCGGCGGCCCAGACCGGGAGGTTCAATCCTTCGCTGAGAAGCTGTTGCAGCAGCACGAATGCGCTGAGCCGGCTGACCCGGCCACCTGCCTCGGAGCCCCGCGCGATGAGCCCGTGCCCTCCGGCCCCGGCCGCACGCCGGGCCTCGGTCCGGCTGGTCACCTCGACCAACACCCGGTAGCGCGCCGACGCCTCCGAGACCGACCAGGGCGCATCCGCGGTCAGCACAATCAGATCAATCCCGTCCGCACCCAGGCGGTCGACGTCGTCCAATGTGGCCTGGCACTCGGAGGTGACCCGTATACCGATCGGCCGAGCCGCCGACGAGGCCGCCTCGGCCACGGCCCGCAATGCCGGCGTCCCCCCGAATCCCAGATCGAGCACCCCGAGCCCGCCACCGCGGCGGACCGCGGCGACGACACGGGGACTCGGCGCGAGGACGCCGCATGGGCTCACCGCGATGACGAGCTCCCGCAACGCTTCCATAACCACCCCTGTCAATCGGACCGTCAAGTGCGGTACCGCTGCAGCCGTCTATCGCGCTTGGCGTCGCCACCTAGACGGAGACGGGCGAACTAAGGTTCAGTCCTCGGTCGCACCAAACCCTGTTCTGATCCTTCCGGCATTGATGCGGGCCCAAGCGCGTTAAGCGCGTGTTAAAGACGTGTTACCGACCACGACGAGCTATGTCCAGTCCGGACTGATCGCGGTCCAAGGCTCGGAGGCGCGGCGCAAGCCTCACACGGAATCTCGCTCAACACGTCCTGGTCGACCGAGTCGCTTTGCACAGACAGCGAATCGCTGGTCGGCGCCATCGAGGAGGTGCTGCCGGGCCTCGCGTCGGTAGGTAACGGATGGCGCATCAGCACCCGGCGCTCGGATGTTGGAGCAAGTCGAAACCGACACGGTCAGCCAGATTGGGCGCGGACACGGCTCGACGATCGGATAACCACGGCCCGCGAAACACGCGAACAGATCCTCCGACCGCCCCGCCACGACTGCACGACATCATCAGTGACCACAAAGGACAACCGAGCCGAAACGCCCTACGTGTACGAGTCGAACTCGTGCACGTATTCGATGGTGAGACCGGCCAAGGACAGCGCGATGATGGCCTCGCCGATGCCGTGGTTCTCCGCCCATCGCCGCAAGTCTGGGAGCCAATGCAGGACGCCGTACGAGGAGAAGGCGATGTCGAACCGGTCGGACAGGATCTTCGGTAGCCGGTACATGTCGGACCCGATGAACCGGGCCTGGATGGCCCACTGCACCGGAAAATGCCCGGCGGCGTCCATGCGCCCGGATCCGGCCTCAGAAGTGCCGACCAGCGACGGCGGCACCCTCCATTGTGTCCAGTGCAGTCAGCAGGGCCGGGCCCAGAGCACCCTCGGCCTGTTCCGACCAGGTGAAGACGGCGGTGGTGATCGCCGCCAGCGCCGCCGCAGCGAGGTCACGCGGTCGTCCCAACCATCTGCAAAGCCGCAACGCCGCCGCCGAAACGCCCGACGACGGCTTACGGCGTGGACAGGCTGGCATCCGAACGACTTGATTGGTCGTGGTAACGGACGCGGTAACAGCGGAGATCCACCTTCCATGGATCGCGTACCACCGGCAAACGCGAGCACGCGTCGACTAACACCTATGTGCGCAGGCTGTTGGACCCGACAACACGAGGCGATCTCCATTAACGCAATCGTTATGAGGCTGGGGGTCAAGGGGTCGTGGGTTCGAATCCCGCCGTCCCGACAGCGGGAGAGTTTCCGCAGGTCACAGCCTCGGGGATCCTCCCTTTTGGATGATCCACATGGCTTCCCGATACCACGGACCGCTTTACTCGCCGACAAGGGCGCGCCACCGACGCAGCGTTTGCACTGCTCACGGACACGACGAGCGAGTACGCCGCTCACCGAACGGTCCTTGACCCCTTGACTCGCCAGTTGATCATGCGTGGGCCGCGCAAGATCAAACGTCCTAAACTGCCGATGTGCGAGCGGTCGCGGTGGCCGACGACTCATGCAGGTTGGATGTCGAGCAGCTCGGGTGATGGAAGCTCATCTGGATCCGTCTCCCCGACGCCGACCCATTCGATGCCGCCGAGGATCTCGCCCCTCTGAGGGTCCTCGATCGTGTATAGGAACACGCCGTCATGGGTGCACCCCCGCACCGAACAACGCCCCGTCACCCGCTGGCGCGCCTACGCTCCACGCGCCGGCACTTGATCATGACAACCATGTCCCGAGACCGTCAACGATGTCCCGGCGACAAAGTGGGCGGGTCAAGTATGTCCCCGGACCACACACGACACCCGACAAGCCCAGGCCACCGACACCGGCACCCGCGGCTCAGGCGAAAGACCCGCCCGCACCCGCCGGTACACCAGACGCCGCACCCACTGCCCCACGCCCAGGCCGAGGCCATCCTTTCCCACGAACCGGCGGTAGCACGCGGTCCATCCAGCATCTGCAACCCGCGCCCGGCATCACCCGACCGCGCCGAACCCGCTGACGGCGACCTCATCGTCCTCCGCGGTCCCCGGGACACCCCGACAGCAACGCCTGTCCCGCGTCACTCGACGATCTTGAACTCGATCGAAGTACCTTCAGGAAGGTTACGAATTTGCCTTGCTATCGACGCGCGCAACTTCATTCCGTCGATCGCATCGAGTGGGTATAGGTTGTCCAGTTCAAACTCGCCACCAAGGACAAAGGGCAGTTTTGGAAGGAGCCGTTCACCAGGTTGCAGAGGCTGATGATCCCTCTGCCACCTCTCGGCAATCGAAGATCCGGTGTACAACTCGAAGTCGCGGAGGAGCGCGTCGGCCCAAGCTTGGACGGTCGGCGCGAACGTCACGGTCGCTCCCGTCTCGGGATCGAATGTGACCACCTCACTAGCCGTGAGCGCGAATTGGCCGCCGAAGACGTCCTCGGCGAAAAAGAATAGACCTCGCGCCATATCTTCGTACTCACGTCGCCAAAGTTGCTCACTGTTCCAGTATTCAAGGCCCATGTGGCCATCCAGGGCACGGCCTTCCGGAAAGACATGCAGCGCCGAACTGAACGCGTAGAAGCCGTTTACTCGCGAGAGCATAGCACTTAGCTGCCCCCGCAGTCCGTCGGTCCGCTGCGGCACGCCAAGAGTCGCCGCACCCAACGGCGGCCCGGCGATCTTCAACAACCTGTCGATTCCGGTGTTGGTGTTCATCAGCAGCCAATGATAACGGTCACGACCGTCCCGTCCGGAAGACCTCGGCACTGCGCACCCATCGACGCGCCGGCCCCACGGTTGTCTCCCGGCATGACGCCACGGACGCTCGAACCTTCGCCGCCCTCTTCGAAGATGGCCGGCGGGTACTCGTCACGATCCATCCCCGGAATTCGCGGGGTGCCTCCCAGCGCCGCTCTGCGACGTGCGGCCGCGCCCCCTCGGTCGATGGTCACTGTGCTCGGCTTTCCTGCTTCCTGGGCGTCCTCAACGTGAGCGGCCGACTGAGGATATCGAGACCGACTTATCGTTACCTGAGGCAGCTTACCGGTCTTTGGGGTCGTTCCCGGGCCTTTGGCCGAGGTCTTGGTCTGTGGCGGCTGGTTTGGCTCGGTCGCCTCGTCGTCCATGTCCTCGTGGACACGCTTGGCCCGATTGCCGTCGAGTTTGGTCTGCGCATCCTGCTGTAGCCTCTCTTCGGCGCGGTCATCTGCCCTGGACTCGAGATTGGTGTCCGCATCCGTCCTTGCCTGGGTGGCCCGGCCTTGTCTTCTCGTGTTGGCGGTGCGGGCGGCTGCGGCATCCGCCGCGTCTTGGGCGGCGAGGTCCGATGCGTCCTTGGCCTGTTCGTCGCCTTTGCCGCCGTTGAAAAAGTCGTCAGCCAAGTCGTCCAGTGATTCGAACAGCTCACTATCCGAGGAGCCGCCCCCGCCGGCGTCGTCGCCGCCTTCTCCGGAGAAGTCAATGAGCCCGCTCGGATCGGCATTAGTGATGGGGTCGTTCTCAGAGTAGGCGTACGGGTTCCATTGTTGGGGCCGGGCGAGGTCGACAAGGGGGTCGGTGGAGAGGAATCGGCCGGTGGTGGGGTCGTATTCGCGGGCGCCGAGGTGGGTCAGCCCGGTGGGGTCGGTGGTGCCATCAAGGTAGCCGTGTTGGCTGGGCCATGTTGCGGTGGTGCGGGTGTCGCCGAAGGGGGTGAATCGGCGGGTGGTGACGGCGAGGGTGGTGGCGTCGATGCCGAGTTGGGCGGTGCCGTTGTGGTCGGTGGCGGTCCAGGTGAGGCCGGTGGTGGTGCGGGTGGCGATGTCGGCGTAGAAGCGGGTGGCGGTGAGGGTACCGGCGGGTGCTTTCTTGATTTCTTGTTGGTTGAGGTAGGCGGTGACGGTGCCGTCGGGGTCTTTGCGGAGCAGCCGGTTGCCGAACGCGTCGTAGATGTAG
>Ga0105248_10010609_pt1 | contig 10155 bp, 10 predicted proteins | sample KBSS34metaG_FD_81524 | JGI IMG/M metagenome (GOLD analysis project Ga0105248, IMG submission 81524) | Switchgrass rhizosphere microbial communities from Kellogg Biological Station, Michigan, USA - KBS S3-4 metaG | ecosystem: Host-associated > Plants > Roots > Rhizosphere > Soil | place... | reverse complement strand
CACGGTATAGCCGTGGCTTTCGAGCAGGCAGCCGATGCTGGCCGCCGCCAGGCCTTTGCCGAGCGACGAGACTACGCCGCCGGTGATGAAAATGTATTTCGGGGCTCGTCGGTCCATGATCCTCGCCTGTCGCGTCCGGCTTCCGCCGGAGATCCTCGCCTGTGATGTCCGGCTCGAGCCGGACTGTTTAACTCGACGTCGGGGCTGTCAGCAGCCGGCGCACCTGTTCCAGGTCTTCCGGCGTGTCGACGCCGAAGGATTCGTAGAGCGTTTCGACCGCCTTGATGCGGATGCCGTGCTCCAGCGCACGCAGCTGCTCGAGCGATTCAGCCCGCTCCAGCGGCGTCGGGTCGAGTGACGCCAGGACGAGGAGCGTGCTGCGGCGATAGGCGTAGAGGCCGATGTGTCTGTACAGCGGCGGCCAGCCGCCCCGCGGATCGCGCACGAACGGAATGGGCGCTCGCGAAAAATAAAGGGCGAAGCCGCCGCGGTCGACGACGACCTTCGTCACGTTCGGGTTGTTGAGCTCCGACGGATCCTGAATCCGTCGGAACAGCGTTGTCATCTGAATGGTCGGATCCGCGGCGAACGGCGCGGTCAATTCGTCGATGGCGCGCGGATCGACGAGCGGCTCGTCCCCTTGCACGTTGACGACGACATCGCAGTCCATCGACGCGACCACTTCCGCCAGCCGATCGGTGCCGGTCGCGTGCGTCGCTTTCGTCAGGCGGACCTTGCCGCCGAAATCGTGGACGCGCGTCGCAATCCGGAGATCGTCGGTGGCGACGATGACTTGCGACAGTCCTCGCGCCGCGGACACGCGCCGGTATACGTGCTCGATCATCGGACGGCCGTCGAGGTCGGCGAGTACTTTGCCAGGGAGCCGCGTCGAAGCGTATCGGGCGGGGATGATGGCGACAATCGAGAGCGGAGGAACCGAATCGACTCTTGAACCAGTCGATGCAGGGTGCACGACGAATCATAGCACAACGGTCGGAGCTCTTCGGCGCCGTGGTGGACCTGCGACCGGCCTCTCGCGCAGCTTCAGCGTAACGACGTGTCGTGTTGACCTCGTTCAGCGCCGTCGTCGCGTTGCTCGATCGCGTGTCGCTACTGAAAACTTCGTCAACGGAAAACTTGTCGAAAAGAGCAAGGCTCGAGACTCGGATTGAAGGAGAGTCTGGGGCGGGCGGCGCCCGTCAGGGTCTGGGACGGCGGCGAAAATCTGCGCACATTTTTCCGGGCACGGCGCGAGGCGGAAGGTGCTACGATTTCGGGAGTTACCCATGAATCTCCAGCGGACGACGACGATCGTGGTCGTTGGCGCGGCACTCATCGCGTGGCTCGCGGGCGCCGCGACCTCGAAATACACGATTCCACCCGCTACGGTTCTCCAGCAGACGCCTATCGAGAAGCGCGGGGCGGAGCTTGCCGTCGAGATCGAGCGGCTGCATGAACGCCTGGCGCCGGCGTCCGCGCCGCGGACACCAGGGCGCAATCTCTTCAGCTTTCACGCGGTGGCCGCCCGTCCGCAAGTTGCGGCGCCGCAGGCGAAGCCAGCGGTCGTTGAACCGGCGCGTGCGCCGATCGCGCTGCCGGCGCTCAAGCTCTCGGGCATCGCCGAAGACCCCGGCGCCGACGGTCCAGTCCGGATCGCCTTCATCTCGGGCGAGGGGCAGCTGTTCATGGCGAAGGAAGGCGAGACGGTCACGCCGCGATATCGCGTCGCGAAGATCTCGGCCGACGTCGTCGAGCTCACGGACGTGAGTGACAACACCGTCCGCAGGCTCGCTCTGCGCTAAGCTTCGTACTTCGTACTTCAGACTTCGAACTTCTCTTGTCCACGGTCATCATCATCAACCCGATCTCTGGCGGCGTGAGCCCTCGCGCGGCCCGCGCGCGCGCCCAACTGGCGCTCGCCGTCGTCGACGCCCACGGCGACCCGGCCGAAGTGCTGATGACGGAGGCGGTCGGGCACGCGCGGGAGCTCGCCAAGTCGGCAGTCCGCCGCGGCGCGCGGCTGGTGATGGCGTGGGGCGGCGACGGCACGATCAGCGAGGTCGCATCGGCGCTCGCGTTTGACGAGGTACCTCTTGGCATCATCCCGGCCGGATCGGGCAACGGCCTGGCGCGCGAACTCGGCGTTTCCCTGCGCCCCGAGCGAGCGATTGCCGACGCGCTGCACGCGGTGCCGCGGCCGATGGATCTGGGTGAGCTCGACGGCCACTTGTTCGCGAACATCGCCGGCATCGGCTTCGACGCGCACATCGCCTCGCGGTTTGCCACCGCGACGCGGCGCGGCTTCATCGGTTACGCCGGCATCACGGCGCGTGCGCTCACGAGCTACGTGCCGCAGCGCTATCGCGTGACGACCGGCGGCGTCGAGACCGCGCATCGCGCCATTCTCGTGACGATTGCCAACTCCGCGCAGTTTGGCAACAACGCCCGCATCGCGCCCGGCGCGCGCGTCGACGATGGGGAACTGGATCTCGTCGTGATGGAGGAACGATCGCGCTTCCGCACGCTCTGCCGGATGCCGCGGCTGTTCAACGGCACCGTCGGCCGCGTTCCCGGGTGCACGATCCGCCGCATTCGCGAGGCAACGATTGAAGCAGATGCGCCGATGACCTATCACGTCGACGGCGAGCCGATGGCGGGTGGGACGAAGCTGCAGGCGCGCATCCATCCCGGTGCGCTGATGGTTGCCGTCAGATAATTAAGAGAATTGAGAATTAAGAATTCGTGCACGCATTCCAAATTCCTAATTCTTAATCCTTAATTCTGATGAGCCACGCTTCACGGATAGCTGGCACTTGACGCAGCTCTTCTACAGCGCTATCCAGCGAGCGTGGATTTGTCAGGTCTTCGTCGACGTTGACGACGCCGATCGCACCGATGGCGCCGGTTTCACCGCGGCCGAGCGCGAAGTTCGCGATGTTCACACGATGCCGGCCGAGGATCGTTCCGACTTCGCCGATCACGCCCGGCTGATCGTCGTTGGCGATGATCAGCATGGTCCCGCCCAGCGGCGCTTCGACCGCGACGCCGTGCACCGAGACAAGACGCGGGCTGTTCGGCTCGAAGACGGTCCCTTCCACCCAGCGATCACCGGCGTCGGTCGTCAGCTTGATGGACACCAGGCTGGTGAAATGCCTCGGGCGCGAGCTTCGTGACTCGACGATGTCGATGCCGCGCGCCACGGCGGCAGCACGCGCATTCACGATGGAGACGCCGCTCGACAGGATGGGGCGCAGCACGCCGGCAGCCGCGCTCGCAGCGAGCACGTGGACGCCGCGGCTTTCGACGAGCGCGCCGTAGTAGCGGACGCCGAGCTCCTCGATCCGCGCCGTCCCCATCTGCGACGCGAGGGCGCCGAGTTGATCCGCCAGCCGAATCCATGGCTGGAGCCGCTGAAGCTCGTCCGGATGAATCGACGGGAAATTCACGGCGTTCCTCACCATGCCGTCACGCAGGAAATCCCGGACGGTGGCGGCCGTCTCGATGCCCACCAGTTCCTGCGCCTCCTCGGTTGAGGCCGCGATGTGCGGCGTCGCGATGACCTGCGGAAGTTGGGCGAGCGACCAATCAGCCGGGGGCTCGGTTTCGAACACGTCGAGGCCCGCGCCACCGACGAGCCCCTTTTCGATGGCGCGCTTGAGCGCCGCTTCGTCGATCAGTTCACCTCGTGCCGTGTTGATCAGGCGAATGCCGGGCTTGCAGCGCGCGAACCGATCGTCGTTGAACAGGTGCTTCGTTTCCGGAGTCGACGGCAGGTGCAGCGTCAGATAGTCCGCGCTCGCGCAGACCTGGTCGAGCGTCATCAGTTCGACGCCCAGGCTCGCCGCGATGTCCTTCGAGATGTACGGATCGTGAGCGACGACCCGCATGCCGAATGCCCGCGCGCGCTGCGCCACCTCCTGACCGATGCGGCCTAAACCGGCGATGCCGAGCGTTTTCCCGCGCACTTCGGTGCCGAGAAAGCGCTTCTTCTCCCATTTGCCGTTCTTCATGGCGCTGTCGGCGGCAGGAATGGTCCGCGAGAGCGCCAGCATCAGCGCGCATGCGTGCTCGGCGACGCTGATGCTGTTGGCGCCAGGTGCGTTGACGACGAGGATGCCGCGGGCGCTGGCCGCGGCGACGTCGACGTTGTCGACGCCGGTGCCGGCACGCGCGATGATCCGGAGGCCCGGCGCCGCGTCCATCAGCGCCGCGGTCACCTTGGTGGCGCTGCGGACCAGAATGCCGTCGGCATCCGCCAGGTCCAGCGCGAGCGCGTCCGGTTTGCGCCCCGACCGCGCGTCCACCATCCAGCCCGGCTCAGCTCGAATCAATTCCAGCGCCGATGCTGGCAGGTCGTCGGCAACAACGATCTTCAATGGGCGCCCGTCTTGGGTCCGATGCTGCGAACGTAATTCACGACGTCCCAGAGCTGGTGAGTGGTCATCTTGGTTCTGAACGCCTTCATGCCGGTGGTCTTCACGCCGTCGCGGATGACGGTGAAGATCTCGCCGTCGGTCTCGCCGTGTTTCCAGTCGGCGTCGGTCAGGTTCGACGGCCTGGGGTTGAGCTCTTCGCCCATGGCGCCGTCGCCTTTCCCCGCATCACCGTGACAGCCGGCGCACTGTTTCGCATACAGCGACTGTCCTGCCGCAATCGACGCGGCGTTGGCCGGCACCGGGTTTTTCAACCGGGCGGCCTGCGGATGATGATGCGCTCCGCCTTCCGGCGGATGCTGATGGGTCTGCGGCGTACGGGCGCCGAGCGCCGCCGTGCCAAACATGGTGAGCGCGAGAAGAAATACTGCGTCGCGAATAGATGTGCGCATAGGTTCGACTCTCCTGCGTCGCTGTAAGTATAATCCGTAGGTTTTGGTGGACACGTCGGCGAAGGCTGTTGTCTCGCCCTGATGTAGTGCAATCCGCTAAAACGTTCGGAGACCGCATCACAACGACGTAAACGCGATGCCTTTTCCACAGAGTTTTCCACACTATTTGCGGAAATCTTTTGTGGACGGCAGGTGACCTGACCTAAAACATTATGCCGAATCCCACCGCACTCAAACCTCCGACGACCGGCGCCGCGATTTCCAGAAAAAACGGACAGCTCGTCGTGCCCGACAATCCGATCATCCCGTTCATCGAAGGCGACGGCACCGGTGCGGACATCTGGCGCGCGAGCGTGCGGGTGTTCGACGCGGCGGTGAAGAGCGCCTACGGCGGGAAGAAGCAGATCGCGTGGATGGAGGTCTACGCGGGCGAAAAGAGCTTCAAACAGTTCAGCAGTTGGCTGCCCGACGAGACCGTCGAGGCGTTCCGCGAGTATTACGTCGGCATCAAAGGACCGCTGACGACCCCGGTCGGCGGCGGCATCCGATCGCTCAACGTCGCGCTGCGCCAGCTGCTCGACCTCTACGTCTGCCTGCGGCCGGTGCGCTGGTACAAAGGTGTCCCGTCACCGGTGAAGCATCCCGAGAAGGTGGACATGGTGATCTTCCGGGAGAACACCGAGGACATCTACGCCGGCATCGAGTTCGTGGCCGGCTCCCCGGAAGCGCAGAAGCTGCTGGACTTCCTCGCGAAGGAGTTCCCGAAGGAATACCGGAAGATCCGATTCGGCTCGGAATCGGCGGTGCGCACCTGGCAGGCGCAGCTCGAGTCGATCGGCGCCCCCAATCGCGAGCTCGGCATCGAAGTCGGCCTGGGTCTGAAGGCCGTCAGCCGGCTTGGGACCGAGCGCCTCGTGCACAGCGCCATCGAGTACGCCGTGCGGAGCGGTCGCAAGAACGTGACGCTGGTTCACAAGGGCAACATCATGAAATACACCGAGGGGGCCTTCCGCGACTGGGGCTACCAGGTGGCGAAGGACTTCTTCGGCGCCGTCGAGATCGACGGCGGACCGTGGTGCAAGATCCCCGCGGGAAAGCCGGGCGCCGGCCTGGTCATCAAGGACGCGATCGCCGACATCACGCTGCAACAGGTGCTCACGCGGCCCGACGAGTTCGACGTCATCGCCACGCTGAACCTGAACGGCGACTATCTGTCCGACGCGCTGGCGGCGCAGGTCGGCGGCATCGGCATCGCCCCCGGCGGCAACATCAACTACGTGACCGGCCACGCCGTGTTCGAGGCGACGCACGGCACCGCGCCGAAGTACGCCGACCAGGACAAGGTGAACCCCGGCTCGGTGATTCTGTCGGGCGAAATGATGCTGCGGCACCTCGGCTGGGGCGAGGCGGCGGATCTGATCGTCAAGGGGATGGACGGCGCCATCGCCGCCAAGCGGGTGACATACGACTTCGCGCGCCTGATGGACGGCGCGAGGGAACTGAAGACGTCGGAGTTCGCCGACGCCATTATCAAGAACATGTAGGGCGACGTACAACGCAGAACACGCAGAACACGCAGAAAAGTAAGGGTTTGTTTTCTGCGGTTTCCGCGAGTTCTGCGTTGATCGTCGTGATCAGGAGAGACAGGATGAATCGCAAGGTAACGGTCGTCGGCGGCGCAGGAAACGTCGGCGCCACGGTGGCGCGCGGCGTCGCGGACAAGCAGCTGGCCGATGTCGTCGTCATCGACATCGCCGACAAGAAGGCCGCGGGCGTCGCGCTCGACATTCTCGAGGCCTGCCCGGTGTATGGGTCGGACGCCCGCGTCATGGGTTCGGGTGACTACGCCGACAGCGCGAACTCCGACATCGTCGTCGTCACCTCTGGCGTGCCGCGCAAACCCGGCATGAGCCGCGACGATCTGCTGAACGTGAACTACAAGATCATGCAGCAGGTGACCGAGCAGGTCGTGAAGTACTCGCCGAACTGCATCATCATCCCGGTGTCGAACCCGCTCGACGCGATGGCACAGGCCGTGCTGAAGCTGTCGAAGTTCCCGCGCGAACGGGTCATCGGCATGGCCGGCGTGCTCGACTCGGCGCGCATGCGTTCCTTCATCGCCAAGGAGCTGAATGTCTCGGTGGAGAACATCCACGCCTTCGTGCTCGGCGGCCATGGCGACACGATGGTGCCGCTGCCGCGCTATTCGACGGTGGCGGGCATTCCAATCACCGATCTGCTGAGCAAAGAGGCGATCGACCGGATCTCGGCGCGGACGGCGCGCGGCGGCCTCGAGATCACCGAACTCGTCGGCACGAGCGCCTGGTACGCACCGGGGGCGTCGGTCGTCGAGATGGTCGAGGCGATTCTCCTCGACAAGAAGAAGATCCTGCCGTGCTCGGTCTACCTGCAGGGTGAATACAGCACCCACAACGTGTTTGTCGGCGTCCCGTGCAAGCTGGGCGCGCGCGGGCTGGAAGAGATCATCCAGATTACGCTGACGCCGGAAGAGGACGCCGCGTTCAAGAAGTCGGCCGGCGCGGTCAAAGAACTGGTAGACGTCATCGGGGTGTAGAGTCTGGCGGCTGAGAGTTGAGAGTTGAGAGTTGAGAGTTGAAAGATGACTGACTCGGAACTCGTCGTCGTACACACGTTCGACAACCGGCAGGAAGCGGAGATGGCGAAGAGCGCGCTCGAGGCAGCCGAGATCGATTCCTTCGTGAGAAGCGACGATGGCGGGGGGATGGAGACAGGCCTCTGGCGCGGCAACGGCGTCGAGATCGTGGTGCGCGCCGAGGACGTTGAGGCAGCGCGCGACGTCCTGGAGCTACCCGCCACGCCGGCCGAATGAGTTCCGAGGGCCGCGTCACCGATTACGATCGGATCGCGGACCGCTACGACCGCCGTTATGCCCTGTATTCGTACGACGGCGTCCGCGAGACGCTGATCAACTTTCTCGGTCCCGAGCCGTCCTCGGTGCTGGACGTCGGCTGCGGGACGGGGCACTGGCTGGCGGTTGCGAACGAGGCTCGGCTAAAGTCTTCGCCCTACGACGCCGATCGTTCCATCGACCACGACGGTGGCGCGAAGACTTTATCCGAACGTCCAATTCTCGCCGGCATCGACCCTTCAGCGCCGATGCTCGCCCGGGCGCGCCGCGCCGCGCCGTCCGCGCGTCTCGTGCAGGCGCGGGCCGAGGATCTGCCCTGGCGCGACGCCAGCGTCGACCGCCTCTTCTGTGTGAATTCCCTCCATCACTTCACTGACCGTGCGCGCTTCTTCGCCGAAGCCCGCCGCGTGCTCAAGTCCGGCGGCGGACTGCTGACGATCGGCAAGGATCCGCACACCGACCGGGACGATTGGTGGGTCTATCAGTATTTCGAGGAGACCCGCGCGATCGACCGCGAGCGATTCGCCAGGGTGCGAACGCTGCGCGGCGAGATGGCGCTCGCCGGGTTTGCGTGGACCGAATCGATGGAGGCCGATCACATCGAAGTAGTCCGGCCCGCGAGCGAGGCGCTCGCGAACGGCATTGTCGATCAAAGCTTCACGTCGCAGCTGACCGTCTTATCCGAGGAAGAATTCCGCCGGGGATCCGAGCGCCTGCGCGAAGCGAACGACGCGGCGGGCGGCGAGCTGCAGCTGGTCAGTGACGTCCGGCTCTACGCGACGATCGGGTGGGTTGGGCCGTAAGGACCCCACGTACTGAACGCGCGACGGTCCAGCTGAAGCCGGACACTACCTGCAGCACTATTTGCCGGCGCCGAGCTGGGCCTTGATGTACTCGCGCGTCATGCGCGCGATGTTGGAGATCGGAATCTCCTTCGGGCAGACGGCTTCGCACTCGCCTTCGTTCGAGCAGCTCCCGAATCCCTCGCCGTCGGCCTGTTCGATCATCGAGACGACGCGGCTGTAGCGCTCCTGCTGACCCTGCGGCAGCAGCGCCAGGTGGGAGATCTTCGCGCTCATGAAGAGATGCGCCGACGCGTTCTTGCACGCCGCGACGCAGGCGCCGCAGCCGATGCATGCCGCCGAGTCCATGGCCGCCTCGGAGACATCCTTCGGGATCAGGATGTTGTTGCCGTCCTGCGCGCCGCCGGTGTTTACCGACACGTAGCCGCCGGCCGCGATGATGCGATCGAACGCGCTCCGGTCGACGACCAGATCCTTGACGACCGGGAACGCCTTGGCGCGCCAGGGCTCGATGGTGATGGTGTCGCCGTCCTTGAACCGCCGCATGTGGAGCTGGCAGACGGTCGTGCCGCGATCCGGCCCGTGCGCGACGCCGTCGACCATCAGGCTGCACATGCCGCAGATGCCTTCGCGGCAGTCCGAATCGAACGCGATGGCGTCCTTGCCCTTGACCACGAGCCCTTCGTTGACGACGTCGAGCATCTCGAGGAACGACATGTCCGGCGAGACGTTGTCCGCCGTGTAGTCCTCGAGCCGGCCGGCCGCGGTCGGCCCCGCCTGCCGCCAGATCTTCAGATTCAGACGCATTATTTGTAACTCCGCTGAGTGGGATGCACTTCCTCGAACTCGAGCGGCTCCTTGTGAACCTCCGGCCGCGTGCCGACACCCTTGAATTCCCACGCCGCGACGTACGAATAGTGCTCGTCGTCGCGCATCGCCTCACCCTCGGGCGTCTGGCTTTCCTCGCGGAAATGGCCGCCGGCCGATTCCTTCCGCTCCAGCGCGTCGAGCGCGAGCAACTCGGCGAACTCGAGGTAGTCGGCGACCCGTCCTGCGTACTCGAGGCTCTGATTCAGGTTGTCCGCGGATCCGGGCACCGAGACGTTGTCCCAGAATTCTTCGCGCAGCTTCGGAATCGCCTGGAGCGCGCGTTTGAGGCTGGCGTCGGTGCGCGCCATCCCCACGTCGTCCCACATGATGCGGCCGAGCTCGCGGTGGATGTCGCGGATGCCGCGGTTGCCCTTCACCGAGAGCAGCTTGTTGATCTGGCTCTGGGCGTTGTTCGCCGCTTCCTTGAACGCGTCGTGGTCCGTGCTGATCTTCGGGACCGGGTTGTTCGCCAGATAGTCGCCGATCGTGTACGGGATCACGAAGTAGCCGTCGGCGAGCCCCTGCATGAGCGCGCTCGCGCCGAGCCGGTTCGCGCCATGATCGGAGAAGTTCGCTTCACCCAGCACGTGCAGGCCGGGCACCGTGCTCATCAGGTTGTAGTCCACCCACAGGCCGCCCATCGTGTAGTGAATGGCCGGGTAGATGCGCATCGGCACCTTGTACGGATCCTCGTCGGTGATCTTGTTGTACATCTGGAACAGGTTGCCGTACTTCTCCTTGATCACCTCGGGGCCGAGCCGCTTGAT
>Ga0105248_10010605_pt1 | contig 10157 bp, 9 predicted proteins | sample KBSS34metaG_FD_81524 | JGI IMG/M metagenome (GOLD analysis project Ga0105248, IMG submission 81524) | Switchgrass rhizosphere microbial communities from Kellogg Biological Station, Michigan, USA - KBS S3-4 metaG | ecosystem: Host-associated > Plants > Roots > Rhizosphere > Soil | place... | reverse complement strand
GCAGGATTCCCCCGCCAAGCCCGAGCACGGGCGCCGACGATCCCCGCCCCCACCGAAGTGACCAGGACAGCCACGAAGAAGGTCGTCATTGGCACTGGGCCGCCCCAGTCACCGGCCTTCAGGGCTGAGACTCCAGGCGAACGCAATCTGCGCCAGGAGGTCGAAGGCCGCCGCCTGGCCCGCGACCCAACACGATGCGGCGCTCTCGCTGGCGGGCGGTCCCACGTGTACGGCATATCCGTGCTCCCGAAGCACCCGGTAGGCGTCCTCGTCCGTGTGGTCATGGCCGAGGTACACGACGGCTGGCTGACCGCGCCCTTCGTGCGCCCATTGCACCAGGATCCAGAGCGCGCTGGAGCCCCTCCGCCACTCCACGTCCGGGAAGAGGTCCACCGTTGATTCGGACGGCCACACCACGAAATCGCCCGCGGATGTCCGCCTCAACGCCTCCGCCTGGGCGACGATCGCCGCGACAGCCGACGGCTCGGCTCGCCGAGCATGCACGGTGACGCCGAGCTCCTTGAGCTCGACCTCCACACCGGGAAGAGACTCGAGGCATTGAGACAGGTCTTGAGCCAGTGCGGGCAGCATCCGTCTCAATCGCGCGGCGTCCGGATGGCAAAAAGTCATCCCAGCCCCCCGGATCTGAAGCCCTCGGCACCCGGCGTAGATGAGGCCCGGCACGTTGACGTGGGTCTCGAGGTCGCACACATGGTGCCCCGAGTTGATGACCACGCCCGTGGCAGGCGTCGATGCCAGGGCCACGAGCGCGCCACGGACCAGGAGGGGCAACCGCGCGCCACGTCGATCCGTCGCGCCAAGGCAGAGCATGCGTTCGAAATCGGCGAAGACCAAGAGCCCTCCGCGGGAACGCGCGTCTTGCACAACCTCCCGGGCCAGCTCCCTCGGGTCCGCTGGCGCCTGGCCGCCCGGACAGCCTGATCGTTCCGGATTCACGCGACGATGTCCGAGCTACCCATACTCGGCCCACCGGCGTCCTGCCCGGCGCGTTGCCTGGGTGAGCGCGGACCGCAACATGGCCAGCAGTCGGGCCACCCGAAAGGGCTTGTCGATGTAGTACGTCGCGCCCCGCTTCAGCGCCTCGGCTTCGACCTCCGTCCCTCCGAACGCGGTGACGACAATCACCGGAAGGCCCGGATGACGTTGCCGGATGTAGGAGAGGAGATCGAGCCCGTTCACCCCGGCCATCTCCTTGTCCAGGACGATGGCATCCGGCGCCCCCCGCTCGAGCAACGGGACGAGCTGATCGCCCGAGTCCTCGCGGACGTCGAAGCCGTCCCGTTCGAGCGCGTCACGCAGAAGGGCGCGCATCTCGGCGTCGTCATCCACAATCATCACGCTCGGCCGATGACCCGGGTCCAGCCTCTCCAGGCTCTGATCCGTCATACGGCCCATCGGGTGTGCAACGAGCGGACCACTGGGCCCAGGGACGCAGGGCGCGCGACATGTTTCGGAAAACGCGCTGCTTTCGACGGGCTGGATCGCGGCGCTCGGCCACGCTGCTTCGGGGTGCGCGACAATCTGTCGCCGGCGCGACAGCCTGTCATTGCCAGGAGCCCGGCAGGGCGGTGAATGCCCTCGAGACGCGACTCGGGCCGTCGCGAGCTGGCTCCGGGTCGCTCAGAGCTCCTTGAATCGGCGCTGGAGCGTGCGCACCGAGACGCCGAGAATCTTCGCGGCCGCCACCTTGTCGCCTCGCACGTCGTCGAGGACGCGCCGGACATACTCCCCCTCGAGCGTGGCCAATGTCGGCCGGAGCGGAGCGTGGGCAGCGCCCAGCGTGAACTCGGTGCCGAGGTCGTCCCGCGTGATCTTCGACGAATGCGCCAGCACGACCGCACGCTCCACCACGTTCTCGAGCTCCCGAACATTCCCCGGCCAGGCATGACGTTCCATCCACTGCACGGCCGTGTCGTCGAATCCCTCGATCGCTTTCCCTAGCCGCGCCGCGGTCTCCTGGAGAAAGTGCTCGGCAATCAGCATGATGTCCTCCGGTCGCTCGCGCAATGACGGCAGCCGGACCGGGATGACCGCCAGTCGATAGTAGAGGTCCTCGCGAAAACGGCCGTCCCGAACCATGGCCGGCAGATCCTTGTTGGTGGCCGCCACGATCCGTAGATCCAGTTGCACGGAGGCCGTCCCGCCCAGCGGACGGACGACACGATCCTGGAGCACGCGCAGCAGCTTGGCCTGCGTGGCGAGCGGCATGTCACCGACTTCATCCAGAAAGAGGGTTCCCCCGCTGGCAGCGGCAAAGAGTCCGTCGCGCCGGCGATCGGCTCCCGTGAACGCGCCTTTCTCGTGGCCGAAGAGCTCGGACTCGAGCAGGCTCTCGGGCACCGCCGCGCAATTCACCGCCAGGAACCGCCCACCGCGGCGGAGGCTCGCCCAGTGGATCGCCTGCGCAACGAGCTCCTTGCCGGTGCCGCTCTCCCCGAGCAACAGCACCGAGGAATCGCTCTCGGCGACTGCGCGGATCTGGCTCACGGTCTCCTGCATGATCCTCGATCGCCCCAAGATTCGGTCCAGCCCCTGCTGCCGCTCGACCTCCTCACGGAGCCGCTCGTTCTCGCGGCGCAACCGATGGTCGTCGAATGCTCGCCGGACGGCCACGGTGACCTCGGCCAGCTTGAAGGGTTTGGTCAGGTAGTCATAGGCGCCCTGGCGCATCGCCTCGATCGCGGTCTCCAGGGTGCCGAACGCGGTCATCAGGATGACGCGCGGCGTGGGCCGGCACCGGCCGGCGGCGGCGAGCACCTCGAGCCCACCAACCTGATCCATGACGAGATCCGTGACCACGACGTCGAATTCCTGGGATGCGAGTGCCTTCAACGCCGCGCGACCGCCGGTCGCGGCCACGACCGCCATGTCTTCGCGCTCGAGATGGCGCGCCAGCATGGCGGTCATGTCCGCATCGTCGTCGACGACCAGGACGCGCCGATCGATCACGCCAGCGCCTCGTGCTCGGGGAGCCAGACCATGAAGGCGGCCCCGTGCCCGGGGCGGCTCTGCGCGACGATCGTGCCTCCGTGATCGCGGATGATGTCGCGGCTGATGGCCAGGCCCAACCCCGTCCCCTGCCCGACGGGCTTGGTGGTGTAGAAGGGCTCGAAGACCTGACCGAGTGCGTCGGGAGGAATGCCTGCGCCCGTGTCGGTCACCTCCACCGAGACCCCGGCGCGCCCATCATTCGGGCATGGCCACGCCCTGATCGTGATCTGCCCTTCGTCCGGGGTCGCTTCGACCGCGTTCACCAGGAGGTTGATGAAGACCTGCTGAAGCCGGCCGGGATCGCCGGCCACATCCGGCAACGTATCCGGGATGCTCGTCGTCATGGCAATGCCGCGCTTGCGCACCACGTGCTCCAGCAACGGCAGCAGCCGCCCGATCAGCAGTCCGACTGGCACGCGCTGAATCTCGAGCTTTCCGACCCACACCGCATCGAGCAGTGACCGGACGATGTTCGACACCCGGTCGATCTGGTTGATGATCCGCTCGAGATCCTCGCGGCCGGGATGATCCTGGGGAAGCGACGCCAAGACCATCTCGGCGCGCCCGGAGATGATGTTCAGCGGCGTACCGACCTCGTGCGCGATGCCCGAGGCGAGCTTCCCGGCCACGGCGAGCGTTTCCGAGCGGCGCAGCTGTTGCTCGAGGTCCAGCGCGTGCTCGCCCTCCGCCACCAGACGCTGACGCGCCTCTTCGAGACGCTCGGCCATGCGGTTGAAGGCCTCCGCCAATTCGCCGAGCTCGTCGGGCCGCTCGACGGGCAGCGCGGGACCGCGACGGCCCTCGCCGAGGGCGCGGATCGAATTGGCCAACTGCGCCAACGGGCGAAGCACCTGGCGTTGCAGGACGACGGCGATCAACAGGGCCAGCACGACCGTCAACGCCCCGACCCGCAGCAACACGTCGCGGATGGCCCGCCGATCCGTCGTCCCGCCATCCGGAGCGGCAAAGGCGATCTCCAGCGCGAGGCGCATGGGTGTCGAGCGCCCCGACTCGACTTGAGCGGAATACTGAACAGGCAGGACGTACACCCACCAGGCCTTGTCGCCGCCATGCCGCTCAACGACCTCTCCGGTCCCCGTGTCGATCACGCGCCCCACGGCGTCCGAGCTCGGGCGGAACGTCACCGTTCGCGCATTCGAGGCGGCAAGCACTTGGCGATCCCTGTCGAAGAGGCGAATCCGATCGATGCCCCGCTGTCCGAGCGTCAGGTCGTCAAGGAGTCCGGCGAGCTCGGTGTGTGGCCGACCACGCACAGCCAGGGCGTTCTCCACCGCGATCTGGATCGTTCGCGCCATGCCGGCGGCGCGCTCATGCTCGTCCTCCACTCGCGCGCGCGTTTCCTGATGCACACGCAGCACGCCGTAGACACCGCTCACCAGCAGGAGCGGCAACATGAGGAGCAAGACGAGGCGGAGTCGAAGCCTCATGGATTGCGGGCCAATGATAGCGTCCGGATACAACGTGAGCAATCGAGGTGGTGCCGCGCGGGGCCTCCTGCGTTGCGGCTATCGCGCCGACAACTTGTCGCCACCGCGACAAGTTGTCGTGCGTGAATCCTTTGCTCCCCGATCCTCGACGTCTCCAGGCGGAGTATTCCGGCACCTGCCGAGGCAAGTCCGGTTGGCCTCTCCGTTGCACTGTCGCCACGACGCAGGCCGTTTCGTCTTCTGAGATTCCTTACCCCGGACCCGGAGGTGAGCGCCTATGAGACGTTCCCGCGGTCTCGTTCGAGCCTTCCTCACGCTGCTGCTTGTTGGCTACACGGTATTGCCTGCCATCGCCGCGGACGGCCAGATGACCTGGGGCGTCCACATCTCGCTGGCCCCCACCTGGTTCGATCCCGGCGAGGCACCCGGGATCATCACCCCGTTCATGATCTACTACGCGCTGCACGACGCCCTGGTGAAGCCCATGCCGGGCCAGCGGATGGCTCCGAGCCTGGCGGAGTCCTGGAGCGCGTCGCCCGACGGTCTTGTCTATGAGTTCACCCTGCGCAAGGGCGTCAAGTTCCACAACGGCGATCCGGTCACCCCCGAGGACGTGAAGTTCTCGTTCGAGCGCTACAAGGGCGCGGCCGCCCAGCTCTTGAAGCAGAAGGTCGCCGCGGTCGAGATCGTCGACCCCCAGCGCGTGCGCTTCCGATTGAAGCAGCCCTGGCCCGACTTCATGACCTTCTATGGCACCCCGGCGACAGGCGTCGGCTGGATTGTCCCGAAGAAATATGTGGAGAAGGTTGGAGACGACGGCTTCAAGAAAGCGCCCGTCGGAGCCGGGCCGTACCGCTTCACGTCGTTCACGCCGGGCGTCGAGCTCGTGCTCGAGGCCAACGAGCACTACTGGCGCAAGCCGCCGGGCGTCAAGACGCTGCGCTTCCGGGTGATCCCCGACGAGGGGACTCGCCTCGCGGCGCTGAAGCGGGGCGAGGTCGACATCGCCTACTCGATCCGGGGTGCGCTGGCCGAAGAGCTGAAGCGCACGCCGGGGCTTACCCTGAAGCCGGCGATCATTCCAGGCTCGTTCTGGCTGCTCTTCGCCGACCAATGGGATTCCAAGTCGCCGTGGGCCGACAAGCGCGTGCGGCTCGCCGCCAATCTGGCCCTCGACCGGCAAGCGATCAACCAGGCCGAGACCCTGGGGTTCTCGAGAATCACCGGGAGCATCATCCCGAAGGACTTCGAGTTCGCCTGGCCGGCCCCGCTCTACCCCTACGATCCCAAGAAAGCGGTGCAGCTGCTGACCGAGGCCGGGTACCCGAACGGCTTCGATGCCGGTGAGCTCTACTGCGACATCTCCTACGAAAACCTCGCCGAGGCGGCCGTCAACTATTTGAAGGTCGTGGGCATTCAGCTGAAGCTGCGCCCCCTCGAGCGCGCAGCCTTCTTCAGCCAGCTCAAGGAAAAGAAGCTCTCCCACGTCATCCAGATCGGCAGCGGGGCCTTCGGCAACGCCGCGACGCGTCTCGATGCCTTCGTGGCGAGCGCCGGCATCTACACCTACGGAACCTACCCGGACATCGAGGGGCTCATCCAGGAGCAGGCGAGCGGGGTCGGCGCGAAGCGGGAGGCCGTGCTCCAGAAGATCCAGCAGCTCATGTACGACAAGGCGATGTTCGCGCCGATCTGGGAGCTCGCCTTCCTCAATGGCGTCGGACCGCGCGTGGCCGAGTCCGGGCTCGGCCTCATCCCCGGGCACGCGTACTCGGCCCCGTACGAGGACCTTCGGCTGGCCCCCAGGTAGCGAGGGGAGGAGCCACCCCACAATGAGTCAGCGGCGCGCCACGTCGGCGATGAACTACCTGGTCTCCCGCGGGATTCCCGCGAGTCGAATCACGACCGTCTCGTACGGCAAGGAGCGCCCGGTCTGCACCGCGCACACCCAGGCGTGCTGGGCCAGGAACCGCCGGGCCCACTTCCTCGTGAAGGACGGATCGGCGAAGCCACCATGATGGCCATTTTCCCCTTGACAGGGGGCGCATGGCGTTGTACCCGGACTCCAAGGAGCCGCTTCGTTTTCGGGTCCGCCCCGTCTCCTCACGACCGTGCCAGGGGGCGTGGCAACGCCACCGCACACATTCCCGGACAGGAGAGGAGACGACAATGGCTCATCTCACCAGGCGCTCGGTACTCCGTGGATCAGTGGCTCTTGGCGCGGCTCACGTCTTCGCGGCCCCCCACATCGCCAAGGCGGCGGCAACCACCGCGACGGTGTGGTTCGCGCAGGGGTTCGTCCAGGACGAAGATGTAGCGTTGCGGAAGGCCGTCGCCGACTACGAGAAGGCGAGCGGCAACAAGATCGAGCTGAGCATCACCCCCTTCGCGCCGGAACGGCAGAAGATCATCGCGGCGCTCACCAGCGGCGTCGTCCCCGACATGATGGCCAACAACCCGGCCGAGATTCTACAGATATACGGCTGGCAGGACAGGTGGGTCGACGTCAGTGACGTCGTGGACACTCAGAAGGCCCTGTTCAGCGACACCGCGCTGGTGTCCGCGCAGGCATACAACAACGTCACCAAGAAGGTCGGCACGTATGGCGTGCCGCTGAGGGCTGCCGTCGTCCCCTGCCATATCTGGCGGCCGCTGGTGGAGAAGGCAGGGTTCAAGATCGAGGACATCCCGAAGACGTGGGATGCGTACTTCGACTTCTTCAAGAAGGTGCAGGACAACCTGCGCAAGCAGGGTGAGCGCAAGGTGTATGGCCTTGGCTTCCAGGTGACGGCCAACGGGGTCGACCCCTACAACCTGTTCATGGCGTTTCTCGTTGCCCATGGCGGTCAAGATATCGTCACGAAGGACGGCAAGCTGCATCTCGACGACCCGAAGGTCAAGCAGGCGGCGATCAAGGCGACGGGCTACCTCGGCGGCGCCTACCGAGACGGCTACGTGCCGCCGAGCGCGATCAATTGGAACGACGCCGACGACAACAACGCCTTCCACGCCAAGCTCATGGTGATGGACGTCGATGGGACGCTGTCGACCGAGGTCGCGGTCAAGGACAAGCACCCGGAGTGGTATTACAACGACATGGTGACCCACGGCATCGGCTATCCGAACGACAATGCGGGGAAGCCCGTGCCGAGCATCGTCGGCGTCACCCAGGGCATGATCCCGAAAGGGGCCAAGAACGTCACGGTGGCCAAGGAGTTCCTGAAGTACTTCATCCAGCCGAAGGTCGTCGGCGAGTTCGTCGAGCTCGGCCTGGGCCGCTGGCTGCCGGTCATGCCGTCGCTCGCCAAGAGCCCGTTCTGGCAGAATCCGAAGGACCCGCATCTGCGGGGCTATGTCCAGCAGGGCCTCCTCGGCCCGACGGTGCCCGACTACTACGTGTTCAACCTGGCGATGGCGGAAGTCCGCTCCCAGCACGTGTGGAGCCTGGCGATGATCGACGTGGCGAAGGAGGGGGTGAAGCCGGAGGCGGCGATCGACAAGGCGTTCAAGCGGATCGAGGAGATCTTCGCGAAGTACAAGAAGGCGTGAGAGCGGAGGGCGAATGATGGATAGCGCATCGGTCGTCGACGTCGGCCGCCCGGCCGCCCGGCGGGGCACGCTCTCGCACTCACTGCGCGGTGGCCTCAAGGGTGGCGAGTACACGTGGGCGCTCGCGTTCGTCGTGCCCTACCTCGCCGTGTTCGTGACTTTCGTCGCATACCCGGTGGTCTACGGGCTGTGGATGGGCAGCGAGGCGAGCCTGTACCGGGAACTGTTCGCCGACCCGATCTACCAGACCACGGTGGTGAACACCATCCTCTACCTGGCGCTCGGCGTGAACGTGAAGATGTTCCTCGCCCTGCTGCTGTCGGGCTTCTTCATGCGACCCGGCTGGTGGATGAAGGCGCTGCTGCTGATCTTCGTCCTGCCGTGGGCGGTGCCCCAGATCTCGACCTTCATCTCGATCCACTGGATGCTGAACGGCGAGTGGGGGTTCCTCAACAACGCGCTCTACACGCTCTTCCACGTCGAAGGCGTGCACTGGCTCAATGACCGCTGGACGGCCCTGGGTGCGGTCATCGTCTCCCACATCTGGAAATGGACCCCGTTCTGGACGCTCATCTTGCTCGCGGGCCGGATGGCGATTCCGCTCGAGATCCGCGACACTGCCAGGGTCGACGGCGCGACCGGAGTCCGCGGCTTCGTCTACATCACCTTTCCGTTGCTCGCCAACCTCTACCTGATTTCCACCTTGCTCTCGACGATCTTCCTGCTCGGCGACTTCAACGCCGTCTATTTCGTCTCCGGCGGCGGCCCCGCGAACTCGACCCACGTGCTGGCCACGCTCGGCATCCGCAACGCCTTCGAGATCGCGCAACCGCGCCTCGGCGTGGCAGCGGTGATGTCGGCGCTGCCGCTGGTGATCCCGCTGGTGATCGTCCTGATGCGCAAGCTCCGCACCACGGAGGTGCAGCTATGAGCACGATCGCGGCGGATGCGAGGCTGGCATCATCGCGTGCGTTGACCCATACGCGTGCCGTGCGGCGCCGCCGCTACCTCAGCAACGCCGGGGTGCTGCTGCTGTCGGTGGTGCTCGTGGTGTGGTCGCTCGCGCCCATCTACAACATGGTGCTGATCTCGCTCGAGCCCGAAGGCGACGTGTTCACCGATCACATTTGGCCGAGGGTCCCGTCGTTCGAGAGCTTCTGGGGCGTCTTGACCCAGGGCCACTGGTATCTCGAGCATTTCTGGCACCAATTTGCCAACAGCTTCTTCATCGGCGCGATGGTGACCTTCTTCGCGTTGCTCTTCGGGTCGATGACCAGCTTTTCCATCGGCCGAATGCGCATTCGGCACGGCTGGCTGGTGAGCAATGCCGCGCTGTTGACCTACGTGATTCCGGCGTCGTTCCTGGCGATTCCCTTCTACCGGATCATGCAGAAGTACGGGCTCGCGAACAACCCGTGGTCGGTGATCGCGGCCCTGGTGGCGTTCGCGACGCCGTACGCGATCTTCGTCTTCCAGGAATACGGCCGGAGCATTCCGATCGAGGTCGACGAGTCCGCGCGCATCGACGGGGCCTCGCCGTTCCAGATCTATCTGCGGATCTACCTGCCGCTGATGGCACCGGCCCTGGTCGCGGTCGGCACCTACGCGCTGCTGCTTGCCTGGAACGAATTCCTGTATCAGTTCCTCCTCTTGTCTTCGATGGACAGCATGACGGTGCCAGTGGCGCTCGCGCAATTTCTCAACAGCGACCAATCGCCCTGGAACTACATGATGGCAACCGCGATCGTCTACGCGCTGCCGCCGATCGCGATCTACTACGCGTTTCGCCGGCGCATGGCCGCTGGCCTCACGATGGGCGGGGTCAAGGGCTGACCCGACCGCGTCCAAGGTCAGACCGCGTGGCTGCGCGCGTCAACCTCCGACGCCCCAATCACGCGGAGCTGAGGAGGCGGGTATGAGCCACCCGCAGCAGGTGCTCGCCATCGAGCGCGGCGCGCTCAATCGGCCGACGCGACAGTCCTGGCCCCGCCCCCTGCACGGCTCGGAGCTCGCTTGGGCGATCGCCTTCGTCGTCCCCTATGCGGCGGTGTTCTTGGCCTTCGTCATCTATCCCACCGCCTACGGGCTCTGGATGGCCAAAGAGCCGTCGCTTTACGGCCATCTGGTCGCCGACCCGCTCTACGTGCG
>Ga0105248_10010602_pt1 | contig 10158 bp, 9 predicted proteins | sample KBSS34metaG_FD_81524 | JGI IMG/M metagenome (GOLD analysis project Ga0105248, IMG submission 81524) | Switchgrass rhizosphere microbial communities from Kellogg Biological Station, Michigan, USA - KBS S3-4 metaG | ecosystem: Host-associated > Plants > Roots > Rhizosphere > Soil | place... | reverse complement strand
GACGCTGCAATCGCCAAGCATCTGAAGTCGCCGACTGCTGTGCCGGCGCTGAAAGCCGCGCATGCGCAGCTCGCGGAACTGGAAGAGTGGAAAGTGGAAAATATCCACAACGCGATCGAGGCGGCCGCGGCTGTGATCGGCGAGGGCATGGGCAAGATTGCCCAGCCGCTGCGCGTGGCGATGACCGGCACGCAAGTTTCGCCGTCGATCGATCACACGGTTTATCTCGCCGGCCGCGACCGGGCGCTCAAGCGAATCGAGGAAGCGCTCGACAAGGCTGGCGCATAGGCGCTCCGGATGGCCTGCGATTTCGCTACGCTCGCGACCGCTGACACCAGTGATCCCGAGCAGCTGATGCTGCTGATCGACCAGTGCACGAAGGCGGTGACGGATCCGAAATTGTGGTTCTGGGCGCTAGTGCTGACGCTCGCCTGCGGCGCCGTCGGCGCGTGGATCGGCAAGTACAAGAACGCCGTCGTGCGCGACGCGATCCTCGGCGCGGCGCTCGGCCCGATCGGCTGGATCATCTCGTTGTGCCTGCCGGTGGCGAAACCCATACCGCGTTGCAAGGCCTGCGGGAAGCCGGTCGACGCCGCAGACGCGCACTGCAGGCATTGCGGCGCACGGCTCTAGACCCAGAGAGGGGAGCGCGAAGGGTCGTCATTCCCGCGAAAGCGGGAATCCATGTTGCTCTGCATGAGAGGTGGGAAACGCGAGATCAAGATGGATTCCCGCTTTCGCGGGAATGACGGAAGTTTGAGGGGTGACCTTCAATAGTCTTGAGCGGCCCCAACTGGAACATCCGGGATGCCAACCGTCCGCAGGGGACGGTGGGAAAGGTGATTCGTGGACTGCACGCATGGCGGGGCGCTGCTCTAGCCTCCTCTGCAGGCGGATGGGATGGTGTATATATCGATTTCGACCCCATCTTCGGGTGTTATCCTTGCCGCGAAAGCACGATAGAGCCAAATGTCCGCCAAACCCGCCCCTGCCGACCAGCATCATCACGCGCACAACGCGAAGGCTTTCGTGCGCGAGGTTTCGGCCGCGTGCGAGAAGCGCGGCCTGCGCCTGACCGAAATCCGCCTGCAAGTCCTGGAACTCATCGCCGCGGCCGAGAAACCGGTCAAGGCCTACGACCTGCTCGACCAGCTCAAGGACGATCGGAGCAATGCCGCGCCGCCGACGGTCTACCGCGCGCTGGATTTCCTTCTGGAAAATGGATTCATCCACAAACTGGAATCGATCAACGCCTACGTCAGCTGCCATCATCCGAGCGTGGCGCATCACGTTCCGTTCCTGATCTGCGACGTCTGCGAGGGTGCAACCGAGATTTGCGACGAGCGCGTGGCGAAACTGCTCAGCGATCAGGCCAAGGCGCTCGGCTTCAAGTCCAGGGCGCAGACGCTTGAAGTCCACGGTGTCTGCAAGCGCTGCGGCAACGCTTAGGCGATTCGCCAGGCGGCGAGGGCCAACTACGCCCTGCCCTGAAATTTCCTCCGGCGATCAGCTGCCACGCGAGCCTTGCACGGACGAACTGTATCGGGTACTTGATGCCCTGCGGCAAAATGTCCGGATAACATTATGTTATTCAACATATATGTCTGCAGCCATCGGCTTGCGTATTTGAATGATATGTTATAATATATCAGCCAAGCTGCGATTTGCGTAGCTGGCCGCACGGTGCGGCTGTCCCGGGATCGGAACAACAGGCGCCGCCGAATACGTCGATTACAACCGTTATGTTATAACTTAACCATGCACACGCAGTCCTTTCCGCACGACCCGCGTTCCGCCGATGAAGATGCCACGTTGGTGCAGGTCGCCGATCGTGTCGGCGCCACGGCATCGTTCCTGTGCGCGCTGCACTGCGCGGCGCTGCCGTTCGTCCTGGCGCTGCTGCCGGCGCTGGGCCTGAGCTTCCTTGCCGATCACAGTTTCGAGCGCTGGTTCATCGCCTTCGCGACCGTGCTGGCGTTGACGATGATGATTCGCGGCTATCGCCGACACGGCGGTCCGCAGGCGCTTTACCTGCTGCTGCCGGGACTGGTGCTGCTGTGGCTGGGCGGCTACGTGTTCGATCTGGAATCCTTCGGCCTCTGGCATGCGGCGCTGGTTTCGCTCGGTGGCACTGCCGTTGCGCTCGCGCACATCGTCAATCTGCGTCTGACAAACCTGCACCGTTTTTGTTGTGCCAACGGTCATAGCGCAATTGTGTAACGTGGCGGACGTCGCCTAACATCGATTCCTGTCGATGCCCCGGCGATACTGAATTTCCCCGATGTCCGCAACCGCGCACGATCACTCCGCGCATCACACGCACGCTCAAGGTAGCGAAACCCGGCTGCTGATCGCTGCCGCGTTGACCGTGGCGACGCTGATCGCGGAGGCGGTCGGCGGTTGGATGTCAGGATCCCTGGCGCTACTCAGCGACGCGGCGCACATGTTGATCGACGCGTTTGCCCTGCTGCTCGCCTGGGCCGGCGCGCATTTCTCGCGGCGCCCCGCCGACGACCTTCGCAGTTTCGGTTACGCGCGCCTCGAAGTGCTGGCCGGCTACAGCAATGCCTTGCTGCAATTCGTCCTCGTGATCTGGATCGCGGTCGAAGCGGTATCGCGGCTGATGCAGCCGGAGCCGATCCTGTCAGGGATCATGCTTGTCGTCGCGCTGATAGGCCTTGCGGTCAACATGGTCGTACTCGCCGCGCTCGGTGGTCATCATCACGACGACCTGAACCTGGCCGGCGCACGCCTGCACGTGATCGGCGACCTGCTCGGTTCGATCGGCGCCGTCGCCGCCGCTTTGATCGTGCGTTATCTCGGATGGCTGCAAGCCGACCCATTGGTTTCGCTATTCGTATCGGCGCTGATCCTCATGAGTGCGTGGCGCCTGCTGCGCCGCTCGGCGCACATCCTGCTCGAAGGCGTGCCCGACGGCGTCGAGACCGCGCTGGTTACCGAAACCGTGAGGCGCGAATCGGGCGTCAGCGACGTGCACCACGTGCACGTCTGGCAGCTTGCAGGCGGCAGGCGCATGGCGACGCTGCATGCGCGTCTCGCCCCGGGCATGCAGGCCGAGCCGGCGCTGGCATCGATGAAGCGCGCCCTGAGTGAACATTTCCACATTTTTCATGCGACGATCCAGATCGAAGACGGCGCCTGCGCCGAAGGCGATTGTCACGGCCGCGTTGGCGAGTCGCACGCCGGCCCCGACCTCGGCCACCACCATTGAAATGGCCGCTTTGGAGTCGCGGAACAGGCGGTTATTGCCTTGAGAGCACGAGAAAACCGTTGACGGGACGACAATTTCCGGTTGCGCTCCCGCGCTGCGCTGGTAAGCTACGCGCCGTATTGGTCTTTCCTGATCAACATCTGCACGTTTTGTGCGCACATCGGAATCAAATCGGAGAGTGGGTAATGGGTAGAGGCGACCGCAAGACACGCAAGGGCAAGAGAGCGATCCGCAGTTACGGCAACGTGCGTCCGCACAACGCGATGACGACGCCAACCGGCCCGGTCGTCAAGAAGGCTGCTCCTGCCAAGGCGGCCGTGAAAAAAGCTGCGCCGGCAGCCAGGAAGGCGGCGCCACGCAAGGCGACCTGACGTTCCCCGGAATATTCGTATCGAAGACCCCGCGAACGCGGGGTTTTTTATGTGTTGCCGACGCGCGGCCTGCAGCCGCGTGTGCCGCGACTCGATGCCCTAGAGCGTCGCGTCTCGCCACCGGCCTGCGACGCAGATCCGTTGCACCAGCGTTCCACCGATCCAGTAGCAAAGTTCGGCGGGATGTTCGATATCCCAGACGACGAAGTCGGCGCGCTTGCCGGCCTCGAGCGTTCCGCGATCGGCAAGTCCGAGCGCTCTCGCGGCGTGGATGGTCGCGCCGCGCAGCGCTTCCTCTGGCGTCATGCGAAACAGCGTGCAGGCCATGTTCATGGCCTGGCGCAGCGACAGCACTGGCGACGTGCCCGGATTGACATCGGTCGCGACCGCGAGCGGCACGCCATGCGCGCGGAACCAGTCGAGCGGCGGCAGCCGCGTTTCGCGCAAAGTATAAAATGCGGCGGGCAGCATGACCGCAACGGTTCCGGCCGCGGCCATCGCCTGCACGCCGGCTTCGTTCGTGTATTCCAGGTGATCGGCCGACAGGCCGGCGAACTCCGCCGCCAGCGCTGCGCCGCCGGAATCCGACAACTGGTCTGCGTGCAGCTTGACCGGCAGTCCGAGCGCGCGCGCGGTCTCGAACACGCGCCGCGTCTCGGACGGCGTGAAAGCGATCGTTTCGCAGAACGCATCGACGGCATCGGCGAGTCCTTCGTTGGCGATCGCCGGCAGCAAGTGGATGCAAACCTCGTCGACGTAGTCCGACTGGCGCCCGGCGAATTCCGGCGGAACGGCGTGTGCGCCCAGAAATGTCGTGCGAACGGTGATGCCCAACTCGTCGCCGATGCGGCGCGCGGTGCGCAGCATCTTGATCTCGCTGTCGAGGTCGAGACCGTAGCCGGACTTGATTTCGATGGTCGTTGCGCCATCGGCGACCAGCGCGCGTGCGCGGCGCAGCGATTGCGCGAGCAGGTCCTCGTCGCTTGCCGCACGTGTCTTGCTGACCGTTGAAACGATGCCGCCTCCGGCGCGCGCGATCTCCTCGTAGCTTGCGCCATTGAGCCGCAGCTCGAATTCTTCGGCACGATTGCCTGCGAAAACCAGGTGGGTGTGGCAGTCGATCAGACCAGGTGTAACCCAGGCATTTCCGGCCGACTCGACGCTGGCGGCAAGAGCATCCGGTTCGCCCGGCAACTGCGACTGCGGCCCGGCGAATGCGATCACGCCGTTTTTCCACGCGAGCGCCGCGCGTTCGATCATGCCGTAGGCCGTGCCGGTGTCGCACAGCGTCGCGAGGCGACAGTCGAGCAGCAGTCGATCCCAGTGTGGCGAAGTCATCATTCGTTCAATTCAGGCGCCGATGAGGCGGTCGAGGCGATTGTGTGCGCAAACAGCCGCCGGCGGCAATTCTGAACCATCGCGGGCTCGGCAGAAAACAAGCGGCCGAACGATCTTGCCCGGGATCCATCGACGGGCCGGCGCGGACAATTTTTGCGTCGATGTCGTTTGGGCATGTCACTTCGCGTAGAGAGAGATGAAGTCCCACGTGGGACCACCGCGAACCTTCTGTGCTCTTCGTCTGGAGTAATGCGAAGGCGCGTCTCCTCAAACACCAAAGGATGACTCATGAAGATGCCCCTGTCTGCCAGCCGCTTTCGCGGTCGTCTTGCCGTAAAACCGGCGCCGAAGGATTCCCACGATGCTGCAAAGTTCGTGAAGTCGATGCTGGCCCGGCATATGGGTCTGGCTTTCGGATTGCTGCCCTTCGCCTGCGCGCCCGCATACGCGACGAACTACGTATTGACGGATATCGGCATCGTCAGCTCTGCTGCCTCCAACGGCGGCGATGTCGTCGGCGTAAACAAGAACGGGGTGGTCGCGGGGCATAGCGAATTCTTCAGTCCGGGTCCGAACCTTCTTGCGAATTCTTTTGTCTGGACACCCGACTCTCCGAATGCCGCCACCGGCAGCGCGCACGAGATTCCGGATCCCGCCGCGTTCAACTTTTGCCTCGCCAGCGGCATCAACGATTTCAGCCACGTCGCCTGTTTCAGCGAAGGGTTTCCGAAAATATGGACCGGAGGGACGAGCTTCACGAACCTGCCTCTGCTGGCGGCCACGGACCTTCCCACGGTGTCGGCGATCAACAATCTCGATGGCGTGGTAGGCACCGGGTTCAACGGAGACTTCCACGCCCTGTGGTGGCCGAGTGGCGCTTTGGCGCCGGTGATTCTCGACTCGAGATCATCGGTCGGCAACGGCTTGAACAACACTGGCTCGTTTGTCGGGCATGTCAGAGACGATGACTTCGTCTACCACGCCACAGCCTGGGCCTTCGTGATATTCGGCGTGGTCCAGAGGAGACTGAACGACGAACCGAATACCTTCAGCGATGCCAATGCGATCAACGATGGCGGGACATCGATCGGCATCGTCGACCGCAATCATTGCGCCGATCCCAATCAATGCACGTTCTCATTCAAGCCGGTTGCCTGGCTTCCTGACGGTACGCAGACGGATCTTCCCCTGCTCTTTGGGAACGAGGGCCAACCGTTTGGCATCAATACTGCGGGCGATATCGTCGGCTACTCCAGAGTCCGTTATCTCTTTCCCAACCCGCATATCGGCATTTCGGCCGTGTTGTGGCACGCCGGCGCCGTCGTCGACCTCAATACGGTTACGACGTTGCCGTCGGGCTGGAACCTGCAGTACGCCGAGGCGATCAACGACGTCGGTCAGATCGCCGGCCGCGCTGTGGATACGAATGGTTCGATCCATGCCTTTCTGCTCACGCCTATACCCAACAAGGCGCCGGTAGCCAAATGCAAGGCGGTCGTCACCAGTGCCGGTTCGGTTTGCACTGCCTCGGCTTCAATCGACGACGGCAGCTACGATCCGGACAGTGCGACAGTCAGCGTGTCGCAATCGCCCGACAACCCATACGCGTTGGGCGAAACCCTGGTCCTGCTCACGGCCACCGATGGCGAAGGTGCAGCTTCATACTGCCGGGCCACGGTGACGGTCCAGGACAACACACCGCCTTCGGCGACTTGTCCCGCGGCAACGAGCGCCTCGGCAGGTCCTTCGTGCAAGGCCGCCGTGCCGAACGTTCTTGGCGGCGTTGGCGCGACGGACAATTGCAGCAGCGCAGCGAGCCTGACGAAGGCGCAGGATGTGGCCGCGGGCACGCTGGTCGGGCTTGGTACGACGCCGATCAAGGTGACCGTGACCGACGCTGCGTTCAATGGCGGCGTGTGCTCGACCGCGTTCACGGTGGTGGATACGAGTGGTCCGACGGTGAGCGTGTCAATCGCGCAACCGGTCTTGTGGACGCCGAGCCACGAACTCGTCAACGTTGGCCTGTCCATTGCGGCCAGCGACAACTGCGACGCAGCGCCGTCGGCGCAGACTACTGTCTTCAGCAACGAGCCCGATCAGCCCGCCGGCGACGCCGACGCAAGCTTCTCGCCCGATGCCCGCAATATTGCTTCGGGTTCGCTGCGCGTGCGGGCCGAGCGCCTGCAGGCCGGCAACGGCCGCGTATATCTGGTCGTGGCGAAATCCGCCGACAACGCAGGCAACGCCAGCGCGAGTTGCGCGACCGTCGTTGTGCCGCACGATCAGAATGCCAAAAGTCTCGCTGCCGTCGACGCGCTCGCCGTACCGGCGCAAGCTTACTGCGCAAATCATGGCGGCGTTGCCCCGACCGCATACTTCGCGGTTGGAGCCGGCGCCGTGGCCGGCCCGAAGCAATAGCCGTAAAAGGGCTACTTGGCGGCGGCGCCAATGTGTCGCCGCCGCAATCGCGTTGACGACACTCGCCCGAATGGATGATGCAGACGTGTCGTTTGGCGTGCACGATTTCCGTATTGAATGGATATGAGACCATCGCAAGGGACATCGCTATCGAAGCAGACACCGTGGGTGGACACGCTCGCGATCGCCTTGAGCTTCACTCTCGCCGCCGGCGCGTTCGCGCAGTCGACGGGAGGCATCTTCACGGCGACATCGCAGTCGATCGCTAGTGGCGGTGGGCATTCGGCTGGAGGGGACTTCACGCTCGAAGCAACTGCGGGGCAGAGCGACGCCGGCGTCGTGCTCAGAGGCGGCATCTACGAGGTCGTCGGCGGATTTCAGCCGGTGGCAAACGGCGACGCGGTTTTCAGCAATGGATTCGAATGAGCGCGTGCAGTGTATTGCCGGCAGTTTGCTGCGCGATAAATCAGGAGTGAAGCAATGAGATTCGACCTGACCTGTCTGTTCCTATGCATATTGGTGTCGTCCGGTTCGGCATTTGCGCAGGCCACAGCATTCACGTTTCAGGGCACCCTGAAGTCGGCTGGTAGCCCGGCCGACGGACCGTACGACATGCAATTCAAGCTCTACGACAGCGAGGTCGTCGGCGCGGGCCTGCAACAGGGCATGACGGACCTTTTCGATCCCGTCGGCGTCGCTGCCGGAGTCTTCAGTGTCACCCTGGATTTCGGCGCTGGAGTTTTCGATGGCGCACCACGCTTTCTGGAAATTGGCGTGCGTCCGTCGGGAAGCGCGAGCCCGTATACGTTATTGTCGCCGCGCAGTCCGATTACCTCGGCGCCCTACGCCATACAGACATTGAACGCGCAGCAGCTTGGCGGGCTTCCGCCGAGCGCGTACGTCTCCACAGGAAGTGTCGGGAATGCATTCGTCAAGAACGGCACGACGCTGCAGACGGCGACGAACTTCAATATCGACGGCAAAGGTCTGATTGGCGGCAGCCTTGGAATCGGGACGACCCCCGTCGCCGGGCTCAACCTCGATGTCGCAGGCAGTGCCCGCGTGACGCCAAACGGCGGTTCCGTTTCGATCGGGGCGCCGAATGCCGAAGTAGGAGTCACTGAGCTCTTCGGCAGCGGCAGAGCCGATCTGCGATTCGATGGAACCGCCGTCAGGCTGGTTGCCGGTCCTGTTGGCGTGCCTCCCGCCCCTACGGCAGGCGTTGCGGTAAGCACGGAAGGTCATGTATTCATTGGCGCGCCGGTCAACTCTTTTGTGCTGGCGCAGTTGCGGATAGATGCGGGACCCAGTGGGTTGCCTGGCAAAACCGTCGCTGGCATCAATGTCAGTAATAGCTCAACCGATGTCCCAGCCATCGATGCATTCAACAACGGCAGCGGCACTGGGATCCGGGCGACCACGGCCGGCGCCGGCACGGCACTGCTCGGCTACAACCAGGGTTCCGGATTTGCCGTGTACGCTGACGGCTATCTGGGTACCAACCACTTGGGCGTGGGCGGCAACACCGCACTATGCCTCAACCCAAACCTGCAGATTTCCACGTGCGGTTCGAGTAGGCGTTACAAGGCGGAGTTCGTTCCATTCGTCGAAGGTTTGGATGTTGTCGAACATCTGAGCCCTGTCGCTTTCAAGTGGGACGCCGACGGCACTCCCGACGTCGGCTTTGGCGCGGAAGATGTCGCCAGCATCAATCCGCTTTTTGTTACGTTCAACAAGTCCGGCGCCGTCGAAGGCGTGAAGTATGATCGCCTGAGTGTTGTGTTCGTCAATGCGTTCAAGGAGCAGCAAGCGCAGATCAGGACCCAGGCGAACCAGATCGAGGCACAGGCGACGGAAATCTCCGACGGCCATTCCAGGATCGAAGCCCTGCAGGCCCAGTTCGACAAACAGCAACGCCAGCTTGACCGCCTGCAGCAGGCGATCGGTGGAAACATGCAGGCCGCCAACGAGGCGCAATAGTCGATGATTGCTCCGGGCATTGTGCGGGAAAAACGCCATGCGGCTGGCCAATGGTGGCGATTCAACGGCTCGAACTTTGTCGCGCGAGCAGCTACTTGCCGTCCAGGCGCTTGAGCAGATCAGCGCTGTATGCTGTCGTCGACGCTTTCAACACCGGAACAACCTCGGCGGTCAGTGCCCCGGCTTCCTCCGTCTGCCTCAGAACTGTCAGTGTTTCGATCAACGTTACCTTGACCTCGAGGATGCGAGGATCGTCGGCAGGATGCACCGTGCTGCGCAGCGCGAGTGCCTTGCGCAGCAGTGGTTCCGCCTCTGACGCGCGTTCCAGAGCCAGGGCGGCTCGCGCCAGTGCGAACAGCGGAATGCTGAGGTGGTAGGTGTCCTGCAGCGCCTTGCGGCCGTAGTCGAGCGCCTGATGTGCCGTCGCGTAAGCGATTGCGGCGTCACCGTTGTCGAGTTGCGCCTGGCTCAGGTCCGAAAGCGCCTGCGGGCGCCAGGCGTCGTTGTCGGCCAATCCGACCATGCATGCATCCGTGGTCAGCGCCTGCAACTGGTCGATGGCTTCCGAATAGCGGTGCTGCTGCGCCAGCACGGCGCCGATGTCGCGGCGTAGGCCGCAGCCCGAGAGTGAGGTTGGGGTAGAGCCCTCGAGTTGGATCGCCAGCGCATCGCGGAATACTGTCTCGGCTTCGCTGTAGCGGCCCTCGAAGCCGAGGACCAGGCCGAGATGGCGCAGCATCGGCACGGAAGGTCGTGCGCGCGGTCCCTGCGCTTCCACGATCATCGCCAGTGCCTTGCGCGTCAGGGCCTCGGATTCGG
>Ga0105248_10010600_pt1 | contig 10159 bp, 8 predicted proteins | sample KBSS34metaG_FD_81524 | JGI IMG/M metagenome (GOLD analysis project Ga0105248, IMG submission 81524) | Switchgrass rhizosphere microbial communities from Kellogg Biological Station, Michigan, USA - KBS S3-4 metaG | ecosystem: Host-associated > Plants > Roots > Rhizosphere > Soil | place... | reverse complement strand
GCGACGCCGTCGACGCCGCGCTGGACACGACTGCCATCAAGGCCTGGGCGCTGAACGCGCCGTCGGACTTCTACGCACATGCCGGTGCCGAGCACCCGATGGGCGCGGGCTTCGCCGGAATGCAGGACCACGTCGCGTTCAACATCGACGAGCCGACCATCCTCGACAAGTCGGCCCGGGTGCCGCTCGCGGTGGTCAAGGGCATGATCCTCAACGGCACCGTCGACGACGTGCTCGACCAGGCGGCGCAGTGGCGCGACCACGGGGTGCGCTACTTCGTCGTAGTGAACTTCGGACCCATGCAACCCGGATTGCGGGCGGGGTTGGCCACGATGGGCCCGTTCAACAAGGTGGTCCGCGGGCTCAAGAGGCTCTGAGGCGGGCAGTCGACTCCCACACGTTGCCGGCTGTCCGGCAGGTTATAGTCACCCTTATCGAAAGACCAACGGGAGACCTTTCAGGAATGGTGCTATGACCGCCGTGGGACCGGAACGCGCAGGGGCGACCGTGTTCGATCCGTTCTCGGCCGACTTCTACCAGGACCCTCACGCAATCTATCCGTGGCTGCGGCGCGAGCTGCCGGTGTACTACAGCCAGGAGTACGACTTCTACGCGCTGAGCCGGCACGCCGACGTCGCCGCCGGGTTGAGGGACTTCGAAACCTATTCCTCGGCATACGGAGTAGACCTGGGCATGGTCCGCAGGGGCGAGAAGGTTCCTGCGAAGATGATCATCTCCATCGATCCGCCGGAGCACCGCGTGATGCGCAGCCTGGTCAACAAGGTGTTCACGCCGCGCGCCATCGGGGCGCTCAAGGAGATGGTCACCGCGACCATTGAGCAGTTCCTGGACTCGACGGGCAATGCCGAATTCGACGTGGTGGCCGACTTCTCGGTGTTCTTTCCCGTCGACGTGATCACCCAGATGCTGGGCGTACCCCCCGAATACCGGCAACAGGTCAGGTTGTGGATCGACGAGTCTCTGCACCGGGAACCTGGCCAGATCGACATGTCCGCCGCAGGCATGGATGCGATGGCGCAGATGTGGGTGATGTACTACGAACTGATCCAACAGCGGCGGGCCAACCCGCAGGACGACATGATCAGCCAGTTGATCGCGGCCGAGGTCGAGCGCGACGACGGTAGCCGCACCCGGCTGAAGGACTCCGAGATTCCGGGAATTGCAACGCTTCTCGGCGGAGCCGGCGCGGAGACGGTAACCAAGCTGATCGGCAGTGCCGCCGTCACGTTCGCCCGGCATCCCGCGCAATGGCAGGCACTGCTCGATGACCGCAGCAAGATTCCCGGCGCCATCGAGGAGCTGCTTCGCTACGACGCCCCCGTGCAGTACAACGTCCGCCGCTCGGTCACCGACGTCACGCTGCACGGCACGACGATCCCGGCGGGCTCGCCGGTGTTCCTGCTGGGTGCTTCGGCCAACCGTGATTCCGACGCGTGGACGGACCCCGATGTGTTCGACATCCACCGCGATCGCGGCGAGGCGCAGAACCTGGCCTTCGGGTACGGGATTCACAGCTGCCTCGGCGCTGCGCTGGCGAGGTTGGAGAGCGCCATCGCCCTTGAGAAGATGCTCGACCTGATGCCCCGCTACGAGGTTCAGTGGGACGGCTGCGAACGGGTGAGCATGCAGAACGTCGCAGGCTGGTCGCGTGTCCCGGTGCGGGTAGTGCGTTGAGCCGCCAGCGGTCTTGGCGGTCCCTGGCTAAAGCGTGCCGTCGAGCTGGCCGAGCCTATCGGTGAGTCGCAGGTTCTCCGAATAGTCAACGGGGCAAGTGATGATCGACACCCCGTCGTCGGCCAGCGCCGTGCGCAGGGTGGGCAGGAGTTCATCGGCGCCGTTGATTCGGTAACCCTTGGCGCCAAAGCTCTCTGCGTACTTCACCACGTCCGGATTGGTGAATCCGACGTAGTAGTGGTCGCCGAGTTCGAGGTCCATCTTCCACTCGATCAAGCCGTAGCCGTCGTCCTCCCAGATCAACACGACCAACGGGATCCGTTCGCGCACGGCGGTTTCGATCTCCTGGCTGTTCATCAGGAAGGCGCCGTCACCCATCACGGCCAGCACCTTGGCGTCCGGTCGCGCGAGCTTGACGCCCAACGCGCCGGGCAGGGTGAACGCCATCGTCGATAGGCCGTTGGAGATCAGGCAGGTGTTGGCCTCGTAGGTGGGGTACAGCCTGGCCATCCACATCTTCGCCGCACCCGTATCGACGAGCACCACGTCACTGCGGGCCAACGCGGCCCTGGTGTCGGCGACGATACGTTGCGGAGCCAGCGGGAATCGCGAATCAGCCTGTCCACGCTCGAATTCCTCGACCAGGAGGTCGGACCCCGGTGCCGACACGTCCTCGTCGTATGGATGTCCCGCCATCGCTTCGCGCACGGCATCCAGCGACGCGCTGATGTCACCGATGATGCCCACGTCGACGGAGTAGTGCGCGTCCACCTCGGCGGGGAAGCGGTGAATGTGAATGATCCGCTTGTCGGAGCCCGGATTGATCCGCACCGGGTCGAACTCCTGGAGCTCGTATCCGACGGCGATGATGAGGTCGGCGTCGTCGAAACCGAAGTTGACGTAGTCGTGGCGCATGAACCCGATGGTGCCCATGCCATTGCGGTGGTCGTCGGGCATGACGCCCTTGCCGTGGAACGTGTTGGCCACCGCGATGCCCAGGTCCTCGGACAGTCGGACCAGCGCCCCGGTGGCACCGGCGCGGGCGGCGCCGTGGCCCGCGAGTATCACGGGTTGACGGGCGGACCGCAGTAGTTCGACGGCCCGGATCACTTGGCTGGGCGACGGCGCCTCGGGACGAACGACGTTTCGGGGGAGCGGGCCGAGGTCGTACTGGGCTTCGTCGGCGTCGATGTTCTCGGGGATCGCGAGGTACACCGCGGCAGGCCGTTCGGCCTCGGCCAGCTTGAAGGCCTTTCGGAACATCTCGGGAATCGCCAGCGGGGTCGGGACCCCGTCGGACCACCGCGTGATGGGCGCGAACATGGATACCAGGTCGACGTACTGATGCGATTCCTTGTACTCGCGGTCCTGCCCGACCTGCGCCGAAATCGCCACCAGCGGTGTGCTGTTCGTGGTTGCGTCGGCGACGCCGAGTTGCATGTTGATGGCACCCGGCCCGAGCGTCGCCGACACTACGGCGGGCCTGCCTGTGACCCGTCCGTACATCTCGGCCATGAACGCGGCGCCCTGTTCGTGGCGAGTCAGGACGTAGCGGATCCGTTCCGATGCCGCAAGCGCCTGGACGAACCGGATGTTCTCCTCGCCCGGGATCCCGAAGACGAAGGAGACCCCTTCCGCTTCAAGGCACTGGACCATCAGCTGTGCTGCCGTGCTCATCGTCGAACCTCCGGCTCGTCCACCCGACCCACCCCGTGGGCCTACGTTACCGAAGCGGCCAACCCAAGCGCCGCCACACCAGGGTGCTGCGCCTGACGCCAGTCTCATCCGTGATGGTCGCAGTGAGCACCAGTGTGTCGCCGTCGACTTCGGCACGGCGAAACTGCGGCTGCGTCAACAGCTCCGACATCATCGACATGGTTACCTCGTGGTGCAGTGTGTGGTTCCCACGCGCCGAGCACGGCGTCACGCAGGCTCAAGGCAGGATGACAGTGCGGCTCACCGGCTCCGCGGCGGCCTGCCTGCTGTACAGCCCGCGCTGCAGGCCGGCCAGCAGCGCGTCGCGCGTTTCGCGCGGATCGATGAGCTCGTCGAATCCGAGGTGTTCGGCCGACCTATAGGAGGCCTGCAGTTCTGCGTCCCGCAGCTTGGCGCTCATGTCCTCCTCGGCGTGCGTGGCACGGCTTAGCGCGGCCGCGCTCATTGCGCCCATCGTCGCGCCGGGGTATGCGTACGTCGCACCCTGATTGTCGAAACCCAGCAGCGACATCACCATCGAGCCGAAGCCGTACGCCTTGCGCAGCGTCACGTGCAGCTTGAGCGTGGTGGCCGCCGTCTGTGCGGCGAACATCCTTGCGCCCGCCCGCAATACGCCGCTGCGCTCCGAGCGGCTGCCCGGCATCATGCCCGGGTTGTCCGCGAGGAAGACGATCGGAAGGTGGAACGAGTCGGCGACCATGATGAAGTGGGCGGCCTTATCGGCGGCGTCGGCGTCGATGGAGCCGGCCATCACCTGCGGTTGGTTCGCCACCACGGCCACGGGATGGCCGCCGAGGTGGGCCAGTCCGCAGATGATCGCGCGGCCGAACTTCGGCTGCACCTCGAACCAGTCCGGATCGTCGAAGATCACGTCGAGCACCTTGCGCATGTCGTAGACGCGCTTGTTGTCCCGCGACACGATGTCGAGCAACTCGGGCGTGGGCCGCGGCGCGCTTGCGTCGTCGGCCGTCCGGGGCGCCGGATACGACCACGCGCTCGGCGGGAAGTAGGACAGGTATCGCTTGATGTCGTCGATCACCGCTTCATCGGTCTCGCCGACGTTGTGGATCACGCCGCTCAGCGCCGCGACGCTCGGCCCACCCAAGTCCTCCTTCGTGATCTCCTCACCGGTGGACTCCTTCACGACCGGAGGCCCCGCGGTGAAGATTGCCCCCTGACTGCTCATGATCCGGAAGTCGCACACCGGTGCCACCAGCGCGCCATGCCCGGCCGACGGACCAAGCACCGCGGCGACCGTGGGGACCCGTCCCGAGCAATTGGCTTGGGCCAGTAGGTCGGTGGGCGTGCGGCCGTAGTGCCCGCCGGTGGGGCGAAAGCCTGCGCCCTCCAACATCATCACCAACGGAATGCGGTCGCGCACTGCGAGTTCGGCGATGCGGTAGCGCTTGGAGTTGCCGCCAGGACCGATGCTGCCCGCGAGCGTCGTGAAGTCCTCCGCGCCGACCATCACCGGGGCGCCGTTGAGCATGCCGGAGCCGACGATGATGCCGTCGGCGGCGATCTCCCCTCCGACCAGCGTGCCGAGTTCCCGGAACGAGCCCTTGTCGACCAGTCGGTCGATGCGGGCGCGGGCGTCGAGCTTGCCTTTGTCGTGATGCTTGGCGACCCGCGCCTCACCACCCATCGCCCAGGTGTGCTGACGACGCCGCTCGAGGTCGTCGAGCGTTTCCTGCCAGTCCTCGGTCTTCGTCATGCATCCATCCTCACAGCTCGGGCGCAGGCGGGTTGCACCTCGTAGCGTTGACCATACTGAAGTGCTTACTGTAGCGTCGTCGCCCATGGTGGCGACCGTCAGGGGTCTGGTGCTCTTGCATGAGTGCTGATGGCCCACGGCTGAAGATCGACAGGGGCATTCCCAGTGAACTCGCCCGTGTCCCAGGCATAGTCACCGAACTCGAGCGAGCCGGATACGACGGGTGCTGGGCAGGCGAGCTCGATCACGACCCATTCCTACCGGTCCTGCTGGCCGCGGAGCACTCGTCGCGGCTCGAAGTCGGCACCAGCATCGCAGTAGCCTTCGCGCGCAACCCGATGACCGTCGCCAACCTCGGCTGGGATCTGCAGACGTATTCGGAGGGCCGGTTCAACCTGGGCCTGGGATCGCAGGTTCAGCCGCACATCGAACGACGCTTCAGCATGCCGTGGAGCCATCCGGTGCGAAGGATGCGCGAGTTCGTCCTGGCGCTGCGCGCCATCTGGTCATGCTGGCAGGACGGGACGAAGCTCGCGTTCGACGGTGAGTTCTACACGCACACGTTGATGACGCCGATGTTCACGCCCAAGCCGACTCCGTACGGGTTCCCCAAGGTGTTCATCGCCGCCGTAGGGGAGGCGATGACCGAGATGTGCGCCGAGGTCGGCGACGGACTGCTGGCCCACGCGTTCACCACCAAGCGCTACGCCGAGCAGGTCACGACGCCCGCGGTCATGCGTGGACTGCAGCGGGCCGGGCGCGGCCGGGCCGACTTTGAGGTGTCGTGTCCGGTGTTCGTGGTGACCGGGGAGGACGAGGCGCAGCTCACCGCCAACGCCGTGGCCACGCGCAAGCAGATCGCCTTCTACGGTTCGACGCCCGCCTATCGCAAGGTGCTGGACCTGCACGGATGGGGCGACCTGCACACCGAACTGCACCAACGCTCCCGCGCGGGCGACTGGGACGGCATGACCACGCTCATCGACGACGACGTGCTAGCCGAGTTCGCCGTCGTCGCACCGCTGGACCAGGTGGCCGAAGCGCTGTGCGCCCGTTGCGACGGCGTGATCGACCGGGTCCTACCCGCGTTCCCGGCGGGATTGTCCGAGGCCGCCGCCGGCACCGTGCTCGCCGATGTTCGCGAGCGTTCAAAGGCGTTGGGGGACAACGTGACCCCCGAACACACCTAGAAGGATCGTCATGGACAAGATCAGAGGCAAGACCATCGCCGTCACGGGTGCGGCCCGGGGCATCGGCTACGCCACCGCCAAGGCGCTTCTTGCGCGCGGGGCTCGTGTGGTCATCGGCGATCGCGACGTCGCGACACTGGAGTCCGCGGTCGCCGCCCTGTCCGAACTGGGCATGGCGTCCGGGTACCCACTCGACGTCACCGATCCCGAGTCGTTCGCCACGTTCCTCGACAAGGCGCGCACCGACGGCGACGGTCGCGTCGACGTGCTGATCAACAACGCGGGTGTCATGCCCATCGGGGGGTTCCTGGCGCAGTCCGATCAGGCGATCCGGTCGGCGATCGAAGTGAACTTCTGCGGGGTGCTGACGGGTTGTCGACTCGTGTTGCCCGAGATGGTCGCGCGGGGCAGCGGGCACGTCGTCAACGTCGCCTCGTTGGCGGGCATGGTGCCGGTGCCCGGCCAGGTCGTCTACGCGGGAACCAAGTTCGCCGTGGTCGGGCTGTCGACCGCGATGGCGGACGAGTTCGCCTCGCATGGCGTCGACGTCAGCGTGGTCATGCCCCCGTTCGTCAAGACCGAGTTGATCAGCGGTACGCACGGCGTCGGCGCGGACAACGCGGTCGAGCCCGCCGAGATCGCCGCGGCCATCGTGAAGGTGCTCGACAAGCCGAAGACCCATGTGTCGGTGCCCGGCGGGATGCGGTTCATCCTCGGCCTACTCAACCTGCTGGGTCCGCGAGGCAGGCGCTGGGTGAACCGTCGCACCGGTACCGACCGCATGTTCCTCGACTTCGACGCGGGCGTCCGGCAGTCCTACGAGGAGCGCGCACAGGCCGCCACCGGCGTGGTCGGCACCGACCAAACCCGAGCCGGCTAACCGGCCGCATTCGGTGAATGCCCGAACGGTAAGGGCTACAGTAGGTCCGTTCGGAGCACCCCGGGGAACAAGGAGACGCCGTGAGCACGCCCATCATCGACGAGGCCGCGAACGTACTGGTCGACCCGCAGGCGTATACCGACGACGCGAAGTGGCATCACGCGATGAGCCACCTGCGCGCCCACGCACCGGTGTCGTGGGTCGACGTGGCCGAGTACCGGCCGTTCTGGGCCATCACCAAGCACGCAGACATCATGGCGATCGAACGCGCCAACGACCTCTTCACCAACTCGCCGAGGCCGGTCCTGATGACGAAGGAGTCCGACGAACTTCAGGCGGGCGTCGGCATCAGCACGCTTATTCACATGGACGACCCGCAACACCGGGTGGTGCGGGCCATCGGCGGAGACTGGTTTCGGCCAAAGGCCATGCGCGCGATGAAGCTTCGCGTCGACGAACTCGCCACCCGCTACGTCGACCACATGGCTGCCGTGGGCCCGGAGTGCGACTTCGTGCAGGAAGTCGCCGTGAACTTCCCACTTTTCGTCATCATGTCGCTACTCGGCGTGCCCGAGGAGGACTTCCCTCGGATGCTCCAATACACGCAAGAGCTGTTCGGCAACGAAGACGCCGAATTGGCGGGCGGCGCCACGAAGGAGGAGACGCTCGGGGTGCTGCTCGACATGTTCGGCTACTTCAACGCGTTGACGGCGTCGCGGCGTGAACATCCGACGGAGGATCTGGCGTCGGCGATCGCCAACGCGAAGATCGACGGCGAGCCGTTGTCCGACGTCGACACGGTCTCGTACTACGTCATCATCGCCACCGCAGGCCACGACACCACGAGCGCGACGATCTCCGGTGGGCTGCAAGCACTCGTCGAGCACCCCGACCAGTTGCGGCGGCTGCAGGACGACCCCGGCCTGATGGGGCTGGCGACCGAGGAGATGATCCGCTGGGTGACTCCGGTCAAGGAGTTCATGCGAACGGCGCGCGAGGACACCACGGTTCGCGGTGTGCCGATCGCGGCCGGTGAGTCGGTGCTCCTGTCCTACCCGTCGGGCAACCGTGACGAGGACGTGTTCGTCGACCCGTTCCGGTTCGACGTCGGACGCGACCCCAACAGGCACGTGGCGTTCGGCTACGGTGTGCACTTCTGTCTCGGCGCCGCATTGGCCCGCATGGAGGTCAACAGCTTCTTCTCGGCGTTGGTGCCGCGGCTGCGCTCGATCGAGTTGACCGGGGTGCCCGAATACACCGCCACCACGTTCGTCGGCGGGCTCAAGCACCTGCCGATCCGCTACGAATTGGACTGACCGACCCGGGCGCGAGCGTACGCAAACTCGTTGTCCGCCTTGGCGTGTCGCCCGCAGACACGCACGCTCGCGGGTTGGGAGGTCAACAGCATCGACTCTGGGGGTTGCGCTCGGTGGCGTCGTGGCGCATGCGCCAGTACTCCCGCTCGGTCAGCACCGGCTCGCCGGGATGGGTGCGGGCGCGATGGTCGACGTAGCGGCGGTAGTGGTTGTCTCCCATCAATGAGCCCCAGTACCAACCGATCTGGCGGAGGACTTCGGTAACGCGTCCCATTGCTTCTGCACCTCCTTCTCGGCCTTGGTCGGAATCATGCCCGACGGTGCGAAGATCCGAGACGGCACCGGCTCGTCCTCGGCGAGTGGACGGCCCTGGCCGCGGACCGCTTTGAGCGCCATGATGACACCGGCGGCGAACACGATGCAGACTAACAAGGCGAACACGATGGACAGAGTGCCCTGAATGAACGTGTTGCTGATGACGGCGTCGAGCTGATCCGGGTTCTTGGCGACGCCGAACGCCGTCTTGCCGGCGTCCCTGGCGTCGCGGTACTGGAAGTGCTGCGTCCAGTAACCGACTTTCGGGTCACCGGAGAAGATCTTCTGGAACGACGCCGTCATCGTCACCGTCAGGTCCCACAGCAGCGGAACCCCGGGAATCCAGGCCCATTTCAAAAGTCCGCGCTTTATGACCACCACGGTGGCGACGGTCAACGCGATGGCGGCGAGCAACTGGTTGGCGATGCCGAACAGCGGGAACAGGGTGTTGATGCCACCCTGGGGCGCATTGACACCCATCAACAAGAACGAGCCCCATGCGGCGACCACGATCAGGCTGCAGATCCAGGCGCCGACCCGCCAACTCGGATTCTGCAGCTTCTTCAGCGGTCCGCCGAGGTTGCCGAGGGCATCGGAGAGCATGAAGCGTGCCACGCGGGTGCCGGCGTCGACGGTGGTGAGGATGAAGAGCGCCTCGAACATGATCGCGAAGTGGTACCAGAACGCCTTGAGGCCCGCGCCGCCGAACACCTGGTGCAGCACCTCGGACATGCCGAACGCCAACGTGGGTGCGCCCCCGGTGCGTGACACGATGGACTTTTCGCCGACACCCTGTGCAGCGGCGTCGATCTCGGCCCCGGAGATCGGTGGTCCGGACAGCCCGAGTCCGTTGACGTAGTCGGCAGCGGTCTGGGCGGTGGTGCCGGTGGAGGCCGCCGGGGCGTTCATCACGAAGTACAGGTGCTGGTTGAGGATTGCCGCGGTGATCAGCGCCATGATCGCCACGAACGACTCGGTGAGCATGCCGCCGTAGCCGATCAGCCGCATCTGGCTTTCCTTCTCCAGCAGCTTCGGAGTGGTTCCAGACGAGATCAGCGAGTGGAATCCCGACAGTGCCCCGCACGCGATGGTGATGAACAGGAAGGGGAACAGCGATCCGGCGAACACCGGGCCCGTGCCACTGCTGGCAAACGACGATACCGCCGGAGCCTCCATGATCGGCCGCGCCAGCAGGATGCCGATGGCCAGCAGCACGATGGTGCCGACCTTCATGAAGGTGGACAGGTAGTCGCGCGGGGCCAGCAGCAGCCAGACCGGCAACACCGACGCCGACAGGCCGTAGATGACGATGCACCAGGACAGCGTCACCTTT
>Ga0105248_10010598_pt1 | contig 10159 bp, 9 predicted proteins | sample KBSS34metaG_FD_81524 | JGI IMG/M metagenome (GOLD analysis project Ga0105248, IMG submission 81524) | Switchgrass rhizosphere microbial communities from Kellogg Biological Station, Michigan, USA - KBS S3-4 metaG | ecosystem: Host-associated > Plants > Roots > Rhizosphere > Soil | place... | reverse complement strand
TTTTTAACAATTGAACGATTCGTTTTCCCAAATGTTGGAGGAGACCAAATTTAGGGCAATTGCACTTGCGTTGATCGGCATAGCTGGTATTGCAATTGTCACGGCTCCGACAGGTTCTGGCGCGCAAAGCTGGCAACCGCCATCGCCAGAGCAGCGGTGTCCATCCAAGTGGGGCGCGAGCGACGAGCGCGGAGCAGCGAACTTGATGCGCCCCGACAGCGTTTTGCGCGCGACGCGCCTGATCAAAACTGGCGAGGTGATCGAGTTGGGGCAGGTGCTGGACTCGAACATGCCGCTGGTTGGAACGCGCCGCTTCGAATCCATCACCAAGCGCACGACGGCGCCGATAGGATCGAACCAGCGACGCAGCAACGAAGAAATCGTCTATACCGAATTGGGTCAGGTGGGCACGCAGTTCGACATGTTCATTCACCAAACGATCGGTGATGCGAGCTACAACTGCGTGAAAATAGACGACGTAGCCACGCGTACCGGCTTCACCAAGCTGGGCGTGGAGAAGATCGGCACGCTGTTCACCCGTGGCGTGCTGATCGATGTGGCGGCGCTGAAGGGCGTGGAGACGCTGCAGCAGAACTACGAGATCAGCGTGGAAGACCTGCAAGCGGCGCTCAAGCGCGAAGGGCTTGTCATCGAACCCGGCGATGCCGTGCTCATCCATACTGGCTGGGGCAAGCTGTGGGGGGTGGACAACGCCAAGTACAACAGCGGTTGTCCCGGCATCGGCGTGGCCGCCGCCGAATGGTTGGCCAAACAGAACGTCATGCTGCTCGGTGCAGACAATTTCCCTGTGGAGATTGCGCCCAACCCGGACAAGAATGTCAGTTTGCCGGTGCATCAGATTGCGCTGGTCGTCAACGGTATCTTTCTTCTGGAGAATATGAAGCTGGCGGAACTCGCAGCCAAACAGGTCTACGAATTTGCTTTCGTGGTGCAGCCGCTGAAGATCAAAGGCGGCACGGGCTCGACGGTCGCGCCGATCGCGGTGAGGTGAGGGGGACGTGAAGGGTGAAGTGTGAGAGGTGAAAAGGTGAAGAAGTGAAAAGGTGACAGGCAGACCGGAAACGCAATTCGTGACGCCGCGCGAAGGGGCTTACCGCTTCACCTCATTCACCTTTTCACTTCCTCACTGGTCACCCTCACCGCGACTGGACAATGATCGGAGAGCTTGAACTTCCGCGCATCGTCGTCAGTGTATGTCGTGCGTTCGAAAGAGTCGGGGATCATGCGGGTGGTCAGAGGACCGCCGAGCACGATGTGGTCGATGTATGCATGGAATCGGTCCATGCTGCTGCATCCGATATAGAGTTGACCGGCGGTTGTGTTGAGTAGCTCCACGTATGGCGGGCCGCGTTGGGTAAGCTCCGGCCAGACGGAAATGAGCCTACCGCCCGAGTCTCGCGCGTAAGCTCGCTCCGCGCTGAAGCGGCGATTGAAATCTCCCATCACCGTAAAGGCCACACCCTCGCGCGCACGAGCCTGAATCCAGCGCTTGAGCACGGGGATTTGATCGGCCAGGATCTGACACTCTTCGCGACGATTGGTGAGCACCTGTTGGTGGCATCCCGACTTCAGATGCACGGCCAACATACGAATCTGCTCAGGGCTATTGGGATACAGGGTCAAATCTGCGCCCCACCGCACGCTGCTTTCGGGCAAACCGAGCGCTGCGTAGTCACCACAGTGGAACGCAATACCGCGGCGTACGGCGAAACCTACGTTCTGAACGTGCACACGACGGGTGAAGCAGAAATCGTAGTCGGGGAATACCAGTCTGGCTGCATCGGGCCCGTCCACCTCCTGCAGCGCGATGACGTCCGCATCCAGCTGCCGCGCGTACGCTCGGAGGCGATCGAAGTCGGCCGGGCTGCGCCGCTTTGACGAGTTGTTCGGCTCGACAATGTTGCAAGGGATCGCACGACCTTCGGCTCGCGCTAGTTGCGGTACGCAGTCCGGCGCGAGGTGATCGAATTCGTCGGTGGCCATCAGCCACTCGAGATTCCACGTTGCCAGTTTGAGCGCGTGCGGGTCAGCGCCTTCGGCAGTTGCGCAGGTCAGGAGACTTAGCGCCATCGAGAGCCAGAGCGCCGCGAGGAGTGCTTGGCTGCTACCTGCGTGAGAGTCCTGAGTTGTGAGTATTGAGCCGCGTAACGATTGCGCCGTCGTCACGCTTGCGCGCCGCCGCCGGTGCTCTTGCCGAGAGCCTTGGTAAAGGAGGCGACGGCAAAGGTGCCGGTACCGCCTTCGGCGGTCTGGGCTTCGCACCGAAGGAATGCAATGCTGCGGCCACGGCGAAGGCATTCCGCGCGCAAGGCGACGCGAGCTCCCACCGGGGCGGGCCGAACCAAGGTCACGTTCATGTCCACCGTGCCGGCTTGCTCGTCATCTTCCAACATGGGTATCAGGGCCAGATAGCAAGTTGCATCCATCAGGCCATATAGCAACCCCGCGTGCAGGCCGCCACTCATGTTGGCCATGGGTTGGGTCACTTCGAAGCGGCACCACGCCTTCCCCGGTTCCTGATGCACAAGCTCGAGGCCGGCAAAACGATGAAACGGATGCTGTAGCACCCAGTCGTTCCAGGTCTGGATCGTCTCGGGTGCTGGCATGGTATCAGCCGGTAATGGTAACGCCGCCGTCGGCGACGATGGTCTGACCGGTAACGAATGCGCCGGCTCGCGAGGCCAGGAATACCGCGATGCCGCCGATATCGTCTGGATCGCCTATCCGTCCCAGCGGGGTAGTCGCTTCGGTATGGGCCAGCAGCTTTGGGTTGTCCCATAGGGCCCGCGCAAAGTCAGTCTTGACCAGTCCCGGCGCGATGCAATTCACGCGTATGTTCTGCTTGCCCCACTCGACCGCAAGATTGCGCGCAAGCTGCATGTCGGCTGCCTTGGATACACAATAGGCGCCCAGCACCGCGCTGCCCTTGATGCTACCAATCGAGGATACGATGATGACCACGCCATCTTTGCGTTGCGCCATCTCGGGCAGCACCAGGTTTGAGAGCCAGTGGTTGCTCACGATATTGTTTTGTAGGATTTTCTGAAAAGCGTCATCCGGCAGGCCCGACATGGGACCGAAGTAAGGATTGGAGGCGGCGTTGCAAACCAGGATGTCGATGGGGCCAAAGCGCTTACGTGTTTCGGCAACGAGGTATTCCAGCTGCGCTTTGTCACCTATGTTGGCCGCGACCGCGGTCGCCTCGCCCCCTGCCGACCGGATTGCGTTGACGACTTCCTCGCATGCCGGCAGCTTACGGCTCGACACGACTACCCTGGCCCCATGGGCTGCGAGGTGCTCGGCGATGGAGCGGCCGATACCGCGGCTGGAACCAGTCACGATAGCGACCTTGCCATCCAACCTGAACGCGTTCATGTGGGTTGCCTCCTGATCCGCGTTTCACAATTTTTTGAGCGGATGCCTGGCATTTTATGGTATTTATGCCCCGGTCGATCGGGCGCACCGAATATCTCGTTTCGCTGCAGGTCTATGCGCCAGCCTATAGGAGGGGTACACCATGGATCTCGACAAGACCATCGAGCTCGTCACCACGCTCGATCGTGCCGCCGTGGAGGCAAAGCTGGAGGAGGTGCGCCAGGGCGCGGAATCGATGCTGCTCGCGGACGTGGCGCAACAACTCACCGGTATCGCCGGCAAAAGCCGGGAGGATTTGAGCAATCGAATTCAGGCATCCCTGACCGCGTTGGAAGGCTCGGGCCAGAAGCGGCTGATTGCAATGCTGGAACTTGCCGAGATCAACTTGCCTAACCTCTAGCGTCCGTATCATTTCCGCGGGAGGCGATGTCATCGCTCCTCCCATCCCCATTTTCGCGTTGTGTTGTAAGCGTAGCCAACGCAAGACCCGGAGTCCCCATGAAAAAATATCAGATGTACGTCGGCGGTGAGTGGATCTCTCCGAGTTCCGGAGAGTGGTTCGAAAGCTTCAACCCATTCACGGGTGAACCGTGGGCGCTGATCCCACGCGGCAATGCTCAAGATGCCGATCAGGCGATCCGCACCGCCCATACGGCCTTCACCGAGGGCCCGTGGCCGCAGATGACGGCCAGTCAGCGGGGACAGATTCTGCGCAAGCTCGGCGATCTGGTCGGGAAGAATGCAGAGCGGCTAGCGGAGTTCGAGGTGCTGGACAACGGCAAACTGATCGCCGAGATGCGTGCCCAGCTCAACTACGTGCCTCAGTGGTATTACTACTTCGGCGGCCTGGCTGACAAAGTACAAGGCGAAGTGATCCCGCTGGACAAGAAAGGGTACTTCAACTTCACGCGCTACGAACCGCTTGGAGTGGTGGCCGCTATTACCCCATGGAACTCGCCGCTTCTTTTGACTGCATGGAAGCTTGCGCCCGCCCTGGCGGCGGGTAATACCATCGTCCTCAAGCCTTCGGAGTTCACCTCTGTTTCGACGCTCGAGTTCGTCAAGCTGGTGGAAGAAGCGGGGTTCCCTGCAGGTGTGGTGAACGTGGTGACCGGGTTTGGAAAGGAGGTGGGAATGCCGATGGTTGAGCATCCTCTCACTCGGAAGATCGCATTCACCGGATCGGATGCCACTGGGCGGCTCATCAACGAGGCTGCTGCACGTAACTTCAAGAAAGTCGGGTTGGAATTGGGTGGTAAGTCCCCCAACATCGTGTTCGACGATGCCAATATCGAGGATGCAGTCAACGGCGCGGTATCAGGTATCTTCGCGGCGACTGGCCAGACTTGCATTGCCGGATCACGACTACTTCTTCAACAAACGATCCATGACGCCTTCGTGGAGAAATTGCTGGCCTTGGCGAAGACCGCGAAGATGGGCAATCCACTTAGCCTGGAGACTCAGGTGGGCCCTGTCACCACTCGTCCCCAGTATGAGAAGGTACTGTCCTATATCGATGTTGCGAAGAACGAAGGTGCCAAGCTGCGTCTGGGCGGTGGCCCCGCTACCCGTCCCGAGTGCGGTAAGGGCTGGTTCGTCGAGCCGACCGTGTTTACCGGTGTCGACAATCGCATGCGCATCGCCCAGGAGGAAGTGTTCGGGCCGGTGCTGTCGATCATCCCGTTCAAGGACGAGGACGACGCATTACGTATCGCCAATGACGTGCGCTTCGGCTTGGGTGCAGGTGTATGGACTCGGGATATCGGGCGCGCGATCCGCATGTCGGAGCGCATTCAGTCCGGCACCGTCTGGGTGAACACCTATCGTGCCGTGAGCTATATGTCGCCGTTCGGCGGTTACAAGGACAGTGGCGTGGGTCGTGAAAACGGCGCGCAGGCGATTTACGAGTACCTGCAGCTCAAGAGCGTGTGGATCAATACCGGAGCCGCTACCGGTAACCCATTCGTCATGCGCTGATCGCTCGACGCACCAACGAGGCCGCTGCGCAGCGGCGGCCTGCTTACCCCTCAAGCGCGGATCGAGCGGATCTCTGCGGTCCGAGGCATCCTGCTCGGAAGTGCGTCTTTGAGCTTTGCGCGCGAATCGCGCAGCAGTTTTTCCGTCGTGGCCCAGTCGATGCATCCGTCCGTCACCGACACCCCATACTTGAGCTGAGACAGGTCCGCCGGAATCGACTGATTGCCCGCGTGGATATTGCTCTCCAACATGACGCCGACTATGGATTGGTTGCCGTCCGTCACCTGGTGTGCCACGTCGGCCATCACTAGCGGCTGCAGCGAAGGATCCTTATTGGAGTTGGCGTGACTGCAGTCCACGACGACATTCGCAGGTAGCTTGTTCTTGGCCAGCTCTTTTTCCACCAGCGCGATGGTCACCGAGTCGTAATTCGGGCCTTTGCTGCCGCCGCGCAGGACGATGTGGCCGTACCTATTACCTTTGGTACGAATGACCGCAACCTGGCCGGCTTGGTTGATGCCCAGGAAACTGTGCGGGTTGGAGACGGATAGCAGAGCGTTGATAGCCACTTGCAAACCGCCATCAGTGCCGTTCTTAAATCCAACCGGCGTGGACAGTCCGCTCGCCATTTCCCGGTGCGTCTGGGACTCCGTGGTGCGGGCGCCGATTGCATTCCACGTCACCAGATCGCCCAAGTATTGGGGGCTGATCGGATCGAGCGCCTCCGTGCCGGCCGGCAGGCCCAGTTCATTGATATCGAGCAACACCTGACGCGCCTTCTGCAGCCCCTCTTCGATGTGGAAGCTGTCATTCATGCGAGGGTCGTTGATCAATCCCTTCCAGCCAGTGGTGGTGCGTGGTTTCTCGAAATACACGCGCATTACCACGTACAACGTGTCCGATACTTCATCGGCCAAACGCTTCAAGCGCTGGGCGTAGTCTATGGCTGCCGCTGGATCGTGGATCGAGCAGGGGCCCACCACAACGATAAAGCGGTGGTCCTTCCGGTCCAGAATACGTTCGACCGCGAACCTCCCCTCGAGCACCGTTTGCTCGGCCTTGTCGGTCAGCGGCACGCGCCGCTTGATTTCCTCGGGGGTGGGCAGCACATCCTGCGCCACCACATTCAAGTTGTATACGAGCTTCTCGTCCATGCTTGCGTTGCCTTGTGAGTTGTCACTTGCCCGGGCACGATCCTTCGCGGGAACGAAAGAGTTTCAGCCCAGCCGCCAGAACCGGCCATTGTACGCAAGGTCGCGAGGGGCGGCCAAACGCTTCATTTCCAGGCCATTGCACCCGTCAGCAACAAGATCCCTACGCAGCCTGCGACGAACAATCCGAGATGCAGCCACGCCCATAGCGCGAAGCGGTGCGCGAGTTGTGCCGGCTCGTAGGCAGATATCAAATAGCGACGACCGTCGCGGGGTTTGCGGATGACGTTGATCGGCCCCACGGCCCGACGAGATCTGTATTCACGTTCGACCGTCGCTTGCGCATCATGCCGCGCCTGCTGCCATTCGGTCTCTTCGAGTATGCCGTTACCGTTCTGATCGTAGCGTCGCAGAAGATCCTGGGGATCTTGCTTCCACTCGGAGAGCAGCGAAGAAACGTCCTGCGACACATCTGCAGGCGAGTCTGCCGTATCGGACACCGATGTCACCTCGCCCAGTACGTAGAGTCGTTCACCCGGCTCTATCCAAAGCTCATGGAAACGCTGGTCGAACTCGCGCCACACCCTCCGGTTTCGGGGGATGATTTCCGCGCCCTCAGGATCGACGACGCAATCGCCGGTGCCGTCTCGTAACAGAAAGCAATCTTCGGTGGCAGCACTTGATTGGACTACCCAAGCGCCGCCCACGCGCCGTTCGATCAAGTAGCGACACCATACGCAGTTGCGCTTGCGAACCTGACTGCGCAGCACGTGTTGGGACGCGCTCTGTGCTTGGCCCAACAACTCGACGTAGCCCAACGCCGCGCTGCCTGCGGTCGAGGTTGCAGTATCGCGAATGGCATCGCGTCGCGCGACGCTGCCGGTCCAGCCCAGGAATGTGACGACCAGAAACACTGCAGCAGATGCCACTGCTGGCACCGCCACCTGTCGCGCAAACGCTTCCAGCGCGAGAATGGCGCAGATAGAGGCAAGGAACGCCATCAGTCCTGGGCGCGTCAGCGCGGCCAAGGGGCGGGGATCGGGAAGGGTAAGCATCGGGCGACTGATATCGAGCGTGTTAGGATTTCTTGCCAGATCCATGCCAGAACCGCTACTTCGAGGCTCAGCGCGTCATGCAAAACAGACTGATAAACCGCCGCGATCTCGATTTCATGTTGTACGAGCTCCTCGACATCGAGAAGCTTACGACGCGTCAACGTTTTGCCGAACACGGGCGCGAAACCTTCGACGCTGCAATCGATACGGCGTTGAGGATCGCAGCCGATCATTTCGCTCCTCACAATCGGAAAGCCGACGAGAATGAGCCGACCTTCGATGGCACACGCGTGCACATGATTCCGGAGGTGAAAGCGGCGTTGAAAGTATTCTGCGAAGCCGGACTGATGGCGGCTTCGAAAGACTACGACGCCGGCGGCATGCAGCTTCCAATCACGGTCGCGCAGGCTTGTCTCGCGTTGTTCAATGCAGCCAACGTCTCCACCGCGGCGTATCCGTTCCTCACCATCGCGAACGCAAATCTGATCGAGGCCTTCGCCTCGGAGGAACAGAAGAGGCTGTACTTGCCGCATCTGTTGTCGGGTCGCTTTTTCGGCACGATGTGCCTCTCCGAGCCGCAAGCCGGTTCGTCGCTATCCGACATCCGCACACAGGCGCGGCCGCAACCAGACGGTACTTACCGCGTATTCGGCAACAAGATGTGGATATCTGGCGGCGCCCACGAACTGTCGGAGAACATCATTCATCTGGTGCTGGCAAAGATTCCAGGCGGTCCCGCTGGTGTGAAGGGCATCTCGCTCTTCATCGTACCGAAGTACCTGGTCGAAGCGGATGGCTCGCTGGGTGCGCGCAACGACGTTGCCCTGATCGGACTCAATCACAAGATGGGCTATCGCGGCACCACCAACTGCGCGCTTAATTTTGGGGAGAACAACGGCGCGGTCGGCTATCTCGTCGGTCAGCCACATCAGGGGTTGGGCTACATGTTCAAGATGATGAACGAGGCCAGGGTGGGCGTCGGATTGGGTGCGGTGATGTTGGGGTACACCGGTTATCTGCATGCAATGACTTATGCGCGTGAGCGGCCGCAGGGACGTCCAGTTTCGGCCAAGGACCCGAACCGGGCGCAGGTAAAGATCGTCGAGCATGCGGACGTCCGGCGCATGCTATTGAGTCAGAAAGCCTACGTGGAGGGCGGCCTAGCCCTGTGTCTGTATGCGGCGACGCTGGTAGACGATCAGTACACCGCCCAGACGGAGGGGGCTCGGCGCGAGGCCTATCTGCTCCTCGAAATTCTCACACCGATTGTCAAATCCTGGCCCTCGCAGTGGTGTCTGGAAGCCAACAGCCTCGCCATTCAGGTACATGGCGGCTACGGCTATACCCGTGAATATCCCGTAGAGCAGTTGTACCGGGACAACCGCCTGAACGCCATCCACGAGGGCACTCATGGCATCCAGGGGCTGGACCTGCTGGGGCGCAAAGTCGCCATGGAGGATGGCGCGGCACTGCAGCTGCTAATGCGCGAGATCCAAGTCACCGTCAGGCAGGCTCGCAAGTGCGAATCGGCGGAGTTGCGCGGGTTTGCCGAGGCCTTGAACGAGGCGGTGGACCGGATCATGGAAACCACCCGCAATCTATTGTGTGCGGCCGGAAACGGGGAAGCGGAGCTGGCCTTGGCCAATGCCTCGCTCTATCTGGAGATGGCTGGACACATGGTGGTGGCATGGATCTGGCTCAGACAGGGTCTTACTGCGCTCGCGAAGCTGGCCACGACAGAGGTTGCCGATCGCGATTTCTACCAGGGGAAGCTCCAGGCCTGCGCTTACTTCTTCCGTTGGGAGTTACCCAAGACTCGGCAACAGAACCAGCTGCTCAATGACATGGACCGTACCTGCTTCGAGATGCAGGACGGATGGTTTTAATGAATATGGATGACTTGAACCCCGAACCCGAAGCACCGCTGCCGCCGCACATTCTGCACCCGCTCGTGCCGGAGGCACGTTGGACGTCGACGCGGCTGGCCGGACAACTGTTGGCAGACAGTCAGGCCTTCTACGCGGACTGGGCCGCCCTCCAGGGGCAACCGCCGTACGCGGTGTATCACTATGCCGATGCGGAGGCACTGTACGACATACTGGAATCGGGACGCATCTGGGCCAGCGACTTGCTGTATCTGGCGGGATCACGTGAGTCGGACTATTCCCGCGATCTGATCCGCGAGCACATCAGGCAACGCTGGAATCGCGGGGACTCGCTACTTAACGACTTCTGCGCGCGGGCGGAAACCGCGCTCGACCCGATGTCCTGGCAGCGAAGCATCTTCGCCGCGTGTTTCTGCGAGAACGGCGACGCGCTTGGCCAGTGGCGCGCTTACGCAGGCCCGCGCGGCGGTTATGCAGTCGGACTGCGTACAGGTGCGCTCGATGCTGTCAGTGGACGTTATCGGCCGGCTGCATTGCGCCGTGTGATCTATGACCCGGTGCGCCAAGGTGCCTTGACCTCTGCTTTACTAGATCGCGCGATCATCTCTTTGTTCGCTGCGGGTGAGACCGCCGCCATCGAGACGGTCATGGAGTTTCTAGTCGATCACATTGTCGAGCTGGTGTCTTGCTTCAA
>Ga0105248_10010597_pt1 | contig 10160 bp, 10 predicted proteins | sample KBSS34metaG_FD_81524 | JGI IMG/M metagenome (GOLD analysis project Ga0105248, IMG submission 81524) | Switchgrass rhizosphere microbial communities from Kellogg Biological Station, Michigan, USA - KBS S3-4 metaG | ecosystem: Host-associated > Plants > Roots > Rhizosphere > Soil | place... | reverse complement strand
CGGCGACGCCAAGGTCGGTGCGGGCGCGAACATCGGCGCCGGGACGATCACCTGCAATTACGATGGGTTCGGCAAGTACAAGACAGTGATCGGCGCTGGCGCATTCATTGGCTCGAACACGGCATTGGTTGCACCGGTGACCATCGGCGAGGGTGCGGTGGTCGGCGCCGGTTCGGTCATCACCGAGGACGTCGAAGCCGACAGTCTCGCGGTCGAGCGCAGCGATCAGAAAGGCATTGCCGGCTGGGCCAAGCGCTTCCGCGAGCGGATGACCAGGAAAGCGGCCGAGTAGCCGCCTCTATTTGAACTTGCGCAGGAAAGCGGTCAGCTTGGCAAAATAGGTCGGCTGGTCGTCATACATGTCCATGTGGCCGCCGCTCGTCGGCGCAAGCTCCCCGTGGGGCAATTGCTTCGCCATGCTTGCCATGTAAGCCGGGTCCATCGTGTCATATTTGCCGGAGATAACGAGCGTCGGGACGGTGATGCGTTTCAAATCCGCGAAGCGATCCCAGTCTGCGAGGCGGCCACTCGCGCCCATCTCGCTCGGTCCCTGCATCAAGACGTACAGATGGCGGTTGATGTGTCCGAAGCCGCGGTTGACCGCGTCAGGCCACTGGTCCGCCGGCCGGCGCAAGATATGCTGCTCGTACCAGTTGGGCATGAGGAGTGACATGTAGGCCGGTTGCTCGGTCTTGCCGGTCGCCTCCATGTCTAGAATTTGCTTTAGCGCCGCCTGGTCCATCTGCGGCTCGAGGACTTTGTGAGCATATTCGTTGTAGGCCGGAATCGATGCCATCATGTTGGAAATGATCAGGCATTTCAGCTGATCCTGATGGGCCAAGGCATATTCGATCGCCAGCATGCCGCCCCAGCTGTGGCCGAGAACGCAGAAATTGTCCTTGTTGCCGCCGATCGCCTGCCGGACCTGGTCCACCTCTGATACGAAGCGCGGAATTGTCCACAGATCGTCGTCATTGGGCTGGTCGCTGAAGCCCGATCCCAATTGGTCGTAATAATAATATTCGACGCCTTCCTTCGGGAGGAAGCTGTCGAAAGCCTCGAAATATTCGTGGGTCGCGCCGGGCCCGCCGTGGAGCAGCAAGAGCTTCAGGCGTGGGTTATTGCCGATGCGTTTGATCCACACATGGAAATTGCCCTTGGGCGTGGAGATCGGAACTAGCTGCGCACCTCCGTTCCAGGCGTCGGGATGGCTGCTGTTGTCATAATAAGAGGCGGGCGGCGCATCGCCCTTCGGAACATCTGTGTTGCGGCAACCGGCCATGAGGGCGAAGCCGGCGCTCACGAGCGCCAGGATCGATCGATGCATTTTTCCCTCCCCGCGCCGCCTGTTGCGCGAACGTTCGATGATGCATAGCGCGCCGGCAGGCCTGTTCATAGGAGCGCCCAAGTATATGTGCGGGATTGTCGGGATCGTCGGTGAAAGCGATGTCGCGCAGCGGTTGTTCGATGGCCTCAAGCGGCTGGAATATCGCGGATACGATTCCGCTGGCATCTGCACGATCGATCACGGAAGGCTCGATCGGCGGCGGGCCGAGGGCAAGCTCGACAATCTCGCGAGAGAATTGGAGGCTCATCCCCTCCATGGCGTCACTGGCATCGCGCACACGCGCTGGGCGACGCACGGCGCGCCGACCGTCGGAAATGCGCATCCGCATATCGCCGGCCTGGTCGCGCTGGTTCACAATGGAATCATCGAGAACTTCAAGCCGCTGCGCGACGAGTTGATCGCGGACGGTCGGCAATTTCGTAGTGAAACGGATAGCGAGGTCGTCGCGCACCTGGTCGCGCGAGAGACCGAGCGCGGCGTGTCGCCGGAAGACGCCGTCGCGGCCGTGCTTCCGCGACTGCAGGGCGCATTCGCGATCGCCTTCCTGTTTGCCGATCATCCGGACCTGATCATCGGCGCGCGCATGGGAGCGCCGTTGACCGTCGGATACGGCGAGGGCGAGAATTACCTGGGTTCGGACGCGCTTGCGCTTGCCCCCTGGACGCAGCGCATCGCCTATCTCGAGGAAGGCGATTGGGCGGTCGTTCGGCGCGACCGGATCGACATTTTCGATCGTCAGAATCGCGCGGTGAACCGGGCAATCGTCGAATCCGGCGCGACCTCGGCGCCGATCGAGAAGGGCAATTACGCCCATTACATGCAGAAGGAGATCTTCGAGCAGCCGATCGTGGTTGCCCAGACTCTCCAGAGCTACGTCCGGCCGTTCGAGGGGGAGATTGCCCTGCCGGTCGCCGACGCCGACCTGGAATCCGTCGACCGCCTGACGATTGTGGCCTGCGGAACCAGCTATTATGCCGGCCTGGTTGCCAAATATTGGGTCGAGCGGTTCGCGCGGGTCCCGGTCGACATCGATGTCGCGAGCGAGTTCCGTTACCGCGACCCGATCCTAGAACCGGGCGGTTTGGCGCTGTTCATCAGCCAATCTGGGGAGACGGCGGACACGCTCGCCGCATTGCGCCACGCGCGCTCGGAAAAGCAGCGCATCGCGGTCGTCGTCAACGTCCCGACCAGCTCAATGGCGCGTGAGGCCGACTTGCTACTGCCGACGCACGCCGGGCCCGAGATCGGCGTTGCGTCGACAAAGGCGTTCACCTGCCAGCTCGCCGTGCTCGCGGCCCTGGCGGCTAACCTCGCTCGCGCGAAGGGGCGCCTTAGCCGCGAAGAGGAGCAGGACATTGTCGCGCATCTTCAGGAGGCGCCGGCGGCCCTCAACGCGGCGCTTAATCACGACGACGACATCGCCGCGATGGCGCATTTCATCGCGCCCGCGCGCGACGTGCTCTACCTCGGCCGTGGACCGGATTTTCCCATGGCCCTGGAAGGCGCGCTGAAGCTCAAGGAGATCAGCTACATCCATGCCGAGGGCTACGCCGCCGGTGAGATGAAGCACGGCCCCATCGCGCTGATCGACGACGATGTTCCGGTGGTGGTGCTGGCGCCGTCCGGGCCGTTGTTCGAGAAAACCGTCAGCAACATGCAGGAGGTGCGCGCGCGCGGTGGAAAGATCGTGCTCATCAGCGACGCGAAGGGGATTGCCGAGGCGGGCGAGGGTTGCATGGCGACGATCGAAATGCCCGAAGTGCATCCACTGATCGCGCCGCTGGTGTACGCCGTGCCGGTGCAACTGCTCGCTTACCATGTCGCCGTGCTGAAAGGCACGGACGTCGACCAGCCCCGCAACCTCGCGAAGAGCGTGACGGTGGAATGAGCAACGATCGCGTCAAGGAGACGCACCGGCCGTTGCGGCTAACTTTCGACCGCTCCGCGCTGCAATCAAATTGGCGCTGGCTGCAAGACCGCGCGGGCGTTCCGGCGGGCGCGGCGGTCAAGGCGGACGGCTACGGGACTGGTGCGCGAGAAGCGACCGCAGCGCTGCTCGAGGCGGGCTGCCGCACCTTCTTCGTCTCGACCTGGGCTGAGGCTGAGGCGCTTGGTACGTTGCCCGAAAATGCATCGTTGGTGGTGCTCCATGGCGTCGGACCCGACGATGTCGAGGCGGCGCTGCGCTCCGCCGCCCGGCCGGCCCTGAACAGCGTTGAGCAAGTCTCGCGATGGAAAGACGTCGCGCCGGATCGCGCGTGCGACGTGATGATCGATAGCGGCATGAATCGGCTCGGACTGAGGCCGACCGAGATCGACAGCCTCGACGGTCTCGCCATCGACACGTTGCACAGCCATCTCGCTTGCGCCGACGAGGACAGCCCGTTGAACGCGATGCAGGTCGACCGTTTCCGCGCTGTTGCCGGGGTGGTGCCCGCCCAACGTTACAGCTTTGCCAATTCGGCCGGCATATGCCTCGGGCGGGATTACAGCTTCGATCTCGTTCGGCCGGGGCTGTCGCTCTATGGTGGGATTCCCCGCGTTGAGGCAGCTGGCAACATCAGGCAAGTCGCGCGCGTCGAGGCTCAAATCGTGCAGCGCCGTACCATTCCGAAAGGGGAGAGCTGTGGTTATGGCGCCACGTTCATCGCCGAAGTGGACACCGAGGCCGCGATCCTCAACGTCGGTTATGCCGACGGTTATTTGCGCGGCTTCTCTTCGCATGGCTCGGCATTCGCGGGCGAATATGCGCTGCCGGTGCTGGGCCGCGTGTCGATGGACCTGATCGCGGTCGGGTGTGACGCCGCGCCCAATCTCAAGGGCGGCGACTGGGTCGAGCTCGACTACGACTTGCCTTCGGCTTCGAAGCAGTCGGGCCTCTCCCAGTACGAGCTCTTGACGACGCTCGGCTCGCGCTTCGAGCGGCGCTGGATTTAGCGCGTTCTTCCGGCGGCGGCGTCTTCGGCGCGTAGCGGCAGAGATCGGCCACCGGGCAGCGCCAGCATTCCGGGAGCCTCGCCTTGCACGTGTAGCGGCCCTGAAGGATCAGCCAGTGGTGGGCATCGCGGCGGAACGGTTGGGGAACCATCTTCTCGAGTTTCGCTTCGACCTCGTCGACCGTCTTGCCCGGCGCAAGGCCGGTGCGGTTGCCTACGCGAAACACATGGGTGTCGACGGCGAACGTCTCCTCGCCGAAGGCGGTGTTGAGCACGACATTGGCCGTTTTCCGCCCGACTCCGGGGAGCTCCTGCAGCTGTTCACGAGTGCGTGGCACTTTGCCGCCGTGATTGTCGATCAGCGCCTGGCTTAGCAGGATGACATTCTTGGCCTTAGTGTTGAACAGACCGATGGTCTTGATGGCGTCGCGCAACGCCTCCTCGCCGAAATCCACCATTTGCCGCGGCGTCTTGATGCGTTCGAACAAGGGCCGGGTCGCGATGTTGACGCTGGCATCGGTCGCCTGCGCGGAAAGCACGACGGCCACGAGCAGCTGGTAGGGATTGGAGGATTCGAGCTCAGTCGTCGGCGAGGGATTCGCTTCCGCGAAGCGGCGGAAGAATTCGAAAATCTGTTCGCGGTTCACAGGGCGCCGATCACGTCCCGCATCGAATAGAGTCTAGCCGGCTTATCGACCAGGAAGCGCGCTCCGGCGAGCGCTCCACGCGCGAAGATCATCCGGCTTTCCGCGCGGTGCGACAGGGTGAGGCGCTCGTCCGGTCCGAGGAAATGCACGTCATGGTCGCCGGCGACCGTCCCGCCGCGAAGCGATGCGAAGCCGATTGCGCCCACGGCGCGCTTGAGGCCGATGCCGTCGCGGCCCCGCTCGGCATCCAAGCCGCCGCCGCGCCCGCGCGCCACTGCTTCACCGAGCGCCAGCGCCGTTCCGGACGGAGCATCCGCCTTCATCCGGTGATGGGTTTCGGCAATCTCCACGTCCCAATCGGGGCCGAGGACGCGCGCCGATCGCTCGACGAGTTCGGCCAGCAAGGCGATGCCGAGCGACGTGTTGGCCGCGCAGAGCACGGCAACCTGCTTCGCGGCGTCCGCGATCCGCCGATCCGCCAACTCATCGAGGCCGGTTGTACCAACCAGAATCGGAACATTGGCCGCGACGGCACGGTCGAGGCTGGCCTGAAGTGCCGCCGGCGCGGAGAAATCCACGATGACGTCGCCATGATCCTGATCGAGGTCAAAGGTTGGATCATCGGCTGCGGCCGCAGCGATCGCCTGGCCCATGCGCCCGTTGGGCGCGATGAGGCTGATCCTGATCGGCTGATCGGCGGTCCGCATGTCCGCCGTCATGGCGAAAGGCGGAGCGCCGCGCAATCGCGCGGCGCTCCATGAGCAATCACCGCGACCAGGTCATTTCCTGGAGCAGAACGTCCGAGCCGAGATGACGGTAAGTGGCCCGCTGGCCGCTCCCCGCCAAGTTCTGGCGAGTAGTTTGTTGCAGGAAGGCGTTGGCTTCCTTCTCGCGCTGAATGTCCTCCGCTGGCGTGGTCACATGATCGAAAATCGTAACCAGGTAGAGGTCGGGCTCATCGTGGCGCTTGTTGACGTTCGACAGGATGTAATAGCCCTTGATCCAGCCCTTCGACTTCTGGAATTCCATGCTCTTGCGGTATTGTCCGGCCAGATAGTCCGCATAATCGCCGAAATGGCCGTCATCGATGGTGATCGAGGAGACGTCCCAAAAGTCCCCGCCCCGGATCGGCAGTTCCTGCGCCGCAATTGGTGTCGACAACAGCATGGTTCCCGCGCCGAGCGCGCCAAGCAACAACTTACGCATGTGATGATCTCCGTCTGGCAGGCACGCCCCTGTGCCCGCTTCTTGACGGAACGGCGTCGCCGATGCGGCGAGCGCCTACAGACGGCGTCGTTCCTAACAGCCGTAGAGCATAGAAAGCATAGTTAACGCAAATTAAACACGGAGCCGCTCCCGAAGGGCCAAAGCGGCGGCTGGCGCGCGGACCTTGGCGCCATTGATCATGAAAATGTAGGCGTCGCGGTCGTCATCGCGGACTCTGCGCGCCCGGTCCGCGAAACCATCGAGCGCCTCGTCATTGTAGCCAGTCGGGACATCCTCATTCATCCGCTGCAGTCGGGCGTAAGTGAAGTCAGCCGTGTCCGCATCGATGGTCGGATAATCGTCGGAATCTTCGAGCACGACGGCGACGTTTCGCGCCCTGCAAAGCTCGAAGAACTTCTCATCGTCGAAGCTCTTGTGCCGCGGCTCGATCGCGTGGCGCAGCTTAATCCCGTCGAGGTGTTCCGGAAGCAAGTCGATGAACCCGGCGATGTCGTCGCGATCGAACCGACGATAATGGGTGAACTGCCACAGGATCGGTCCAAGCTTGGGTCCGAGCGCGGCGAAGCCCTGGGCGAAGAAACCGCTCAGTCCCTCGCCGGCCTCGGCCAACTTGGACTTCATCACGCAATAGCGTGAGCCCTTGACCGCGAACTGGAAGCCGTCGGGCGCGACCTTCTCCCAATTCTGCCAGCTCGTCGGCTTCTGGCGACCATAGAAGGTCGCGTTGATCTCGATCGCGCTGAGTGCGTGTGACGCATATTCCAGCTCTTTGGCTTGCGGCAGCTTGTCGGGATAGAAGACGCCGCGCCACGGCGGGTAAGTCCAGCCGCCGATGCCGACACGGATTTGTCCTTCGGTCATGCGACGGCTTTAGTTTGCCCCAGTCCTCTCGGCGAGTCTCAGGCCAGCGCGGGCACCAGAAGAGGATGGGTCGTCCCGTCCTTCGCCGATCACCCTATAAGACAGTCACTTATGCGCGATTCTTGCAAGCAATGAGGTTAGGAAGGGGGCGAATGGCTTCCGAACCATCATCGATCGTGGTCCTGACCGGGGCGGGCATCTCCGCCGAAAGCGGCCTTGCGACTTTTCGCGGTGAGGACGGGCTGTGGGAAGGCCATCGGGTGGAGGACGTCGCAACTCCTGAAGCCTTCGCGCGCGATCCCGCCCTGGTTCACAAATTCTACAATGCCCGCCGTGCGCAGCTCGTCGAGGTCAAACCGAACGCGGCGCATCTGGCGCTGGCGCGTCTGGAGATGGAATGGCCCGGCGAGTTCCTGCTCGTCACCCAGAATGTCGACAATCTGCACGAGCGCGCGGGCTCGACGCGGTTGATTCACATGCATGGCGAAAACAGCAAAGCCTGGTGCCAACGGTGTGATCGCCGCTCGCCTTGGAACGATCCGATGAGCGAGCAGTCGGAATGTCCTCAGTGCGGGGCGTTGGCCGCGCTTCGTCCTGACATCGTCTGGTTTGGCGAAATGCCCTACGACATGGACCGGATCGAGGATGCGTTGCGGTCGTGCGACCTGTTCGTTTCGATCGGGACTTCGGGCGCGGTCTATCCCGCCGCCGGGTTCGTCCAGACGGCGAAATATTGCGGTGCGAGAACGCTTGAAATGAACTTGGAGCCGAGCGTGGGCAGCATCTTCTTCGACGAGAGCCGGATGGGCGCGGCGGGCGAGCTCGTACTGAAGTGGGTCGATGAAGTGCTAGCGCCTCAATCCGCCCACTCCAGCCCAATCTCGCGATAGAGGCCGCGGTCCTCATCCCACTTCGGGTTGACCTTGACGTGCAGGTACAAATGCACCGGTCGGCCGAGATGCGCGATGATTGCCTCGCGCGCGCCCTGGCCGATGCGCTTGAGTCGTGAGCCACCCTTGCCGATGACGATCGCCTTCTGGCTGTCGCGCTCGACCAGGATCTGCTGGCGGATCACGGTTGAGCCGTCGGGCCGGTCTTCCCACGTCTCGGTCTCGACCGCCGTCGCGTAGGGCAGCTCCTGATGCAGTTGGTTGACGATCTGCTCGCGCGTCAGTTCGGCGGCGATCATGCGATCCGTGGCATCGGAGAGCTCGTCCGCGGGATAGAGCCAGGGACCTACGGGCATGGCGCAGGCAAGCGTCGCCTTGAGATCGGGGACGCCGTCGCCTTGTGAGGCGCTGATCATGAACACCTTGTCCGGATTGAGGCGCTCGGTGAGCGACGCCGACAGCGCGAGCAGCTTGGGCTTCTTGACGAGGTCGATCTTGTTGAGCGCAAGAAACAGTGAAGCCTTGCGCGCCTCGAGCCCGGCGACGATCCGCTCGACCTGGGGCTTGAGGCCAGCGGCGGAATCGATGACGAGCATGATCAGGTCGGCGTCCTGGGCGCCCGTCCACGCAGCCGAGACCATCGCCCGGTCGAGCCGCCGCCGCGGCTCGAAGATCCCCGGTGTATCCACCAGCAGGATTTGCGCCTGGCCTTCGACTGCGATGCCCATCAGCCGCGCCCGCGTGGTCTGTGCCTTGTCACTGACGATCGCGACTTTCTGGCCGACCAGCGCATTGACGAGCGTGGATTTGCCGGCGTTGGGCGCGCCGATGACCGCGGCGAAGCCCGCGCGAGTTTTGCCTTCGCTCATTTGAGTTGCGCGAGGAGCGCCTCAGCCGCGGCGGTCTCCGCTTCCTGCTTGCTCGAGCCCTCCGCTGTCGCTTCGCCGAGCTTCGGCACCGACACCTTAATGGTAAAGCGCGGGGCGTGATGCGCGCCAGTGCGCGAGACCAATTCGTACGCGGGCGCGCGGAGCCCGCGCGAGGCCGCCAGCTCCTGCAGCGCTGATTTGGGATGTTCGGGCGCCCGAAGCTGCTCTTCGAGATATGGTCCCCAAGCCTGGATTATGAATTTTTCCGCCGCCGCGAGACCGCCATCGAGCAGCAGCGCGCCGATCAACGATTCAACCACATCGCCGACGACATTTTCACTCTGCGCCGCTTGGTCCTCGCGCGCTTGCTTCCCCAGCCGGACCAGTGCCGGAACGCCCAGGTCGCGGCCAATTTCGGCGCAGGTCTCGCGCGCGACGAGCGCATTGTAGCGGCGCGAAAGATTACCCTCCGGCTCGCGCGGATAGCGTTCGTAAAGCGCGCGGGCGATGACCATCCCGAGCACGCGGTCGCCAAGAAACTCCAGACGTTCATAATTCTCGCCGCCGGTGCTCGCATGCGTGAGTGCTAGCTCGAACAGACGCATAGTGGCCGGCTTGTGCCCGATCGTATCGCGCATGAATTTGGTCGCGTCGCCGCTCATTCAGCATCCCCTGTATAGCCGTTGCCGATGCGGCTCCCACGAAGCGCGGTGAACCAGGTCCACGGCTTCCAGTAAGACGCGCTTCCGTCCGTCGACCAGAAAGTAACGGCGGCGCGGCCGATGAGATTTTCGAGCGGTACCATGTCGATCCCGCCTTCGGCCGCGCCAAACCGGCTGTCGAGGCTGTCGTCGCGATTATCGCCCATCAGGAAGATGCGGCCGGCCGGAACCTTGACCGGTCCGAAGTCGTCGGCGGCCCCGTTATCGACCTGGTCGATGACGGTGTAGCTCGGCCCGCCGGGAAGGGTCTCGCGATAGGCCGGGAACATACAAGACGCCCGCGTTCCGACCTTAGCCACAAAAGGCGTTGCCGGAGGCACGGCCTTGCACGGGCTATTGGCGCTGATCGGCAGGGCATAAGGCGGCAACGCTTTTCGCGCCACGCGGCGCCCGTTGAGGATCAGCGTACCGTCGCGAATTTGCACTATATCGCCCGGCAGGCCGATCACCCGCTTGATGAGGTCCGCATCTTCGCTTGGGTGGCGGAAGACAACGACCTCGCCGCGATTGGGCAGGCGACCGAACAAGCGCCCGTCGAACGAGGGAAACCCGAACGGAAAGCTGTAGCGTGAGTAGCCGTACGGCCATTTGATGACCGCGAGATAGTCGCCAATATAAAGCGTCGGCTGCATCGAACCCGAGGGAATGCTGAAGGGGGCG
>Ga0105248_10010593_pt1 | contig 10163 bp, 7 predicted proteins | sample KBSS34metaG_FD_81524 | JGI IMG/M metagenome (GOLD analysis project Ga0105248, IMG submission 81524) | Switchgrass rhizosphere microbial communities from Kellogg Biological Station, Michigan, USA - KBS S3-4 metaG | ecosystem: Host-associated > Plants > Roots > Rhizosphere > Soil | place... | reverse complement strand
TCCCGGGCGGCGTGCACATCCTGCGCTTCAGTCCGGACGGCAACACGATTGCGATCGGCGGCATCGATCATCTCGTGGAGTTGTGGAACATCGCGAGTCGAACGCGGGTCTGGACGACGCGATGAGGACGCCGCTTAGGCGGTAGGATCCACACAGTGAAGTCCGACGGACGCCACAAGAAACAGCGGCAGAAGCAACGGCCCCCCGTTCGCATCGGTGGTGGTGGCACACGAACGGTGCTCGTGTTGCTCGCACTGGCGGCGGTCGGCAGCGCTGCGTGGTTGCTCTACCCGCGGCCTCAGCGTTCCGCCACGGTGTCTCGTGCGGCGACGTTCCAGCCGACAATCGAAAATGCTAAACCGACGTCCGGTGCAGCGCCGCCTGGGATGGTGTGGATTCCCGGAGGCGAGTTCTCGATGGGCGCCGCCGAGTCGGCCGGCATGAGCATGGTCGGCATGGAGGCCACGACCGACTCCAGGCCGATTCATCGGGTCTACGTGGACGGCTTCTGGATGGACAAGACCGTGGTGACCAACGCGCAGTTCGCGACATTCGTCACGGCCACCGGGTATGTGACGATCGCGGAGCGCACACCGCGCGCAGAAGACTTCCCGGGCGCGCCGCCCGAGAATCTTGTCGCTGGCGGGGTCGTGTTCTCGCCGCCCGATCATCCGGTGCCGCTGACCGATCATTTTCAATGGTGGTCGTACGTGAATCATGCGGACTGGCGCCATCCAGAGGGTCCGGCGAGCAGCATCGCCGGTCGAGATCGGTACCCGGTCGTGCAAATCGCATACGACGATGCGGTGGCGTTCGCGACGTGGGCGGGCAAGCGGCTGCCGACTGAAGCGGAATGGGAGTTTGCCGCGCGCGGCGGCCTCACCGGCAGACTCTATGCCTGGGGCGATGACTTCTCGCCCGCCGGCCACGCGATGGCCAATACGTTTCAGGGGCATTTCCCTGACCGCGACACTGGCGAGGACGGATACAAAGGTCTTGGGCCCGTGGCGCAATTCCCGCCCAACGGCTACGGCCTGCTCGACGTGGCCGGCAATGTCTGGGAGTGGACGAGCGACTGGTATCGCCCCGACTACTACGCGCAACTTGCAGCGGCCGGCGGCGTGGCGCGCAATCCGCGCGGCCCGGAGACGTCCTACGACCCGAGCGAGCCGGCCGAGAAAAAACGCGTGCACCGCGGCGGCTCGTTCCTGTGCACGGACCAGTACTGCTCACGCTACATGGTCGGTACGCGCGGCAAGGGCGAAAGCAGCACCGGCACAAATCATCTGGGCTTCCGCCTCGTCAAGATGCCGTAGCCCGAACGGGGCGCAAGGGACAACGCACACCGGGCGAGGTCCGCGCTGTCTTACTTAAAGCGGAACTTTGCGAGGTGCTGAGTGTTGTCGATCAATGTGACCACGAGCATCCGGCACGTGCCTTTCCAGGCCCGATCGGTCTTCCAGACGTACGTGTATTGGCCGGTCGCCGGGTCGTAACTCAAACTGCTTCCGCCCGCGTTGACCGTCTCTTCAATCAGCGAGCCAGGATCGCTGGCATCACACGCAATCGGACTCGACGCCGGAGAGCCAGTGGCGAAGATGGCCGCACCCTGATTGCCGCCGAGCGAGAACTTGACAGGAATCGAACTCCCTGCGGACGCAAGGTTCAGGGCCGGCAGGTTATCCACCGGCTGGAAGAAACCGGCGAAGCTGAAGCCTGGAGGCGGCGCCCCCGGGAGCGTGAACGTCTGGGCGAAGATGTCGTGGTCCGACGACCCATCCGGGCGGGTGGCCCACACGACGCGGATGCTTCCGTCAGCGAGCACGGCCACGTCGTTGAGCTGCTCGTCGAGCGACGGCGTGTTCGTCAGCTGGAAGAGACGGTTCGTGCTGACCTCATAGATGAACAGGTCGGCGGCCGACGCTCCAACGGCCAGGCTCTCGAAGGCGACGATGCCGTCCGCAATACTCGGGTTGCGTTGCGCGCCCGGGAGTGAGAGCTGCGTGTCCGCGCCGCCCGACAACGGCCGCAGATAGATGTCGCTGCCGTCGACCGAACCACCACGGTCGGAGTCGTACGCGATCAACGTGCCGTCGGTGTCGGGGCTGGTGTTCGCCGCCGGATCGTTGGCGACGACTACCGCGCCGCTCCACGAACTGCCGTTGAAGGTCGACTTGAGGATCGCACAGGTGTTGAGGGTGCACGCCTGCCAGACGACCGCGTTGCCATCGGGCGAGACGGCTGGGCTCGAGTCGAACTCCGCTGAGTTGCTCAGGTTGATGAGCGCTCCGCCGGGGTTTGAGATGCGGCCAGCCATGATGTCGTCGCCGCCGACGAACGCGATCGTGTCGTCGCCCAGGGCAGTGGCGAAGGCGCCGGAGTTGTCCGGGCCAATCTGTACCGTGGCATTGGTGGTCACGTCGTAGACCATGGCTTTGCGGCTGAGGCCGGTCTGCTCCGCGAACGCGATGTGATTGCCGTCCACGTCGGATAGTTGAGCTGTCGAGCCCAGCGGCGTCAGGACCGCGCCCGCCCCGGTGGTGAGGAAGTCGTAGTAGCGGATGACGCCGAACCCGCCGCTCTCATCCGTATACGCCACGATGTCACCGCTCACGTGCGGGTCGGTCTGATTCCCAGGCGCACTGTTAATGATGATCGGCGTTCCGGCCACCATGCCGCTGGACACCGGCGTGACACCCAAGGCGCGCGTCGTGACTAGGGCGACCGAGACGACGGCGATCGCGATGACCAGCCATCTGACACTCCCGCGTGACACGGTCTCGGGTTGCGGCGTCTTGTCGCTATGGCGGCTGATTGATCTCACGATCCCTCCCGGAGGACTGCTGGCGCGGGCGCACTACCCACACCGGGCATACGGACCATGAGGTATGGATGGAACAAACCCAGGCCGATCGGGCTCACAGGTCCCTCGTCGCGTTCACCAGGTGCTCACGTCCGGCGGAGCACGAGCGTTAGCACCTCTTCCATCCTGCGCGTCATGCCGGCCACCTCGAGTTGGGCGCGGCCGTCGATTTGGAGCGGCAGGAAATCCTTCCAGTCTGGGCCGTAGGACAGCAGCGACTGCAGATCCCAATAGGGATCCACCGTACGCCCTGACGCGGCTTCATACAACTCGCGAAAACGTTCCGCGACCTGCGCGGAGAACAGCAGCGTCAGGTTGAGGCGGCAGTGGCCGACGTCAACGTCGGGCGGGCCCACGCCCGCGCCGCCCCAATCGACGACGCCGGTCAGCCGCTCGCGCGACCACAGCAGATTGAAGTGCTGATAGTCGCGATGGATGAAGGTCGTGCGTGTTGCCGTGGGTGGCTTAGCGGCCAGCGCGAACGCCTCGCGCCAGATGTCGGCGCGCGACGCATCCGCGGGCGGCGCCAGCGTGTTTGGGTCGAGCCACGATTCGAATCCATCCCCCACAGGCTCGAGTTCGTGAATGCGCGCCAGCATCTGCGCCATCTGTCGCAGCCAGCCCTCGCGGTTCCTCGGTGTCAGGTAGACACGCCCCGGCACGCGCGTCATCAACAGCGCTGGCCCGCCGGGCCCATCGTCACCCATCGTCGCGACTAAGTGCGGCGCGGGCACAACGCTCCGATCGAGCGCGGTGAGGATTACGGCCTCCCTCGCGACGCTGCGACGGATCCAGTCCCGATGCTGGTTGCCGGCCGTCCACGAGCGCAGCACGTAGCGGCTGCGTTGGCCGTTGCGCGCGACCGTCAGTTCATGGACCAGCGACGTGAGCCCACCGGTGAGCCGGCGCGTCGCCACGACGCGCGCCCCTGGGCCCAGTGTCTGCTCGACCCACGCCAGCGCTTCCGGTCGCTTCCGCGGTGGACGCATGCGGGCAGTGTATGAAGAAATCCGGTGTCCGGCCGTCTCCGGCCGCCTGCGGGCGTGGTGTAATCTGCCCCGCCGACTTCGCGGCTTGCCCGCCAAAGTCGTGAGCGATGACGAAGGCGGGCCGAAGGATTCTGCCGGAACGACCAGTCTAAGCAAGGGGCACATGGACGATCGCACCCTGACCGCACGGGCCTTGCGGGGCGACGACCAGGCGTTCAATGAGCTGTTCGACATCTATTTCCCGCGGCTGTTCCGCTTCGCGCTTCGCCGCGTGGCCGACGAAGACGCCGCCGAGGACATCGTGCAATCCACATTCATCAAAGCGATGCGCTCGCTCTCTTCCTGGCGCGGCGAGGCCTCGCTCTTCACCTGGCTCTGCACCATCTGCCGGCATGAAGTCCACGACCACTGGCAGCGGCTGGGCCGCCATCCGGAAACGGCATCGGCTGACGATTCGCCGGACGTGCGCTCGGCGCTCGAAGCCCTCTCGGCCGGTGGCGACAATCCGGAACGCGCGCTCGAACGCGCCGAGATCTCCGGCGCCGTGCAACTCGTCCTGGACCACCTGCCTGGGCGCTACGGCGATGTGCTCGAGTGGAAGTACGCCTTGGGACTGAGCGTGGCCGAGATTGCGGCACGGCTCGGCACGTCGATCAAGGCCGCCGAATCCACGCTGACGCGCGCGCGTCTGGCATTTCGCGAAGGGTATTCGTCGCTATGACCCCCCACTCGTCGGACTCAAGCCAGGGCTCGAACTCGGACTTGGAGGTCGCCGAGCTCATCCGGGCCGCGGGCTCCCGGCCCGTGCCCGGCGCCGATCGGGCGGCACGCGTCCGTGCTGCGGCGGAACACGAGTGGCGCGGCCAGGTGCGTGCGCGGCGCATCCGCCGATGGACGGGAGGCGGAGTCGCGCTGTTCGCGGCCGCCGCCATCGTGTTCCTTGCCGTGCGACACCGCTCGACCGTCGCACCTCAGGCGACGCCGCCAGCCCCGACGCGCATCGGCAGCGTCGCGCACGGCATCGTCACGGCGGAGATCGCTGGCCGCGCCGAGGTCGTCGCGGCTGGCCAGACGATCGCCGCGGGTTCGACCGTCCGCACGGACGGCAGATCGCGCGCCACGGTGACATTGATCGACGGCGGCGAGGTCAGGATCGATACCAACACCGTCGCGGCGCTCGTGGACGCGCGAACGATCCAGCTCGAGCGCGGCGCCATCTACCTGGATTCGGGTGCGACAACTCCCGGGAGCTTTACGGTCAGGACGGCATCGGGCACGGTTCGCGACATCGGCACGCGATTCGAAGTTCGTGCCGGTCTCCTTCGCCGAGGCTCTCGAGATCCAGGCGCCCGTGACGTGCGGGTCCGTGTTCGCGACGGTGCCGTTCAGCTCGAGCGGGAGGGCCGGATCGATCGCGCTTCAACGGGAACGGAGCTGCTCGCGCATCCTGACGGGACAGTGTCTACGAGGGCCGTCGAGCCATTCGCGGCCGACTGGGCCTGGACGACGGACGCGGCGCCGCCATTTGTCGTGGAGAAGGCCACGCTGGAGGCATTTCTTCGGTGGGCGGCGCGAGAAGGCGGCTGGACGATCGAGTGGTCCGAGGCGCTTCGACAGCGCGCGCGGAGCACGATTCTCTACGGCACCATCGAAGGCATGACGCCGGCCGAAGCGCTCGACGCGATGCTGCGCACGTCCGGGCTGTCGCCGGAATTCGCCGGGGGCCGGCTGCGGCTCCGGCCGCTTCAGGGCGAGCGATGAAGCACCTCTCCCGCCTGGTCATCGTCGCGCTTCTCCTGGCCCTCGCCATCCAGGCCTCAGCCCAGGAGTTCACCGGCAGCATCGTTGGACAGATCGTGGACCCGTCGAATGCGCCTGTCTCTGGCGTGGCGATCACGGTGGAAGGCGCGGCGATTCAAGGCCAGCGGACGGCGGTGTCGGAGGACAACGGTTCGTATCGCCTGCTGAATCTGCCGCCCGGCGAGTACCGCGTCACGTATCAAAAGGCCAAGTTCAAGAAGATCGTCTACGAAGGCGCGAAGGTCGAGGTCAACAAGACCCTCACGATGAACGTGACGATGCAGATCGCCGACGTCGAACAGACAGTGGTCGTCACCGGCAGTTCTCCGATCGTCGATGTCAAGAACGCGACCGTCGGCACGAACTTCGGCGCGACCTGGCTCCGCGACATTCCCAATCAGCGCGACCTGTTTGCCCTGCTGGCCGCAACTCCTGGTATTACCCTGCCGCGCGTGGACTTCGGCGGCAACATGGCGGGAACGCCGGCGGCATTTCGGGCGTACGGGTTGGCAGGCCAGTCGATCACGACGGTGGACGGCGTCAATATCACCGTCGGCTCTGGCGCCATCGGCGCGTACATCGACTACGGTGCGATGGCCGAAGCGCAAGTCTCTGCGGCGGGCAACTCCGCCGACGTGGCAGTCGCGGGCGCCGCGGTGACGACCGTCGTCAAGAGCGGAAGCAACACCCACCACGGCGCGATGTTTACCGACTTCAACCTCAGCAGCGGCAGCCGAGAGTACAGCGGCGCGGAGAACCTGATTCACTACCTTGACCTCAACGGTGAACTCGGTGGTCCGTTGATCAAGGACAGACTTTGGTACTTCATTTCGTTCCGCAATCAACAGAACGCGCTCATTACGGGCTTGTATGACAAGCCGCCGGCGCAGGGCGGCAGACAGGGTGCTCAGTTCACCACCGAAACGGCGGACTACACCCTCAAGCTGAACCACCAATTGAGCCGCAACAGCACGCTGATGTTCATGACGCAATGGGGCAGGAAAGACCAACCGTACCGCGGCGGTTCCGGCCCCGGGGCCGCTGGGTTCTCGCTTGAATCGACGGCGCGCCAGAACAGCTGGACGGCCATCGGCAAGGTCGAGTACACGCGAGTGCTCAGCAACCGCGCGATGCTCGACACCTCGGTGAACACGTTCTCGAGCCGGTTCCCGCTCTCCGCCAACACCGACATGACGCCGATCATCGACGATGTCACCTTCGTACGCAGCGGCGCCTTCAATACGCCCAGCTTCACGGAGGACCGGCGCTGGCACTACAACACGAACCTCGCCCTCTACGCCGATCGTCACGACATGAAGATCGGCTACATGTATCAGTGGTACGCACCGCGATTCACCGCGTTTGGCGCGCCTGGACCGGCTGGCACCGTCGGCCACGTGTTCGTCACGACGACCAACGGCGTGCCGACGTCGTTCTCGACGGACAACGGACCCGTGTCGAGCGTGGACATGCTCAAGAACCACGCGTTGTTCTTCCAGGACAAGTTTCAGATTACGTCCAAACTGACGCTGAACTACGGCATTCGCTTCGATCAGTACCGCAGCGCCTACCCTGAGCAGAGGTTTGGCCTGAACGGCAGCGAGCCATGCGTCGACGATGCCGAGTGCGACCTCGGTCCGTTTGCCGTCGCGACGGTCACACCTGCGCGTGAGGTCGTGACGTTCAACACCGTGGTCCCGAGAATCGCGATCATCTACGATCTCTCCGGCAATTCGAAGACGGCCCTCAAGGCCAGCTGGCACAGATACGCGACGAATCCGGCGGAGACCATTGCCGACTTTGTCAATCCGATCGACCTCGTCACCAAAAAATACGCGTGGGACAACACCTACCTGACGGCGGATCCGAGCGTCGCCGCTACGCGGATCACGCCGGCGTATGTCGCGACGCTGCAGCCGATCCTGGGCGGCGCGCAATTGACGCCGGCCGCCGTCGATCCGAAGCTGACGGACTCGTACACCGACGAATACACGTTCGGTGTTGAGCGGGAGATCGCCAGTGACCTTCGCGCCTATACCACCTTCGTCTGGAAACAGCAGAAGAACACGTTCGGCAGGTACGACCGGCTTCGAACCGCTTCAGCGTTCAGCCCGGTTCCCGTCCTCGACCCGGGTCCGGACGGCATCATCAACACCGCCGACGACCGGACCATTACGGTCTGGGAGACCACCGTGCCGCCGGAGACGACCGACTACTATGTGACCAATAAGCCAATCGGCGACGACTACAAGACAGTCGAAGTCGGGATCACCAAGCGCATGAGTGCGCACTGGCAGTTGACCAGCGGGTTCGACTGGACGAAGCGGAACCTGTCGTCGTTGTTTTCCGAGGATCCGAACATCGTGTTCTGGAATTCCACCAATACCCAGACGACGGGCTGGACGTTCAAGGCGTCGGGAAGCTACCTGTTCCGCAGGGGCCTCATGGTCGCCTTCTGGTACAACGCCATGAGGGGCGAGCCCTACCCCCGAGTGTTCACCGTCACCCAGCCGTACCTGACACTGGCGGATCCGAATCGGACGACTCCGCTGGTTCAAGGCACGATGACCATCGTGGCGGAGAAGGCGGGCACGTATTACCTGCCCGCCATCAACCTGATGAGCGTGCGGGTGCAGAAAGAATTCGTCATCAAGGGCACGCAGAGGCTCGATCTGATGTTCAACGTCTTCAACCTCTTCGATGCCAAGACCGTCACCAGCGTCGAGCAGGTCACCGGTCCGGGGTTCAACCAGCCGTTGACCCACATCGGCGATAGCGTCGCCCGTGTCAGCCTGCGCTATACGTTCTAGGTCGACGCTGACCATGCGAACCCGCCTTCGCTTGTCAGGCTCCGGCGGGCAAGCCGTCTGCACAACGGTCGCCCTCCTGCTGGTGAGCGCACTCCTTGGCGCTCAACTGCGACTGAAGAGCGGTGTCCTGCTGGTCAACCTGGTCGCGACCGTCGTGGACGACAAAGGCCGGACGATCCCGAACCTCACGGCCGACGATTTCATCGTCGAAGAAGACGGGCAGCTCCAGACGATCGAGCATCTCCTGCCGTCGGCGGATCTGCCGATCAGCCTCGGCATCGTGCTCGACGCGAGCCTGAGCATGGAGAGCAAGATCCGCACGGCCCAACGCGCAGTCGATCGCTTCCTGTCGATGATTCATAAGGACGATGAGGCGTTTGTCATGACCTTCGCCATTCGGCCCTCGCTCATCGCCGACTTCACGTCCGATCGCACAACACTGAGAAGCGCGCTGCTCAGCGGCGTGAACCTCAGCGGCGGGACCTCGTTGTACGACTCCCTGTTTCAGGCGCTGGAGAAAGTGCAACTGGGCCACTATGACAAGAAAGCCGTCCTCCTGGTCACCGATGGTGAAGACACCACGAGCATGACGCATTTCGACAAGGCGCTGCAGTACATCCGGGAAGCGGACATGCTGGTCTACAGCATCGGGATCAAGGGCGCGCCGGTCTTCGACATGGGAACCGACGTCGCGCCCGCACGCGCGGGATTGCGGCCATTGGCCAACACGACCGTCGACATGAAGGTGCTGGACCGGTTCGGCGAAGCGAGCGGGGGCCGGGCCTGGGAGATATCCGAGGCGGCATTCGGCAAGAACATGGACGCGGTGCTCGACACGATTGCGTCGGAACTTCGCAGCCAATACAGCATCGGCTACTACCCCACCCATCCGATGAAAGACGGCCAGTGGCACAGTGTGCGAATCCGCATGAAGAATCCCGGCTACGTGGCTCGCGGCCGGAAGGAGTACCTCGACGCGAAGGCGCCGCCCGTCGCTCTACCGGACGCCAACCGCTATGCCGGCCGGCCGCTCGCAGACGTACTGCGCGATCTGCAGTCGCGCGGCCTCAAGGTCGTGTTCAGTTCCGAACTGGTTCGGCCTGAGATGCGCGTAGCGACGGAGCCGACGTCCACGACTCCGCGCAAGATTCTGGACGAAGTGCTGGAGCCGCACGGCCTGCACGCGGCGGCAGGACCCAAAGACACATGGCTCGTGGTCAGGAGGCCGACATGAAACGGTTGCTGTTCCTCGCCATCATTGCCGGCGCGATCGTCGCGCCGTCGGCGCAGGTCCAGACGCCGCAGGCGTTGGCGCCGCAGACCGGCCCGGCGCTGGACGCGGCGATCGCCTCCATAGACACGACCATCGCGGCTGATTTTGCGAAGGACGGCGTCGGCGGCTTGTCCATCGGTGTCGTCTCCGGCAGGCAGCTGATCTGGTCGAAGCATTACGGCTATGCCGACGCGGAAGCGAAGCGCGTCGCCGACAACGACACCGCGTATCGCGTCGGCTCGATCACCAAGCAATTCACGGCGCTGGCCCTGTTGCAGCTGGTCGAAAAGAACCGGATGAGGTTGAGCGATCCGCTGGAGAGGTACGTGCCTGAAGTGAAGCAGGTGAAATCGCCGCCGGCGGGCGCCCCACCCACAATCCTCCAGGTGGCCATGATGATTTCCGGGCTCGCGCGGGAGCCCGAATGC
>Ga0105248_10010589_pt1 | contig 10165 bp, 6 predicted proteins | sample KBSS34metaG_FD_81524 | JGI IMG/M metagenome (GOLD analysis project Ga0105248, IMG submission 81524) | Switchgrass rhizosphere microbial communities from Kellogg Biological Station, Michigan, USA - KBS S3-4 metaG | ecosystem: Host-associated > Plants > Roots > Rhizosphere > Soil | place... | reverse complement strand
ATCGCGCCGAGCTGACGGCTCGCGTCGCCGCCGAACGCGCCAATCGTGCGAAGAGCGAGTTCCTCGCGGTGATGAGCCACGAGCTGCGCACGCCGCTCAACGCGATCTCGGGGCATGCGCAGATCCTCGAGATGGGCCTGCACGGCCCCATCACGGACGGCCAGCGCGAAGCGCTCGAGCGCATCGGCAGGGCGCAGCGACATCTGCTCGGGCTGATCAACAACGTGCTCAACCTGACGCGCATCGAGACGGGGCGCGTGGAGTATCGCGTGACGCCGGTGCTGGTGAGCAGCGTGCTCGCCGATCTCGCGTCACTCGTGCAACCGCAGTTCGCCGCGCGCGACATCACGCTCGTCTCGCGCCTGCCCGACGGGCGGAGCGGCTCCGATCTGCACGTCGCCGTCGACCGCGAGAAGCTGATCCAGATCCTGACCAACCTGCTCGGCAATGCGGCCAAGTTCACTCCGGCGGGAGGCGAGGTGGAGCTGCGGCTCGTCGAGTCGGAGGACCTCGGCATGGTGCAGATCCAGGTGCGCGACAGCGGCCCGGGAATCCCAGCGGACAAGCTGGAGGTGATCTTCGAGCCGTTCGTCCAGCTGGAACGCTCGCTCACGACGCCGTCGGAGGGCGCGGGACTCGGTCTCGCGATCAGCCGCGACCTCGCACGCGGCATGGGCGGCGACCTGTGGGCCGAGAGCGAGAATGGACGTGGCGCGACGTTGATCCTCACGGTGCCGCGCGCCTCCGCACCAGTCGCCAGAGAGGGCGTTTGACGGCGCGACGCCTCGCGATCACGCTCGTCGGCATCGCCCTGCTGCGCGCGGCGGACGCGCGTGCCCAGAGCGAGTCGGCACGCCCGGACTTCCACGCGCGGTTCGTCGAGCTCGCGTCACGCAGCGCGATGAGCGACAGCGCGCGACTCCACGCGCTGTTCGCACTCGACTGGGAGTACACCAACGTCGACTCGCCGGAGATCGCGACAGTCGTCGGCTATCCAGGTCAGGACGAGCGGTGGACCGATTACTCGCTGGCGGCGATAAGGCGGCGGCGGGACGAGCTCTCTGACAGACTCCTCGTGCTGCGCTCGATCGATCGCGCGCACCTGAGCGACGCCGACCAGCTCAGCTTCGACGTGTTCGCGCGCAACGCGCGGGAGAATGTCGAGGGGACGCGATTTCCCTCGGAGCTGCTCGCCGTCACGCAGCGTGAGGGACCCCAGTACGCGTCGGGCGTCATCGCGCGGATGCCCACCGTCACCACGGCAGACTACGAGCACATCGTGGCGCGGCTCGCGGCGATTCCGCGACTGATCGACCAGACGCTCGTCCTGCTCGACAGCGGCGCGCGGATCGGCGTCACGCCGCCGCGCGTCACGCTCCGTGGCGTACCGGCACAGATCGAAGCGCTCGTGCCCGACGCGCCGATGCGCAGTGCGCTGCTCCTCCCGTTCACGCACATGCCTTCGACGATCCCATCGGCGGATCGCGAGCGGCTGACGGCGCAAGCGGTGCGGGAGTACACGGAGCACCTGCAGCCGGCGTACCGCCGGCTCGGGTCGTACCTCACGACGTCGTACCTCCCGCGGGCGCGCACGACGCTCGGGTGGAGCAGCCTTCCCGATGGACGCGCGTGGTATGCGTACCACGTGAAGGTCGAGACCACGACCGACCGCACGCCGCGCGAGATCCACCGCATCGGACTCGCGGAAGTCCGTCGCATCCGAGCACAGATGGACAGCGCGATGCGCGCCGCGGGGTACACGGGCGACTTCGCGTCGTTCGTCGCCATGCTGCACACCGATCCTCGCTTCTTCATGAAGGATTCGGCGAGCCTCGTGCACGCCTATCGCGAGATCGCGCAGCGCATCGAACCGCAGCTGCCCCGCCTGTTCAAGCGCCTGCCGCGACTCTCCTACGAGATTGCGACCGTCCCCTCGTATGCCGCACCCTCACAGCCCACCGCGTACTACGAGTCGGGCTCGCCCGACGCGCATCGCGCCGGCGTCTTCTTCGTCAACACCTACCGGCTCGACGCGCGTCCGACCTGGGAGATGGAAGCGCTCACCGCGCACGAGCTGTTGCCCGGCCACCATCTGCAGATCGCGCTGTCGCAGGAGCTCGAGGGTGTCCCGGAGTTTCGCCGGTACGGCGGGTACACGGCCTACACCGAGGGGTGGGCGCTCTACGCCGAACGACTCGGCGGCGACCTCGGCCTCTATCGCGATCCATATTCGCGTTTCGGGCAGCTGTCGTACGAGATGTGGCGCGCGCTCCGCCTCGTGCTCGACACGGGAATCCACGAGATGGGCTGGTCGCGCGAGCAGGCGATCGCGTACTTCCGCGCGAACAGCGCGAAGTCGGATCAGGAGATCGCCGCCGAGGTGGACCGGTACGTGGTGATGCCGGGCCAGGCGCTCGCGTACAAGAGCGGCGAGCTCGAGATCGTCGCGCTGCGCGCCGAGGCCGAACGAAAGCTCGGCAACCGGTTCGACGTGCGCACCTTCCACGACGCCGTTCTGTCGCAGGGCGCGCTCCCCCTCGACGTGCTCGACGCGCGCGTGCACCGGTGGATCGCGAGGCAGGGCGAGTGAAGTTGAGGCCCTAGCCGGTCCCATCCGTACACGGCGCGGTCCATGCATAGCGACGGCACCGCTCGCCATGCAGACCCGTCCTCCAAAGCCTCCGCTGGTTCCGTCTCTACGGTCCACCGGCGACCTCCGTGAGCGCTTCGCTGAGCTCGAGGAGGTCGTCGGCGCCCGTTCGCTCGCCGTCGCCATCTCCGACTTCGAGACGGGGACGGAATTCGAGTTCAACGGCGATCGCTGGTTCCATGCGGCCAGCACGATCAAGCTCGCGGTGCTGGTCGGCGTCTACGGTGCGATCCATCGTGGCGAGCTGCTGCTCCAGTCGCGCGTGCACGTCCGCAATCGCTTTCTGAGCGCGTATGACGGCTCGCCATATCGCGTGCGTGGCGACCGCGACGCCAACGCGGAAGTGCACCGGGAGATCGGCCGCACGCTCCGCGTCTCGGAGCTGGCCGACTCCATGATCACGTCGAGTAGCAATCTGGCCACGAATCTGCTGCTCGATCTCGTCGGACTCGACGTGCTTCAGCGAACGCTCGACTCGTTCGGACTCGAGGGGATCGATCTCCGCCGCGGCGTGGAGGACGAGCTGGCCTATCAACACGGGATCAACAACCGCGTCACGGCCGAGGGCCTCGTCGGACTGTTGCGACTCATCGAGGAGGAGCGCGCCTTCAGTCCGTCGCTCTCGCGGCAGATGCTCGACATCCTGCACCGCCAGCAGTTCAGGAGCGGGATTCCCGCCGGCTTGCCGCGCGAGGCGCGCGTCGCGAACAAGACCGGTGACATCTCGACGGTCGCGCACGACGCCGGGCTCGTCTACCTGCCTGGAAGGAAGCCTTACGCGATCGCCGTGCTGACCGAATGGGAGCCGACCGCGACGGGACGATCGACGACGATCGCTGCCGCGTCATACGTCGCGTATGCCGCGCTCATCGCGAACCGTTCCGATGTCGAGTAGCTACACCAACGCCGCCTTCCCGCTACGTCTCGTGGACGGTCGGCGGCTCGAGCGTCGCTTTCGCGATGTACTACTGCCGGGCGGCACGCTCTGTGATCACGCCGGTCGCGCGCGCGTGCTGCCTCGCTACTTCTATGAAGTGACGTCGTGGGAGGAGGCGCGTGCAACGAACCTGTCACGCCACTTCACGGTCTCCGAGTTCATCCATACGGATGTGCGCGAAGCGGCCCCGCTCCGTGTTTTCCCGCGGTACATCCCGTGCGCAACGATCTTGCTGGCATTTGCACTCGAGCAGCTCAGAGAGGCGGTTGGCACCTATGTCTTCATCGGAGCCAACGGCGGCTACTGCTCGCCTCGCCACAAGGGAACGGGCGCGGCGTCCCCGCACTGCTGGGGCACCGCGGCGAACATCTATCGAATCGGTGACACGTATCTCGACACCCCTGACACGATACGGCGCTTCGCAGCGCTTGCTCACGAGGTGATTCCAACTGTCTGGACACGGCCGCTCGGCGATCAACGCGCATTGACCGACGACCATCTGCACATCGATCTCGGCTACATCGTCTCGGTGCCGCGGGAGGCGCCGGGTGAGAGCTACAACTTGAAGCTTGCCGGTGAGCCGCTGTGAGGCGGTCCGCCGACGAAGGACTGGACCGCCTCCGGACGGTCTGAGAAGGAGTCGGAATGCCGATCGAGGACCGACTGAAGAAGGAACGAACGAGCGACTTCGCCTACGGAACCGCGGGGACGTACGCGAAGGGCGCAGTGCGCACGCGCGCACTCCCCGCCATCGGCCTCGAGGCAGAATTCGTCACCGTCGTCGACGACGTGCTCGCGCGGCCCGAGGCGGTGTTCCACTCGCCGCGTAACATCGTGCGTGGTCCGCTCGTGCATCGCACGGGCCGTTCGTATCACCTGCCGACGGGCGGGGCGGTGTACTTCGACACCGGCGTCATCGAGCTCGCCACGCCGATGATCGAGATCGACCGCGGCTGCGGCGCGCGCGGCACGCGCGCGCTGTGGGAGAGTCTCGGCTTCCTCCGCAAGGAGCTCGACGGCTGGGAGGACCGCCACGAACGCACCGTACGGCTCGTGGGATTCAGCACGCACTACAACGTGTCGTTCGAGCTGGCCCCCGAGGATGCGAATGGCCGTACGGTCGAGCGTCTCGCGTATCTGCTGACGTACCTGATCGCCGTGCCGGTGATGCTGCTCGCTGCCAACCGTCGCTCCACAGGCATCGGCGTGCGGCCGCGCGGCAACCGCATCGAGATCACGGCGGACTTCACCCCCGACGCCGCGCTGATGGCGGCGACCGCGACGCTCATAGTCGGGATCGTGCGTGCGGTGATGCAGTGGCCCAGCTACGAGCTGAGCGAGCTCGCGCGTCACAGGATTCCCGTCGTGCGCAGCTTCGTCCCGAAGAAGCACAGCTCGCGAAAGGGTTGGGTCGCGAAGGTGGACTGCTTCCCGGAGAATCCCTTCACGTCGGACGTGAACGCGCCGAAGTGGACGACGGCGAGCGGCGGTCGACTCTCGCTGCGAGAGATGGCCGGTCGCACGACGCGCCAGTTCTGGAGCTCGATCAGCGCGCTCGGCGATCCACTCTCGTTACAGCTCATCGCGGCGGTGATGCGCGGACGCGCGCCGTCCCTGCTCGAATTGCCCGACCGTCCGGCCGCGTACGAGGACGTCGGACGGCTCTGCCGCTGGGACGACCTCTTTCCGCTCACCTTGCTGCCCCGCTCGCGGTACGAGCGCGTGCTCGGTCACGCCGTGTCAGGGCGGCGCGTGCACATGTATGGAAGCTGGCACCGCCCCATCGGCGTGCGCGGATGGACGCACATCGTCTTCCGGCGCGAGAGAGACGGCGCACGACGCGTGATGTCACTCGACGAGATGCTCGCCCACCTCGACGCCTGGGATCGCACGTCGAATCGTCGCATCTCGCAGCGGCGCGTCTACCACACCGCGCGCGACATCGAGCGGCGTCTCGTCGCGGACCGCCGTGCTGCGCTCGGCGAAGTCGAGCACCTGCGGCGTCGCGAGAGCGACTTCGCCTCGCTGGACGCGGAGCTTCCGCCAGCGAAGAAGGGAGTCGAGCATCCATTGGAGAAGCGCGTTGCGGTGGAGCGAGAGACCCCACTCCCGCTGACGAGGGAGGGGTCGCCAGCCAAGGCGCAATTGACCGCCAGGCCTGCGGCGCGGAAGCGGCGTCAACGGGCAGCGGCACCCAAGGCAGCCGAGGCACCGAAGGAAGCCAAGGCCAAGGCACCAAAGGCACCAAAGACCAAGGCAGCGAAGGCACCGAAGGCGCTCAAAGCAGCTAAAGCACCCAAAGCACCCAAAGCACCCAAAGCACCCAAAGCTTCAAAAGCGGCAAAGGCTTCAAAGGCGGCAAAGGCAACCAAAGCGGCAAAGGCAACCAAAGCGGCCAGACCACCCGAAGTGGCGAAGGAACCCGAGGCGCTCGAACCGCCCAAGCCTGCCAGGCCGCGCACGCGTCGCCCCAAGCGCACTGACAACGAGGTGAATCCGAATCCCTGAGTGCGTGCGCCGCGAGGTGCCGCAGTGTCGTCGTTCACGGCATGCACATTGAACTACTCGCGCCGGTTCCGTTGCTGCAGGTGCTCGCGTCTCACGTGAGAGGGGACATGCTGGATTCCGTCATCCATCGCGAACGAAATGCCGACGCGCCGAAGTACGTGGCGCCCGAGCTCTCCTACCTGTTCGACCGGATCGTCAACGTCTGCTTCATCGGCGCCCCGGGTGAGAGCGGCCGTAGCTGGGTCCTCGTCGACTGCGGGCTCCCCGGCTCGGCATCGAAGATCAGGAACGCCGCGAGCACCCTGTTCGGCGAGGGCTCACGCCCGGCGGCGATCGTCCTGACCCACGGGCACTTCGATCACATCGGCGCGGTGCACACGCTCGCGCACGAGTGGGACGTGCCCGTGTATGCGCACGAGCTCGAGCTGCCGTATCTCACAGGGCAGTCGTCCTATCCGCCGCCCGATCCGCTCGTTGGCGGCGGCGCGATGAGCGTCATGTCCGCGCTCTTCCCGCGGCGCCCGATCGATCTCGGACGCCACGCGCACGAGCTGCCGGCGGATGGCAGCGTGCCCGGTGCGCCGGGCTGGCGCTGGATCCCGACTCCCGGCCATTCGCCAGGACACATCTCACTCGTGCGCGACTCGGATCGCACCGTCGTGGCCGGCGACGCGTTCACGACGACGAAGCAGGAGTCGCTCGTCGCCGCGCTCACGCAGCGCGCCGAGATCCACGGGCCCCCGATGTACTTCACGCCGGACTGGGACAAGGCGCGCGCGTCGGTGAAGCACCTCGCCGACTACGCGCCCAGCGCGGCGATCACCGGGCACGGTCCACCGCTGCGTGGTGAGCGGCTTCAGGATGGGCTGCGGAATCTCTCCGCGCACTTCGACGTCTGGGCGCGCCCTGCACGGGGACGCTATCGCGATCATCCCGCGATCACCGACGGCTCGGGGATCGTCGAGCTCCCGCCGCCACAGATAAGTCCGGGCACTGTCATCGTGGCCGGCCTGGCGCTCGGTGCGGCGATCGCCGTCGCGCGCGGCATGCGTCGCGACGAGGACGAGCGGCGCCACGCCGAAGAGCTGGCGCGACTCGGACTGACCTCGAGCAACGAAGTGCCGGTCGCCGCAGCCGACGGCAACGGTGCGCACGCCGACGACGTCTCGCTCGTCGCGCAGCAACTCGCGGGCTCCACATCGCAAGTCGACGCACGCTGATCGAGACCCATCACACGCTCGCATTCGCAGGAGAGGCAGCCATGGTACTCGCCACCGCAGGTCCGGGCCCCATCCCTGACTCGATCACGAACGACGACGTCGACTGGGCGTCGTTCGCGGTCCCGGAGGACACCAGGCACAACGTGGCGAAGGGCGAGCGCATCGGCTCCGTCGCACTCGGTGCGGTGCTTGTCGGGCTCGGCGCTCGCCGGCGTGACAAGCTCGGTTTCCTCACGGCGCTCTTCGGCGGCTACTTCATCGCCCGCGGCGCGACCGGGCACTGCTACGTATATCAGGCGCTTGGCGTGAGCACCGGCTCGGCGGACGCGGTGCTCGCTCCGTGGCATCGCGACGACGTGACCGGACGCGCCGCTACGGTGAATGCGCGCAAGGCCATCCTCGTCGAGCGCACTGTCACGATCGACCGGCCACGCGAGCAGCTCTTCGCGTTCTGGCGCGACTTCGAGAATCTTCCGCGCTTCATGGATCATCTCGTCTCGGTGCGCGTCGACTCGCCGACGAGATCGCACTGGGCGGCGAGGGCGCCGGCCGGTCGCACGGTGGAGTGGGACGCCGAGATCGTGAACGAAGTGCCGAACGAGATCATCGCATGGAAGAGCATCCGCGACGCGGATGTCGCGAACGCGGGCGCCGTCAACTTCTCCGACGCGCCGGATGGACGCGGCACGATCGTGCGTGTGAGGATGGATTACGAGCCACCTGCTGGTCGACTCGGCGCGATGCTCTCTCACTTCACTGAGGAGGAGCCCGACCGGCAGATCCACGAGGATCTCCTCAAGCTGAAGCGGCTCATGGAGAGCGGAGTGATCAACGCTACGGCGCGCCGCGCCGGCGGGGCGGCCAACGTGGAGGACGCGCCGCTGCGGTAGGCACCCCCGGGGTCAGAAAGTCCCGATCTCTGACCCCGAGTTTCTGGCCTCGCGTTCGCCTGTGCGCGGGCTAACTTCGCCCGATGACGAACGACGCCGGAGACGGTGGAGTGCCGAGTTCGGGCAGCGACGCAGAACGTCTTGCCGCACTCGAGGCGGAGATCGCGGCAATGCGCGGCGAGCTGGCCGAGCTCCGCGGACGCGTGCGACGCATCGAGCCAGAGGAGCGGCGGGCGCCAGCAGCGGCAGCGCCTGCGCCAGCAGCCCCCGCGCAAGCGGCGCCCCCACAGCGCGTTGAGCCCGTGCCTTTTCGAGACGTGGCCACGAGTGCGCGCGTCCAATCAGCGCTATCCCGCACCGATCTATTGGAGAGCAGCCCACGTCCCGCGGAGAGCAGGCCCCGTCCCGCGACGCCCCGCTCGTCTCTGAGCGGCGTCTCGCTCGAGTCATGGGTCGGCCGATACGGAACGCTCCTGGCGGCAGCGTCCGTGATCCTGCTGGGAATCGGAACGCTGGTCGTGTGGGCGGTCCAGCGCGGACTCCTCTCACCCCCGGTGCGAGTCGCCCTCGGCGCCGTTGCGACCGCCTGCGTGGCCGTTGCCGGATTGCAGTTCCGGCGAAAGGGCGAGCGACGCTACGGCAACGTGCTGCTGGCGCTCTCTCTCGCCATGACCGCGGTGGTGGCGTGGGGGGCAGGGCCGCAGCTGCACATCATCCCCTCGGGGGTCGCGCTCGCCGTGGTGGACCTCGTCGCGCTCGCGATCGCCGCCCTGGCGACCCTGGACGACAGCGAGTTCCTGTTCGCGGTCGCCATCGGGGGAACGCTCTTCGCCCCATTCATCACTTCGGACCACACCGGCGGGGCGGACTTGCTGCTCGCCTACGGCGTGGTCGTGATCCTGGGTGGTATCCGCGGGTCCAACGAGCCCGAGTGGCGGAGCGCGCCCATCCTGCTGGTGGTCGGTGCGGTGCTGTACGAGCTCGCGGCCGCGAGTCTGCCAGGCGTCCCCGCGTGGTACGGTCCTTATCTGGTCACACTCTTCGCTGGTGTGCTCGCTCTGGGCGCGCTCGTACTGGCCGCGCCTGCGTGGCGTGGCGGGCTGGCCAGAGCCTTTCTCTTCACGGCGTTCCTCGGTGTTCTCTTTGGTTGGGACGCGATTCCGGGGAAACCAGCCGGCATCACCGCGCTCGTTTCCGTCGGCCTCCTTGCCACGACCTACGCGGCGCTCTGGATCAATCGCCCGGGAGAGATACTCTGGGAGGCGAGCGCGCTCGTTCTTCCTTTGTTGTCGCTCGGGGTCGCGGAGGCGCGGGCCGAGGGGCGCGCCGCCAGGAGCCTTCTCTTGGTGGGCTGGGGTCTGGTCGCCCTGGCCATGTGGCGCGCCGAGCGGTGGCGCTCGCGGTTCGAGCGTGGAGGCGTCCATCTCCTTCTTGGGACGCTGCTCGTAGCGATCGGGACGGCCTACTGGTTCTGGCCTAATCCGCTCGCGTTCGTCGCTGCGCTTGGCGCGCTAGCGCTGATCGGGACCTTCCTTGTACGCGACGAGGAGAGTGCCCTTCCCACGATCGGGCCCGTGCTCGTGCTCATTGGCGTGGCGATGTCGGCGATCGATCAGCTCGCGAGCCTGCAAGCCTATGCGTACACCCCGTTCGCAACGCGAGCGAGCGCATCGGCTTTCGTTGCGCTGCTATCCGTTGCGGGCTCGGCGGTCCTGCTCCTGAGCGGGCGGGGATCACCGAGCCGGGTGTTCAGCCGGACCAACTGGGTTGCGGCGACGGTCGGGCTCGCGTTCATCTGGGGGCGCATGGAGATGGTCCATGCGTTCTCGCGGGACGCGAGCACGTTTCTATTGACTCTGTACTACGCGGCGACCGGGGTGGCGGGGATCGTCGCGGGCCGCCGAGCGGATAACAAGGGGTTCCGGGTCGCAGGGCTGGTGGTCGCGATCTACGCGGCGCT
>Ga0105248_10010586_pt1 | contig 10165 bp, 8 predicted proteins | sample KBSS34metaG_FD_81524 | JGI IMG/M metagenome (GOLD analysis project Ga0105248, IMG submission 81524) | Switchgrass rhizosphere microbial communities from Kellogg Biological Station, Michigan, USA - KBS S3-4 metaG | ecosystem: Host-associated > Plants > Roots > Rhizosphere > Soil | place... | reverse complement strand
TATGACTTGATTCGCAGGGGGGACCGGACCCACGATACCGTTCTTCAAAATGAAGATATATTGGTCATCCCGCCTGTAGGCGAGCAGGTCGCCATCACGGGAAGCGTCAACTCCGAAGCGATCTACGAAGCCAAGCCGGGCGAGACCATCCAGACCATGCTCTCCTATGCCGGCGGCACAAATGATCTGGCGGATGACTCGCGCGTGATGCTCTACCGGCTGTCTGATCTCGATCGGATTGGCGGGCAGCAGATCGATCGCGCCGAGACCGGCAGGTTTCTGGTCAAGGGCGGAGATCTTCTGCAGATCCTTTCCGAAGGAACGTTGCAACGGTCGCAGGCGCGTCAGTCCGTGCTCGTGCGGATCGAAGGCGAGGTGAACAAGCCAGGCAATTATTATGTGCCGGCCAACACCACGCTGGGCGAGGTCATGCAGCAAGCTGGCGGAATCACCGGCCGTGGATATGTTTTTGGGACGCGCCTTGAACGGACCTCTGTGCGACGGCAACAGCGCGAGGGTTTCCGCGACGCGGTTCAGCAGCTTGAGATTACGCTGGCGGCGGCCCCGCTGACCAATGGCCAGACGCTGGATGCAGGCGAACGCGCCGGTCAACTGGCCGCGGCGCGGGGTGTGCTGGACCGGCTGCGCGATGCCGAGCCGGACGGGCGCGTCGTCCTGGAATTGCCGCCGAGCGCCACCGCGTTGCCGGCCGACCTTGTGCTCGAGAACAATGACCGGATCGTGATCCCCGCGCGCGCGACCACCGTTGGCGTGTTCGGCGCCGTTTACCGGCCAGCCTCGTTCCTCTTTAACGAAGCCAGGCCTCCGCGGGTGCGCGATTATATTGAACGCGCGGGCGGCCCGCTGCGCGCGGCGGACAAGGGCGGGATCTTCGTGATCCGTGCGAACGGCTCCGTCCTGTCCAAGCGCAACGGCGCACTGAGCGCGCGCGTCCTGCCTGGCGATGTGATTTTCGTGCCGGTGAAAACCCAATCGACCTCGATCTGGGCGCGCATCCGCGAGATCACGACCATCGTGTCGCAGATCGGCTTCACCGCCGCTGCGCTGTCTGTGCTGAACAACAATTGAAACATCCTCGAAGCATAATCGGGACGCTCGCCGCGACCGAGGCGTTTCGTCGGCCGGGGCGCCGTCGCGCCATTTTTGCCGTGCTGATCGCTATCTGTGCCGTGCTAGCCATTTTTCCTGAACGATATCGCGCTGCTGTGACATTGGCTCCGACGGATCCCTCGGCCTTGGGCCTTGGTGGAGCGCTCGGCCAGTTAGGCGCCGCTCAGTCGGTATTTGGAAACCAGACGGCCACAGAAGTAACCCAGACAGTCGCACGCAGCGTGCTTGTTCGCGGGTTCGTCATCGACAAAGTCGATCTGATGCGCAGAAAAGGCTTCCACGATCGGGTAGACGCCTTCCGCTGGCTTGACCGGCAAGTGACAATTAGGACCATCCGCGGCGGCATGGTGCAGATGGAAACTCAGCTGCACGATCCCGACTTGGCGCGGGCCTTGATTACTGCCTACGCAAGCATAACTCGACAACAACTTGCGATCATCAATCGTCAACAAACAAGTTATAAACGTCGGGTTTTGGAAAAACTGGTTGCGGAGGCGAATGATCGTCTTGACCGGGCGCAGGCCGCCTATGACGTATTCCGATTGAGGACCCGGTATTCCGATCCAAGAGCCGCGATCGAAGCCATAGGTGATCGCATTCCTGCACTCCAGGCAGCGATCAAAGCTAAGGAAGTTCAACTCTCGGCAGAGGAACAGTTCGCAACCGGCGATAACATGTCCGTCCGGCAGATCCGTGCGGAACTTGGAGCCCTTCAAGCGCAACTAGCTCAGCAGCAGGCGCTGAATCCCGAGCAGGAAAACTCCGTTGGACGGGTAGTACAGGAATCAACCAAGGGTAAGCGCCTCGAGCGGGAGCTGCTCATCGCACAATCCTTGTATGAAGGGTATAATCGCTATCTTCAGGGAACTGCCGTCGAGGACATGACCTCCAGCGCGAATATGCGGATCATAGAGCAGCCTTTCATAGATACGGCGCGCCAGTTCAATATGGTTTTCCTTCTTCTCGGATTCATGCTGGCCCTGTTGGCTTTTGCGATCGAATTTTACAACTTGCGGCCGCCCCTGGAGGCTCACGTAGATGACTGAGCAGGTGCCTCTCGAGGAGCCGGTTTTTTCAGTCATTATACCGTGCCGAAACGAAGAAGCGAATGTTGTCGCAATCTCTCAAGCGGTTATCAGGGAGATGGAACGCATCGGCGAATCGTTCGATATCATTTTTATCGACAATGCGTCTGAAGATGCGACCGTTCCTCTGATACGCGAGCTGTGTAAGAACGACCCTCGCATCAGACTGATCGTCAACGCTCGGAACTTTGGGCAGATGCGGTCGCCCACTCATGCCATCTTTCAGGCGCGCGGACGCGCCATCATAGGCATTTGCGCGGATTTTCAGGATCCTCCCGAACTGATCAAATCCTTCGTGGAACGTTGGCGCGCGGGCGCCGACATCGTGCTCGGTGTCAGGGAGTCCGAAAAGTCTTCATTCTTCTTAAGTCTTTGGCGGAATTTATCATACGCCTTTGCATCACGCTTTGGTGACTATCCCATCATCCCCAACGCAACCGGCTTCGGTCTCTACGATCGGAAGGTCGTAGCAGCCATCGCTGCGCTGAAAGAACCTGAGCCTTTCTTTCGGGGAATGCTTACGGAAACCGGTTATTCGGTTGAACTCATACCATATGCGCGAGGTGAGCGCGCGGGTGGACGGTCGAATAACAATTTCGTCGAGCTTCTGAGTTTTGCTCTATCGAGCGTAGCCGGGGCTTCGAAGAAAATGCTGCGCTTACCTTTTTACGTAAGCGGGATACTTTGGCTTGGCGCTGCCGCGCTGCTGGCGATAGCAGTTATATCCTGTTTCGCTAAGGGTCCGGCGTTCATATGGCTCGCGGGAGCCATCGCTCAGGCACAATTGGCTCTCTTGTTTTTCTTCGTCGGCCTGATCGGTGATCAGGTTCGGATAATTTCAGAGCGTACGCGTCAAACACCTTTGGTGGTAGAAAAGGAACGCGTCAACTTTCCAGCGGATTACTGAGAGTGACCTCGCATATGAGGCACAGGCTGGCGCTCCTTTGGCGATATTACCAAGTCGGCATCATTAATACGCTGGTGGGATACGGCCTTTTTGCATCTTTCGTTGCTTTGGGTTTCAATCAATATGTAGCCCAAATCATTGGACATTTATTGGGGATGGCGTTCAACTACGTTACTTACAGCCGCCACGTCTTCAGCGATTCCAGCCCCGCGAAGCTGCGTTTTGTCATCGTCTACGGAATCAATTATCTGCTCGGATTGGCAATGCTCGCCTTGGCGAGCTCTTTTGTGCCGTCTCCCTACCTTGCCGGCGTCATCTCCATTATCTGCGTGTCGCTCATCAATTTTTTCCTGTTGCGCCACCTTGTGTTTCGGGAGCGAGCGGCGTGACAAGCTATTTATCCGCCAGACGTTGGCATCTTTGGATAGAATATGCGTTTGTCGTAGCGATCGTTGCGGGTATTTCTTACGTTGCTTGGTTTTATCATGAAAATGGCTATTTACCGCAGCCATTTTTCTATGAACCAGGTGGCGTGTTCATGGATTGGTTCTCGCTGTCCCCCTATGGCTATTTTCGGGGGGCTTATGATGTAAATGGTTCAATCTATCCGCCCCTATCCTTCGTGATCATGAGGATTTTCAGCCTTCCTCGCTGTTATCACATCAATAGCGCTGAGTGGGCCCGCGATTGCGATTGGGGGGGTGTCGCTGGGCTCACGGGATTTATCGCGACGAACGCGGTGCTCACATTCGTGGCCTTCTACAAGCAAGACCGCGCGACCTTTTTGCCGCGTGCCTTCGCGATGTCGTTCGGATTGCCGATGATTTATACCTATGAGCGCGGAAATATTCTGCTGCTCGCCTACACGTTCATATTGCTGGCTTTTGGGCCGCCGCTGATCCGATCGGCGCGGGTACGCTGGTTTTTCGGCGGATTGGCGTTGAATTTGAAGGTATATCTGATCGGTGCGGTGCTCGCGCCATTGTTGCAGCGAAGATGGATCCAGACCGAAGGAATCATCCTCTGGGCTGCCGGCATTTACCTCGCGACTTATGCCTTTCTGGGAGAGGGAAGTCCGGCAGAGATCTTTGGAAATGTTACATATTACGCGTCGGGCTATGCTGCCAGCAACCCGCTAGATCTGTGGTACGCGAGCAGCATGGTCCCGGTCATCACGCTGCTTAGCGGCGAGAATTTCCCCATAAGCTCGTATATGAGTTCCGATACGGTCAACATCATATTGATGGTTGCGACGACGGTTGCGCGGACCACCCAAATATTGATCGTCTTGTCCGCCGCCGCCATCTGGATTCGTCCGGAGGTGGTTCCGCGACATCGCGGGGTCTTCTTGGCTATCGCGATGGCGGTCACCACATCCGAGGTCGGGGGATACACCCAGATCCTCCTGCTCATGTTCATATTTATGGAGCGCTGGCAGGGAATAGCAAAACCGCTCGCGATCGTTATGGCGTACGCGCTCTGCATTCCTGCCGAATATGTTATGGGGACTGAAGTTTACCTCACAAGATTCAGTTGGCTTCATGGCAGTGACGTCTACGCGCATTATGGATTGGGGTTGATGGCATTGCTCCGGCCACTCATTGCTATGCTTATCGTATGGTGCATCGCTTCAACCACTATTTACGACGTATGGATGGACATCCGGCACCAAGGCTGGAAGAAGCGTTGGCGATTTAGAAATGACCTTCCCATTATGGTCGGCGCAGGGGAGGCGAAACCTCTTTCAGGATCAACCGAAAGGTAAGCCGAACAAATGCCGGGCACGTCTCACATACGAACAGGCACCAAGTTTGACCTGACGACGGTGCGTCGCGAGCGGATAGCTTCGCAATGTGTCTGTTGCGGCAGCGAAAATATTGTGAGTTCTCCAGCCATTTTGATGCCTTTCGTCGCGGACCGGGTCTTCGGATGGAAGCCGGTGGTAATCGACGATAGCTGGGGACTTCGCACGATACGCAACGGCAATGCCTACACGGTCTGCAAAAGCCTCCGTTGCGTGGACTGTGATCACCTTTTCTGCGACATTCGATTTTCGGATGAGGAAATGGTGTCGCTGTATAACAAATATCGTGAAGAAGAATATACGGCGCTTCGTGATTACTATGAGCCGGGGTATAGAGCTCGTAACGAAGCTCTCAATCTCCCTATAGCTTATAATGATGAAATTGAAGCATTCCTGGAACCGCACCTTCAGCACCCTCTGACTGTTTTGGATTGGGGGGGAGACACGGGCGTCAATACCCCTTTCAAGGGCAAGAACATTGCTTTCGATGTTTATGATATAAGCAATAAGGCGGTGGAAGCCGGTGCCCGTTTTGTAACGCTGGAACAAGCTACGACGTCAAAGTACAGCCTGATCGTATGCAGTATGCTGTTGGAGCACGTACCTTATCCGTCCGATATTCTACTGGCAGTGCGCGGCGCTATGGACGCCGACTCGGTCCTTTATATCGAAGTGCCTCACGAAGAGCTGATGGCGAAAAATGTCGCCGATCGGGAACGCCTAAAGCGCCATTGGCACGAGCACATCAATTTCTACTCGGAAAGATCCATGGCAAGGCTGGTAGAGAATTGTGGTCTTGCGGTCATCAAGAAAGATATATTGTCGACTCACGTGGCGGGTGCGGACATTCAAATCTCGCGCCTGGCCTGCAAACTTTCAGCTGAGTAATTCGCGTACAGGCATTATTTCTCAGATACCGGTACCGGTAGATCATCCAACAAGTCCGCTATCGGCACAAGCCTGTGCGACGTATCGGGGTAGAGCCGTCGGAGGTCTGCAGTGATCGCGCTCGCAAAATCGACGCTGTTGATTAAAACGGTCCGGGGTGCTGAGCCGAGGGCGTCAGGCGCGCGCACCTGCTTGCCGAGCAGCATGCCTCCCTGCTTGGCAGGATCAGTATCGATAAAGTAATCGATTCGCGCTGGATCGAAAAAGTTGGCGATAACTTCGCTTGCCAAGCTGCCAGCACCCCATATTACAATCTTCTCGCCGGGTTCCAACCTGGGATTTCGCGAAAGCATCGTATGATCCCACCGCGGGAGCGCAAAAGGCTTTGCTATTGCTCTCAAAGAGTCCGCGTAACGCGCATCAAGTCTCGCATTGGTCTCGACACCGGTCACCTCCAACCCGTAATTCGACAGCAACCGGCACAGCGAAGACGCCGAAAAGAAGTGCAAATGAGAACGATTGTCATCGATCGGAAGCAAGCGATGCCCACCCTTGTTGGGCACTTCCAGAAATATCGCCCCGTTTCCTCCTAACACCTCAAGCATCGCGGCCAATTCGGCCGCCGGATCAGCCAGGTGTTCCAGCACGTGCGACATCAGGATGAGATCAAAGCCGCCATCAATCGCATTGCTGGAAATGAGTTCGCGAAGCGGCTGCTTGTACAGGCGGTCCAGATGCGGGAGCGCCTGGTCGCCTGCCGGAGACAGCTCGATCGCTTCATAACACGCCGGAGACAGCTCCTTCCGGACTGCCGCCGCAAGCTCCCCCGTTGCGCACCCAATCTCCAGAACCCGCGCTGAAGGCGGACAAAAAGGCGCAAAAAAACGGACTTGGCTCATCAGCCTCTCGTCCGAAGTGCCAAGCGAGCACATTGCGGTGGCGCTATAGCTGTAGGTGTCGATCTGCGTCCGCCAGCCGTGGAAACAGGTCAGGCAATAGGCGCGTTGGCCGACGGCCGTGTCCATTGTCTGTGTGCGCGACGATGCGCAGATCGGGCAGGAAAGTGAAGGCATGCAGAACCAATAGACCAGAGAGCGGATTGTGACTGGGCTAAAGGATCGATCCCCGATCCGCAAGGTCGTCCGGCATTAGCCTGGCGTCGACCGAACATTGACAACCATCGTTCGTCTCCTCAGGGACGCTTCAGGAGGCGTCGATGAAAACCGTAATTCTGGCAGGTGGTTTGGGAAGCAGGCTCGGCGAGGAGACTGCGGTTCGCCCGAAGCCGATGGTCGAGATCGGCGGCATGCCGATCCTCTGGCACATCATGAAGATCTATTCCGCTGCCGGGCTGCACGATTTCGTCATCTGCCTCGGCTACAAGGGCTATATCATCAAGGAATATTTCGCGAATTATTTCCTGCACAATGCCGATGTGACGATCGACCTCGCGAAGAACGACATGCAAATCCACCAGGCGTGGAGCGAGCCCTGGCGGATTACCCTGGTGGAAACCGGCGCCGCCACCATGACCGGCGGGCGGTTGAAAGCGATCAAGCCCTATCTGGAGCCGGGCGAGCCATTTTGCTTCACTTATGGCGACGGGGTGGCGGATATCGATATTGCCGATCTGGTGCGTTACCATCGTTCGCATGGATTGCGGGCGACGATCACCTCGGTGGCGCCGCCGGGACGGTTTGGCGCGCTCGAGTTCGATGGCGACCGCGTGACCAGCTTCCGGGAAAAGCCAGCGGGGGATGGCGGCCAGATCAACGGCGGCTTCTTTGTGGCCGATCCCTCGGTGCTTGATCTGATCGAAGGGCCTGAAACAATCTGGGAGCAAGGGCCGCTGGAACGTCTCGCCCATGGCGGCGAGCTCATGGCCTATCGCCATACCGGCTTCTGGCAGCCGATGGATACGCTGCGTGACAGGGTCCATCTCGAGGAGCTGTGGAATGCCGGACATGCGCCTTGGAAACGCTGGTAGCGCGAGGCTGTGTCAAGCCCGGCGGGGTAGAAGAAGCCGATAAGCTTAGTTTTCAAGCGTCTTTGCCCGCAATCATGGTCGGAGCTCCAGGTCGGTCCGAGTGGTCCGACGCCCGACTTGTGGTGCGCTGGATATGGCGGCGCCGCTCAAGACATCATGGTTTATGAGCGTTCAGATCCAAAGCTGCCACGCATGCTTTTGCGGCGCATTATAAGTGGATATAGCTCTTCCGATGGCCGACCTGCCAAAACTCGTTTCGATCGTTGGATTGGCGATAGCCCCCTTTGCATTTTTATATTTGACGTTCGGCTTGCTGGAGCGGCGCTTCCCAGCAGGCGCGTTGAAAAGCAGCCATGGGTGGCTCTTCAACATCAAGCTCTCGCTCATGTATCTCGCCGTTCCGACGCTCGCCGGCGGCCTGATTACTGCCACGATCGCAGCGGTTCGGCGGATAAACGGACATGGGCTCATCAACCTCAATTTCAGTTCGGAGACAGGCATCGCCGGAGCGATCGCGGCGACTCTGCTTTATCTGCTTGTCTGGGATTTTTTCTATTATTGGTGGCATCGGGCGCAGCACGGCGTGGAGGCGCTCTGGGCAATTCACAAGCTGCATCACATGGATGAGACGCTGGGCGTTTCTACCCAGATGCGCGTTCATTGGCTGGAAGAGATTGGGCGCGTCCCCTTCATCTTCATTCCAATGGCATTGATATTTGACCTGCCTATGCACAGCGGTTTCACGGCATTCGCGCTCACGGGCTGGTCGGCATTCATCCATGCAAACATCCGCATAAGCTTTGGTAGAGCCAGCGTGCTCATCGGCGGGCCTCAGGTTCATAGGATACACCACAGCAACTTGGCCGAACATTTCGATAGAAACTTCGCTGCCTTCTTTCCATTTTATGATGCAATTTTCGGAACATATTATCCGCCTAGGCGCGGGGAGTATCCGTCGACAGGCATCCCCAGCGATCCCGAAATCTCCTCGATTAGAGAGGGATTTCTCATGCCCTTTCCCATCTGGGCCGCACTGCTGAAGGCTCGGCACGGCCCCGCTGTGTGATGGCGAGCGACTTGAACAAGCCCGCGTGTCCCGCTCCTTCTTGCGGGTAAGCAGGCGTGACGACATGCCAAAGGTCGGCATGGTCAGGAATACTCACGCCATGATGCCGGTCGCCAGGCAGTTGCTTCCGAATGGGCCGGCCGCTGCGATTGGCTTTCCGTTGTAAACAAGCTTGCGGCCGCGAACAATCGCAGAGGAGTTGAGGGTCGTGCAATTCACCTCGATATGCGCGTTAGCGGAGCCATTCAGGTTGACGCCTATCGCATAGGCTGACGATGTCCCGTTTATGACGCAATCGACGCTGCCGCGGGTGCAGCCGGTCAGATTGATCGCCGGGCTGGCACTGGCCCCATAGCTATTGTTGATCGTGTCGCGGATCGAGAAGTTGCTCAACAAGGTGTGATCATGAGCGAGCTGATAGCCGGTGAATATATTATTTTCTGAGCGGAGTTGCGCCGTGTTGACAGCGCTGATGCCGGTCCACGCCAACGTCCCTGTAATGAATTGATTGCCGATGATAACGACGCTGCCGTGAAAATTTTGAAGGTGCACGGCCGTGCCCGTCGTTGCGAAATAATTATCCGATATGATGATTGCCGATCTGCTGCCGGCATCCTGGAGCCAGATGCAGGCGATCGAACCGGGATCGAAATTCCCGCCGTTGATCTTCAGATTCTCGGCCAAATAGCTCGCGGCACCATAACCATCTGCCTGGCCATATACGCCATATTGAATGCCCGAACCCGTCTCGAAACCGATAACATCCGTATCGACCCAACCGCCGGCGAAATAGACCCCGGCGCTATACGTCAGGGAAGGGGTACCATCTTCGGTCGTGGCAAAGCATCGGCAGTAGAATAATCGCAACGAAGCGTTGGCCCCATTATAGGGGGAGCTGCCGGATCCCGCATAAACCTGATTCACGTAAAAGCCGATGAACGGGTCGTTGGCCGGATTGCTGCCTTTTTTCTCGCGGAGCGCCGAGCAGAAGCGCTGATAATGCTGCACCGTTCCATAGAAGGTCCAGCCCAGGCAGCTATTGAGGCTGAACACCCGCTCAAAATGGCAATTGACGCACCAGCGGACATCAATACCGACGCAGCCGAGCAAGCCCGATGCCGGTGTAAATGGGTTGACGGAACGATCGACCGTGAAGCCTTGCAGCACGACCGCTTCGGTGAGGTCGCCGTTTGAATGACGGGGATCGGTGAGGGCGGAATAGCCGATTCTGATGATAGTGGCAGTAGCGCTCGTGCATATGATCCGAGTGCAATGTGCATCGTTGTTGTTCTGGTCG
>Ga0105248_10010585_pt1 | contig 10165 bp, 6 predicted proteins | sample KBSS34metaG_FD_81524 | JGI IMG/M metagenome (GOLD analysis project Ga0105248, IMG submission 81524) | Switchgrass rhizosphere microbial communities from Kellogg Biological Station, Michigan, USA - KBS S3-4 metaG | ecosystem: Host-associated > Plants > Roots > Rhizosphere > Soil | place... | reverse complement strand
CATTCCCTCGATTCTCCTGATCTGGCCCAGCGGCTGAATCGGATCTGTGATGAGCTTCAGCGCCAGGAATTGCCGGTGCTGATTCAGGTTGATTTGGGTCACGAAACGACCAAGACGGGAGTTGGGGAAAAGGACGTCAGCGAATTGGTGGCAGTGATTCGCGACTGTCCCAGGCTGCGCCTTACCGGTCTGATGACGTTGCCGCCCTTTTTTGATGAAGCCGAAAGAGTGCGTCCATATTTTAGCCGGCTGCGCGAATTGCGCGACGAGTTAAAAGCAAACGGCGCGTTCGCTGATCATCCGGGCGAGTTGTCGATGGGCATGACCCACGATTTCGAGATTGCCATTGAGGAAGGCGCGACGATGGTTCGCGTCGGCACCGCAATTTTTGGTCAGAGAAGTCAGTAAGCCCGACTGGTTCAGATCTCAGATTTGAGATTTCAGCTCTGAGATCTCAGATTTCAAACGGTCCGCTTACTGCCTGGCAGAGGATTACATGGTAGCGCTTGCCTTAACTTATTCATTGATTCGTTGGGCGGTGATCGCGACGATCATGGCGGCGATTCTGCTCGTCCTGCTGCGCTCGCTGTTCATTTACCTCGACGTCAACCCGTTCACCTGGCACGCGCGCAACGTTCGCCGCGCCACGGATCCGGTCATTATGCCGGTGCGCAGGATGCTCATGGCGTTCCGGCTTGATCCAAAGGTGGCGCCGTTTATCCTCATCATCATGATCATTGTGATTGGCTATCTCATCGTGCAAATCGCCGGCACCCTGCTCAACACTATTGCCGGGATTTTCTTTGCGGCGACTGCGGGCAAAGCCGGCGCGCCGGTTGGTATTGCCGGTTATCTTTTGTTTGGCTTTCTCGGTTTGTATACGCTGTCGATCTTCGTACGCATCGTGATGTCGTGGTTTGGAACAAGTTACGCAAACCCGCTGATGCGTTTCCTGATTCTATTCACGGAACCTCTGCTCGGTCCGCTCCGCCGGATGCTCCCGACGGTGGGCATGTTTGATGTTTCGCCGATTGTCGCGTTTCTGATCGTCTGGATCTGTCAGACTGCCGTGGCCGGAACGTTGTTACGTGGCTGGCCGATCAGTTTCTTCTAAACTCAAGTACGCAAATTGAACCGCAAAGTCGTACTAATGCAGTTTGGGAATACATGTCCGACAAACCTCCAGTTTGTCGCCGAAGCTTCGGCAAGCTGAAGCTGGTCGGACATCAAACCGCAATGTCGTCGATCGGATTTACGATTTATGATTTACGATTTACTATTGGGGCTTGAGTGATCCAGTTTAGCGAAGACGGCCGCGGGATAACTTTTACTGTGCGCATTGTTCCGCGGGCTTCGACCAGCGAAATCGTCGGCGATCACGAAGGCGCCCTGCGTATTCGCATTGCCGCGCCGCCGGTCGAGGGAGCGGCCAACCGCGAGCTCATTCGGTTGTTGGCAAAAAGCTTGAAAGTGCCGCAAAATGCGGTGGAAATAATTGCCGGAGCAAGTTCAAAGAGTAAGATTATTCGCCTCAAGGGCGTCACTGCCACCGCCCTTGCACCGTTACAATTGAAATGGACGAGTCCCCCAAAGAAGAACTGACGTCGATCTCTCGTTATCGAATCCTGGAAAAGCTCGGCTCCGGAGGTATGGGTGAAGTCTATCTCGCCGAGGACACCCGCCTGGGCCGCAAGGTTGCGCTTAAACTGCTCGCCGCAGAACTAACCCAAAACCGCGACCGTCTGAGCCGTTTCGATCTTGAAGCTTACGCAGCATCTGCGCTCAATCATCCGAACATACTCACGATCTACGAGATGGGTGACGAAGCCGGTCGCCATTTCATCGCGACAGAATTCATCGACGGAATGACCTTGAGGACCCATCTCTCGCGCGCGCCGATGGAGCTAACCGAAGTTCTTGATGTGGCAATTCAGATTGCCGGCGCTTTGGAAGAGGCGCACGCCGCGGGCATCGTTCATCGAGACATAAAACCTGAGAACGTGATGATCCGGCGCAACGGCCACGTCAAGGTGCTGGACTTTGGATTGGCGAAGCTGACCGAGCGGCCGGCCGCGGATGATACCGACACTGAAGCGGTGACTCGCGCGTTGGTGCAAACCGATGCCGGAATGGTCCTGGGGACTTCACAATACATGTCGCCCGAACAGGCACGAGGCAAACCGATTGATGCCCGCACAGACATCTGGAGTCTGGGCGTGGTGCTCTACGAAATGGCGACCGGCCGGGCCCCATTTTCCGGCGAAACCAAGACCGACATCATCGTGGCAATCGCCAAGTCTGAGCCGCCGGCCCTGGCCCGTTTCGCCCCGAATGCCCCACCCGAGTTTGAGTGGATCGTCCTGAAGGCCCTCCGCAAAGACGTCGATGAGCGCTATCAGACCGTAAAAGAACTCGAATCCGATCTGAAGAAGCTGAAACAACGAATCGAGTTCCAAAGCGAATTGGAACGCTCGATGTCTCCCGAGCAATACGCGTCGGCGATGAGTGGCCTGGCGGAGACTGAGATTCACGCCACCGGCCCGCGTCTGAGCACGCAATCCATGTCGCCGCAGGCTCTTCATACCAGTGTGGCTTCGAGCTCGATACAGACTCGCGCCTCGAGCGCTGAATACATTGTTAACGGAATCAAGCAGCACAAAAAGGTGGCGGTGATTGTGGCGGGAGTTATCCTGCTCGTGGCGGCCGCGCTCATTTTTCTTCCCTGGAGATCCAGAACCAAGCTCACTGATAAGGACACGATTCTGATAGCTGAGTTTGTGAACCTGACGGGCGATCCGGTGTTCGACAAAACGCTGAAGCAGGCTTTGGCCGCACAACTGGGACAGTCTCCTTTCCTCGACATCTTTTCTGAGGATCGGGTGCGCGACGCGCTTAAGTACATGGCGATTTCGCAGGACACGCGCGTGACCCGTGACGTAGCCAAGGACATCTGTGCGCGCCAGGGAATTAAGGCCATGCTGCTGGGAAGAATTTCCAACGTGGGCACGCACTATGTCGTTCAACTCGATGCCGAGAACTCGCAGACCGGCGACACGATTGCGACCGAGCAATTTGAGGTTGACGGCAAAGAACAGGTGCTCAAGTCTCTGGGGTTGGCGGCTTCGAGCCTGCGAGAGAAGCTGGGCGAATCGCTGGCGGACATTAAGAAGTTTGATGCGCAGATCGAAAACGTTACGACATCAAAGGTGGAAGCGCTGCGCCAGTACTCCCTCGGCGTCGAGCAACATTCCAAGCTCGATTACCGCCAGGCCATTGATTTTTACAAACGCGCCATCGAAGCCGATCCGAATTTTGCGAGTGCCCACGCCCGGCTGGCCTACTGTTACAACAATACGGGCCAGTTTGAGGCGTCGCGCGCGGAATCTACCAAGGCGTACGAATTGGTCGATCGGGTTAGCGAGCGCGAGAAGTTCCTGATCAGGTCCAGTTACTACGGCGGCGTGACCGGTGAGTGGGAGCAACAGATTATTGAACTGGAATCCTGGAAGCGAACCTATCCACGTGATTGGGAGCCACTGAATCTACTCGCCAGCAAGTACACGCTGGTCGGCCCGTTCGAGCAGGCAATCGCCGAAGCCAAGGAGGCCATTGCCCTCAATCCGAAGGATGCCCGAGCTTTCGTTAATCTTGGGGTAGCTTTCATCGAGTTAAACAAGTTCGACGAAGCCAAAGAGACTTTGCGCCAGGCCGAGAAGTTAAAACCCGAAAGCACCAACATGCATGCGCGCCTGTATCAGCTCGCCTTTGTGCAGGGTGATGCCGCGACGATGAAGGAACAGCTCGATTGGGCCAACACCAATAAAAAGACGGAAGATGCCTTGAATTGGCAGGCCCGTGTTGCTGGTTTTTCAGGACAATTGGCGGCCGCCGATGAATTCAATGATCGAGCCATCGGAATGTTTCGCACCAGCGATGCCAAAGAATCGATGGCCCAGGTGATCCTGATGGAAGCTCTGCGTGACGCGACCATGGGTAATTGTGGGCGCGTGGCCCAACTGGCGAAAGAAGCTCTGACGCTGTCGCGAGAGCAGGGGAATCTGGTTAACGCCGCCAATGCTTACGCTGCCTGCGGCCAGGCTAACGAAGCGCAGCCCTTGTTGGATGAGCTGACCAGGCGCTTTTCGGACGACACTCTACTGAAATCGAATTCCATACCGATCATTCGGGCCCAGGCTGAGTTAAGTCGCGGCAATGCGACCGCGGCAATACAGCTGCTTGAGTCAGCCCGCAAATACGAAGTGTTCGGTGATTTCTGGCCGCAGTACCTGCGCGGTCAGGCCTATCTCAAGAACAACAACGGCGCGCAGGCCGCGGTTGAATTCAAGGTCATTCTTGATCACCGGGGCTGGTCTCTGGTTTCGCCTCTCTATCCTCTGGCCCAGCTGGGTCTGGCCCGCGCGGCCGCGATGAACGGTGATAAGCCGGGAGCGCGCAAGGCCTATCAGGATTTTTTTGTTCTCTGGAAAAATGCAGACGCTACGCTTCCTCCACTAGTCGCTGCTCGCGCCGAGTACGAAAAGCTGAAATAGCGATGATCGTGTCGGAACCGCGAGCGGTAGCGAGCTCGTCAATTCAAGGGAAGAGAATTGGACAGGATTTACATGATTCACATGATTGAAAAGGAAAACTTTCCGTAAATCATGTTCATCCTGTAAATCCTGTCTAAACCGGATCGGACGAGTCTGGAGAGTAGGGACTAAAGCGCGCGCTGTTACTTGTGGTTGTTGTTTTTCAGTTCGAAGCCGCCATTACGGGCACTGCTTTGCTTAATTGTTGAACGATCGGGTCGCTACCGCTCGCGGTTCTGACACCGCGGTTTACGATTCACGGCCCGAAGCGTTGCCGGTATTCAATCGAAGAGAGAAATGCCTTAACCATCTCGGCGGCGATATAGTTGCCATTAAACTGATTGAGCTTCGTCAGCCAGAAATCATAGCCGGTGTAGTCGCCCGTGGTTTCCGGAGCATCGTTGGGATTGCGTCGCAAGTAGCCAAAGTATTGCGCGAGCACGAAAGCCCGGTTGAATTCCGCGTTGTACAGGTCAGTGTCCTCGGCCACCTGTCGAACTGCCTGGGCGCGCGCGGTCGTGTTGCTGCTGTTCGCCGCGCCGCCGAATAAGTTGATGGCGGTCGTGCGCTCCGTAGCCGACAGAACATTACCCGCGTTCTGATTGAGCTTGTCGACAAACTGCTCCGGGGTCATCGTCGTCTGAAATGCCGTGACGAAGCGCGCCGTTTGCACGAACTCGAGCGTATACGCCTGCTTGTTACTCTCGAGCAGTTGTTCCCACCCGGGCGCCAGCACGATCACTCCCCGACCAATGCGCTGAGTGTCGCGGAGAAACTCGTCGAAACGAACTATGGGCACGGCCAGTTGATGACTCGACGGAAATGTCGATGTTGCAGTGGCATCGCCGTAGGCGCTCTTGTAGATCCGCTCAACCAGATAGCCGGTCTGTTGAAATTCGATCGAGAGAAAGAATGACGCGGAAACGTTGATGCGAGCTACTTCAATGCACTGCGCATCCGCGCCACAGGAAGTTATTTGACCGGTCCAGAAAGCCAGGCCCTCGGGATCGGCCTCGCGGCTAAGAAAGTCGCGGTAATGTTGGATAACCAGGTTAGCGGCTGTGTCAATTGGGTTAGGTGCTTGATTAGTTATCAAACGCGCTATACCGCCGCGCACTGCGTCATTAACAGTGCTGAAAACACCGCCTGCGATTATTTTACCGTCCGTCTGGAGGGCTAACGCGTTGACCCGACCATTTGCCCCTGAATTGAAATTAATGAAAGTTTCATCGAGCGAACCGTCGGGTTTCAAGCGTGCGATGTTGCCGCGATAGGTGCCATTGTAGTTACCAAACTCACCTGCGATCACAACCCTGCCGTCAGATTGGACGGCTATTGCCCGCACAGAATAGTTTGCGCCGGCGGCGTTAAAGAGGAACGCGGTGTCGAGCGTACCGTCGGTGTTCAATCGCGCAAGGCGGTTGCGAGTCGCACTGTTCACGCTGGTAAAGGCGCCGCCAACCAGTACCTTGCCGTCGGATTGAAGCGCTAAGGCAAGCACTTGATCATTCGCGCCGGTACCGGTGGAGAGAAACGCCGTGTCAAGCGTGCCGTCAGAATTTAGACGGGCGAAACGATTGCGCGAGGTCCCATTGAAAGTGGTAAAGTCTCCGCCGATCAAAATCTTGCCATCAGACTGCACTGCCAGAGTAAACACCGGAGCATTCGCGCCTACGCCGGAGGCCAGGAAAGAATTGTCGAGCGTCCCGTCGTTATTCAAGCGGGCAATGCTGGCGCGGCCGGTGCCGTTTATGCTGGTAAAACTCCCGCCCACAAGAATCTTGCCGTCAGCCTGAATAGCAATCTTTTTTACCACAGAGTCTGCGCCTGAACCGGCCGCCAGGAATCCGGCATCCAGCGTGCCATCAACGTTCAACCGAGCGATGCCTTTGCGCTGCGCACCATTAACGCTGCTGAAGATTCCTCCAATCAAAATTTTGCCGTCGCCCTGCACCGTGACGGCCGATACGTCACCGCTCGCGCCCGAGCCTCCGGCGAGGAAAGTGGTATCGAGCGTGCCGTCGCCATTCAGACGCGCAATCCGGTTTCGGGCCGTACCAGCGAAACTGGTGAAGCTGCCACCAATTACAACCTTGCCATCGGATTGCAGGGCCACGGCTGTGACATCGTTCCTGCCCACTCCGGTTCCCGCGTTGTCCAAATTCCCGAGGTTATCCAGACGGGCAATTCCGGTGCGCACCGCTCCATTGACGGTTGTGAAGGCGCCGCCCAGCAGAATCTTGGCATCATTTTGCAGAGCCAGGCAGCGCACAATACTGTTTACGCCCGAACCCGAAGTGAGGAATGATGTGTCGACCGTGCCGTCTACGTTAAGTCGTTCGATGCCGTCGCGCGCCGTGCCGCTGAAATTGGTGAACGTGCCACCGATTACAATTTTGCCGTCGGATTGCAGAGCTAGAGCGTACAAAGGTGCGTTTGCGCCCGAACCGGCGGCAAGGAACGACGCGTCGAGGTTGCCGTCAGGGTTGAGCCGCGCCGCGCCGTTGCGCTGAATGCCGTTTACGTTCGTAAATTGTCCACCAATCACGACTCTGTCGTCAGATTGGACCGCTACCGCAAAGACAGAATTATTGACGCCCGATCCCGCAGCCAGAAACGAGGCGTCGTTTGTACCGTCTGCATTGAGACGCGCAATTCCATTTCGCGCCGTACCGTTGACACTGGTGAAAAACCCGCCAAGCACGGTCTTGCCGTCAGATTGCAGAGCTAACGAAAACACTTCTCCATTGACGCCGCTGCCCGCGGCCAGAAACGAGGCGTCGAGTGTGCCGTCGGAATTGAGCCGGGCGATGTGATTACGCGTTGTGTCGTTGATCGTGGTAAAGCGGCCGCCAATAACAATCTTCCCGTCAGATTGCACAGCCGCCGCGTTGACAGCGAAATTCGCTCCATTGCCCGTGGCGAGAAACGTAAAGTCGAGCGTGCCGTCAGAGTTTAAGCGGGCTATGCGGTTGCGCGCCGTGCCGTTGACGGTGGTAAAGTCGCCGCAGATCACTATCTTGCCATCCGATTGCACGACCAGGGCGAGTACATCTCCGTTTGCACCGGCTCCACTCGAAAGAAACGTCGTGTCGAGACTGCCGTCGGGGTTAAAGCGCGCGATGTTCCCGCGCGCTTGAACGGCCACTAGACCGCTCGCTTGACTAAAGGTCCCTCCCACCACGATCTTGCCGTCCGTCTGAACCGCAACTGCAAACACAGTGGCCGCCGACCCGGATGCGCCGAGCCCGGGGTTGAAACTTGGATCGATGTCCCCGGCGGCGGCACTTCCTGTGATGGAAGCCAGCGTCATTATCGCCAGCAGGTAAATCCCTTTGAGCAGGGTCCGCCATTGGCGCGCGGATAACATGTGTCGGGAGATATGCGGCCTAAAGGTTTTCATGCTTGCTCCTTCGCCCTGCCAGATTGGCAAGTACGTGTACAGTCGCCATGGCAAGTGCTGGAAGTCAGGGTTCGCCAGAGGTGGCGACTTTGCCCTTTTATTCTTCTTAATTATCTCTTCGAGGTTGTGAAACTTCAACGATTGTTGGCCTGCCTGTCCTTGACTCTTCGATTAATGCGCATTACCTTGTCGCCACTCAAACACCCTCTTGCTCCTACTCTCTCTGCGGTGAGGGCAAGAAAGCCTTGACACTTAAACAAACGGAGGTCAGTGATGAAAAAGATTTTCTTTCAACTCTCGCTTGCTGCCATCTTCGTATTGGCAGCTCTCGGCTCCGCAATGGCGCAAAGTGGTTTCGTGGCGCAAACCTGGGTCTATGATCCGGGGCACACCGGAGTCTCTGTCTCACAATGGCAACCCGGCTCGGGACTTCCCGACGCCGGTAATTCGAATCACGGTTTGTACCTGACAAAATTCGCCTCGACCACCACCCTGGCCGCTGCCGGTGCTAGCATCAAAGGCGTGAACGGCATCAAGCTATCGACGCTGGGCTTCGACGTTCGCAACGACGGATGGTGCGGAGCCGGAGCGCCTCGCTATAACGTAACGCTCGTCGGAGGCGACAGTTTCTATTTCTTTTTTGGCTGTGCCTACGGGATTCATACGCCGATCCTTGGTTATCCGAACTGGACCCGGGTTCGCTTCACCGATGCGGACGCCTTCGCGGCTAACGGAGGCACGTGGCCCGGCTTTGGAAACGCTCAAATAGCGGCCATCGATTTGGTGTTCGATGAAGGCACGGACGTTGGTCCCGGCTTTACCTTTGTGGACAACCTGGCCATCAATAGTACGCTGATCGGCAAACCGGGCAACGCAAAGTAGATTCCAGTCTACGTTTGACGAAACCTTATCTGAGAAGGCAATGCTCATTTTCGAGTGTTGCCTTCTTTTTTGGAATGACGTCGCATCCTGCCGTGATACCTCAGCGGCCCGTGTCACCTCGGCAACTCCATCACTACGCCAGGCATGTGATATATTTGGCCCCTAAAAAATCAATAAAAATCTGAAGCAAGGATCACTATTTCAAAATGTCGGGACATTCGAAGTGGCATTCCATTAAACACAAGAAAGGCGCGCTCGATGCCAAGCGCGGCAAACTTTTTACCAAGTTCATTAAGGAACTGACGGTCGCAGCGCGCACAGGCGGCGGCGATCCTGATGCTAACGCGCGGTTGCGCAAAGCGATTTCCGATGCCAAAGCCGGCAACATGCCTAACGACACCATCGATCGCGCCATTCGCCGCGGCACCGGTGCCGAAGAAGGCGTGAATTACGAAGAGATTACTTACGAGGGTTACGGTCCCGGCGGCGTCGCTTTGTTGATTGAATCTGTGACCGATAATCGCAATCGCACCGTCGCCGAGATTCGTCATATCTTTTCGAAGAATGGCGGGAACCTGGGCGAGTCGGGATCGGTAGGCTGGATCTTTGATAAGAAAGGCTACCTGGTGGTCGAGAAGTCTGCCAGGGCCGAAGACGAGCTCTTCGATCTGGCGATTGAAGCCGGCGCTGACGATATTCGCGATGACGATGACAACTGGGAAATCATCACGGCGCCTGACACCTTCGAAGCCGTTCAGACCGCCATCAAAGCTGCGGGTATCACCCCGCAGGTCGCGGAAGTCGAAATGGTCCCGCAGAACTACATCAAGCTGGAGGGTTCGCAGGCCAACCAGATGCTCAAGTTGATGGAGGCTCTGGAGGACCACGACGACGTGCAGAAAGTTTCAGCGAATTTTGATATTAGCGAGGCTGACATGGCCGCGGCGTGATGCGCTCTCTACACCTGTCTTTAGCCAGGTGAACTTCGGGAAATAAAGAGCGGAGACGTGAACCTTCAATGAGCTGCGGAGCAGCGGTCAGAGTTAAGCCCAGGGCGAGGCTTTGCGAGCCTTGGGTCACCACCCCAAAGTAATCGAGCCTCGAAGAGGCGACAGAGAGTATTGGTAATCAGCGGAACGATTCACGGACTCTCTGTCGCCGCTTCGCGGCTCGCTAAATCAAACCGATTCCTAACCCAAGGTTCGCAAAGCCTCACCCTGGGCTTAACTCTGACCGCTGCTCCGCAGCTGAGTGCGGTCGCTCGCAGCCAATCTTCTCTCCACTTTCGATT
>Ga0105248_10010584_pt1 | contig 10165 bp, 9 predicted proteins | sample KBSS34metaG_FD_81524 | JGI IMG/M metagenome (GOLD analysis project Ga0105248, IMG submission 81524) | Switchgrass rhizosphere microbial communities from Kellogg Biological Station, Michigan, USA - KBS S3-4 metaG | ecosystem: Host-associated > Plants > Roots > Rhizosphere > Soil | place... | reverse complement strand
GTGAGGTCCTCAGTGTCCTCAGTGGACCCCGCGCTGCCCGTCTCATCAGACGAGGCGGACGAGGCGGCCTCGGCGTCCGCCGCCGCGGCTTCGGCGGCGCGGGCCGCGTCGAGGTCGGCGATCGCCTGCTCCACCTCGCGCAGCTCCAGTTCGGCGAGCGCGACGGTCGAGTGCACCTCGACGTCGTTCAGGCTCTCGCGGTCCGTACCGCCGGCCGGCGGAACGGGTTCCTCGACGACGGCCGAGGGGTCATCGGCCTGCTCGACCGACGCGCGCAGCTGCTCCGCCTCGGCCCGCGCCTCGAACGCCTTCGCGGCCGACAGCTTCTTCCGGGCGATCTCGGCCGCCCCGCGGGCGGAGGCGAGGCGCGTCAGGGCGTCCTGCCGGGTCCGCGCGATCTGCTCGGCGGCGGCCCGGTCGACTTGCCAGCGGCGTACGGCGGCGAGCGCGACCGCGTGCGCGCCGTTGCCGTTCGGCCCACCGATGTAGTCGCGCCGGGCCGCCTCGATCCCGGCCAGCGCGGCGTCGACCTCGTCCTCGCCGATGCACGCGGCCACCGCCAGCTGCAGCGCGTTGCGCCCGTCCACGCTCACCAGGGCGCTACGGGCACCGGCCTGCTCGATCCACGACGTCGCAGCGTACGAGCGCCGGTCGAACCCGAGCCAGCGGGCCGCGTCCGGGCCGTCCTCGCCGCCGATCTCGTCCCACAGATCGTCGCCCGAGTCGAGGTCGATCACCGTGGTCGCGTCCGGGTCGAGCAGGTCGTGCGCGAGCGCGACGCGCCGGGTTCCGGTCGGGGTGTCGACCTCCACCTCGGCGCGGACCGTCCAGGCGGACCCGCCCCGGGGCCGGCGGAACGCGGCGAACCGCTCATCGCCGGCGGTCCAGTTCTCCTGCGGCGGGACCCCGCAGAGGGCCGCGTACAGCGCGGCGTGCCAGGTCGACTTACCTGACTCGTTCGGCCCGACGATCACGTTCAGCCCTGGTCCCAGCTCCAGGGTCCGGCCCGCCATCGCGCCGAAGGCGTCCGCGTGGACGCGCGTGATCCGCATTACCGGCCCTCCAGCCGTCCGTCGAGCGCGGCCACGCCCGCCCGTAGCACGGCGTCCCGGTCGGCGCCGAGGTCGGAGCGCCCGACCCGTCGCACGTACTCAGCCCGTACCGTCGGTCCGTTTTGGTGGTTTTCGGGCACGTTCAGAGGGTCGAACGCGTCCAGTACCGCGCTCACCCACTCCGGCTCAGCCGCTGAATGCTGATATGCGCGCTCGGCAAGCTCCCGCGCGGTCGAATCCATCACGCCCCCCTCTGTACTGAGCCGACGTTAGGGGACGTGGACCAGCCAGACAATGGCCGCAAAGACGACGGCCACAAGCCGACCGGTGGTCAGCCCGAAGTGATCACGAGCGAGCCAGCCTGGCGATCGTGGCCACGCACAGGTCCACATCGGAGGGCGTGGTGAGGTGGTTCGATACCGAGATTCGCATGAGTCGGCGGCCCTGCCATGTCGTTCCGCCGAGCCACAGGGTGCCGTCGCGCTGCACCGCGTCGATGATCCGATCGGTACGGGCGTCGTCGCCGAAGCCGACCAGCACCTGGTTGAGCACCACGTCGTTGACGATCTCGAATCCCTCCGCGGCGAGGCCGTCCGCGAACCGGCGGGCCAGCCGGCAGCACCGGTCGACGAGGTCGGCAACGCCGTCGCGCCCCAGTTCGCGCAGCGCAGCCCAGACGGCGAACCCGCGCGCCCGACGGGACGACTCCGCGGTCAGGTCGGCCGCCCCGGAGACACTGCCCGAGCCGGTCAGGTACGCGGCCGTGTACGACATCGCGATCGCGTGCTCCCGCGGCCGGTTCGTGATGGCGAACGCGGAGTCGTACGGGACATTGAGCCACTTATGCGCATCGCAGCCCCACGAGTCGGCCAGCTCGACACCGGCGACCAGGTGGCGGGTGCCCGGGTTCGCCGCGGCCCACAGCCCGAACGCGCCGTCCACGTGCACCCAGGCCCGGTGCCGGCGCGCGACCTCGATCGCGACCGGGAAGTCGTCGCAGACGCCGGTGTTCACGCCGCCGGCCTGCAGGCAGACGATCGTCGGTCCCGGGTCGCCCGCGGCCAGCACCCGGGCGAGGTCGTCGGTGGAGATCGCCCCGTTGGGCCCGGCCGCGACGACCTCGATCGAGTCCATGCCCAGACCGAGGAGGCGGACCGAACGGTCCACAGTGGCGTGTCGCTCCGCCCCGACGACGACCCGGATCCGGGGTGCCCCGACCAGACCGCGGACCTCGACGTCCCAGCCGGCGTCCGCGAGCACGGTGTGGCGGGCGGTCGCGAGGCCGGCCGTGTTCGCGCCCTGCGCACCGGTGACGAAGCCGACCGACGCGCCGGTGGGCAGGCCGAGCAGTTCGGTGACCCAGCGCCCGGCAACCGACTCGGCGGCGATCGCGGCCGGCGCCAGGACGCCGTTGAACGCGTTCTGGTCCCAGCCGATCGCGACGATGTCGGCCGCGGTCGCCGCGGGCAGCGCACCGCCGACGACGAAGCCGAAGAAGCGTGGCCCGGCGCTGCCCATCAGACCGGGCTCAGCCGCCGCGATCAGCTCCTCGAGCACGACCTCCGGTGGGGTCGGCTTGTCGCCCAGCGGCACGTCCAGCGCCGCGAGCGCCAGCGCCGCCCCGTCCGGCCTGGCGACGGGCCGGGTCGCCAGCGACTCCCGATACTCGGCCACGTACTGGGCCGCGCGCTCCAGCAGGGCCGAAAGATCTTCCATGGTCATCGACAGTACGCCGGACCGCGGCTGCCCCGGCGAGGGCGGCCGCCGCCGCCGTACCCTGAAAGACGGAATGCAGTGCGCGACCACGGGGAGGAACCATGAACGGCGCGCTGATGATGCGGTGGGGGCCGAGCATTCCAGGGCGCGAGGCCGCGAGCCTGGACGTCTTCGGCTCGGTGATCACCTGGTTCGAGACCCTGGCCAAGAGCGGGCGAATCCACAGTCACCACGAGTACTTCTCGGTGACCGGACGGTTTGGCGGCTTCGCCCTTCTCGAGGGTGAGTTGGAGGAGCTCACCAAGATCCTGGTCGAGGAGGACACGCAGCGCATCAACGACAAGGCGGGCGCGGTGGTCCAGGACTACGAGATCCAGACCTACTTCGGCGGCAGCGACCAGACGATCCAACAGGCCGTCGCCAACTACACGACGACCCTGAAGGACCTCGGCTTCATGTGAGGCCGCGAGGCAAACGTCTACTGTGGACTCTCAGTTGCCGGACCGGCCGTTGCCGTTGCCGTTGTCGCCGGCTGCGGATGAGTGCGGTTGCTTCGTCGGCTTCGACCGGGCGGTGGAAGCGTCGGACGACTGAGACTGAGCGAGAGGTGCGAGCACCGGATCGGGGCCGGCCGGTGCCGTCGGCGCCGGCGCCCCCGTGAACGGGAACGACACGGCCAGGCACGGCTGACCGTTGACCTGGAAGGTTCCGGCATCCGTGGCCGGGGTGGCCGCGGTGAGGCTCAGCTGGACCGACCCGCCGTGGCCGAGCGGGGACCGCGGCTCGGATGCGACCGCGTTCGGAGCCGGGTCGCCGCCGGGCGGCGTGTGGTAGGACAGGCGCCACCCGGGGGGCAGCGATACCCCGGTGTTGGTCAAGGTGACCGTGGCCGCGAACGGCTGCCCCGGCGGCGAGGTGAGCTGGTAGGCCACGACGCAGCCGGGCGCGGGCGGTCCGGGCTCGACCGGGTTCACCAGTGCCGACGTGATGGCGTCCTGACCGGGGCCCCAACCAGCCAGCACCCAGCCGAGTCCGGCCAGCAGCAGCACGACGAAGGCCGCGCTGACCCACCGGAACACGCGGGCGGCCCCGCGGCCCTGGACCGGCACCGCCGCCGTCGAACCGCCGCCCGGAAGAGTGGGCACCGGTTCCGGCGCGGGCGTCGGGACCCCCGATGCCACGCCCGCGAGGAGGTTCGACATCTCGGCGGCGGTCGGGCGGTCGGCCGGTTCGCGCGACAGGCAGCGCGCGCACGCGTCGGCGACCGCGTCCGGAAGTCCTTCGATGGGCGGAAGCGGCGCCGGGTCCGTCGTGACCTGCAGGGTCAGCAGTTCGGTCACGGTCGCGGCCTGCCACGGCGAGTAGCCGGCGATTGCGCGGTACAGCACGGCGGCGAGTCCGAAGACATCGCTGGCCGGAGTGACCACGGAGCCGGTCAGCCGCTCCGGCGCCACGTAGGCCGGGGTGCCGCGTGCCTGGCCGTGACGATCGGTCTCACTCTCGCCCTCGACCACGCTGAGCCCGAAGTCGATCAGCTTCGCTCCCGACGAGGCCAGCATGATGTTGCCGGGGGTGACGTCGCGGTGCACCAGCCCGCGGCGATGGGCGGCGGCCAGGGCCGAGGCGACCTCGGCACAGGTGCGCACCGCGTCCGGCCACGGCAACGGGCTCACCTCCAGGATCTCCGCGAGCGACCGGCCCTCGACGAACTCGAGCACGATGAAGTACTCGGACGCGGTACGACCGTAGTCGTACACGGTGGCGATATGCGGATGCGTGAGCTTCGCCAGAGCGATGGCCTCGCCCTGAACCCATCGAGCCTGTGACAGGTCGACCACTTTGATCGCGACCGGGCGGCTCAGCCGCTCGTCGTACCCGCGCCACACGGTCGACCAACCGCCCCGGGCGACCGGCTCGATCAGGCGGTACCGGCCGTCGAATCGTCGCTGCTCGGGCGGCGTTCCGGCCGCCGCCTCGCGCTTTGTCGGCGTTCGGCGTCGATGGCGACCCTGTCCGGCCCGGTACCAATGAAGGGCCTCCATATTGGGCAGTCTAGGCGTAACCGCTCAGACAGGGGCGTACAGTGCGAAAAAGGGACCGCTTCCCGCTCACTCGCATCCGACCCGTACCCCCTTGGGTCGTCCTGTTCGCGTACGCGTACGGAGGCCCGATGATCCAACTTGAGTCGACCACCGTCCTGCTGCGCCCTGTTCCCGAGTCGACCCGGGATCTCTGGGACGAGGTGCTGCGGGTCGCGAAGCGGGTGGACCGCACGCCGACCCGGACGATGGTTCGGCGGTCGGCGCACTGGGCGGTTCCGACGGCCGTGACCGCCGTGATCGCCACGATCGGGCTCGGCCGGCCGGGACTGTGGACCGACGAGCTGGCCACGTGGGGCATGGCCACCACGCCGTGGTCGGAGTTCTGGCCGGTGTTGCGCGACGTCGACGCCGTGCTCGCCCCCTACTACGTGTTCATGCATGCATGGGTGTCAGTGTTCGGCGACTCGACCATCGCGCTGCGGGCGCCGTCCCTGTTCGCGATGGTGGGCTCGGCGGCGATGATCGGCGTGCTCGCGCACCGGTTGATGGGACGGTCGGCCGCGATCGTCGGCGGCCTCGTCTTCGCGATCCTGCCGTCGACGAGCCGGTTCGCGGCTGAGGCGAGACCGTTCGCGCTCTGTACGTTCGTGGCCTGCGTCGCGGCGTGGCTCCTGCTGCGAGCGACCGAACGTCCATCTCGGACCGCGTGGATGGCGTACGGGCTGAGCGTGGTCGTGCTCGGCTGGCTCCACGTGGTGGCGCTGCTGGTGTTGGCCGCCCACGCGTGGACCGTGGTGGCGTGGCGCCGCGCCGCGTGCTGGCGCTTCCTCGCCGCCGCGACCGTGGCCGGCGCGGCATCCTTGCCGCTGCTGGTGTTCGGCGCATGGCAGCGCCACCAGGTCGCGCCCATCCCGCGGGTCGGCTTCGACACCACCCTGCCGTACGCGCAGGTGCTCTTCGGCGGCGTCGGGATCGCGGTCGTGGTGGTGGTCCTCGCGTTGTTCAGCCTCCCGCTGCGGTTCCCGACGGCGGTGTTCACCGGCTGGGCGATCGTGCCGCCGGTCGCGCTCGTGCTGCTCGGTATGGAGCTGCCGATGTTCCTGCCGCGCTACCTCGTCTTCACCACGCCGGCCTGGGCGGTGCTCGCCGGCGTCGCGCTGGTCCGGCTGCGATTGTCGTTGGTATGTCTGGGAATCGCGGTCCTGGCCGTGCTCTCCCTGCCCAGCCAGCTGCAGCAGCGCACGCCGGGCGGCCACAACCAGGCGACCGCGCAGATCGCCACCGTGCTCGATGCGCGGGAACAGCTCGGCGACGCCATCGTGTACGCCGACGACGAGCCGGGCGGCACGTGGACCGCCCGCGATGCCGTGGCCCGGTATGTGTCGGCCGACCGCCGCCCGATCGACGCGCTCGCCGTCACCCCGCCCCGCCACGGCGGACGGCTGCTCGCCACCGAATGCTCCGACCCGGTGCCCTGCCTCGGTAAACCGCAACGGGTGTGGGTGGTGCGGCTGGGCACGCTCGACGACCCGCTCGCCGGCATCGGCCCCGATAAGGAAGACCTGCTGCGCCAGGACTACCGGGTGAACCGGATCTGGTACCCGGCCGGGATCACGATCGCGCTCCTGCAACGGTCCGGGTGACTACACACTCCTATGTGGACAGGTGTGGACAGGATCGGGCTCAGGTGAGGCCGGCGTCGTGGGCCAGCAGCGCGATCTGGGTGCGGTTGCCGACGTCGAGCTTGGTGAGGATGTGCGTGATGTGAGCCTTCACCGTGGCCACGCTCATGAACAGTTCACCGGCGATCTCGGCGTTCGTCTTGCCCTGCCCCACCGCGAGCATCACGTCGTACTCCCGCGGGCTCAGCGCCGCCAGCGCCGCGCGCGCCCGGTCGAGCGACCCGGCCTGCGTCGTTGCCCGGTCCATCAGGCGTCGCATCAGGTGCGGTGACAGGATCGGCTCGCCGTCCGCCACCCGGTGGATGGCGCTCACGATGCGCGCCGGCGAGGTGTCCTTCAGCAGGAACCCGCTGGCGCCGGCCCGCAGCGCACCCACCACGTTCTCGTCGGCGTCGAACGTCGTGAGCACGATGACCTCCGGCGGGTTCTGCCGTGATCGCACCCGCCGCGTCGCCATGATGCCGTCGGTGCGCGGCATACGCAGGTCCATGAGGACGACGTCGGGGGAGTGCCGGTCGACCGCGGCCATCACGCCGTCACCGTCGGCCGCCTCGCCGACCACCTCGATGCCGTCGGCCCCGTCCAGCATCATCGTGAGCCCGGCCCGGACCAGCGGGTCGTCGTCGACGATGAGGACGCGGACACGCGCGGTCACACCGTCCATGGTAGACACACCCGCAGCCGGAACTCCCCGTCGGCCCGCTCGACCGTGAGCTGTCCGCCGGCCAGGCTGGCCCGCTCGGTCAGCCCGATCAGGCCGGTCCCCGGCGGCGCGGTGGGCGGCACCGACGGCAACGGGTTGCGGACCTCGATGTTCAGCTCGCCGCCGGCCGCGCTCAACGAGACCGATACCGGCCGGCCCGGGGCGTGCCGCCGGGCGTTGGTGAGCGCCTCCTGCACCACCCGGTACGCAGTGCGGCCCAGCGCCGCGGGCACGGCCGAGGGGTCGCCGACGCGGTCGCTGAGTTCAATGTGGACACCGGCCGCCCGCGACTCGTCCACCAGCTCGGGAATGTCGGCCAGGGTGGGTTGCGGTCGGGGATCGTCCGGACTGTCCGCGCGCAGCAGCCCGATGACCGTGCGGAGGTCGTCCAGGGCGGCGCCGGCCTCCTCGCGCACGACCCGGGCGGCCGCGGTGAGGCGGTCCGGCGGGCTGTCCGGCCGGTACTCCACCGCACCGGCGTACGTGGCCAGCAACGACAACCGGTGCGCGAGCACGTCGTGCATCTCGCGGGCGATCCGGGTCCGTTCGAGGGTGCGCGCCTCGGCCACCCGGCGGGACTGGTCGGCCTCGGCCCGCTCGGCCCGTTCCCGCAACGAGTCCGTCAGCGCCCGGTGGGCCCGGTACAGCGCGCCCCAACCGGTCAGCGCCGCGTACGAGGCGACGATGACCACGAACCACCAACCGAAGTTCAGGCCGCCGGGCAGGCGCCACGCGCCCTGGACCACCTGCGCGGCGACGCCGGTGGCGGCGACCGCGAGCGCGACCGGGAACCGCCGCTGCAGAGCCACGTACAGCGTGCCCAGGCTCGCCTGCGGAGTAGCGGCCGGGGAGAGCGCGGACAGCACCGCGAGCGCCACGGCGCCGTGAACCGGACGGCGCAGCAGGAACGGGACGAGCGCGGTCGCCACGACCGCGACGGTGACGTCGAGCGCCAGCCAGCCATGCTCGTTCCCGCTCGCGACGCGGCCCACGATCGTCAACGCGCTCAGTGTCCCGGTGGCCACGCCGACGATCAGGTCCCGGATCAGCGCCGGTCGTCTCATTGGGCCGAGCCTACGGATGCGCTACCGGCCCGACCACCGACCAAAGTCGAATCCGGCCGCGACCCTCGGCGATCGGCCGTCGCCCTCGGACCGATGTCCGCTCCCGCGGCGGCGAAGAGGCTTGCGGCATGAGAACTCTTTACAGCCGTACCTTCATCGTGGTGTGGGCCGCTGTCGCCGCCCTGCTCATCTGGTTGGTTCAGGGTCCACTCACCGGGGCGGATCTGGTGGTACGCAACGGAGACGCGACCAGCACCGTCGGACCGGTCGCGGTCGTGGCGGTCGCCCTCGCCGCCGGTCTGGTGGGCTGGGGCCTGCTGGCCCTGTTGGAACGGGTCACCACGCGGGCCCGCCGGTTGTGGGCCGTCGTCGCGGTCGTGGTGCTGCTGGTGTCGTTCGTGGGTCCGCTCGGAGCCACCACCATCCAGGCGAAGGGCGCCCTGGCCGCGATGCACGCGGTCGTCGGCGCCATCCTCATCGCCGGTCTCTACCGGACGAGCCGGCGTCACCCGGCGCAGACGAGCCGGCGTCAGTCGGCGCCGGTGACCCCCTCAGCGGCGTCGTAGTCGGCGACGAACCGCGGGTTGGCCACCCGCAGCCGCGCCTGGGCGTCGGCGAGCAGGCCCGCGCGCACCTGGGGCATCAGGTCCGCGGGCACCTCGCCGGCGCGCAGCGCGGTCGCGAGCGCGGCGTCGTCGGCGAAGCCGAGGGCGGCCAGGCGTTCCCGGTGCGCCGCCTCGCCCTCCCCGCCGTCCGCGATCTCGCGCTGGACCATGCGCAGCGCGTTGACCGCCACCCGGAGGTGGAAGGCGTGCTCGGCGGGGACGGCCGGCGTGAGGACATCGCCGAGGAACGCGATGGTGGCGTCCAGCAGCTCGCCCGCGTCGGGATGGGAATGCAGCTCACTGTCTGACGTCATGGCAGCATCCGCATCAGCTCGTACTCCATCTCCGCGGCCCGCCGGCCGATCACGGCCAGCTCGACCGAGCGGAACTCGCCGGCCAGGTGCACCCGCGCCTGCTCGAGGCAGATCGCGCCCCACCGCAGCGTGGCGAGCACCTGCCACCAGAACAGGTCGGCCGGCTCAAGCCGTTCGCCACCGTGCGCCGCGTACGCGTCCAGCAGGTCCTCGACGCTGCCCATGCCGCCCACGACCGGGCGGGCGCCGAACCGCCACACCCGCGCGCAGAGCCAGCCCAGGTCCTCCCGCGGGTCGCCGACGTGGGCCAGCTCCCAGTCCAACACCGCCCGCACGCCGTCGGGGCCGATGATGAGGTTGCCGCTGCGGAAGTCGCCGTGCACCACCGCGGGCGGCCCTCCGATAGGGGAAGGCCGGTGGGAACGCAGCCAGGCCAGCGCGTACTCGAAGCAGGGGCGCCGGGTTCCGGCCCGGTCGAGCATCGCCTCGATTCCCGAGAGCGGGTCAGGGGCGGGGAGCGGTTCGACGGCGTCGATCGGGATCGACGCGACGCCGGCCAGGATCCGCCCGCAGTCGGCCGCGAACCGCGTCCGAGCCGCCGCCAACGATGGGTCGCGCAGGATGCGTCGCGGGATCGTCTCACCGTCCACTCGGGACGTCACCAGGTACGCGCGGTCGGCGGCCTTCCCGGACGCGATGACCTCCGGCACCGGTACGCCGACCGCGTGCGCGGCGCGCAGCAGTCGGGTCTCGGCGGCCACGTCCATCGCACCCCGCCCCGCCACCCGTTCCCGTTGCAGCACAAGGCGATGGGTGGCACCGTCCGCGACGGCGTCGAGGGCGGAGGTGAGGCGGGACGCCCCGGCCGACAGGGGCCTCGCCTCCAGTGCCTCGATGTGCGCGGCGCCCAGCGCCGCCGCGAGTACCGGCCGCAGGAAGTCCAGGTCGGTCATGCCCACGGGGCGGAGCTCGGGTCCTTCAGCAGCC
>Ga0105248_10010574_pt1 | contig 10168 bp, 9 predicted proteins | sample KBSS34metaG_FD_81524 | JGI IMG/M metagenome (GOLD analysis project Ga0105248, IMG submission 81524) | Switchgrass rhizosphere microbial communities from Kellogg Biological Station, Michigan, USA - KBS S3-4 metaG | ecosystem: Host-associated > Plants > Roots > Rhizosphere > Soil | place... | reverse complement strand
TGGCAGCCCGCGCACCACTTCGAGGGCGCGGTTCCCACGGTGTCCTGCATGTACTCGATCGACTTCCGGTACCACTGGTTGTTGAACGAGGAGAAGTGGTGGGCCGACGAGCTCCACTGCGCGTAGATGTCGGCGTGGCAGCGGCCGCACGAGGCGCTCGTCATGAAGAAGGTCGCCGGGATGATGCCGCCGACGTTCGTCTTCGACGAGGACGGAAAGAACGGGCTCTGCGGCCCTTCGCCCTCCGCGTTCATGGTTGCGGGCGGCACCAGAGGATTCTGGATACGATGCCGCGCCTGCCGGCTCCGTTCGGCGGCCGGCCTGGCCGCCGCGGCCAGAAGAATCAGTCCGACGACCGACGCCGCAAGGAGGACCGCGGCCGTGCTGCGCGGCGATCGCGAAACCGACCACGCGGCGATGAACAGCAGTCCGCCGACGCCCAACAGCACGTGTGCGTTCACGGCCGCCTGATGCGCCCGCGTCGCGCCCGTGAAGGCAATCCAGCCGCCGAACGCGACCGAGGCCGCCAGCACGACGGCAGCCCCCATCAAGAAAAGCGTCGAAGCGCCGGCGCCCGTCCGAACCGCGCGGGCCGCAAACAGGCCGCCGAGGATCGCGAACCCAAGTCCAATGAAGAGGTGCAGACCGACGTTGACGTAATAGAACAGCGTCGGCGATGGCAGGGCGTAGAGGTACGCGCTGTTGGCCAGCAGAGCGATGAAGGCCACAACGGCAGGCTTCGCCACACGATTGGATGGTCCGGCAGTCATGCGATGGGTCGAAGCTCCATGGTACCGGACGCAGCCATAGCCTGAACACACTACCCATGACTCAGGTCGGACGCTGCTTGCCGAGCTGTCTCGCCAAACCGGGGAGCGCGACGGCGCAAGCTCGCTCGACACGGGAGCGGCGGCCGCTGGAAGCTGAGCGAACGTTGTGTGTGCCTATAATCGTGCGGCGACCGCATGGATTCCGATTTCGGCACAGCCTGGCAAGTTGTCGTGGCGGCCGCCGCCGAGGCCACACGCCTGTCGGAACTGGCTCAATCGGTTGGTTTTGCGCTGAACCCGGCTGGGGGCCTGCGCTCCGTGCCGACCGACGATCCCGCCGCGCTGCTCATCTGGCAGCCGGGCCGCGGGTGGGAGGCGACGATCCCTCCCGACGATCCCCGCCGGCCGCTGATCGATCTGTACCTGCCAATCTGCAGCGCGACGGCGGCGCGGCCGCTGACGGTCGGTCATCTCGGCCAGAGCCTCGACGGGTTCATCGCCACGCACGCGGGAGAGTCTCGATGGGTGACTGGCGAGGAGAACATGCGCCACATGCACCGGCTGCGTGCGCTCTGCGACGCCGTCATCGTTGGAGCCGGCACGATCGCCGCCGACGACCCTCAGTTGACGACGCGGCTCGTGGAAGGGTCGAACCCGCTACGCGTCGTCCTCGATCCGTCGCGGCGCCTTGCGGAAGACCATCGCGTCTTCAGCGATCCGTCGGCGGAGACCCTCTACATCTGCGCGCGATCGCTCGCGCCGGCGAACGGAGAACATTTCGGCCTTGCGACCGTGATTGGCGTCGGCGACGACGACGATGCCGGCGTGCCGGTCGCCGAGGTGGTCAAGCTGCTGCGAGCCCGCGGCTGCGCCCGTCTGTTCGTGGAGGGCGGCGGCGTCACCGTCTCGATGTTCCTGCAAGCGAAACAGCTGGATCGGCTGCACGTCGCAATCGCGCCGCTCTTGATCGGAGACGGCCGCCCCGCCATCCGGCTGCAGCCGCCAGACGCGCTCGGCGATTGCCACCGGCCGCGTTATCGCGTGTTCAGGATGGGGACTGACGTGCTGTTCGACTGCGATTTGAGATCGGGTGAGGACCAGGACCGCCACGCGGACGACGAATCAACCATCGCCCGCGTCATCTAAGCGACAATCCCCTTACCCCGGCCCTATGTTTCTGCTGTTACTCCAGATCGTCGTCGTCGTGACGGTTGCCCGTGTGGTTGGCAGCGCCTTCCGCGCCATGGGTCAGACGCGCGTGATTGGAGAGATCGTCGCGGGGCTGCTGCTGGGACCGTCGTTTCTCGGGTGGATGTTCCCGTCGATGACCGGCCAGTTGTTCCCGGTCGACAGCCTCCCCCTCCTGAATGCCTTCAGCCAGTTCGGGCTCGTGCTGTTCATGTTCGTCCTCGGCATACGCCTCGACCTGTCACATCTCGCCGCCAGCCGACGGCTCGTCGTCTTGACCAGCACCGCCAGCATCGTGCTGCCGTTCGTGCTGGGCATCGGGCTCGCGATGGCCGTCAGGGCACAGTTCGGCGTGCCCGACCAGCTGGTGTGGCCGTTCGCGCTCTTTGTCGGGCTGAGTCTCAGTATCACGGCCTTCCCCGTCCTGGCACGCATCGTCGAAGAGCACGGACTGTCGGCGACCAGGCTCGGCACCGTCGCCATCGCCTGTGCGGCACTCGACGACGTCACGGCGTGGATCGTGCTCGCGCTGGTGACCGCGTTCGCGCGAGCTGACACCGCCGCCGCGAGCGTATCGGTCGTGGGCGTCATCGTCTACGCCGGGGTCATGCTGGGCATCATTCGTCCCGTGATCCATCGCTGGACGGCGCGAATCGCGGACGCAGAAGTCCGGATGGCCGTGCTGCTCATCGCAGCGATCGCGTCCGCCGCCGCGACCGACCGCCTGGGTATCCATCCGCTGTTCGGCGCCTTCTTCCTCGGCGCCCTCGCGCCACGGGATCAGGAAGTCGAACGGCTCCTGGCCGTCCGCGTTGAACCGCTGGTCGCGCTGCTGCTGCTTCCGCTGTTTTTCGCGTTCACCGGCCTGCGCACGAACGTGCACCTGCTGATGTCGCCCTGGCTCGTGCTGGAAACGTTCGCGATCCTGGCGATCGCAGTCGTCGGCAAGGCGGCGAGCCCTCTCCTGGCCTCCCAGGTGCTGGCGCTGTCGAGGCGCGAGGCGATCGCGCTCGGCGTGTTGATGAACACCCGCGGACTGGTGGAGCTGGTAGTGCTGAACATCGGCGTCGACATCGGCCTTCTGCCACCGATGCTGTTCACGATGTTGACGCTGATGGCGCTCGCGACGACGGCGATGACCTCGCCGCTGCTCCGATACATGGGCTTCGAGAAGCCGGGAACGCGCGTTTCTGAATTGCCGTCGGCCTCTCGTCGCGCGGGCCACTAGAGCACGTTCAGTATTTCACTGCGGCCTCTCGCAGCGCAGGCGGTTAGGCCGCCCGCCGGCCGCCGCCAGCCCTGAAGGATCATTCGGGCGTGGCGATCAGATCTTCGTGACAGACGACGATCTGAGAACGGCCGGCGTCGATGTGCTCGTGGCGCCGGCGGCGCCAGCTGCTGATCATCGCCGATCGAGCCGGCGCGACTTCCGACGCCGCGTTCGCCCATCCGTTCACCAGCTCCCGCTGCATCTCCCGCGCGTCCGGCGGCAGATTCCAATCGCTCGCCGCTCGCTCGACTCGATAGCCGACGGCCGTGAACGAACGCTCGGCCGCAGCGACGGCGTCGGGGCCAGCCGCTCTGCCAAAGCCCTTGTCATTCGCGCGCTGATGGCGATTCATCAGCTCGCGGATCTCGTCGTCTTCGTGCTCGGCCGGTGAACAGCGGGACTCTCCGTTGTAGGTCAGTGCAAACAGTCCCGCGGCGCCTACCGCGTGGCAATGATGCGCTAGCGAACCGAGCCACGATTCCGAGACCAGATCGAGCAGCGCCGATGCTGTGACGAGATGGCGACCGTCGAACATCGTCGAATCGAGAGCGCCGAGGTTGACCTGCCGCACGTCGATAGCGCATCCCGCAGACAGACGCCCGGTCATCGCGCCAGGTACCTGTTCCAGGACGGCGGCATCCTCGTCCAGCAACAGCCATTCCTGCGGCACTGGAAGGTAACCGGTGAGATACCGGACGTTCGAGCCTCTGCCGGTTCCGAGGTCGACGATCCTCACCGGCCGGTCCCGCGTCAGCGCCTTCGAAACGGCGCGCGCGAGCCTCTCGGAGCGCGCGGCCACGTCGAACGGCTCGCGGAGCGTCAGCCATTCAGCGAGCGAATGCCCCATCGTTCTCCAGTCGCGCAAGCACGTTTGCCATGCCCGCAACGGCATCGTCCCATGTCGGCAGACGGCTGCGGACACGACGCGCTCCAGCCGCCAGGCGGTCGCGAACATCCTGGTCGTCGATGATCGATGACAAGGCGCCCGCGAGCGCAGCGGCGTCCCCCGGTGGTACGAGCAGGCCGGCGTCTGAACCGACGAGATCCGGAATCGCGCCCGTCGCGGAGCCGACAACCGGGACACCATGCGCGAGCGCTTCGGCGACGGCCATTCCGTACGTCTCGTGCAGCGAGGCGTGCACGAACACATCGGCGGAGTCGTAGAGCGCCGAGAGCTCCGTCGCATCGAGCTCGCCGACTAGTGCAACGTGTTTCCCGACTTGTTCGGCGTCCGCCAGTTCGCGGATACGAGCGGCCGTGGCTGGATCGCGATCGAGACTGCCGGCACACGTCAGCCGCCATGCCCGCTGGCGCAGCCGCGCGAGCGCGCGCAGCAGGATCTCGTGGCCCTTCCCTGGCGTGACCGCCGCGACCGACACCAGGTGGACCGGATTGCGCGAGCCGCGGGCCAGCGGCGCGGGATCGGTTCCTGGCTCGACGACCGCCATCTGTTCGCGCCGGACACCATATGCCTCGAGCGTCCCTACAGCTGCCGTGCCGGTGACAACGCACGCGCGTGCGGCCGCCAGCGCCCGCCGTTCACCCCGCTCGAACCGGTCGGCCTCCTGACGATCGATGCCGACGTGGGCGGCAAGCGGCAGATGGACGAGCGCAACGAAGTTGAGGCGCCGACCTTCGCGTTCCACCTCGGCCGGCATCGCGCCAAACGCGAGACCGTCGACGAGGACGAGGCAACCGTCCGGAATCGCCGCGAGCGTTTGCGCCGCAGCCTCGAGCGCTGCCGCTGATGGCCGCGGAAAGGCGCCGTCGATCTCGTGGACGCTGACCACCCAGCCGCGCGCCCGCAGACCAGCGACCATCCGGCGGTCGTACTCATACCCGCCGGATCGCTGTGCGATCGACCCTGGAACGACGACCGCGATCCGCTTCACACGCTTCCGTCGAACGACGCCGACGCCAGGTGCGATTCGTGGAGCGTCACCCGCAGGCTCTCGATCCCGGCGGCGCTCGACCCGACATCGCCTCGCGACAAGGCAGCCACGATGCCGTCGAACACGGCGCGCGCGAGGAACTCGGTGGTGGTGTTCTTGCCTTTGAGCGAGGGCTCTTCGTCGAGATTGCGATAGCTGAATCCGGCAAGCACCTTGTTCAACGCATCCGTCGCGCGGCCGATGTCGACGACGATGCCGTTGGGGTCGAGGTTGCCGCGCCGGAATTCGACGTCGACGACGTAGGTGGCGCCGTGCAAGCGTTGGGCGGGACCAAAAACGTCGCCCGTCAGGCTGTGGGCAATCATCATGTGCCCGCGGACGGTCACGCTGTACATGTCAGTACCTCACGCGGTGGCACAGCGCGTCGACACGTTCGGCGGCGAGATCGGCCATGACACCAGGCAGCGATTCGAAATCGCTCTCGGCGGTGATCAACGCGTCGAGCTCGTGGTGTTGCAGCAGCGAGAGCGCGAGCTGCATCCGCCGGCGCGTGTCCCATCGCGGGCTGCGGGTGGGCGGGACGCTTCCAACCTGTGACGACTTCAGCGTGAGCCGCTGCGCGTGAAACGCGCCGCCGAGAGCGACCGGGATCACCTGGTCCCCGTACCAGCTCAACTCGACGACGGTGGCCTCGAACCCGGCGACGCGGAGCGCCAGCTCGAGGCCGGCGCCGGAACCGCTGGCGTGGATCACGACGTCGGCATTCGACGATGCGTGCTCAGGTGTGGCAAATCGCACGCCCAACGTTTCGGCAATCGCGGCACGCCGCGGGTTGATGTCGATTAACTCCACGTCACAGGCGGGCATACGCCCCGCCAGCCACGCCACGAGACATCCCACCGTGCCGGCGCCCACCACGCTGATCCGATCGCCCAGGCTCGGCGCACCGTCCCATAACGCGTTGATGGCGGTCTCGAGATTGGCAGCCAGCACGGCGCGCTGCGGCGGAACCGCCGCCGGCAGGACGTGGACCGCCGCGGCGGGAACGACGTAGCGCGTCTGATGGGGATACAGGACGAACACGTCGCGGTCGCGGAGATCCTCCGGCCCGTCCTCGATCCGTCCGACACTCGCGTATCCGTACTTGACCGGCGCCGGAAACTCTCCGGACTGGAATGGCGCGCGCATCCGCTGGTACTCGCTCGGCGGAATGCGGCCCTGAAAGACGAGACGCTCCGTGCCCCGGCTGATGCCGCTGTAGAGCGTCCGGACGAGCACATCGCCGAACTCGGGCGGCGCCAGCGGCTCGGCGCGGATCTCACCCCGGCCGGGCGCAATCGTCCAGAACGCTCGCGCGTCGTCTGCGGGCATGCGGCAATTCTGGTGCTTTTGAGGCGCGCGTTACAATCCCGCCCCTGTGCCCGCGACATTCATCGTCAAGGCAAGTGTGGTGTTGGCGGCGATTGTGCTGCTCGCGCGGCGGTCGGCGCGCGCGCACCATCCGTTCCCGCACTTCGGTCCGGCCAACACGGTGACGATGGTTCGCGCGATCCTGGTGACCATCGTCGCGGCGTTGATCGGCGAGCCCTCGCTGCCGAGCGCAGGATGGCTCGGCGCCGGCGCGGCCGTCGTGGCCACGGTGCTCGATGGCGTGGACGGCTGGCTCGCGCGCCGGACCGGCATGGCGAGCGCGTTCGGCGCGCGTTTCGACATGGAAACCGACGCGCTGCTGATTCAAGTGCTCGCCATCCTGGCGTGGCAGTACGGCAAGGCCGGTCCATGGGTGCTGATTTCCGGGCTGCTGCGATACCTGTTCGTCGCCGCGGGATGGGTTCTGCCGTGGATGCGGGAACCGCTCTTTCCAAGCGTCCGCAGAAAAGCCATCTGCGTCGTCCAGACCGCCGGATTGATCCTGACGATCCTGCCGCCGATCGTGCCTCCGGCCAGTGAGTGGCTGGCCGCGGTGTCGTTGGCGGCACTCGTCTATTCGTTTCTCGTCGATACGCTCTGGCTGTGGCGACGTGCGCCGGCATCCGGCGCATAGACTAGGAGTGCGTTTCACGTCGCGCAGCCCTTTAGAGTCCGTTTCAGAATTGAACGTAGCGCAGTCCTTTCCCCCTCCGCTCGCCCCGGATCGCAAGCGAGCTACGGAGGACGCGCCGTAGCGCAAAGCGCGAAGGCGGGCAAGGCTGCCGGGGATTCTGAAACGCACTTTTGCTTCTGCAACGCGCTTTATGACTTTCAAGCGGTGGATCGTACTCGTCGCGGCGATCGTGGTGCTCGACGCGTCGCTGACGTTCGAAAACGTCTGGCCGACGCCGGCGGTGCAGTGGCGTGGCGCGCTCTCGGTCGAACTCGCGGTCTGCGTGCTGGGCCTCGGGATCGTCAGCCGGTGGTCGCGTCCGCCGTCGCGCGCGGCGATAGCTTGCCTGAGCGCGATCTGGACGCTCCTGGTCGTCGGACACTACGCCGAGGTCACCGCCCCGGCGCTGTACGGACGCGACATCAACCTGTATTGGGATCTGCGATTCATTCCCGATGTGGCGGCGATGGTCACAACGGTCGCGCCGTGGTGGCTCATCGTACTGTCGGTCTCCGGCGCAGTGTTGACGCTGGTCCTTCTCTACACGCTCCTCGGACTCGCCTGGCGGTGCATCGCCGCCTCGATGGCTGACGACCATCAACGCCGGGCGCTGATCGCGCTCTCGCTCGCCGCCGTGGCCTGGTTCATCGTTCGCCCTCCGAAACCCGATGCGCCGGGCGAGATCAGCGTGCACGCGTTCGCCTCGCCCGTCGTCCGCACCTATGCGCGGCAGGTCCGGTTCGTCGCAGAGGCGATTGCGGGATCGCGGGCGCTGCCCGACAGCCCGCCGATGACCTCCGACCTCTCGCGAGTACAGGGCTCGGACGTGTATCTCGTGTTCGTCGAATCGTACGGAGCGGTCAGCTTCGACCGGCCGGCGCTCGCTCAACCGATCGCCGCAAGCCGGGCACGCCTCGACGCCGCGATTCGCGAAACCGGCCGTCAGGTGGTCTCCGCATTCGTCGAGTCGCCGACGTTCGGCGGCTCGTCGTGGCTCGCCCACATCAGTCTGTTGTCTGGGATCGAGGTGCGCGATCCAGAGACCAACGCGAAGCTGATGACTGCTCAGCGGGACACGCTGGCGAAAGCATTCGGCCGACGCGGGTTCCGCACGGTTGGACTGATGCCCGGTCTCCGTCAAAGCTGGCCGGAAGGCGTGTTTTATGGGTTCAACGAGATTTACGGCGCTGAACGCCTGGACTACCAGGGGCCCGAGTTCGGCTGGTTTGCCATTCCGGACCAGTACTCGCTCGCGCGCTTCGATGCCCTCGAGGCGGAACGAGGATCGGCTGGCCGGCGCTTCATATTTTTTCCCACCATCAGCACACATTTTCCGTTCAGACCGACGCCGCCGTACCAGGCGGACTGGCCGCGCCTGCTGACCCGCCGGCCGTATGACGGCCCCGACATCGTGCGCGCGTACGCGCGCCAGCCGGACTGGACCGACTTCGGACCCGGTTACGTCGAAGCGATGACCTACGACTTCGACGTGCTCGCGGGTTATCTGAAGACGCACGCCGACCGCGACCTGGTGATGATCGTCCTCGGCGACCATCAACCGCCGGCCGCCGTCAGCGGCGAGCACGCACCCTGGGACGTGCCGGTGCACGTGATTGCCAGCCGCGCAGCGGTACTCGACCGGCTTCGCGCGTGCGGCTTCAGCCCGGGCCTGACACCGGCGCGCCATCCGATCGGACGGATGCATCAGTTGCTGCCGATGCTGCTCGACGCGTTCGGCGATCTGGCCGCAAATCCGCTGGCTATCAGCTCTCAGCCCTCGGCTATCAGCCCGCATTCGCGTCGAGCGCCGCGAGCTGATAGCTGAAGATCAGCGTAGACGTTTCTTCCCAGCGTCGATCCGCCGCACGTTCCCGTCGTACGTCATGTCGGAGCACTCCCGCGGGTACTGCGGCTGCGCGTAGACCGGATACGCCTCGGTCCGCAGGTGCGCCAGCATGTGATGCCCGCGCCGCGACTCGCGCTCGTGCCGGACGCTCGAGATATCGATCGGCGCGACGACGATGCGTTCGCCAGGCCCCGGGGAGGCATCGGCCAGCAGGCGGCCGTCGAAGTCGACAATCTGGGATCCGCCCGGCCACGAGTACGGCGGATAGTGCCGCAGGCTCGCCCCCTGGTTGGCGCCGACGACGTAGGCGATGTTCTCGATCGCGCGGGCGCGATTGATGGTCGTCCACCAGTTCATCGGCTCGGTGGCGCCCCAGGGGTCCATGTAGGCCGACACGCGGACCAGGACTTCGGCACCGTTCATCGCCAGCTGCCGGATAGCTTCGGGAAAAAGCCAGTCGTAGCAGATTGCGCACCCGATTCTGCCGATCGGCGTGTCCGCTACCGGGAAGAGCGGCTCGTCGTATCCGGGCAGGTCGTGCGGGCTGCTATGGACTTCGTACGGAATCCATGGGTTCACCTTGCGATACCGGTAGAGCATGCCGCTGGGACCGCAGAAGCACGTCGTGTTGAAGACGACGCCCGGCCATTTCGGATCCTCCTCGAGCATCGTGCCGCTCTGGATGTAGAGGTCGTGCTCGCGCGCCTTCGCGATCAGGCGTTCGGTGTGCTCGTTGGGAATCGGGACCGTCAGCTTCGCGAGCAGCTCCTCCACCGTCTGAAAAACCGGCGCGGCATGCGCGAATTCGGGAAAGACGACGAGACGGACCGGCAGGAACGGCGCGCTGCCTTCGACCGCGGCATCGACCATCTGAAGCATGCGGTCGGTGTTCGAGCGCATCTGCCGCCGCTCGATCGGATTTGGCAGATCGGTCTGACATGCCGCCGCGGAATACCGGATAGACATTCCTGAAGTATGAAGCTTGAAGTCAGAAGGCTGAAGTTTCGTGCTTTCTTCAGACTTCAGACTTCCAACTTCCAACTTGCCGCCGTCGCGGCGTCTGTTGACTCTGTTATAGTTATTTCATTATTATTGAAACCGAATGTCGACACGCGCCTG
>Ga0105248_10010573_pt1 | contig 10168 bp, 7 predicted proteins | sample KBSS34metaG_FD_81524 | JGI IMG/M metagenome (GOLD analysis project Ga0105248, IMG submission 81524) | Switchgrass rhizosphere microbial communities from Kellogg Biological Station, Michigan, USA - KBS S3-4 metaG | ecosystem: Host-associated > Plants > Roots > Rhizosphere > Soil | place... | reverse complement strand
GCCGGCCGTCGCGGGCTGTCCCGTGAGGATCTCGGGAGCGACGTATTGCAGCTCGCTCACCTCGCCGCCCTGTCTCAGGGTCTTCACGTCGAGCGTTGCAAGAACGTCCTGAATCTGCGAGACGCCCGCGGTCGAGATCACGAGGCGTTCGCCGTCCGCATCCGGGACGAGGCGGATGATGCCGGGATGCAGCCCTGAAATCAGGCCGCCGCGGCGATGAAGCGCCCCGGCCGCCTCGACGATCTGCCGCACGAAGCGATCGAGCGTTGCGAGCGGCAGCGGGCCGGCCTCCTTCAGCCGTTCGGCCAGGCTGACGCCTTCGAGCAGTTCCGTGACGAGATACAGCAGGTCGCCGTCCTCACCGAAGTCGCGGACCTGCAGGAGGTTGGGATGCGGCACCTGCAGGGCGCGCGCTTCCTTCAGGAACCGATCGCGCACGGCGTCGCGGTCCTCGCGCCCCGACGTCCGGAGCAGCCGGATCGCCACGGGCAACCCGAGCGCGCGGTGCGTACCGGCGTGAATCTCGCTGCCGAAACGGCCTCGCGCGATCACCGGGCCCAGGTCGTAGGTCGCCGACAGGCCCGAGACCGGCAGGCTCACGGACGTCGTCGTCTCGCTGTTATCGCATTCGGACAGCGCGCTGACGAACGCCGCAACGCTCGGCCAGCGCCGCGACGGATCCTGCGACAGGCCCCGCATCACCGCTGAGGCGACTTCGGGCGGAAGGTCGGCACGGCGCTCGGCAAGCGACGGCGGCGGACCGCTCAGATGACTCGACACCAGCGCCATCAGGCCATCGCCGGTGAACGGCCGTGTGCCTGCGAGCAGTTCGTACGCGATCACGGCGAGGCTGTACTGATCCGACCGCGCGTCGGCCGGCGCCCCCGAGAACTGCTCCGGCGCGGCGTAGGCGACCGTCCCGAGGAACTCGTGCGCCGAGGTGAGCGGCGTCTGGTCGTCGCCCGCACGCAGCGTGACGAGGCCGAAGTCGATCACCTTGTAGACGATCTCGCCGGATTGATACCGGTGCGAGACGATGTTCTGCGGCTTGAGATCGCGGTGGGCCACGCCGCTGGCGTGCGCCAGCGAGAGCGCGCCGCCGACCGCGCGCACGATCTGGCGCACCGAAATCAGGTCGAACCGGCCGCGCGACCGCAGCTCGTCGGCGAGGCTCGGGCCGTTCAGGTACTCCATCACCAGGTACGGCTGCTCCGGATCGCCGACGCTGAAGTCGAGCACCGAGACGATGTGCGGGTGGCGGAGCTGCGCGCAGGCACGCGCTTCGCGCAAGAAGCGCTCACGCCACGCGTCGGGATCCGGGCCGGACGGCCTGAGCACCTTCACCGCCACGTCGTCGCCAAGCAGCCTGCGACGCGCGAGATACACGTCGCCCATGCCGCCGCCACCGAGCCGGCCGCGGATCTCGTACTTGCCGTCGAGGACGGTGCCTTCCGCCAGCACGTGCGAATTGTACAAGGACGAGGGACGAAGGACGAGGGACGAGGGACGAAGGACGAGGGACTCGGCGGAAGGTAGAATCGCGGCGATGCTGCGGCAGCGTCTTGCGGCCACCCTGCTCTTCAACGTGCTGCTGGCAGGGTGGGTGTACTACGACGCGCGGGCGCGTGGGGCGCGCAAGCCGCTCTTCGCCGCGGGCTTGACGCTGGTCTGGGGGCCGCTCGGCCTCGGGTTCTGGGCCTCGGATCGGCCGCTGGCCGACGGCGAGCGACGCGCCGGCGGTGCGGGCTGGACGATGGCGCGCACGTTCGCGATCGCGTGGACGGTCCTGCTGCCGACGATCGTCGCGCTGGTGGTGCCTGATATCCGCGCTCGCTCCGTCGTGCCGGGAAGTCTCGGCGGCCGGTTCGGCGTGCCGCTCGCGTCGTCGCTGGTGTCGCTGGCCATCTGGCTGCCGCCGCTGGCCACTGCCCTCGGGCTCGGCGCCATGATGAGAGCGCGCGGGCCCGCCGAGGCAGGCCGGCCCGGCGTCGCACCGGCGAAGCCTCTGCTGACCCAGGCCATTCTCATCGCGGGCCTCATCGTGTTCGCAGCGGCGAAACTGTTCGCTGCCGAGCCCGCAGGACCCGATCGCGTCCGATGGCAGCATCTGTCGTCGTCGCGCGGCGAGCTGCCCGTGCCAGGCACATCGACACAGCAGACCGGCGCGCTCGTGGCCGACTTCGACGGCGACGGCATCAGCGACTTCGTCCTCAGCTTCCGCCAGGTAGCGCCCGCGCTCGTGTGGTACCGGCGCGTGGAGAATGGCTGGACGCGGCACGTCCTCGAGCCCGATTTTCTCACCGTCGAAGCCGGCGGCGCGGCGTGGGACATCGACGGCGACGGCGACCTCGACCTCGTCTTCGGCGGCGACTGGCAGAGCAGCGACGTGTGGTGGTGGGAGAACCCTGGCCGTCAGGGTGCGATCGAATCACGCTGGACGCGGCGCGTCGTCAAGTCCGGCGGCGCCACGCAGCATCACGACCAGGTCTTCGGCGACTTCCTCCAGACCGGGCGGCCGCAGCTCGCTTTCTGGAACCAGAATGCGAAAGCAATCTTCCTCGCGACCGTACCGTCAGACCCGAGGCACGCGGTGACGTGGGACACCGTGAAGATCTTCGAGGGCGCCGCGGGCGAACCCGGAGGCCTGTATCCCGAGGGGATGGATGCCGCCGATGTGGATGGCGACAGCCACGTCGATCTGCTGGCCGGCAACGCGTGGTTCAAGCGAGAGAACGGCACGACGTTCCGGCCGATCCGCATCGCGCCGATCGGCGGCCGTATCGCCGCCGGACAGCTTGTTGAGGGCGGGCCACCGGAGATCGCGATCGCGCCGGGAGATGGCGTCGGTCCGCTGCGCTGGTTCTCATGCGACGGCCGTCCCGACGACCCTGCTTCATGGCACGGCCACGACCTCATCCAGGGCGACGTCGTCCACGGCCACAGTCTCGCGCTGGGCGACATCGACGGCGACGGTCATCTCGACATCTTCGCGGCGGAGATGGCGAAGTGGAAGGAGGCAGCCGCGGTGCCCGACAACCCTGAGGCGCGCGCGTGGATCTTCTACGGGGATGGCCGCGGCCACTTCGAGACGGTGGAGTTCGCGCACGGCATGGGCTTTCACGAGGCGCGCCTTGCGGACCTCGACGGCGACGGCCGGCTGGACGTCCTGCAGAAGCCGTACAACTGGAACGCGCCGCGTGTCGACGTCTGGCTGAATCGCCACTGACGAAGCTGGCCGGCAGCGTGACAGCGGTGAGCGAGGGTCGTTCGCTGCCAGCCCCCAGCTAGCGGCTACAGCAAGCCCTTGATTCGCTCGTGCACCACCTGCCCATCGCGCGTCACGAGCGTCTCCCTCGTGATCTCGTCGTCTGCGGCGATGACGAGTTGCTTGTCCTTCACCAGATGCGTCAGGAAGGTTGTGACGTTGCGGGCGTACATGAAGCTGGCGTGATAAGGCACGGTGGCCGGAAGGTTCGTCGGCCCGAAGATGGTCACTCCTTGCGCAACGACGGTCTGATCCGCTTTTGTCAGCTCGCAGTTGCCGCCGCGCTCGGCGGCCAGGTCGACGATGACCGATCCGGGCTGCATGCCCTTCACCATGTCCTCGGTGACCAGGACCGGTGACTTCTTCCCGGGGATGGCGGCAGTCGTGATGACGACGTCGCTACCGGCCACGACCTTCGTCATCATCTCGCGCTGGCGACGGTAGAACGACTCGTCCTGCGCCTTTGCGTAGCCGCCCTTGTCCTCGGCATCCGCCACTTCGATCGGCAGCTCGACGAACTTCGCGCCGACGCTCTGCACCTGTTCCTTCGACGCGGGACGCACGTCGTACGCCTCGACCGGCGCGCCGAGCCGGCGGGCGGTCGAGATCGCCTGCAGCCCCGCCACGCCGGCGCCGATGACGAACACTCTCGCCGGCGTCACGGTGCCAGCGGCCGTCGTCAGCATGGGGAACATGCGCGGCAGAGTGCTCGCCGCGAGCAGCACGGCCTTGTAGCCCGCGATTGTCGCCATCGACGAGAGCGCGTCCATGCTCTGGGCGCGCGTGATGCGGGGCATCATCTCCATCGAAAAGGCGGTGACGTTCTTCGCCGCCAGCGATCGCGCGAGTCCAGGCTCGTTCAGCGGATCGAGAAACGCAATCACGGCAAGGCCGGGACGCAGCAGCGCGAGATCCTGCCGCCCGGCCTCTGTGCCTTCCGGCGACATGCGCACGCGCAGGAGCAGGTCCGCTTTCGCGACCACATCGGCTGCCGAAGGCGCGATCTCCGCGCCCTTTTCGCCAAAGGCAGCGTCGGTGAAGCCGGCCGCGGCGCCGGCGCCCTGCTGCACCAGGACCGAGACGCCAATCTTCGCGAGCGCAGGAACCACAGAGGGCACGAGCGCCACGCGGCGTTCACCCGCCAGCGTCTCGGCGATCACTCCGGCAATCATCAGTCGGGCCTCGATTCGTCATCCGCCAGCGAAATCCGTCGCAGCGGCCGCGTCATTTTACACGCGGGGTCGGGGATTACCCGTGGCGAAACGGCAAATATCCGGTAGATCCACTCCAAATCGCCCGTTTGGGTCATTCCCCCGCGGTACCAAGTTTGCTAAAAAGGGGTGAGATCCGGTGCGCCTCGACGTCTCCCCTCGGGCGGTATCGGCAAGGGAAGGGCACTCATGACCGCGCCATCTAGTCGGCTCCTGGCCGTTCTTCTGGCCTGCGTCGTCACCGCAGCGTGCGGCAGTTCCGCACCCAAGGCGCCAACCGCGCCCGAGACCGCCGGCACCGAGACATCCTCTCCAACGCCGCCGTCTTCGACGATAGGCGCGACCGTTTCCGGTCTCGTCGCAAGCGGCGCCTCCACCAGCATGGCTGGGGCGATACCAATGGGCGCCTCCGGCCTCTCTGGCGTGACCATCACTGTCAGCGGCACCGGACTGCGCGTGACGTCTGACGGGGCCGGTCACTTCACGCTGACCGGCGTGCCGTCTGGCACTATCCGCCTGCAGTTCAGCGGCGGCGCCAACGGCGAAATCGAGATCGACGACGTCGATGAGCACGAGAGGATCACGCTCGTGGTACACGCCTCCGGAAGCGGCATGGAGATCGACGTCGAGGAACGCGAGGGGGGGCCCGAATCTCAGCTCGAGGGCAAGATCGCCAGCGTCAACGCTGGTGCCCACACGTTCGTCATCAACGGCATCACGGTCTCCGTCCCTGGCACCGCAAGCATCGCACACGGGTCCCGCAGCCTCACGTTTTCGGCTCTCGTCGTTGGTGCGCGGGTCCATGTGAAAGGCTCGAAGAGCGGTTCGACAATCACCGCGACGCGCATCGAAGTGCAGCAGGCCGGAGGCCCCGGACCCGGCAACGGGAACGGCAATGGGAATGGCAACGGCAACGGCAACGACGGCGAAGACAACGGCGATGACAACGGCGAGGACAATCCGGGCGCGGCCCAGGACGTGGAGTTCACGGGCACCGTCACCGGCCTTGGCGGAGCGTGCCCGGCCCTCACATTCTCCGCCGCGAGCCGGAGCGTGACGACCAGCAAGTCGACGAACTTCCTCACGGCATGCACGGCGATCCACAACGGCCTGAAAGTCGAGGTGAAGGGGAAGGCCGCGGGCAAAGGGCCCGTGGCGGCTACGCGCATCAAGGCCGACGACTGATCTCACCTTTGACCTGCGCCCGGCGTGGCAGTACGCTAGGGGACGCGCGTGCCCAGAGGGCCGCGCCGGAGCGCAGGTGCCGCAGATTCTGCTCAACGGCGAGACACACGAGATCGCAGCCCCTTTGTCGGTGACTGCCCTGCTCGAGCGGCTGGGGCTCGACACGCGCCGCGTGGCCGTCGAACGGAACCTCGTCGTGGTTCGTCGTGCCCACTACGACACCGAGATCGTGTCGGAGGGCGACGAGGTCGAGATCGTCAACTTCGTCGGGGGCGGTTAGCCTCGTATGGATCCTCTCGTCATCGCCGGCCGCTCATTCCAGTCCCGGCTCATCGTCGGCACGGGGAAGTACCCATCGAACCCGGTCATGGTGCAGGCGCACGAGGCGTCGGGCGCCGAGATGATCACCGTGGCCGTCAGGCGGGTGAACATCTCGGACCGATCGCGCGAGTCGCTCCTCGATTACATCGACACGTCCAGATACACGCTGCTGCCGAACACGGCCGGCTGCTACACGGCGGACGAGGCCGTGCGCACGGCGCGGCTGGCGCGCGAGGCCGGCCTCTCGCACTGGGTCAAGCTCGAGGTGATCGGCGACGAGAAGACGCTGTTCCCGGACAACGAGGCTCTGCTCGACGCCACCCGCGTGCTCGTCAAGGAAGGCTTCGTCGTCCTGCCCTACACGACGGACGATCCGGTGGTTTGCCGCAAGCTGGAAGACGCGGGCGCGGCGGCGGTGATGCCGCTCGGCGCGCCGATTGGATCCGGCCTCGGCATCCAGAACACGAACAACATCCGCATCATCCGGGAGTTCTCGCACGTCCCCGTTATCGTGGATGCCGGGGTGGGCACGGCCTCGGATGCGTCGCTGGCCATGGAGCTTGGCGCGGACGCCGTGCTGATGAACACGGCGATCGCCGGCGCGCGAGAGCCGGTGACGATGGCGCACGCGATGCGGCTGGCGGTCGAAGCCGGGCGGCTGGCCTACACGGCAGGAAGGATTCCGCGCCGCATGTACGCGAACGCGAGCAGCCCGGTCGAAGGGCTCGTGGGCCGCTGACGCGATGGTGACGCGTCCGGTCACCTCTGACGTGCTCGCGCACCTCCGGGACGAGCGCGACGCTGCCGACCGCGCATACAACGAGGCCCTGACCGCCGTCGATCAGGCGCTCCCGCGTCCCACCGAGCTTCCCCCGCCACCGCCGGCGTACGACGATCAGCAGGTTGCCCCGATCAACGAGTCGTGGCAGGTGCTCGCCGGGCACGACCTGCCCGCGCCGCGAGGGCTGCGCTCACGGTTGGCGCATTTCGTCTGGCGGCTGGTCGCACCGGTCTTCGAGCGGCAACAGGCATTCAACGCGCGGCTCGTCGATCACCTGAACCGGAACGTGCGCACCGAGCGCGAAACGGCCGAGGCCGTCGCGCGGCTCACCTCCGTGGTCGCCGGCCAGACGGCGTCGCTCGCGGCGTTTCAATCGCACCTGATTCAGTACTTCCAGCGCTTCACGCTCTACATCGACACCCGCGATCGCTTCGAGGCGGCCGGCCTGATGGCCGTCTACGACGTGGCCATCGACACCGTGACCGACCACGTGCTGAAGCGGGCCCAGGCCGGCCAGGCTCGCGAAGTCAGGCTGGACGGTCGAGTCGCGGACATGGCGGCATCGCAGGAGGACCTGCGCAGCTCGCTGGCCGTCCTGCAGCAGTCGACGCTCACGCTCAAACGAGAGATGGAGCGCTCGATCGCACCTGTCGCACCTAACGCACCTGTCGCACCCAGCGCACCTCACGCACCCAGCGCACCTCTCGCACCCAGCGCACCTCTCGCACCCGCAATCGACTCATACAAGTACGTCGGCTTCGAGGACCGCTTTCGCGGCAGCCGCGAGGAGATCCGCGCGAGGCTTCAGGCCTACGTGCCGCTGTTCGCCGGCCGCACCGACGTGCTCGATGTCGGCTGCGGGCGTGGCGAGTTCCTGGACCTGCTGCGCGACGCCGGCGTCGGCGCGCGCGGGCTCGACACGAATCATGAGATGGTCGAGGTCTGCCGCGCGCGCGGGCTGGACGTGGTCGAGGGCGATCTCGTCGGGTATCTCTCGGCCCTGCCCGACGCCTCGCTTGGCGGCCTGATCGCCGTCCAGGTCGTCGAGCATCTCGAGCCGTCGTACCTGATGCGCGCGCTCGACGTGGCGTATCACAAGCTGCGGCCGGGATCGCCGATCGTGCTCGAGACGATCAACCCCGCGTCGTGGTTCGCGTTCTTCTCGAGCTACATCCGCGACCTGACGCACCAGCGGCCGATTCATCCCGACACGCTGCAGTACCTGCTCACGGCGAGCGGCTTCCAGAAGGCGCGCATCGACTTCAGCGCGCCGCTCGAGGAGATCGACAAGCTGCAACCCCTGGCGCCGCCGAAGCCGCAGGACGCGCCGGCCGTCGCCGATCTCATCACGACCTTCAATGCCAACGTGGAGCGCCTGAACAGCCTGCTGTTCGCGTTCCAGGATTACACCGCGATCGCGGAGCGGCTCTAGTTCCCGTGGAGTCGGTTGACGTCCTCGTCGTCGGGGCCGGCGTCACGGGACTGGCCTCGGCGCGTGAGATCGCCGGACGCTGGCCCGATCGTCCGGTCTGCCTGCTGGAACGCCACCCGCGGGCAGGCATGGATACCAGCACGCACAACAGCGGCGTTATCCACGCCGGCATCTACTATCCGGCCGGCTCGCTCAAGGCGCGGTTGTGCCTCGAGGGGGCGCGCAGGCTCTACGAGTACTGCGCCGCGCGAGGCGTGCCGCATGTTCGCTGCGGCAAGCTGATCGTCGCAACGAACGCAAGCCAGGAGCCGGCGCTCGAGGTGCTGTTCCATAAGGGACAGGCCAACGGCGTCGAAGGGCTGGCGCTCGTGGATCCGGCCTTCATCGCGCGGCGCGAGCCTCACGTGCGCGCGACGCGCGCTATCTGGTCTCCCGACTCCGGCATCGTCGGGGCCGAAGCTCTCGTGCGTGCGCTGGCCGAAGACTGCGACGCGAGAGGGGTGATGCGGCTCTCGGCGACGCCGTTCGTGAGCGGCGGGCCAGGCGGCCCAGGCCTCGTGGTGGACACCGGGCGCGAGCAAATCGGCGCGCGCGTGGTCGTGAACGCCGCGGGACTGTTCGCCGACGAGGTGTCAGCGAAGCTCGATGGCGAGCCGTTCACGATCCATCCCACGCGCGGTGAGTACTGCGAGATCGTGCCGTCACGTCGCGATCTGCTGCGGTGGCTCGTGTATCCGCTGCCCCACCCGAAGGGACACAGTCTTGGCGTGCATCTGATGAGGACGACAGGCGGAGCCGTGCAAGTGGGGCCGACCGTGCGGTTCCAGTCCAGGAAAGACGACTACGAGGATGGCCGCGAGAGCGTGGAGGCGTTCGTCGAGCCGACGCGCGAATTGCTGCCGGAGATCCGGCCCGATGATCTGCGGCTCGGCGGCAGCGGCATCCGCGCGAAGCTCCACGGGCCCGAGGGCTCCTTCGAGGACTTCCTCATCCGGGCCGATCGCCGGCAGCCCCGACTTGTGCACGCCGCCGGCATCGAGTCGCCGGGGCTCACGTCGTGCCTGGCTATCGGCGCCGGCGTCGCCGACATCGTGGACGCCGTCGCGGAGTAGGGCCATGGCGTCGACAGCCCCGCGCGCGCTCCGGCTGGCTGCATGGGCGCCTATCGCGTCCATCGCGCTGGCTCTCGGACTGGCGTGGATCAACTTCCTGACGACATCACGATGGGCCGCGCAGGCGGGGGCGCTGCATGGATGGCGGAAGCCGTGGTACGGCCTGGCCCTGGCCGCGGCCACGCTGCTGGTCGTCGTCGCGCGGCGTGAGATCGGCCGCCCTGCGCGGATAGGCCGTGCCACGGCCCTTGCCTTCCTGGCCGCAGGGAGCGCGCTTCTGCTCGCCTCGCTGTTTCATCGCCTTCCGCTCTCCGTGTGGACCGAGATTCCCTTCAAGGATGACTGGACGGAACTGTTCCAGATGACCGTCAACGGTGTTGCCCTGCTCCGCCGCGGCGTTGTCGTCGGGTGGAACTGGTGGTTCCTGGGCGGCTATCCCACGTCCACGGACATCGCGCAGAACTTCGGGCTGCTCGCATTCCTGCCGATGACGATCCTCGGCAACACCCTGGGCTACCACCTGCTGCACGCGGTGCTGTTCGTGGCCGTGCCGGTCTTCGTCTGGTGGGATCTCGGCGCAGAGGAACCCGAGACGCGCATCCTGGCCACGGCCTTCGCGTGCTTCTTCGGGACCGGCTACCTCTACACCATCACCTCGAGCGGTGATACGAACTCGATGGTCGGCGTTTTCTGTGCGGGGCTCGCGCTGGCAGGCAGCCACGCGGCACGCCGGGACCGGCGCTGGGGCGGTCCGCTGATGCTGGCCGCCCTCACGGTGGCCCTCGGTTCCCACGCGGCGTTTGCCGTTTACGCGGGCCTGTACCTCCTGCTCGAATCGATTTACTTCCGCGATCGCGCGGC
>Ga0105248_10010570_pt1 | contig 10169 bp, 10 predicted proteins | sample KBSS34metaG_FD_81524 | JGI IMG/M metagenome (GOLD analysis project Ga0105248, IMG submission 81524) | Switchgrass rhizosphere microbial communities from Kellogg Biological Station, Michigan, USA - KBS S3-4 metaG | ecosystem: Host-associated > Plants > Roots > Rhizosphere > Soil | place... | reverse complement strand
TCGGTCAACTTCATCGTGGCCGGCTTCCATCAGATCGCCGTCTACGCGCCCGGCACCAAGCCGGACGACATCGATACGTCGACGCTCCTTCCGATTCCAGGGGCGCCGCCCACGGTCGGCCTCATCGATGACCCGGAGAATCGGCTCTTCCGGGGCGTGAGCCCGTTGACCGTGGGTCAGGATCGAGTCGAGGTGGTTCACTTCGGCAAGCGGGGCACCTACCTCGTGGTCTGCCTCGTCTCCGTCCACTTCGCCGACGGCATGTTCGGCTGGGTGCGCGTGCTCCCGTAGGAAGAGGAGGCGCCACACGTCGGGCGACGCGTCGTCCGGCGTGTGGCTGCCTGCGCAGTTCCCCCCTGCCGCGAACTACGGCGAACGGGCCCAGATCGAACAGAACGAGCCGATGTCGGTGCCGAGGATGCGGCGATCCTCGTGCACGTAGACGGCGTTCATGATCGCCTTCGGCGAGTAGTGGAACTCGAAGGTGGCGAGATCCACCGTCACCTTGCCGAAGTGACCGAGGCCGAACGCGTGGCCGGCCTCGTGCGTGGCGACGCTCTGGATGTCGATGTTGGACTCGTTGCCGCCCGTGCCCCACGGGAACGCGCGGTTGTAGTAGATCTCCTTGAACGCGACGTCGGCGCGGTGATCGCCATCGACGTCGGTCGGCCCCGAGGGGCCGTCGAAGACGAAGGTGAAGGTCACGCCGAGGATGCTGGCGGAGCCGTTCGGCGCGATCGCGTCGAAGAACGCCGCCGGCAGCCAGCCGGCGTGCGTGATGTCGGCGAACGTCGTGCCCACGCTGCCCTGACCGAGCAGGCCGTCGACGACATCGGGATCGGCGCCGGTGTCGGCGACCTTCACCACATTCGGCCCCTGGCACCGGAAGTCGTCCCACGCGGCCATCGACGCATCGAGCTGCGCCTCGGTGACGGCGTTGGTCAGCGTCACGACGGCGCCCCCGGGTACGGTCTGCCAGCTCAAGGCGGTGCCGTCGCTCTGATCGACGAGATAGGTGATGTCGCACCCGGGATGGCGGCGTGCATCGCACTCGACGAACTGGCTGGCGAGCCGGTGCGTCCGGTTGTTCGCGACGAGCGTGTGAGGCGACTGGGTGTCGCGGCTGAGGAGAAGCTCCGCGTACGCGATCTCGTAGTGGGCGCCGGCGGCGCGCAGCCTGGCGTTCAGCGCGTCGAGGAAGGGGCTGTTCACTTCCTCAGTCGACTGGGCCGATACGGGACCCGCGAGGAGAACGCCGGCCGCCAGCACGGCACCAACGAGGGTTCGGTTCATGTGCATCATCTGCCCTCCGAATCGCGCAGGCTACGCCTCCGGCCGCAGCGACACAAGCTGAAGCGCACACGCACCGCAGGGACGGCAGCGCACGTTCTCCCCGACGGCACGGCCGGACCGATACCGGCCGCTCGGTACAAAAGCATCGGATGCGGCGTTTTGCTGGTGGGTGCGGGTTGCCGCGCGCACGAACACGCCTGGCGCCGCGCACCGGACGAACAGGAGAGTCACCATGGACAAGGTAGAGACCAGCACGGCCGCGCGCGGATCGAACGCCGTCGCGGAGGAAGTGTTCGGCAAGTCGAGCGAGGTGTCCACGCAGGCGCTGAAGCAGCTGCTGTCCATTTCGCGAGCGCAGGGCGTCCGCCTCGAGGGCTGGTGGACGCATGGCAAGCCGGCCATCGAGGCGGTCACCGGGGTGATGCACGTGAAGCCGGAGGTCGCCGGACAGATCTTCACCCAGCTGCTGAGCGTGGAGAGGGTCCCGTTGAAGGTCGAGGGCTTTCCGCTCGGCATCGTGACGACCGACCTGATCGAGCTGCGTTTCTCGACGCCGGGACAGCGGTAATGGCCATGGGTCCGGCCGGCGAGCGCTTCAAGGCACTGCAAATTCACCCGACGCGATTCTGCAATCTCACGTGCCTCCACTGCTATTCGTCGTCCGGACCCGAACAGCGGGAAGCCCTGGGCGCGCCGCTGCTCGTCGACGCGATCACGGAGGCGGGCGCCGAAGGCTACAACGACATCGCCTTCTCGGGCGGCGAACCGATTCTCTACGGCGATCTGCGGCGATTGCTGGAGCACGCCAAAGCGCTCGGCATGGCGACCAGCCTGACGTCGAACGGGACCCTGCTCAAGGGCGAGCGCCTGGCGCGGCTCGAAGGCGTGACCGATCTCCTCGCCATCAGCCTCGACGGCGTGCCGGCGTCGCACAACCGGATGCGCAACGCGCCGCGTGCCTTCGAGCAGATGCGGGCCAATCTCGATGGCGTGCGCAACACCGGCATTCCGTTCGGCTTCATCTTCACGCTCACGCAGCGCAACCTGCACGAGCTCAGATGGGTGACGGCCTTCGCGGTCGAACAGGGCGCGTCGCTGCTGCAGATCCACCCGCTCGAAGAAGTCGGACGCGGGATGACCGAGCTCCGCGGCCAGCGGCCCGACGAGATCGAAGCGAGCTTCGCCTACCTGCAGACGATCCGGATGCAGGCGGAAGTGGGCGACGCGCTCGCCGTGCGCGTCGATCTGGTCGATCGCGAACGGCTTCGCGAGGCCGCCGATCGTCTGAACGCCGGCACCTGTGACTTCCCAGCCGAGAATCGCAGGCTGTCCGACATCATCAACCCGCTGGTCATCGAGCCGGACGGCGCGGTCGTGCCCTTGCAGTACGGATTCAGCCGACGCTGTCAGATCGGCAACCTGCACCGCACGAGCTTCAGCGCGATGGCGGCGCAATGGAAGCGGGACGTCTTTCCGGAATTCCGGGAGCTCTGCGCCAGGGTCTTCGCGTCCGAAATGGGCAAGGACACGCTGCCGATCTTCAACTGGTACGAGGCGATCTCGAACGCCAGCCGCGCGTCTGCGGGCGCGGCCGCGCTGTCCGCGTAGACCGCCCACGAACGAGCCGCGTCAGCCTTGTGAATGGGCGTACGCGTGACGGCGACTGCCATCGTCATGCCTCCCGCTCGCCGCTGCCGACACCACGGCATCAGTGGCGGTGGTTTTCAGAAACGTCAGCCGCTCTGCGGCTTCCCCGAGCAGCGCCGAAGCGTCCTGCCAGAGCTCGATCGACTCGGCGTGGGGACACGCATCGTCGCAGCGTTGCCGGGAGGAACGCGCCAGCCGCTCGTGCGCAACCATCCGGTCATGCCAGGACGCCAGTCGACGACTGAGCTCCACGGCACCAGGCGCCCCGGTGCGATAGGCAATGGCTTGATAGTGACTCACAACTCGCTCCTTGTGTACAGCACCGCGGGCGCGGCGTGACTGGCCGCGCCCGATTCGGCGGTGACCGGACTGTCGATGTAGTGGAACAACGGGCTCCGCAGGCTACTCCGTCGGAGCCGGAAGAACCGTCGTCGTGCTCGCAGGGCGACCCGAAGGTGCGGATGGCACGGTGGCCGGGGAAGGACGCGCGCCAGCGATACCCTGGCCGCGCGCCGATCCTGTCGGCCCGATTGCACCATCCGCTCGCTGTGATCAAGAGCAAGATGCGGGCCACCGTGCTCACTGACTGCGAGACGCGCCTGTGGCCGGGAATATCGCGGCGGCCCGAACACGGCGCACCGGAACAGCTCCGGCGGAGGCTTCAGAATGAATGCGTGTGTTTCACCCTGAATGGCTGGACACGTCACACCGGACGAATCGGCCATGTCGCGTCCGCCGCAGGAACTTCGTGTCCACCAGGCACTCGAACAGGCTCTGGCAGATCGAATCCTCGAGCCCCCAGAGCCGTCGCGCCTGCGGGACGGTCAACGACAATCCAGGCATCTCGCGGTACTCGCCGCGAACGCGCACGACGAGCTCATCGAATCGCGGGGTCGAACGTTCACGAACGGTTGCTGACATCTCGCTCCTTTCACACGCCTCACGGCGGCCTGAACGGGCGGCGCCTCGGGCGCATCGTGGCGGGCGCCTTCAGGCTGCCGTCGAAATCAACTGGTCGACGGCTGCCCCGGCCGCCTCCGCTCCCTGATCGATGGCCCCATAGAGCCAGTCCGCGCTCGTGTCGACGACCGCCTCGCCAGTCGGCCTCAGCAGCACCTGGACACGGCAGTCGATCACGGACCGCTGTCCAACGGCCGCTCGCTCGCGGAGGCGCACGCGGACGGCGAACACGTCCGCCCCGAAGAGACTGAGGCGCGAGAACAGCCGATATTCGAGATAGGCCCGCGCTTCCAGTGGAAGGGCCGTGCCCGTCGCGTCGATGTCGAAGTGCATTCGATACTCCACCGGGATTCGCCCGTATTGGCAGGACCATGCGGCCGGCGGGTGGCGCCGCCGCACGGGCATACCAGATCGCAACTGGCGAGCCAGCGATCGGAGATCCCTCTGCAGGCTGGAACTCCCTGGGTCCACGCGTGTTGCGGGCGTCGATGGACGTGCGACGTCCTCGACGTCGCCGCGGCGGTCTTTCAACCTGAAGCGCGTCGCATCATCTTGAAAGGCCGGACACGGGCCGGGCATATGATGCGTGGGCGCTCAGCGTGCCCCGCACGTCGGTTGCCGATCCCGATCGATGCCACCACGCGCCCGTCTCTTCGTCGCTTCGGGCGCGGTGGTCATCGCGTCGACAGTGGGCGCGCTCTGGCTCCGCGGCTTTCTCCAGTCGACGCCCCCCGAAGTGGCGCCGATGGCGATATACCCGCGGTTTGCGGACGTCACCCCGATGACGGTGACGATCAGCGTACCCGGCTGGCAACTGCCCTACCCGACCACGGCCGATGCCCTTCTCCGGGACGAGACCTTGTGGCGGCGCATGCACATCGCCGACTGGAACCGAGTACCCGCCGCCGTACGGGAGCCCGCCCTGGAGCACAAGCTGGCCCGCTATCGGCTGGTCCTGATCAGCCCGCGCTTGTGGGACCGCATGGATGCCAACGACTGGGATCGCGTGCCGCAGCCGATCCGGAGCGTGGCGTATCGGCACATGACAGCGTATTGGGCGGGCTACTACGACGTCGGCCGCCGCTACGGGCTGCCTCCGGCGCTCGTCGCCGATACCCTGGCCGCCATCGTGATGTCCGAGTCCTGGTTCGAGCATCGGGCCGTTGCGGTCTACCCTGACGGCAGTCGCGACGTCGGCCTGGCGGGGGCATCCGATTTTGCCCGGGCGCGCTTGAGAGTGCTGCGCCAGCGCGGGGTGGTCGACGTCGCCCTCGAGGAGCCCGACTATTTCAATCCGTGGATGGCCACGCGATTCGTGGCCGTCTGGTTCACGCTCATGCTCGGCGAAGCGAACGGCGATCTCGATCTCGCCATCCGCGCCTACAACCGGGGGATCGTCGATGCTCCCGACGCCCTGGGAACGGTCTACCTCGGACTCGTGCACAGGCGCCGGTGGCGCTTCATCCACAACGAAGACGCGCCCGTCGCCTGGGACTACGTGTGGACACGGGCTCGCGCGATCGAGCGCGAGGAGTGGCCGTGGATGACCGACCGGAACTGAGCGTCGGCGCCGCGTACTCGCCTCAGCGTCGAGCCGGTCGCGGGCAGCGTGCAGAAGCGCTCACGGCAATCCACCGAGCCGTGCCAGACTGGGCGTCGTTATCCCGTGCCAGCGACCACGCGCCGGCGGGTCGTGGGCCAGGAAGGATCTGGGCGATTTGCTGCCGGACACCGTTCACGTCGCGATGGTTCTGTCGCCCTTCGCCGCGCTGCCGGCGGCCGGGTGGCTGGCGTCGCGTGGCGGACGCCTGGGGCGGCTGCCGGCGCTGATTCCGGCGGCGCTCACCGTCTACTTCGCCTACACACTCTGGCTGGTCGGCGCCGGCGGGCCGTTCACCGTCACCGGCGCATGGGCGCCCGCGCTCGACCTCTCGCTCTCGTTCCGGTTCGACGGATTGAGCACGCTCTTCGCGACGCTCATCGCCGGCGCCGGCACCCTGATCACGATATATGCGCGCGAGTATCTCGACGCGCATCCTCACGTGGGACGGTTTCACGTCGTCCTGTTCGCCTTCATGGGGTCGATGCTCGGCGTCGTCCTCAGCGACAACCTCATCGTGCTGTTCGTCTTCTGGGAGCTGACCGGCTTCACGTCGTATCTCCTCATCGGCTTCGAGCACGAGCGGCCGGAGGCGCGGCGGGCGGCGACGCAGGCCCTGATCGTCACCGGCGGCGGCGGGCTCGCGCTGCTGGCGGCTGCCCTCCTGCTCGCTGACGTACGCGGAACGGCGCTGCTGTCCGAGCTGGTCAGCGGCGGGCCGCTCACCGGCCACCCCCTGTACGGGGGCATCGCCGCCCTGGTGCTGCTCGCGGCCTTCACGAAGTCCGCGCAGTTCCCCTTTCACTTCTGGCTGCCCAACGCCATGGAGGCGCCGACGCCGGTCAGCGCCTACCTGCACTCGGCGACCATGGTGAAGGCCGGCATCTACCTCGTCGCGCGGACGACACCGCTGCTCGGCGGCACCGACATGTGGACGGGCACGATCGCGGCCGCGGCGGCGATCACCCTGACGATCGGAGCGCTCCGCGCCCTGTCCGAGACGGACCTCAAGCGTGTGCTCGCGTATTCCACGATCAGCGCCCTCGGGATCCTGATGCTGCTGTTCGGCATCGGCACACCGACGGCGGTGACGGCAGGCCTGATCTATCTGCTCGCCCATGCCTGCTACAAGGGCGCCCTCTTCCTCGTCGCCGGCGCGGTCGATCACGAGACGGGCACCCGGAACGTGGCCGTGCTCGGCGGACTGCGCCGCACCATGCCGTTGACGGCGCTCGGCGCGGCGCTCGCGGCCGGCTCGATGGCGGGCCTGCCGTTGTTCCTGGGCTTCGTCGCCAAGGAACAGCTGTATGAGAGCGTCATGCTGGCGAGGGTGCCAGGATTCGGGACCGCGGTGCTCGTATCGCTGGCCGTCGCGGCGAGCATGTGCCTGGGCGGAGCCGGGCTGATCGCCGGCCTCGTTCCCTTTCGCGGCGACGCCGCACCGAGCCCGGCCGCTCACGACGCGCCGCCGGCGATGTGGATCGGGCCGCTCGTCCTGGGCGCGATGGGCGTCGTGCTCGGCGTGATGCCTGCGCTGGCAGCAGGCCCGATCGCCCTCGCCAGCGAAGTCGTGACGGGCACCCGATCGGCCATCCCACTCACCGTGTGGCACGGCTTCACCCCGACCCTCGGGTTGAGCGCGTTGACCGTCCTGGGATCGGTCGCCCTCTTTGCCGGACGTGCGCGCCTGTGGCGACTGCAGTGGCCGGCGTCGCTGCGGGTCGAGCCGCTCTACTCCTTCACGCTGGCGGGCCTGGACGGGCTCAGCCGCCGTGTCGCCCCGGCGATGCAGAGCGGGTCGCTCCGTTCCTACGTCCTGATCGTCATCGTCACGGCGATCGCCCTCGTGACCTTCGCGCTGGCCACCGGCCCGGCCCTGCCGATGCAGCGTCGCGAGACGCCGATCGAGCTCCACGACGCGGCACTGGCCGTGCTGATCGTGGGCGGGGCGCTGTCGGCCGTGCTGGCCCGCTCCAGCATCGCCGCTGCCTTGTCGCTCGGCAGCGTCGGCTACGGCGTCGCCGTCCTGTACGCCCTGCTCGGTGCGCCCGACCTGGCGATGACCCAGTTCGCCGTCGAAACACTGACGGTCGTCATCTTCGTGCTCGTGTTCTACCGCCTGCGCGGGTTCGCCGACCTGTCGCCGCGCTGGGTGAAGACCCGGGACGCGCTGGTTGCAGCCGCGGCCGGCGTGCTCGTCACCACGCTGGTGCTGTACGTCGGCGCGTCGGGCACGACCTCGCGGCTGGCCGACTACTACGCCGCCGCGGCGCCGCGTCTGGCGCACGGGCTCAACGTCGTCAACGTCATCCTGGTCGATTTCCGCGGCTTCGACACGCTTGGTGAGATCACGGTGCTCGTCACCGTCGCGATCGGCGTCCGAGCCCTGCTGCTCATCGGCGGAGAACGGCGCCCGTGACCTCGTCGATCCTGCAGACCGCCGCGCGGGCGCTGATGCCGCTGCTGCTGGTGTTCGCGGTGTTCCTGCTGCTGCGCGGGCACAACGAGCCGGGTGGCGGGTTCGTCGGCGGCCTGGTGGTGGCGTCGTCGTTCGTGCTGTATTCGCTCGCGTTCGGCATCGACGCCAGCCGACGCGCGCTGCTGGTCAGTCCGTCGACGCTGCTCGGAGCAGGGCCGCTCCTCGCCCTGGCGAGCGGCCTCCCGGGCGTGCTGATGGGTCAGCCATTCCTCACCGCGCGATGGATCGAGCTGTCCGTCGGCGGGACGACTGTCGCGATCGGGACCCCGCTCGCGTTCGACATCGGCGTGTTTCTCGCGGTGGTCGGCGTCGTGCTGACGATCGTGTTCACGCTGGCCGAGGCCAGCCTCAGCGAGGAGTGAGATGGAACTGCTGCTCGCGGTCGTCGCCGGCGTGCTGTATGCCGCGGGCCTCTATCTGATGATGCGGCGCCGGCTGGCCCAGCTGATCATCGGCCTCGGCCTGCTGTCGAACGGGTCGAACATCCTGATTCTCTCGGCCGCCGGCGTGACGCGGGCACGGCCGCCGATCATCACCGCTCCGGGAATGACAGCCGATCAGTTCGCGGATCCCGTGCCGCAGTCGCTGATCCTCACGGCCATCGTCATCGGCTTCGGCGTCCTGGCCTTCGCCCTGGTCCTGGCTCACCGTGTCCACCAGTCCTCCGGCTCGGACGACATCGACACCATCGGAACCGAGGCCGCGACGACCCCGGCGCAGACGCCGGAGCGCGCCTGATGTTCCTGGCGCTGCCCATCGTCGTGCCGCTCGGCACGGCCATCGCGCTGCACCTGCTGCCGCAGCGGACACGACTGCTCCGGGTGGTGGCGTTCCTCGGGGCGGTGTTGAGCCTCGCCGCCGCCGTCGCCATTCTCGTGCGAACGCTGTCGACGGGCATCCAGGTCCTGCACGTCGGCTCCTGGCCCGCTCCCTTCGGCATCACCCTGGTGGCCGATCTCTTCAGCGCCCTGCTGGTGGTGATGGCCGCCGTCGTCGGCGTCGCCGTGACGGGATCGTCGTTCGCCGGTGTCGATCCGCGCCGGGAGGGGCTCGGCTACCACCCGCTGATCCATGTGCTGCTGATGGGTGTCTCGGGCGCCTTCCTGACCGGGGACATCTTCAATCTCTACGTCTGGTTCGAAGTGATGCTGATCGCCTCGTTCGTGCTGATGTCCCTGCACCGGACGCGTACGCAGCTCCACGCCGCCTTCACGTATGTCGGACTGAACCTGCTCGCCTCGGCGTTTCTGCTGACCGCCATCGGGCTCCTGTACGGCCAGGCTGGCACGCTGAACTTCGCGGACCTCGCGCTCGCCTGGCCGGCGCGACGAACGGCGGGACTCGACGCGGCTCTGTCCATGCTGTTTTTGACCGCCTTCGGCATCAAGGCCGGCTTGTTCCCGTTGTTCTTCTGGCTGCCCGCCTCGTACCACACGCCGCCGGCAGCCGTGGGTGCCCTGCTTGCCGGCCTGCTCACCAAGGTCGGCGTCTACGCGATGATCCGGGTGTTCACGCTGCTCTTCCGCGATCCGTCGGCGAGCGTCTATACGGCCATTCTCGTGATGTCGGCCATCACCATGGTGGTGGGCCTGATCGGCGCCATCGGCCAGCACGACCTGCGGCGGGTGCTGTCGTTCAACCTGGTCGGACACATCGGCTTCACCACCGTGGGTCTCGCGCTGTGGACGCCGGCTGCGCTCGGCGGCTCGATCCTCTACGTGCTGCACCACATGCTGGTGATCTCGACGCTGTTTCTGGTGAGCGGCCTGTTCCTGCGGCAGCGACGGACCACCGACCTGCGCGCGCTCGGCGGCATGTACGACGCGCAGCCCGTCGTCGCCTGCCTCGCTCTGGTGCCGCTGTTCGCGCTGGCCGGCACGCCGCCGCTGTCCGGGTTCATCGCCAAGGTCGCGGTCGTCGGCGCCATGATCGAGGCGCGCCAGTACTGGCTCGCGGCCATTTCGCTGGGCGTGAGCCTCCTCACCGTGCTGTCGATGGCTCGTGTATGGGAGGAGGCGTTCTGGAAGCCGGCGCCGGCCGGGGATCATCCGGTCGGCCGTTCCGAGACGCCTCGTCTTGGCGTGGCGATTCTCGCACCGGTGGCGTTCCTGGTGGCGCTGACGATTGGCCTGACGGTCGCCGCCGATCCCGCGTATCGGGTGGCGACCCGGGCGGCCGAGCAGCTGCTCG
>Ga0105248_10010568_pt1 | contig 10170 bp, 6 predicted proteins | sample KBSS34metaG_FD_81524 | JGI IMG/M metagenome (GOLD analysis project Ga0105248, IMG submission 81524) | Switchgrass rhizosphere microbial communities from Kellogg Biological Station, Michigan, USA - KBS S3-4 metaG | ecosystem: Host-associated > Plants > Roots > Rhizosphere > Soil | place... | reverse complement strand
ACCCTTATGGTGGCAGCGCTATTCTGTATGTAAGTCGATTTGGGGTAAAGATGACGTACCCCCATTTGTATTACAGTGTGGTAACGGTGCCCCCGGCCTGGGATGTTGTTCATTACAATACAAAATCCGGCAAGATGTGTGTGCAGACTTTGCCTCGCTATCTTGCCCTGAAGGGGCGCAATCCCGCCATTGATAGGCGTGGGTGGAAGGGTAAAAGTCACCCCGTTAAGTATGCCGGCATCCCGGCCCGCCTCTTTTATTTGTCTGTGACCGAGGGCACAATGGAGGATACTCTCGTCGGTATTCCCAGGGTCGCTCGCACAAAAGCAAAGTCCATTGTCGTCGCCAAATACTATGCTACGCAGCCGCTTGATCTGCCGCCCGGTGTCATTAGTTTTTTGTCTTGCTTTTATGACGTGCCCAATGTCGGAGGCATTCCACTGGGAGTCGATGAAGTGCTGAGCAACGGTACCACCGCACGACCCTGGGCGACACTTTCGATGCGGCGCAAAGAAATTGATTCTTCACTTTTCAAAATACCTGAGGGATTGAAGAGCTGCAGTACTCAAGCCGAAGTTTTTGGCGGCGGCATGCAGGGTGAGCTTGATGAGTTGGCCGATGATCTTGGCCTGGGTAGAAAATTCGGCAAATAATTGGAGCTTATGCCTTTTTCTGCGTAAGTTCTTCAACCATTTGGGCCAGTTTCATCAGCCCGGCTGTGCGGCCCATGCCAAACATATCTTTCCATAGCTGCCTGGACGCGCTGTAGACCTTGTCTCTGTCCATAGTAGCCAGTCGGTGTATGTGACCGCCTACAACATCGACAGTGTCGTAAACACTCAGATGTGTGTGGCAATCGGTTTGCTGGTAGGTACGCTCACCCATAAGGGGTTTGCTTTTTCCTTTGTGCATCTTTATAGATATGGTCGGAATGCCCTTGTCCATGGCGTCGGTCAGGGTGCTCGATTCATGGGCGATGAAGCAGTCGCTGGCTGCCATGACGGTGTCGATGGAATCGGCCAGGCGCACGCGGTAGCCCAGATCGGCCAGGGGTGCAAATGCTTGCAATGGATATTGATTGCGGCTGTACGAGAATGTCGGATCCGAGGCCGGGGAGGGATGATACTTGATGTACAGCACCGGATCTTTCAGTCCATACGCAGTCACCGCCTGGCTCAGTGAGGCGATTAATAACTCCAGTACTTCGGCGCATGATTTTGTATTGTAGATGGAGATATCGTATGTGGTGGCATAAAAGAGAACCGTATCACCTTCGTCCAGTCCAAGTTCATAGCGAGCGTTTAATCGGGCGTGATTAATGGAGTTGCGACTGGGGAAGTCTTCGGCTGTCTGTGAGCCAAGTATGAGCATGTTTGCCTCGGGCACGCCCAGGTCCTGGTAGTAGATTTTTTCCGCTTCGCAGCGGACAACGGCCTTGTCCATGCGCGAGAAAAAGCCCATGATCGGGTCGCCCGATGGGATGCCGTGACAGAGTGCCACCACCGGCGGTAAAAGTTCTCTGGGCACATCATAAAGAGCCATGGTCAGAGGCACTTCAAAAGCGCCTACAAAAATGACGTCGAAGTATTCCAGCTTGAGCAGCTCCAGTAGTGCCCACTGATACTGCAGCGAAGCCGTAAGCTCCTTAACGAGCCAATCTTTGCCGGGAAAGCGGGCGACAAAGTCAGAAGGGAATTGAGCGACTTCGGCAGCTACTCTATCTGAAAGGGTTTTCTGGTAAAGGGCGTAATCAAAATTGTATTGCTTCAGTTTCCAGACCAGCTCGACCAGTTTGCCCGGCTCCATGTCCACGATATCGGCCATGCCGGCCAGGGCGTCTATGGCAAATTGACGCGGTCCCGGGTTGGGGAAATAGCACAGTCCGACGCGGGGCAAATCTCTTTTGTAGTCAAAAATGCGGGCCGAATCTTTGCTGTTTAATATCGAGATCAGGCGATAAAATTGACGCTTCATCAGTGGAGCCATAGTCTTCGGCAGGCTCTGGCACTGGTTTATAAAGGAAATTGCCAGATCGGCAAAATCACTCAAAAATTGATGATCTTCCTTTGTCCTGAGAAGCTCAGCCTTTTCTTTTTCGCCGGCGCTTACAAGGCCGTGATATTTGCCCAGGAAGTCTGCAAAAGGAGATGCAGGATCCAGGCCGTTTTCACGTATTTCATCCGGCGTGCGCGAGAGTTTGATGCGGCTTTCGGGGAGGGTGGAAAGTTGTTCTTCGACCACTCGGTTGATAATTTCCAGATCACCATGGCCGTTTCCACTACCAGAATTGCCCAAGCCTCCATGCTCTGATGGCTTGAGTATTGATTGCAGTTTGGCTCTCGTTCGTCGCAGCATTTTCTATTTATGAGGCCCCGGTTACAGATGATCGAATGTCAGACCCGAGCCCTGGGGGACAGCTTTGCGGGCCGGTCTGCCTGCTACCTGAGCCAGATGTTTGGGATGCATGCCCTTGCTCATGCTGCCCGGTCTCAGTATGCCTATGTTCTGATCCTCAGTGAGAACATCACCGGGTTTGATATCAACCAGTGCTTGCAGCGAACGTTTGGCAAACAAGAACAACTCTTGCTCTTCCTGCGCCACTTGCTTGAAGCCGTCACCCAGTGCTTCTTCTGCCTGGCGCACAGCCTGCACCATAGCTTTGAGCTGGTCCGGTTCGATGGCGTATTTGTGATCCGGCCCGGGCAGATTGTTGTCCATGGTGAAGTGTTTTTCCAGGGCGCAGGCACCGAGCGCGACGGCCATTATTGGTGCGGCGGTTGGGTCTTTGCTGTGGTCGGAGAGACCGACCAGGCAGCCGTAGCGCGAGCGCAATGTCGGAATGGTCCTGAGGTTTAGAGCTTGTCTGGGGGCGGGATAGGCGGCCGTGCATTGCATCAGGATTAGAGGTGCCTGCGACAGGGTGCGGAAGTGTTCCACCGACCAGTCGATTTCATCTAAGGGACTTGCTCCGGTAGACATCATCAGAGGCTTGCCCGTGGCCGCTGCCGCTTCCAGCAGTCGCAGATGCGAATTTTCGTATGAGGCTATTTTGTGAATACCGACACAGGCGTCGATAGCATTCAAGTCTTCCACCGAAAAAGCCGTCGTCAAAAATGTTATGTCGACTTTTTTTGCATACTCTGCCAGTTCCAGCACCATTTCATAGGGCATCTCCAGCTCTTGCAGCAGATCGAAGACATTGCGTACTTCGCCCGATTGCTTGAGGTAATCGCTGTCTCCAGCATTCGATACATAGGTGGACTTGGCCTTAAACGTCTGGAATTTGACCGCGTCGGCTCCCGATTCTTTGGCCACATCAATCAGTTTGCGGGCCATGGCGTCGTTCTCTGCCGCCGTTCCTATCTTCCAGTTGGAGCCCGCTTCGGCCACAATAAAGCAGGGCGAACCTTCGCCGATAGATCTCGAGCTGCCGGGCAAATAGAAACTGTTTGTCAGGTTCACAATCAGGCGGTCGACAAATATTTCTTCACCGCTCGATAGTTTGCGCGCGTACTGGTCATGAGGCTGAAAACCGGCTCGGGTAAAGGCTTTGATCGAGGCTTTGTTGGTGGAGTGAATCTCAGCAAGAAGCAAGTGTATGCCGGCGGCACGGGCATGGCTTTGCACCGCCTTTAGTATCATCGTCCCCAGGCCTTGAGAGCGTCTGCCGGGAGCGAGATTGATTGAAATGGCCGCCGTTTGCAGACCGTTAATCGCCTCTATGCGCTGCATTCCGACGATAGCCACGCGCTCGCCGTTATTGCCGCCCACGCGCACAAAATAACCCGGTAACTGACTTTCGCTGAAATAACCGGTTGAATACTCATACCAAAACTCCGGCCAGTTTTTTTCACTTTGATTGAAGGAGTTGCGTCGTGTCTCTTCGTCGTTGCGCCATTCCATCACCATCCTGGCTGCCTCTTGCGTGCGGGGCAAGAGCTCGAAGCTCAGTTCATGAACGGATGCATTTAAAGAATTAACGGGAGATTTACCGGTGTTGTCACTCATTGCTTGTCCTTCGTATCCGTATACAAAAAGTTTGTCAGATTGTTTGCCACCCACTTGTGCAGCGGGGCTGTGAAATGTCCGCCGGCACTAAAGTTTGTACCGTCGTCGTGGGTTCCGGCCCAGCTTCTATAAGCTTTGTCCAGATTGAGGACGGGCACATCGAGTTTGCTTGCGGTTTTTTCCAAAAGCATGGTTTCGGTATCGTTGTCGGTTAGATCATGCGCGCCCGGTCGTACCATAGGTGTACGCAAAAACATAAACTTAGTGCCTTGGGCGGCGCATTCATTTTTAAAGCAGCTCAGCTGCCTGTCCATCATGTACCAGTAACATTTTGCATAGTTTGATCTGGTCTGGTCTGTGGGCAATGAGAAGGACGGACCGGATTTTTTTGTGCCTATCATTGATTGGGCTTTGGCCTGTGTCTCGCCTTGAAAAACTTGCGCCTGTTGCCACATGAAGCTGAGCACGCCCCATATGCGACTGTTGGCTCTGAGCCAGTTTGTGGCCAGTAGTCTTTTGCCTTCCTTGCCTGCCATAAACTGACGCACGCAGGTATTGTCGTATACGACATCGTTATTGGGGCCGGGGAAAAGTACCGGTCGTACAAATAAAAGTGATTGTGTTTCCATGGGCAAGAGTTTGCCTATCTCTTCGACGCGGAAGACTTGAATCACCAGATCCGGTCTGAACTGTTTAGCCAGGGTCTGGTAGCGCAGATAGTCCTGGGCCACTGAATAATTGGAGACGCCAAAATTGAGAACCTGCACTTCTCTGCCCAGCTTGGCACTGAGATCTCTGGCCACGATATTTAGATAGTTAGCCTTGCGTGGGACCTGCAGGGCTTCTACATAAGAGTCGCCAAATACGGCAATGCGATAAACACCAGCTGGTTTAGCTACGGATATTTCGTCGTTTTGCATGCCGAAGCTGTTCAGCAAAAAGCAGCCGAACCCTTCATTGCGCTGGGTGATGCGCTTGTTGGCAAAGATTTTGTAGCCGACTTTCATGTCGGGAAATACGTGCTCGCCGTCGCCAACTGCAGCCAGATAGAAGAGACCTTCCAGGGCCGCTATGCACAGGGCGAGATAGGTCAGGCCTTGCAAGCCAGCAGTAAGGCCTGAGGCCAGGGATAATTTGCTCTTTCTTGCGTTCTTATTCGATCCCACATCAGCCGAAGCTCGTGCTTGGCTGGACGAGGGGTCAATTGTCGACTGATTTTCCAGCGTTGGGGCCGGCATTTTAGTGACCTAAAAGGCGAAGTAGATAAAGGGCGAAGCCGTGGCGGGAGCAAGTCCTATAGCCATTACAAATAGGCTGGCATAAATTATTACGCGAGCCGGCAGCATGGGTTTCATTATTTTTGAAACTGGCATCGGTATGGCCCTGGCGATGGCGGCTGAGTTGTGTACCAGTATTCTATAAACGGCATAGACAGCCAGTGCGGCAAATATAGGATGTTTCTCTATGGTCTCGGCCAGGACCGTTGAGGTCACCATTGGTGATGCCATACCGTGCAGAACGGCCAGGGCTGAGCCCATTGTTTCAGCGCGGAAGAAAACCCAACCAACCAGGACAAAGGCGAAGGTGCCAAGCATCGATATAACCGTTCCCACCTGCGTCTGGTGGAAGCTTTTGAGGGCTCCAGCGACTGCACCCTGACCTTTGTTTACCAGGCCGTCGTAGCTGTGGTTGACGATCAAGCCAAAGCCATGAATCGCTCCCCAGACAACGAAGTGCCAGGAAGCGCCGTGCCAGAGTCCGCCCAGGAGCATAGTCATCAGCAGGTTGAAATGTCTTCTGCTGGGGCTGCATTTGCTGCCGCCCAGAGGAATGTAGAGATAGTCTCTGAGCCAGCTCGACAGGGATATGTGCCAGCGTTTCCAGAAATCGGTGAGACTCTTGGCCAGGTAGGGCCAGTTGAAGTTGTCCGGCAGATCAAATCCCATGAGCATCGCTGATCCCCGGCCCATATCTGTGTAGCCTGAGAAATCGCAATAAATCTGGATGGCAAAGGCAATGGCGGCCAGCCAGGCTTCTCCGCCACCAAGGGCGGTGGCGTTGTTAAAGCCCTGGGTTACGATCGGTGAAAGATTATCAGCGAGGGCAACTTTTTTGAAAAGGCCCTGCAAGATCATCGTTATGCCTTGCTCAAACTTGGTCGACGAAAAAACACGCGGCACTTCCAGCTGCTTGATGAAGTCCTGGTAGCGCTTGATCGGACCGGCAATTTGCGATGGGAAGAAGGCGGCGAAGAGCGAAAAATTGATGAAATTGCCGATGGGCTTGCTGCCCTTGTAGACGTCGGTGATGTAGTGAATGAATTCAAAAACGAAGAAGGAAATGCCGAGGGGCAGGACTATGTGCTGCAGGGGGAAGCTCAGGCTGCCCGGATGGAAGGCCAGATAAGGAGCGAGAGGTCCAAGGCCTGCAACAACGCTGTTCCAGGATGAGATGGCGAAGTCGGTGTATTTGAAATAACTGAGGGTGGCCAGATTGATGATGATGCCGACGACAAGCGCGGCCTTAGCCCGGCTCTTGCGCTCGGCCACGAGGTTGCTGTAAATGTCGCGACCGAGGAAATAGTTGACCACAGTCAGAGCCGCGAGCAAGACGCCGTATATGGGCAGGAAGCTCATGTAGAAGTACATGCTGGCTGCCAGCAATAGCGTGCTTCTGAAGCGGTGCGGCAGGAGCCAGAACGCCAGGCAGGCTATGGGCAGGAAGAGCAGGTATGAGAGGCTACTGAAGAGCACAGGCTAGCTCCATTCTATGAGTGTAGGGATATTAACAGTTGGCCACTGTGGGTTACCTTGACAAATGCTCATTTGCTTATTGTGCATGGCTTTTGCCTTCGAGGAGTTGAGGATGGTCATTGACAAGAAAAGTCGAGAGTTGGCCCGCCACCCACTGGTGCATGGTTTGGGTGAAGTGACCGTGGCTGAGGAAGTGATCCTTGCTCTCCGCTGGTGTAAAGGTTTCTTTGTATTTTTTGTCTACTTGCAGGACGTTTACGCCCAGTTTCGCGGCGCTTTTAAGAAGCAGCTCGGTCTCCATGTCGTTGACCGAGCCCGAGGGGGTGCGGATGAGCATCAGCTCGGCACCATCTGCCTTGCAGGCGGCCTTGAAGTTGCTCAGTTGGGCGTCCATCAAATGCCAGTAGCACTTGGTGTAATTAGCACGGGCTTCCTGCACGTTCTTCTCATCGGCGCTGGCCTGTGCAGTTGTTGGAGCGGTTGGTGCTTTGGGAGCGGCCGGATCCCCTGGTTTCGGAGCTTCTGCCGCTTTGCCGGCGCTCATCAGAGTCTGGACCATGTTGCCCGCCACACCCCAGATATTACTGTAGCGCCGCAGCCAGTAAGAGTTGACTATGCGCTTGCCCTCGGCGCAGCCGAAGAAATTGCGCACGCAGGTATTGTCGTACTGCAGGCTGCCATCGGCCTTCGGAAAGAATACCGGGCGCACTGACATGAGTTTATTGGTGGGTTCGGGCAGTAGCTTGGCCACTTCTTCCACCCGGAATCCGAGGATTACCAGGTCCGGACTAAATTTTCTGGCCAGGTTTTGATAGCGCAGAAAGTCCTGGGCGATTGAATAGTTGGCCACGCCAAAATTGAGGACCTGAACCGGTCTGTGCAATTTTTTGCTCAGGTCGGCCGCCAATAAATTGCAATAATTTTTCTGCCTATCGACCTGGATCGACTCGACGTAAGAATCTCCCAGCACCGCTATACGCAATGTCCCGGGTGGCTTGGCCAGCGTTATTTCATCGTTTTGCATGCCAAAGCTATTGAATTTGAGATGAGCAAAACCCTCGCGCCGCTGGGTGATTTCTTTACCTTCCATGGGCTTATAACCGACCAGCATGTCCGGTTTTATGTATTCAGTGTTGCCCACCTGGGCGATGTAAAAAACAGCTTCCAATAAAGCCAGGCAGACGATCAAATAGAGCATTGCCTGCGGCCATTGCAGCCAGTTTCGTTTGCTCTGTGTTGGTCTGGTGCTAGTTTCGGTCCAGCTTTCTGACCCAGTTGGAGCAGACGTGGTGGCCCCTTGTTTAATCACAGGTGGTGGCATGGTCGTCATTTTTGTACCTGCTTTTTGAGCAGGGTGTTCTGGTTTGCCGCGACATACTGGGCGAGATTTTCGCCCACCCAGCGGTGCATGGTCTTATTGAAATGGCCGCCGCTGAGGAAATGAGTGCCGTCGTTTTTTAAGCCGAATTGCAGTTTGAACAAGTGGTCGAGATTGAGAATTGGGGCGCCTATGCGTGAGGCGGTTTTGTTGAGCAGATTGGTCTCGTTGGCATTGACCCTGAGGCTATCGAGCTCAGCTTTGATCATCGGTGTGCGCAGGATCATAAAGGCCGTACCCGAGTTTGCGCATTCCTGGCGGAAGCTCTCCAGCTGTTTGTCCATCATGTACCAGTAGCAGCTGAGATAGCGGTCTTTGTTGGTCGACGTTTGAGTGGCTGCCGCTATTGCAGGAGTTGCTTGGCTCTGTGTTGCTTGTGGCGGTGCTGTTTGCGTCGCTGCTGCGCCTGGGGCCACAGAGGCGGTGGACAACGGCTTGCCCAGTGACTTTTTGAAGGTTTGCAAAGTTTGACTTATCTGTCCAGCAATATTCCAGAGACGACTGTTTGATCTCAGCCACTGGTGCTTGACCATGTTTTTGCCGGTCGAAGAATTGAGAAACGATTTCACATTGGTGTCGTCGTAAACTAGCTCCCCATGCGGGCCAACAAAAAAGACTGGGCGCACGAGCGAGAGATAACTGCTGGCTTGAGGAAGGAGTTTGTCGCTCTCTTCGACGCGAAATACTTGAATCACCAGGTCAGGTTGAAACTGTTTGGCTACGGTGCGGTAGCGCAAATAATCCTGTGCCACTGAATAATTGGAAACGCCGAAATTTAGGACCTGCACTCGTTTGTGCAGCTTTTCGCTGAGCTGGGCGGCCAGCGTCTGCAAAAAGTTTTTGTCGCGTGCGACATGCAGGGACTCCACATACGAGTCGCCAAAAATGGCTATGCGCAACACATCCGGCGGCTTGGCCACAGTGATCGGGTCGTTTTGCATACCGAAACTATTTGTCTTCAGCGTGGCAAAACCTTCCACACGTTGCGTTATCACTTTGTTGGGCATGAGGGTAAAGCCCGTCACTCTGTCGGGCTTCAGATATTCGGCTTCGCCGACATGGGCCAGGGCAAAAATGCCCTCAAGCATAAGCAGGCACAGAGCCAGGTAAAGCAGTCCCTGGACCCCACCGCGCAGGCCGCTCAAGAAGCGAGGGCCACTCTGGCTAGTCTGTGCGGGAGCCGGAGTTGACTTACTAAAGTCCCTCTCTATCGGCTGATTTGCTGCTGCTGGGGGGCTTTTGACAAGCACTGACTATTAACCGGCCATTGGGATAAATCTAAGTTTCCAGGTGGCAATCGTAGCAGCCGGGCCCAGGTTAGTACCTTGAGATTTATTTATCCATATATGGCGAATCTTTGCCCCAAAAATCAGGCCGTCAGGGCTTGAACGAGGCGGATAACGCCTTCGCCGTCCACCAGGGCCGAGGCCTTTTGGGACAGAGTTTTGCGGGCGGCCTGGTCGTTTATGAGATCTACTAAATGCGCGGTGATCGTTTCGGGCGAGAGATTTTGTTGCTCTCCCATGAGGCTAATCGCGCCCTGGGCGGCAAAGTGCTCCATGCCTGCTTTCTGGTTGTCGGCGGTAATGATTACGGCCAGGGGACGGGCCAGATAAGCTGCTTCCCATACCGTTGTGCCGCCGGCCGAGACGACCAGATCTGCCTGACCCAGCAGCTCCGGCATGTTCGAGGCATTGACCAGTGTTTTAAATTGATTCCCTTGTCCCTGGCCTTGCCCATCTTCTGCCTGAGCCTTTTGATTCAGTTCCTGAGCCAATTGCTGTAGCCTCGGACCGTGAGTGTTGCTGGCGCCGATGATGGCTGTGATCGTCAGTTTGTGGCGCAGGACCGCCTTGCTCAACGCTCGCATCACGGCGCCTGTGACGTCGTCTTTGTCTGCTCCGCCCATGGTGAGCAAAATTTCTGAGACCTGGTCTATGTCTTTTGGCGCATTGTTTTTTTTGTAAGCGCGAAATTGATTGCTGATGAGCAGATATTGAGTACCCAAGAGCAGCCTTGTCTGCGGGTCTT
>Ga0105248_10010567_pt1 | contig 10171 bp, 11 predicted proteins | sample KBSS34metaG_FD_81524 | JGI IMG/M metagenome (GOLD analysis project Ga0105248, IMG submission 81524) | Switchgrass rhizosphere microbial communities from Kellogg Biological Station, Michigan, USA - KBS S3-4 metaG | ecosystem: Host-associated > Plants > Roots > Rhizosphere > Soil | place... | reverse complement strand
ACGCTGCCCCGCGAGCAGATCCGTATACAGCCCCAGCCAGCGCTCGCACTCTATTGGTTGTGGAGCCATGATCGCGGCGTAAGCAAACGGTGGGCCATTAGCGATGGAACGGATACTCTCGCAACGCGGAGCTGGGAAGTGGAGGGGGCAGCCATTCCCTTCCGCGACACCTCCTCGCCCACTATCCGAGCACGTACAGCACGCCGCTCTCCGAGCCCAAGTACACCGCGGCCGCGCTCCCGCCCACTACCGTGAAGGCGAGCGCTACTGCAACGAACCCTGCGGCTAGATAGCGCTTCATGATTGGCCTCTTGTTGCGTCACCGTGTAGACGGATTACACGACGCTGGCGTGCTGCTGGCAACGCGAATATTCAGCAGGCCGCGTTATCGCGAGTGTCGCCGTTCCCGACGCCCATGGAACGGAGCGACTTCGGAGGTGGCGCTTCGAACTTGCTTTAGCCGCCGCGGATGGTCGCGGAAGCAACCGCACGCCGGCTCGGGGCCTGGATACGTTGCCCGATTCAGATCACCGACGACGTCGAGAAGCGCGGGGTAGCGCTGTTCCACGCATTAAGCCGCGATCCACCCATGCGCTCGACGAGGGGCTCGCAATCGCGACCATTCGCGATGCGGCGCGGTGAAGTGGCATGGTCGATGACTCAAGTATCGACTTCGTCCAGTATCTTCTGAAACGTAACTACCGAGTTATCGCCCTTCACCACGAAGTGTTCGAAGCCCGCAACGGCAGCCGCTTCGCGAGCGCGATCAAACGCCGTATGTGCGACGAACGTCGAATCTGCGGCCCATTCCTGCTGCTTTAACTGGTCGGCCGTCTCAAAACCGTCGAGCCCAGGCATGTTGATGTCAAGAACGACCAGGCGAGGCCGAAAATCTTTGGCCACTTCGACGGCCTCCTCGCCGCTGAACGAGATCAGCACGTTTGCACCCAACACCGACAAAACCAGCCCCAGCGCCTCCGCCCCATCGTGGTGGTCGTCCACCACCATCACTTTCAACGGCTTGTTTGCACTTTTCATCTTGTTCCCGCAAGGCTAATCTGCCTTGCAACAGAAGCGCCGTCTGTGCGGTATCGAACATACGTGCGATTGCGACGTGAACGACGACGCACTCGATGACACACGCTCGACCATCGCGGCATTTGCAGCTCTCGTTCAACATTTTTATGTACGAATCGCCGAGCTTGAGGCCAGCGTCCAGGCAGAGCGAGCGAGCGCCTCATGTCATGGATGCGGCAGCGAATCGGCGGAGAGAACTACCGGGAGTTTGTTGGGCGCAGCGACAGGTGGTGCGGCGGCGATAGGTCTGTGCGCACGAGCGCCTAGCGGTCGTTCTACGGGTCGCCAGTGCCGTTGACCGTACGACAACAACCGCGACGGATGATTACTTGACGCGCCGCGCGCCTGTGAAGCGCCGGTCCAGCGCTCGCAGCGCGTCGTCCAGTCATTGCGACGCTACGCGCACCTCCTCCGATTTCGTTGCCGATGCGCCGTTAGACGGCCGGCGTTTCTTGTCGCCTGATGGGACCCGAAGCGCAAGATCGAGCTACTATGACGAGGTTCGTCCCCACTCCGTGTTGAACTGGGCGACACCGGCCGAATACGCCCGCCGGATGCGGAAAGCCACGCAATTGCATGCATCAACGGAGCCGGAAATTTCCAGGACCGATCGGGACTAAAACAGGTTCAGGGTCAACTCGGACGTTGCTAACACGCCAGCGGCACACTATTGGGGGCAGGTCACGTGCTCTTTCAGATGCCGTAGAAAGCCGCGCCAGCCACTTCATCGGGATAGAGAAGCATCCGGGGCATTGTGCTCGCGGTCGCCGCGTTTCTCGCGCAGCTGACCGCGTCCTGCACTGACTCTGTTATCGCCTATGACTCGCACTGTTGCCGCAGCACACCGTCCGCAATTCTTCCCCTATCCGCCGCCTAACTGGAACAGCAGCTTCGAGAGCTACTTTAGATGCTTCGCTAAGAAAGCAAACGTTCGTTTCCACGCCAGCTCGGCAGCCTGCGCGTCGTACTTCAGCATCGGCAAGTTCTTGCGGTCGGCGGCCTCGTTGGCGAACGCGTGCTTCGCGTCATAGCGATGGAACTCCAGATTGACGTTGGCCGCGCGCAGCTTTTCCTCCAGCGCGTCAACGCCCGCGATCGGGAAAGCCTCGTCCCGGAGCGCCCAGTGGCCGAGCAGCGGCATCCTGATCTTCGAAGCATCCACGTACTCGAGCGGTGGGTAGCCGTACCAGATTGCTGCCATGTTGGCCTCCGGCACGTTGGCGGCGGCTAGGACGGTGAGCGCGCCGCCCATGCAAAAGCCGGTGATTCCAACCTTCTTGCTCTCCTCCTTCAAGTACTGGACCGCGCCGCGAATGTCCTGGCCCGCGGCGTCGCCGAAGTCCAGGTTGTCCATCAGGTGTTGGGCCTCGTTGGCCTCCAGCGCGACCTTGCCGCGATAGAGATCGGGCACAAGCGCCCGGTAGCCGGCGTGTGCGAGCTTGTCCGCCACGCCCTTAATCTCCTCGTTCAATCCCCACCACTCCTGGATGACGACGATCGCATTCGCATTGGCGCGCGCCGGGGGCTCCGCGAGATACCCGTTCACGCTCTTGCCATCCGGGCGGGTGAAGGTCACGGTCTTTGCCATACGGTCCTCCTCGTTCAGTCGTTAACTATTGCGTTCGTCTTGCGGGCGCGCTGCTTGGCCGCGCGCGGGGCGGCGGCGAAGCTCGCTTTTGCCGCGTTGGCCGCCCGCCGAACGTGCTCGATACAGGCCGCTCTAGCCATGTCGGCGTCGCCGGCTGCAATCGCGCTCAGGATGAGCCGCAGCTCGCTGGCACTCTCGCGAGTGCGGCCTTGCTGCGACATAGACCTGGCGCGCAGGAAACTGATGCGCGCATGAAGCCCGGTCAGGAGGTCCTCGATCACGATGTTGCCGCAGCCCTTCAACATCACGTTGTAGAACTCGTCCGTATGGAGCAACCGGCCCTCGGCGTCGTTCTTGCGCACCGCGTCCTCGAAACGCTTGAGCGCGGAGCGCATGGCTGCCACTTGTTCCTTCGATGCACGTGTGGCGAAGAGGTAAGCGCCTTGGCCTTCAAGCAGCGCGCGCACTTCGTAGATCTGCTCGGCCTCGGCCCAGTCGATCCTTGCGACCGCAGGACCCTTGAAAGGGGTGATGACGACGAGACGCTCCGCCTCGAGCTGGCGCAGCGCTTCCCGCACCGAAGGTCGGCTTACTCCAAGCAGCCGGCATAGCTCAGGCTCGATCAGTCGCGCTCCGGGTGCGAAGTGCCCGGTAAGAATCGCATTCCGAAGATTGCCGACGGTCTGCGAGCGCACCGGGGCGGCGATGGGACCTACGCGCAGTGGGCTCGGAGCATTCACGGGACTTGCGTCATTCTGTCAGATCGTCTTACGATCTGTCTACGTTCGAGGAGTGCGCGATGGACCTCAAGGTAAACCGTTGGCTGGCGTTCACCGATGAAAGGGACGACCCCGACGGGGGCGAACCGCTGCGCAAAGTCGCCGTCGTCGCAGTAATCGCAAATCCCTATGCCGGTCGGTACGTCGCCGACCTCGACCCGCTCATCCGAGCGAGCGCCGGGCTCGGTGAGCGAATGGCCGAGAAGGCCGCTGACGCAATGCGGCCCTTGCAGGCACGCGGCTACGGGAAGGGCGGCGTCGTCGGGCTGAACGGCGAGCAGGAGCACGCGAACGCACTCCTCACGACGACTTTCGCGACGCCGCTGCGCGCACGCATCGGCGGCGGCAAAGCCTGGATCCCTTCGATGACCAAACGCGCCGCGCCCGGTGCAGAAATCGACATACCGGTGGCGCACAAGGACGCGCTCTACGTCCGCTCCTTCTACGACGGCGTCACCGTGACGCTGCACGACGCGCCGGGGCCGGACGAGGTCGCCGTCATCGTCGTCCTCACCAACCGCGGCCGGCTGCGCGCGAGGGTGGGCGGCCTGCCCCTGGGGGACATCAGGGGCGTCGACGGGCTGGTTTGACCCGATGCGCTCGCAACTTCACCAACTGGCGGACACCTCCATCTTCGCGATCGAGGCGGGCCGCGGCCCGCTGGTGCTGTGCATGCATGGCATCACCGCGAACGCCTACGTCTTCGAGCCGATCATGGAGCTTCTGGCGGACGGGTTCCGCGTCATCAGCATCGACCAGCGCGGCCACGGGCGCAGCGGCCGCGCGCAGCGCTATGAGGCCGAGGACTTCGCCGGCGACGTCGCGGCGCTCGTTGCTGAGCTCGCGTGCGGCCCAGCTGCGCTCCTCGGCCACTCGCTGGGTGCGCGCAACGCGCTCGTGGCTGCGAACCTCTATCCCGAGCAGGTGCAAAGCGTCGTCGCGGTCGATTTCACGCCGTTCATCGAGGAGCGCGTGCTCGACGATCTGGGAACGCGTGTGAAGGGTGGGGACCGCACCTTCGCGGATCTCGCCGAGGTCGAAGTGTACCTATCGCAACGCTATCCGCTGCTGCCGCCTGGCGCCATCCGCCGGAGGGCGCAGCACGGCTACCGCAAGGTGGAAAACGGCTATCGTCCGCTCGCCGACGCGGGTGCGATGGTGCTCACTGCGGCGGGCCTCAAGGCGAGCATCGAAGACGCGCTGAGGACGGTCAAGCAGCCGACAATCCTGGTCCGGGGCGCGCACAGCAAGCTTGTCAGCCGGCAGGCTTGGGCGCGCACGCGAGAGCTGCGCCGGGACCTGGAGGCGGTCGAGGTTGCGGGCGCCGATCACTACGTGCCCGAGGAGCAGCCTGCGGCGGTCGCCGCGTTGGTGCGACGTGCGGTGGGGGAGCTCGCATGACGCACCCGGCGCTCGCATGAATCTAGCCCGGGCGCTGAAAGGGGCCGCGGGCGTCGCGGCTGCAATCGCGATATGGGAGACGACGCGCGCGCTTGGCCTAATCGATCCACGCGATCTTCCCTCGGTGCTCGACATTGCGCGCAGCGGGGTTGAAAACGCGGGCGAGCTCGGGCGCGCGGCGCTCGGAACGCTCGGCGTATGGGCCGCGGGGCTTGCGCTCGCGACCGTCCTCGGCGGCGCCGCCGGCATCGCGCTCGCGCTGCTGCCTTGGCTCGAACGCATCACTCGGCCGCTCATCGAGTTCATGCGCCCAATCCCGTCAGTTGCCCTCATTCCGGTGGCGCTCATCGTCATCGGGCTCGGCTTCCGCATGGAGGTGACGCTCATCGCCTTCGCGAGCGTCTGGCCGGTGCTCTTCAACGCCAAGGCGGGGGTGGAAAACGTCGACCCGCGCTTCATCGAAACCGGGCGCATCCTCGGCCTCGGACGCGCGTCGATCGTGCTTCGCATCGTGCTCCCCGCGGCCCTTCCGGCGATGGCGACGGGCGTGCGCACGGCGGCGGCGATCGGTCTCGTCCTCGCCATAACGGTGGAAATGCTCACCGGCCAGAAGGGACTGGGGTTCTTCGTCCAGTTCGCCGCTCTCAACGGCCAGTTCGCCCAGATGTGGGCCGGAACGATGTTCGCTGGTCTCCTCGGTCTAGCCTTGAATGCAATCTTCATGACGACCGAGCGGCGGGTCCTGGTGTGGAGCATGGAGCACCGTGCGAGCTGAGAGGCTGGGGCAGCGCATCGTCGAGTTCGGCGGGCAGGCGCTGCTCCTGCTCACGCTCATGGCGTGCTGGCAAGCGGCCGCCATCCTCTTCCCGGCTCCGTACTTGCCACGGCTGGAGCGGATTGCGTCGAGCTTCTGGAACTTGATTCATGGCGAGCTTCTAGTGCGGGAAGTGCTGCCTAGTGCCGCGCGCGTCGGTGCCGGCTTGACGCTCGGCATCGTGCTCGGGACTGCAATCGGGCTTGGTATCGGCTATTTCCGCGGCCTCGACCCGTGGCTGCGCCCGATACTCGAGTTCCTGCGAGCGCTCCCGGCCGTGACGGTTCTGCCTGCGGCGCTCCTGCTGCTTGGTTCCACCGACGCGATGCGCGTTTCGATTATCGTTTTCGGCTGCATGCCGCCTGTGCTCCTCGCGGCGATCGACGGAGCAAGGCGAGTGGATCAGCTCCTTCTCGATACGGCGCGCGTAAGCGGGCTGACCTCAGCGCAAACCCTGGTGCGCGTCATCGTGCCGGCCGCTTTGCCGCAGGTCTTCGCCGGCATTCGCGTCGCGCTTGGGGTAGCGCTCATCATGATGGTGATCTCCGAGTTGCTCGCGGCGAACAACGGCCTCGGCGCATTCATCCAGCGCAATCAACGCCTCTTCAACACCGCCAACGTCTACGCTGGTGTGCTGGTCATCGGCGTGCTCGCGTGGTTGTTCACCGCCGCGATGCTGGAGTTGGAGAAGCGGGTACTGCGTTGGCATCGGGGCTGGCGTGGAGTGATCGAGTGATCATGTTCCTCACCGACCACCTGAGCGACGACGTGACTACGACCCAACCCATCCTCAGCGTCGAAGGCCTGACCAAGAGTTACACCGGAGGCACCGCGCCCGTGCTTCACGATGCCCGGTTCTGGCAGGCCGAGGGTGAGTTTCTCGCCGTGGTGGGACCATCGGGTTGCGGCAAGACGACGCTCCTTCGCTGCATCGCCGGCCTGCTGAAGCCCGATGGCGGCCGCGTCCTGCACCGGGGCGTCGAGCACATGAACCCGCCACCGTGGCTATCGATCGTATTCCAGGACTACAACCGCAGCCTCTTCCCCTGGCTCTCGGTGCGCCGCAACGCCGGGTTCGGGCTGCACAATCTGAACAAAGCGGAGCGCGAGCGACGCGTCGGGGAAGCGCTCGCCGCAGTCGGTCTTTCACACGCGGCGGACCTTTATCCGTGGCAGCTCTCGGGCGGCATGCAGCAACGCACGGCGCTTGCCCGGTCCATTGCAGCCTCACCCGAGCTGTTGCTCCTCGACGAGCCCTTCGCCTCCGTCGACGCACAGACGCGAATGGATTTGCAGGACCTCGTCATGCGCATCTGCCAGGAGATGAAGCTGGCCACGCTGCTCGTGACGCACGACATCGACGAGGCAGTGTTCATGGCCGACCGCATCGTCGTGCTATCGAGTCGTCCGGCGCGCGTGGTGGAGGACATCGCCGTCCGGCTTTCTCGGCCACGCGACCAGCTCGCCACCAAGGAATCACCGGAATTCTTGCAGCTTCGGCACCGCGTGTTCACCGCAGTGCGCGAGGAAGTAAAGCCCCGCAAACCAACCGCCCTCAACGCAACCTCAGGAGGAGTCAAATGAACGCACGCAGGAGATTCATCATCGCGCTCGCCGCCGCAGTCGGCTTCGGCACGGGCCTCGGCGCACCCCAATCGCTTGCACAGAACCAGGTCGAGCTTCAGGTGGGGTACATCCCGGCGGGCATCTATGCCTATTTCTGGCGCGCCAACGAGGCGGGGTACTTCGCCCAGGAGAACCTGAAGATCGACCTCAAGGTGATGGCGGGCGGCGGCGTGGTCATCCCGGCGCTACAGGCCGGCTCCATTCAATTTGGCGTCTCCGACGCGCTAGGCGTCATCAACGCGCGCAACAACGGCATCGACATCAAGTACGTGTCGCTCGATTTCGCGCAGGCGTCTGACGACCCGGTCCACGCTGTGATGACGAACGATCCAAGCGTGAAGTCGCCCAAAGATCTCGTCGGCAAGAACGTCGCGACCAACCTTCGCTACAACACTGACTGGACGATGATGCGCGAGTGGCTGCGCAAGAACGGCGTCGACCCGGACAAGGTCAACTTCTCCGAGGTGCCGTTTCCCGACATGCTTGGGGCCGTGCGCAACGGCACGCTTGCGGCGGCCGGCATGGTCGAGCCGTTCTACACGCTTGGCGCGAACCAGGGCTTCCGCGTGCTTGGACATTACTTCACCGACGTGAAATCGCCAATCCTGTTCACCGGCATCGTCTCTTCCGGTGACTACATCAACAAGAACCCGGCGGTGGTCGAGCGTTTCGTGCGCGCGATCAACAAGGCCATCGACGACTTCAACCGCGATCCGAACATCGCCCGCCAGACGATCGCCAAGAACACCAAGATCGCTCCCGAGGTGCTCGAGAAGATGCACCTCGGGCGCTGGACCACGAACTCATCGCTCGGTGACATGCAGTTCTGGATCGACGCCGCGCGCAAGGAAGGCCTCATCACCTCCTCGAACATCAAGGTCGAGGACATGGTATGGAAGGGTCGCTGAGATGGCAGGCAAAGCGACCAGCAAGCCCCATGCGGAAATCGCCGGCGCCGGCTACGCCGGGCTCACCGCGGCCGTCGGCCTCGCGCAGCGCGGCTGGTCCGTCCGGCTTCACGAGAAGCGCGACACGCTCGGCTCCTTCGGCGCGGGCATCGTCCTCTGGGAGAACGCATTGCGCGTGCTGCGTGCGATCGGCGCGTTCGAGGAGGTGGCCAAAAAGTCCTTCACCGCTCCGTTTTACGAAACGCGCATGCACAACAAGACGGTCGCATTAGAGCCGTTCGACCATGACCCGTGGGCAACCATGACCCGCCAGCACCTCTACGACGCGATGCTCGCCCCGGCCAGGCGCCTCGACATCGAGATCCTGCACAGCAGCGAGGTGGTGAGCGCGGATCCCGACGGCACGGTGACGCTGGGCTCGGGCCGCACGATCAAGGCCGACTTGGTGGTCGGCGCTGACGGCGTCGGCTCGAACGTGCGCGACTCGATGGGCTTCGCCGTCGAGCGGAACAAGGCGCGGGACGGGCTCATCCGCATGATCGTCCCGCGCTGTCGCCGGGAGCTCGGCCCTGAGGCTTTTTGGGACAACGTCATCGACTTCTGGAACTTCGAGCCGCGCGTGCAGCGCATTCTTTACGTGCCGGCTAACGACAACGACCTCTACATCGGGCTCATGGCGCCTTACCGTAGCGACGGTTCGATCGTTCCGATCAAGCTGGAAGTCTGGCTCGACATGTTCCCGTTCCTCGAGCCGGTGCTGCGTGAGGCTACGAACGCGCCGGGTCGCTACGACCGCTACGAGACCACCGTGCTGAACGCCTGGACCAAGGGCAGGGTGGCGCTCGTCGGAGACGCGGCACACGCGATGACGCCGTCGCTCGCGGAAGGTGCGGCGTGCGCGATGATGAATGCGCTGAGCCTCGCCGTATATGTGGAAGGCGGAACCGACAAACTCGAGGAGCGGCTGCAGGAATGGGAGCGGAATGAGCGGCCTCTGACGGACCGCACGCAGCGGCGCTCGGCAAAGTTGACTGCGGAGCGCGCGCTCTCGAAGGGTGAGTGGGTCAACGACGAGCTGATGGAGACCATGCGGCATATCCCCACCGGCGCCTCGGCCGACCCGCTGCCGGGTTTCCCGCGCCGAAACGCCACCGGGACGCAAGCGGCCAAGTCTTAGCGGTGTATGCCGGCCAAGGACGCCGCGTGGTACGAGTCGCAATACCGCAACCGCCTGGCCGTACCCGACCATCCGCGGATCTTCGCGCAGTGGGAAGCCGCGTCGGAGGCAGCCCGGCGCACGCCCGGCTTCCGCGCGGACTTGCGTTACGGCGCGCACGACATGCAGACACTCGACCTGTATCCAGCCCAGGGGGAGTGCCGGGCGGCGCTGCTGTTCCTCCATGGCGGCTACTGGATGGCTCTTGACAAGCGCGAACACGGCTTCGCTGCGTTGGAGCTGACGCGGCATGGCGTCACAGTTCTCGTCGCCAATTACGCACTGTGCCCTACGGTTACGATCGAGGAGATCGTCCGTCAGGTGCTGGAGGCCGGCGCCTGGCTCTACCGCAATGCGCCTGAGCTGGGCGTGCCACGCGGGAAGCTCTGCATCTCGGGTCATTCCGCCGGCGGCCACCTGACAGCCATGGCCCTCGCCGCACACTGGCCGCAGTTTGCCTCCGACTTGCCGGCCGGGCTCTTCAGCGCGGGACTCTCCATCAGCGGCGTCTACGACCTGCGCGAATTGGTCAACGTACCGTCGGTCAACGCAAACGTGCGCCTCAACCGGGCGACTGCGCGTAGATTAAGCCCGATGTTCGCGGCGCCGGCGACCGATGCGCCGCTTTACCTCGCTGTCGGTGGCGACGAGCTGCCGCCCTTTCGGCGACAGCAGGAGCAATTCGGCCGCGAATGGAAGCGGGTAGTGGCGGAGAACGCCGTGCTAGTTGGCGAGAACCATTACTCGATTCTGCTGCAGCTT
>Ga0105248_10010564_pt1 | contig 10172 bp, 10 predicted proteins | sample KBSS34metaG_FD_81524 | JGI IMG/M metagenome (GOLD analysis project Ga0105248, IMG submission 81524) | Switchgrass rhizosphere microbial communities from Kellogg Biological Station, Michigan, USA - KBS S3-4 metaG | ecosystem: Host-associated > Plants > Roots > Rhizosphere > Soil | place... | reverse complement strand
GGCTTGAGGATCGCATAGATGCCATGACCTTCAATCCAAGCGATCTTGATCACAGCGCCATCCGAATCGCTGACGCCATCGCCTCCCAGCGACCAGCCCGACGGCTTACGATCGTCTTGTTCGAGTTTCGAGATCAGCCCATTCCCCGTACCCACGTAAAGGTTACCCGCGGCGTCGAACGCCACGCTCAACGGAAGCTGCACCAGAGTGAGGCGGATCGGCTTATCTCCGTTCGCGGGAAACACTGCTATCGCTGAGTTGGCTCCGCGCCCGTCAACCACCGCCACATCGCCGTTCTTGCTTACTGCCAGTTCCACTGGATCCGTGAGCACACCCGCGCCAAGCGGCTCCAGCCACGTTCCCGTAAGACGAACGCGAAGAATGCTACGCGTGCGGCGGTCCAGAATGTGAACCACTCCGCAGCGGTCGCAAGCGAGAGCGCAGGGGCTGATCGACTCCCACACGTGCAGGAGCACGTAGGGAGGCGGCGAAAAAAGCTGGACGCGGTGGTTCCCCGTATCGGCGACGGCCACCGCCCCAGAAGGGAGCACCGCAAGCGACCTGGGATTGTCGAAACGCCGCAGCTTCGCGCCCTTCCCGCCCAACGCCTCGACTCTATGCGAACGGTTGAGCTTGAGGTCGAGAATCCACACGGAAGCCGAGGCCGGATCCAGGACCCATAGCCTTTCCTGGTTATCCGCAGACAAGGCAACTGGACATGGAATGCAGTTGGCAAGACTTTCGGGCAGAAACTGGGCGGCGCCCGGAAGAGGATCAATGGTGATGTCCCCCGCGGCAAGTGTGTACGCAATCCCCAGCGTGGTATCCGCGTCGATCTGCCATCCGGCGACCGAATCGAGCAGCCAGCAATTGTTGCGCTGCGGAATCATTGGGGATAGCTCACGTCCAGAGTATGTTTCGTCGAATACACAAGCTCAAAGGGCTGCAGCGCAATGTCGCTATCTTGTGGCTGCTCGACCCCGTCAACGAAAATTTTCACGGGTCCGTCAATGCGCAGAACACCATCGACGGTGAGAATCTGACCGTACGCGTCGGAAACGTAGATGGTGCCGCCGAAGTCCCATCCTTCGCCCTTCTGCCCTCCGCTAAGCGGGTTGTAGAAAGCTAGCAGCGCCTCGGTAAGCGCGTTCTGCACGTCGCCGGAAAGCGCGTTCGGCGCGGCGATCACGCGGGCTTCGATCTCAACGCTTCGGTATAGGGGCCGCGCGACGTGTAACTCGCACGCCAGCAACCGGAAGCGATCCAGATATTGCGCGACGGCGGCGAGTGTTTGATCCGTAGCGACAGGCTGCGCCGGATCGGGACCGTCAGGCACAACAAGAATAGTCACGACGCCCGGCGCAGGTGGTGGAACAATCACGCTTCCGTCCGCGGCTCTGACAACTTGCGTTTGTGGACGCTGCAACGGAAGAGCTGCGGCGCGTTGAATACGCGCACCGGGAGTTTCTTTGGCAAGCGTGACGAAATCGCTGAGCGCTACCGCCCGATTGCGAGCCCGCAGAAACGCCGGAGCTCTATTCTCCGCGTCCGCGACGCTTTCCTCATCTGAGCCGAGCTGCGAAGCCACAGGATTTGTGACGCTCGCAACAAACGGAATCGCCCTTTCAAGATTCGTGATCGAACCAGGACCTGCGTTGCCCGAGCTTCCGCCGCCCCAGCGATATCTCGTCATCTTGATATTCGGAGCGTCCGCTGGCTCGCGGTTGGAAGCATCGAGCGATAGCCAATGCGGAATCTTGCCGTTAACGCCATCGCCGAATTGCACCAAGCCAGAACCGTAGTCGAGCATATAGACCTGGTCGGTCCGCGTGGAATTCGCAAAGTCCGAAACTTCCGTCCACGCCACGAAGCCGTTACCATCACCTTCATCTACAGCAATACTTCCAGTCGCCGCAGCGTCCTTCAAAATCGGGAAGTGCGAGATCTGGAACGACTGGTTCGGCATGCCGTTGCTCGCCCCCAGCAACTCGTCTTCGACAGTGACCGAGTTGACGGCGCGCACCGCGTTCACCAGGATGTTCGTGAGCGTTGGCGCAAACTGATAGCCCTGCCCCAGCACCTGGTTGATGCGATAGCGCATCCAAAAGAGCGGAGTATCGGAGCTCTTCTTGAGCGCGCCGTACAACGCCGGCGCCCAGGCCTGCGGCGCCTTGAACGTAATCACGCCCTCCTGCGTCAGATTCTTGGTTCCGTCTTCGACCATCGTAACGGCCTGCCATCCGCTGCCATTCCAATATTCAAGCCGGGCATCGATTGGCGGAGAGAAAGTGATGAGATTCGCCGGCCCACCTTGCACGTCGCCCATGCCAGGACTTCCGGCAACCAGAAGGGTGAGCGGATAGTCGAAATCGCCATCGGTCGGGTAGGCGCGATCGAAGCCCAGGTACAACGCGCTGCCGGCTTGCGGCAACTGGCCGAACGCCAGATAGGAAGTCCCGTCCGAAGGGTTGAAATCGTTGACGACCGTGAACCGCGCGCCGTCGAAATACTGCACTGCAGCCAGGCTCGCTCCGACCGCGTAGAGATTATCGGATGTTTCGAAAATGACCGGGCCCCCTCCAGCCGAGTTCGCGAGGCTCACCTGTGTTTGACCGTCGATCGGCACAGCGAACGGAAGATCCTTCGACGCAAGCGTAAACGTCAAATAGGTCTGAGCAGGCGAAGGTCCCTTCAACTCAATTCCGATCATCTGTAGAAACTTGATGTAGGCTTTGTCGGGAATGTTATTGATCCGGTATACCAGCATCTCGCCGAGCCACGCGAAAAGCTCCATGAGCGCAATACCTGGATCGCTTTCGTTGTAGTCCGTCCATTCCGGCGTGTACGCCGGGATCCGCCGCCGAAGCTCCGTCTTGAGCGATGCGTATGTTCGGTCATCCAAAACGATGTTGGGAAGCGGCATCAGAGTGTCCCTTCTTCGAGGAAGAATGGATAGACCATGTTGTAGAGCTCGTTGGTGTCGTTGATCTGGTAGTCGATCGAGATCAACACTTGGCTGTCTTGTCCGGGTGCGGTGCTTACATTGACGCCGAGCAATAGAATGCGCGGCTCCCATCGCGTCAGCGCCTTCTGCACGGCGCTCGCCAGCTGCGAACGGACAGACGGACTGTTTGATGCGAAGACGTAATCCTTAATCCCCGCGCCGAAATCGGGCATCATCGCCCGTTCGCCCAAAGACGTCGAGAGAATAATCCAGATCGACGCGTCGATACGCTCAGGCCCGCTTGACCAGTCGAGCCCGCCCTTGGTGTTGACTCGGATCGGAAATCGCCAGCCCTGGCCGATAATGTCGGATCCATTCATCCGTCGCACCCTCCCAGGCCGTCAGCCACGATCTGCAAGGTGCCGACCACGCCTTGAATCGTTTCAACCACCGAATTCAATGACTGGAGATCTGTAGCTGAACCAAGCGAAGGCAGCTTGATTGGCTCCATTCCTGCGATGCCGAAGATTGTGCCGGCTAGCTCGAGAATCACGCCTATGGGCTCGATCGACGCCATCGCGTTGCCCGCGAGACCCTGCATGTTCTCCTGCTCGCACTGGATCGTAGCCATGCGCTCCGTGTCTCCCGAGAGCTGCGCAGCATTGAACTGCAAGGTGAGCCCGTTCATCACGCCCAACAGCGTCTTCATCTGTCCCAGGAAGCAATTCAGTGCCTTGATAATCAGGCACAGCAAATCCTTGATGAATGGCAGAATGCCCAAGCCCGTCACCACTGCAACGCAAGGCATCACCGCCTCTGCGGCTTTGAGGAACTTCGGAACGGACTCTCCCAGCTTGATCGGATCGGGGATCGCCTTGATGACTTCAATCAGTGGCCCGATCAGGCCCAGAACCTTTAGCAAACATTCGGTGCTCGCAAGGAACGGCGCTAGTTGAATCAGTAGGCTGAACGTCAGCGAACAATCGCTCGGGATGCCCTTGGAAAGGTCGGAAAATGCATTCAGGGTGCCGCCCGTCGGAAGATGCACCTTCAGCGGCTTGGGCGATGGCAGCTTCAGCAAGGCACACGGCGGAATCTGAAATGTCTTCTGAAGGTCCGGCGCGATTTTGATATCTACGTTCGGCATCGTTCCTCGAGTCGCGCTCTAAATGGCATTCGTATTCGGTAGGACGCGGCGCTTATAGGCCGTTTGCGGAGGGCCGCTCGAGCTCGGGTCGAGATCCAGGCTCTGAAAGTAGATTTGCGGCGCTTGAAGCTCGATGATCATCTGGCTCTGAATGACCACCTTTCCGTTGGACATGCTGATCCGATTGCCATGCGCATCTTCAATCACCAGCGCACCCTTGCTGCCCGCCACTGGCGTCGAATCGAGAAAACGAATCATGTGCCCGTTCTTCGACTTGAGCACGCGGTCGCGTACGTCATTCGCGGGAGGATGATCCTCTCCGTTCCACATGAATCCGATCACATGCGGGAAACGAGTGTCGCCGTGCTCGAACGCGACCAGCACTTCGTCAGTGACGTTGGGCATGAAGAAGGAGCCCGATCCGTCGCCGCTCATGATGCCAGCCACTCGGACCCAATCCGTTTCGTGTTTTTCGTCTAACCAGGGAAAGTTCAGCTTTACCTGCCCCAAGTCCACTGCCGTTACGATTCCGACCACAACTCCATTGACGATTGCCATGTTTCCGATTCCTAACTGCTGAGTTGCGCTTCCATGCGCGCATCGAACTCCGTGGTGTAGCCGTTCTCATCCAGCGTGTGCGTCGTCGCTGTGATGGTGTACGTGCCTGAGAATCTGTCCTTATCGGGCGGCGGAGGCGTCTTGTTGTCGCCCGGCTTCATGTAGATGTTTACTTTGCTTCCCGCGCGAAGATCGGGAAGGCCGATGGTCCTTCCCTTGGCTTCCACCAGCCCCCGCGCGAGTTGGCGCAGTGTTTTAAGGGCGACTCTCTTGGCTTCCTCGGGATCTTTGAATCCTCGATTGACGACAATTTCTAGCTTCTGTGAAAGCGCGTTTTCCTTGACGTTCAAATCCTCTGGCGCGATTACCTTCTCCCCCGCCTTCACTAGGTCCGCGCGCGTGACGGTCTGAGAAATCGCCTTCTTGGTCTGAAAATTCCATCCGTTCACCGTCACCGAGCCCACCTGTTTCGCGGTTTGCAATGTAGGCTGAAAATTGATGAGCGATTTGCCCCACTCGAGCACGTAAGTCGGTCGCGTCACCGCGGAGCTCGAACGGTAGTGAAATGTTATGGTGCGATTCTTGGTCGTGGGGTCCGTAACGTCTTCGAAGCTGATGTCATAACCGGTATCGCGTGACCGCTGCATCAGGAACACGATCGGATACTGATTGTGCATTTCGAGAAATGGAAGCGGCTTTTCTTTGTTCTGCTTAATGTTGTCTTCCACTTCCTTCTGCAGCATCTGAATTGTGATGTGCGAAAGTTTCTTCTTGACGTCGGTGTTGATGTCATCGACAATCAGCTTCGCGATTTGGGAATCGGTCTTGTCCTTGAACTCTCGCGTCTTTTGCTGTGTGCGGAACTGGTGGAGCAGATTCAGCGCCCGAACCGTAAGCGTCGAACCTCCAGAGGCGGGGAAGCTTGGCGAAATCGTCACGATCTCTCCCGTCATCATGTGCTGCAGGTTGTCCGCGCCCTTGCGGTAGTAGCCCATGAATACCTCGATGTCCTGCCACGGGTCGAACGTGTTGGTGTTGTGATACCGAAACGTACCCGCGACCGCGCCAGTCGATGGATCGCCAGGATTCCAGTTGTCGACCTCCAACTCGACGGAGTCGACGTCGGCGAGACTGTCGCGGTAAGTCACCCTGAGGATGTCCTGCTGGAGCTGCGGCTGATCCTTTCCCTTGAGCGCCACACGATATGCCGGGACATAGAAATCGTCGACGCTGTGCGCATCGCCTGGCGCCGTCGTCGGCTGAACGGCTGTGGATCCAGGGGGCATCTATTTCGTGCCTCCGGGAAGCGACGGGATGTTAACGGTTGAGCCGGGATCCAAAAATCTCGGGTTGGCAATGCCGCTCGCGTCTGCGATCGGCCGCCATTGCGAAGCATCGCCGTATTCCTGATAGGCGATGTCGCACAAGCGTTGCCCGCGCTTTACGATGACCACCTTCGTGTGATCCGGAGAATGCCGCGCGGTCTCGGTGTACTGAAGCTGCACCGTGGCAGCCATGCGTACCGTGAGGGTGAGCTTGGCCCGCAGCGGCTCGCCGGTCGGCGCGAACAGCGGGAATTCCTCCGTCATGCTTTCGAGCACGCACCACGCGTTGGTCTGTCCCTGCCCGAACAGTACGCCGGAGTTGCCCCAGTAGATCTGGAACCGCAGCGGCGCGTGCGTCGCCGGGTTCACCTTAAGCAGTTGGTAGACCGGGCGTGTGAGAGTGCGAACGTCGGTGACATCGCCCGTCATGCCTTGTTCGGTCGTGTCGAACAGCAGGTCGAACGTAATCTTTTCGTTCTGGCCGCGGATGAACTGAAGCACGGGCTCGTCGAGCCCGGGAATATTGATGTCCGCGTAGTGGACGCTCTTGGTGACGGAGTACTTCTCAGGGTTGTAGTAGTTGGCCTGGATCTCCTTGCCGTCTTCCGTTTTGATCGTCAACTTCTGAGGCATCTTCAACGGCATCGGTGTTTAGCTCACGTGCGGCGGATAGACGCGGTTTTCGATAGACGTGTCGCTTGTTCGCTGGGCGCTGCGCTGTTGTTCCAGGCGCACCTGCTCCAAGACCAGCGTTACGAGGCGATACACGTCCGCGCGACTCAACGGCCCCACTCCTTCCGTGACAACCACGTCTGTCCTTACTTCCTGGATCTCAACTTGGTTCGGTTTGTCAGCCATAAAGCTAGTTCCCCAGTTGCATTTCTAATCCCTCGTGCGCGATTTCGAGCGACTCCACGGCGACGCTGTTTTGATTGGCGTTGAGAGACGGTCCGGACCACTTCATCGGAATGCCGCGCTTGAATTTCCAGATCTTGGCGGGTTTTCCGGAGTTGTTGTTCAGAACGATGAGCCCGTCTTTGCGTTTGCCTTGTCCTTTGACCCAGCTATAGTGCCAATCCCACAGATCGTCATAGGCGTAAATGGCACCGTGCTTCAAGGTGATGTTCGAATGCGTCGCCCGCACGGGCAGTTGCCACACGTGCGTGTTCAGTCCGCCTTCCTTCACTTGCATGACTTCGAAGCTGGCTTCGATGCCTGAGCACTCGGAGAAGCCCGCCACGAAATAGTTCACTGCCGCGCTGATCAGTGTTCCCAATCCACCTTGCGAATCAAGCAGAGTCAGATAGAAGTTGTAGACACCGAGCGGATCGATTCGAAGTACCGCCATCGCCTTAGGCCTCCACAACCTGCGCGCCCGCAACAGAACGGCGCAGTTCAAATACCAAAAACTCCATCGGCGCCGCCACCGCGATACCCACTTGGCAAATCAACAGCCCCGAGTCAATCGATACCTGCGGATTATTCGTTTGGTCGCACTTCACGAAATACCCTTCTTCGGGCGAAGTTCCTTGAAGCCCGCCGGTGAGCCATATCGAATAGAGAAATGTGTTGAGCGAATGAGTAACCATGCGGCGCAGGTCGTCATCGTTGGATTGAAAGACGGTCCAGCGGCTCGCCTTCTCGACGGAGTCTTCAATCATAGAGACCAAACGCCGCGTGTGGATGTACGTCCATTCCGTGTCCACTTCCAGCGAGCGCGCGCCCCAAACGCGAATCCCGCGGCCAGGAATCGGCCGTATCGCATTAATGCCCAAATCATTCAAGAAGGCCTGCTGGTCGTTTGTGACTGCGCACTCCACATCTGCGATGAACTGCAACTCCACGTTCGCGGGCGCCTTCTCTACGCCCGTCTGGTTGTCTGTATATGCATAAGCTCCCGCGACATGTCCGCAAGGCGGAATTAGGCGGTTCAGTCCGTCCACCCGAAGCTCATCCTGAACTTTGATCCACGGATAGTAAAGCGCGGCGAATCGGGACGACGTGACAGGCAAAGCCAAAGTCTGCGGCCACATCTTCGCCTGCGCCGGCTTGACCGACCTTGGGCTATCGAGCACCGCAACTCTGTAGCGAAGCCGCGAACACTGCTCGACCATCGACTGCTGAATCTCTTCGAGCTTCCATCCCGCTGGAATGCTGGAGTTGGGCGGTGGCCCTGCGGCATCCGGACAGCACAGAATCGCAACCTCGTCCACCATCCCCAGCACATTCAGCGCGGCTTGAAAGTCATCCCGCGTGACATGCCCTCTGCAGATCCCGTCGGTGCCGCCCTCAAGTTGAACTCGTCCGTTCGCAAGCGGGCCCACCCGCACAAGAAGCTGAAGCGCCGAGCTACTTTCGGAACACTTCAAGGTAATGATCTCGGAAGCATCCGACACCACATCGGGCGCATAGATCTTCTCCGGCGATGGATCATTCCGGTCCAAGGAGAGCAACGGATAGAATTCTTCCTGGACGGGTTGCAGAGGATCATCGCCCTGATCCACGGTCACACGCAAGGAGAACCGCGTCGCGGCGGTTCCGGAATCCAGCGGAATAATTTCCAGGCCAATGCGATTGCCCCAAGCGCCCGCGCTCTTCGCGGTGGCGACAAGTGCAGCCGGCAGTTTTCGAACCGGTGATCCTGCGCTGTAAGCGAAGTCCAGTGGCAAGCCCAGATGGAGCGTTCCTGCCGAAGGCTTCGAAGTGATCACGCGGACCTCGCGTATTCCGCCCCCTTCAATGCTCACCAAGTCGCCCGGCTTGAAGACTGTGTCGTCTTGTACTGCAAGGTCAGCCACTCCGGCCGCAACGGCCGTCGCGAGTGCTGTTCCCAAAAGTCGGTAGACCGGCGTCGCCCCGCGATAGGCCGCCTGGAGCGTCGGCGCGACGGAAATCGTCTGATCGTCGATCACCGAAGCGACAGACACACACTCTCCTGAGAACGGATCGTTTAACGCGATCAAATCACCAGGACTCAGCACGTCGGACGAGTCGAGTGTTATTTCGACCTGCCGAGCTTTGGTCTGGGCGCGTACGTATGTCACGATTTGCGGAGTGACTGCCGCCGGCAGAACCAGCAGCGCAGTAGTCGCGGGAGTTTGTGCCGGGCCGACGCGCACCACATAGCAAGTCGTCCCGCCGGTAGCGAAGAATCCGCGGACCGCGTACGCGAGATATCCGTCTTTCAAATACCCGCCGAAGACGTTCCGGAAGGCATTCCAGGACGTTAGCTTCACCGCAGCGGCGAGCTTCGTGTCCGGATCGTCCGTCGCCCGGTCTACCTGCGGCCCACGCTCCGTGAAGCCAAAAAATCCGGCGATATCGGTCCTCACAAGACGGAAATCGGGCGGCGGAGGCGCAGTGGCCTGATAGACGCCGGGCGTGGAATAAGTCGGAATAACGTGCTCCTCAGTTCTTGGTCCGCTCAGGCGAGCTCTAGACCTTCGTGGCAGATTTCGAGCGTTTCGATCGCCACCTCGCTGGTCTTGGCGTTCAACGCAGGGCCTTCCCACTTAGCTGGCCAACCCTCGCGAAAATTCCAGGTGAGCACCGGATTGCGAGCATCGTCCAGCAAAACTATCGATCCGCTCGAGCGCTTCACCTGCCCGTCAATCACGTTCTTGCGCCAGTTCCACAGCGATTTGTCTGCGGTGAAGCCGCGCTTCAGTACGACGTTGTTGTATTTCATCAAACCCGGTAGCCTGCGCGCGGTCAGTTGCTTCTCGTTGCCTTCGCGGTAATCGATGACGTTGCTGTCCGTCGTCAGCCCGCTGCATTCGCTGAAACCGCCCTTCACCACTCCGTCGATCTCAATCAGGAAGTTGAACTGCGAGTAGGGATCGTTTCTCTGTGCCATTTGAGTCTCCTAATTCCCGCTCTAACTTTCAGTGACGCTCGATCCGCCGGTCCACTGGCCGATCTGGAAAATGACAAATTCCGCTGGCTTCACGGGTGCGATGCCGATCACGGCGATGAGGCGTCCGTTGTCGATGTCCGCCTGGCTCATGGTGGTGCGGTCGCATCGCACGAAAAATGCCTGCTCCTTCGTGGCGCCTTGCAGCATGTCCTGCCGCCACAAGCCCGTTAGAAAGTCACTCACGCTTCGCACCACGCGAGCCCATGTCGGTTGATCGTTCGGCTCGAACACCACCCACTGGGTTCCGCGCTGAATCGACTTTTCGACGTAGATGAAGAGGCG
>Ga0105248_10010562_pt1 | contig 10173 bp, 11 predicted proteins | sample KBSS34metaG_FD_81524 | JGI IMG/M metagenome (GOLD analysis project Ga0105248, IMG submission 81524) | Switchgrass rhizosphere microbial communities from Kellogg Biological Station, Michigan, USA - KBS S3-4 metaG | ecosystem: Host-associated > Plants > Roots > Rhizosphere > Soil | place... | reverse complement strand
TTGTCTACTTTGAAGACGCCGCCGGTATTGGAGGGGAAGTTGGAGACATAGACTTCTTCGCGAGCGCCGATGGCGATATCGGAGAGGAAGGTGCCGCCGCCGGTGAGATTACCGTCGAGCTGGGCGAGGATACGTCCCGACTTGTTGGGATCGATCTTGTAGACCGTTCCTTGAATAGTAGCTACATAAAGAACGCCTTTGCGATCGAAGCGCAGACCGGAGATGGTGCTGTTGCCGCGAATGCGAGCATATTCAGAGAGGGCACCATTGCCGTCGATAAACCACACCGAACCGTCGCAGGAGAAATAGATGCCACCGGGACCGGCGGTCATGCGGGAGAAACGATTGGAATAGGAGGAGTTCAACTGAGAAAGAACTCGGACGCCGTAGCCGCGCGGGGCATCGGGCAGATCAATTACGGATAGAGCCGAACCGACTTTGCCGTCTTTTTCGGTACCGAAGGAGCTGTCGTCCTCCTCCGAAATTTCGGCAGATGTAATGTCAATGTGGAGAATCAAGTGAAGCGGTACGAGGATGCGGCGGATATGAATCTGGCCGTCGCTCTCATGCGAATAAGACTCAACGTCAATATGGTCATGGTCGACTGTCAGGACGCGTCCCGTCACAGTGTTGTGACAACCCATGCCATACCAGATTTGTATTTTCTGTCTGCTGTCGACAAATCCCTGCAATCTGGTCCTGAAGCTCATAGCAAATTACCCTCAAAATCCCTGGCCGCTCATCCTTGCAAAGTGCTGCTTGTTGATGGCTCCTACGTTTATTCTTCTACCCATTCTTCGCGATCAACAATCAAGGCATGGTTCCAAAATTGTTCGATTTTATAGAAATCGCGCTCTTTTTCTTGCAAAACGTGAACAATAACCGATCCGAAGTCCAAAAGCACCCATCTACCTTCGGTTTTGCCCTCGATAGACCTGGCTTTCAGACCTTGGGAGGTCACAGCGTCGTCTACCGCGTCCACAATTGCCCTTATCTGGGCTGCCGAGTCCCCGCTGGTGATGACAAAGTAGTCGGCTAGTAAAGTTACCTTGCTAACATCCAGCACCATCGTAGAATTTGCTTTTTTGCTTTCACAGGCATTGGCGGCTAAGAAAGCAGCGGTCCTGGAATCTAACGTTGATGAACTAGAAGCACTCAGTCTCAAAGGAGCCCCACACAAAGGATATGACACTATATTTGTTCCCCAAGAAGAGAGATTTTCACACGCTTTCAGCTAAATTTTAGATGCCTTTTGCGATCCTCTCCAAAACCGCCTGGCAAGCCAACCTTATATAGAATACCACCGGAAACGCTTATCAAGAGCCACATTTTATGCCATATCTATTGCACAATGCTTGAAAGGTGCTGTATCCTTGCCTTTCACGTGGTTATTAGACCGCAAAGATACACTTCCAGCAAGGTGTACTTTTGATTTAGGACCGGATAGGAGGAATCTCTGTGAACAAAGCAGAATTGGCTGCCGAAATCGCTGCTCGTACAAATACAACCAAAAAATCCGTCGAAGAAATGTTGGCCGCTTTCACCGATGTTGTTACCGAAGTTGTGGCCAAGGGTGATCGTGTCACTCTCGTAGGTTTCGGTACATTCTTGCGCCGTGACAGACAAGCACGCGAAACCAACAACCCTCAGAAACCAGGCGAAAAAATCAAGGTGCCCGCCAAGCGCGTACCTGCTTTCCAACCTGGCAAAGAGTTCAAAGATACAGTTGATAAGAAGTAAGCTCACAGCTTACACACTTGCAAACTATCTGCAAAAAAATCAAAGGAGAGGGTCAAACCTCTCCTTTTTTTTTGACTTTGGCATTTTAAGAAAAACGGCCGTTTATCTTAAAAACTGAAACCGTAGTATTAGATCCTACTTGTCAGCAGAAGCGGGGGCGGGATCGGCAGACTTATCTGGGACATCATCCTTACCGCCGTTGCTGGCGCTCGGGTCATCCGCGTTTATAGTTTCACCCATGAATCCGCCCAATTGAACCAGCATGGCGTTCAGCCGGGGGTCGTGAGGACACTCGCGCAAACCGTCTTTGAGCCAATTGAGGGCCTGACGCAGCTTGCCGTCGGTGGCCAGGACATTGACCAGGCGCAGATAGGCCTCGACATAGTTGGGCTTAGCCTTGATGGCGTGGACATAGCTGTCGCGGGCGAAAGAGAGCTCATTGTCGGCTTCGGCCGATTGGCCCAGTTCGAAAAATACCAGAGCCGAAAGGGTCATAGGGCGGCCATCGCGACTGATAGAGCGGGCCTGATCAATAAGATCGGAGGCCTCGGTGAGCTTGTCTGTGGATAAACCGTAGTTGCCCTTCAGCCGTTCATTTACACCCTTGTCGTAGAGGGCGTAGGCGCTGTTTAAAAGGGCATAGTTACGGTTGTTTGGATGAGCTTCCATGGCTTGCTGCGACTGAATCTGCGCATCACTGTCATTGGCCGGCGCCTCGTGTGCCGGTCGGGCGGAGTGTGCGCCACGGGCTGCATGAGCGCCGACAACAGTAGCCGGGGCTATAGTGATTACTTTTCTTATACGCCGGCCGCGCCGGTCACGGACGTAAACAACCTTCGTCCGCGCGCGTGAACTTACACGAGCACCGTGGACTGGTGCAGCCTGAACAGTATGAGACGAGCGGGAATTTCGAGCAGATCTGGAAGAGCGGCCGCGGGTCGCACTGGCGCTGCGTCCGGAAGTTGTCCGGGAGCTGGCTCTGGTGCTGCTCCTGGAGCTAGTTCTGGAACTAGTTCTGGTGCTACGGCTGGTTCTTGAACTGGATCTCGAGCTGGACTTGGAGCTGGATCCTGAACTGGTTCTAGTGCTGGTTTTGGTGCTTTTCTTCGTGCGGGCCTGGGCTTCGTCCCCGAGGAACGAAGCGCCAAGCAAGCAACTGAAGCAGATTGCTAGAGCAATTGCCTTAGTTAAGTAGCTTCTCAAAGGGTTCACGCTCTTCAGGGCTTACACCTTTCATTGTCAGGTTGACGCGATTGCGGTCATCGATTTCCTTAACCTTGACAATCACTTTCTGTCCGACAGCGACAACGTCTTCCACTTTCTCTACGCGGCGATTTTCCAGTTGGCTGATGTGCACCATGCCTTCCTTGCCGGGCAGCACTTCAACGAAGGCGCCGACTGGGATGATGCGGGTGACTTTACCGAGATAGACCACACCCGGCTCGACGCGCTTTACCAGGTTCAGTATCCAGGTCTTAGCAGCTTCGCCGCCTTCCGAGTCTACTGAGCCGATGCGCACGGTGCCGTCGTCTTCGATGTCGATGGTGGCGCCGGTCTCTTCGATAATGCGACGGATCATCTTGCCGCCCGGTCCGATGACCGTGCCGATGTCTTCCTGGTTGATGTGAATTGTCAGGATACGTGGTGCCCACTTGGACAGTTCCGGACGAGGACCGGGCAATGCTGCTTCCATTTTCTCAAGGATGTGGATGCGGCCCTGTCTTGCTTGCTCCAGAGCAATCTTCATGATTTCCAGCGAGATGCCTTCAATCTTGATGTCCATCTGCAGAGCGGTGATGCCTTCCTTCGAACCTGTGACTTTGAAGTCCATGTCGCCGAGGAAGTCTTCCAGACCCTGAATGTCTGAGAGGATGGCGAACTTTTCGCCTTCCAAGATAAGACCCATGGCGATACCGCCGATTGCACACTTGAGGGGCACGCCGGCGTCCATCAAGGAAAGTGACGATCCGCAGGTGGAGGCCATCGAGGTGCTGCCGTTCGATTCCAATACTTCCGAAACAACGCGGATGACATACGGGAAGTCATCCTGGCTCGGCAATACGGGCATCAAAGCGCGCTCAGCGAGGGCGCCGTGACCGATTTCGCGACGGCCTGGACCGCGCATAGGTTTGACTTCACCGACTGAGAAGCCGGGGAAATTGTAGTGGTGCATGTAGCGCTTTTCGGTCTGGGGATCGATGGAGTCGAGACGCTGGGCGTCGGCACCAATACCGAGGGTGGCAACCGAAAGCACCTGGGTGGTGCCGCGGGTGAAGAGGCCTGTACCGTGGGCTCTGGGCAATACTGAAGTTTCAACCGTTATCGGTCTGATTTCGTTGCATTTACGGCCATCGGCACGACGACCGGTTTCCAGCACTTGAGCGCGCATCAGGTCGGCTTCATAATATTCCATAGCGTTCTTGATATAGCTATCGGAAAGCTTGCGTACTTCATTGTCTTCAGCCAATTCAGCAATCGCGGCCTTAATGTCGGTGAAGGCTTTTTCGATGAAAGTATTGCGTACAAGCTTGTCGGTTACACCATCCATCGAAGACTTGAGTGTTTCGGTGGTGTGTTGTTTGAGCATGTCTTTGAGCACAGCGTTGGGCTCGGGAGCAACAAACTCACGCTTTTCTTTGTTCAAATCACGCAGGAATGTTTTCTGCGATTGGACCATACGCTTGATGATCTGGTGCGCATAGTCGATTGCGGCCAGTATGTCTTTTTCAGAAACCAGGTCGCAACCGGCTTCTACCATCATGATCGAATTTTCGGTGCCGGCTACGACGAGGTCGATGTCCGAGACTTCCATTTCGTTATAAGTAGGATTAGCGATCAAACGACCTTCAACGCGACCGACGCGGACTGCGCCGATAGGACCGGCGAAGGGCAAACCAGCCAGTTCGATGGCGAATGAGGCACCGAGAATAGCCAGGGTATCGGGGGGATTTTCCATGTCGGCGCTCATTGTGGTGGCCACAACCTGCACGTCGTTCATGTAGCCTTCTTTGAAGAGCGGACGAATCGGTCTGTCAATCAGGCGGCAGGTGAGGATAGCCTTGTCGGGGGCGCGGCCTTCACGACGGCCGAAGCTGCCGGGGATACGACCGACGGCGTAGAGCTTTTCTTCGTAGTCCACCAGAAGTGGGAAATAGCCCAGGTCTCTGGGGGTTTTGCTTTCGGTGCAGGTGACGAGCACCATGGTTTCGCCGCAATAAACTTCCACGGCGCCGTTCGCTTGCTTGGCTGTGCGACCGGTTCTGATTGTGATTTCTTTGCCGTCTACTTCAATCTTTGTTTCTTTGACGGTGGCGGTAATATTTTCAGTTTGCATTTTCGTTCCTTATACGCATTTTTGCGATACGCGAGACCAGGACAAGCTTTCTCAGCTTGGCCCGGGTGATAGCTTTATGGCAAAACTAGTTGTGATCGGCTCCATTTGGAATTGGAGCGAAGTCACAAGCACTAGTTTTAAGACAAAAAAGGCGAGCGCTTGCGCCCGCCTTTGATTTAACCAGGTAACTAGCGCCTCAGACCAAGCTTCTCGATAAGCTGTCTATAGCGCTCGTTTTCTTCCTTCGCCAGATACTGCAGAAGGCGGCGACGTTTGCCGACCATCATTAACAGACCGCGGCGGCTGTGAAAATCTTTTTTGTGTTCTTTCAAATGCTCGGTCAACTGATTGATTCTTTCAGTGAGCATAGCCACCTGGACTTCCGGCGATCCGGTGTCCTTACCATGTGTCTGGTGGCCGGTAATGAGTTCTTGTTTCTTTTCTGCTAAAAGTGGCATTACTTCTTTTCCGTCTTTTCCTTGAGATGTCTCTTGTGTTACTTGGATTTTTTTGGCGTTGGTAGATAATAGCATATCCATAGTCCATACCTGAGGCAGGGCGGGTTTAGGCCCGCTTGATTTCCTGAAATGCCCCGCAAATTTTTCTCATTTTGTCTTTAGAGAGCGCCATACACAAGTAGTGAAAAAGTTCCGAATACGAGACCTGCTGCTGAAATACCCACTACTTGACAAGGCTAGGGTGCACGGCTTTGCCGCCTTCTTTCGCCACGGATTGTTCTTTTACGATACGTCATATCGCCGCCTGGCCGTGATTCCGGAAGCTGCCAGGGACTATGTGGCCACCGCCGGCAGCTGGGGCTCCAAACCCGGTGCGCTGGCCAGTCTAAAACCCGCCGTCTACGCCTATTTCCATGGACACATGCACGTTCTCTTGGGTCTTACCCCGCGCGAAAGACTGACCCTGATTGTCAGTAACAGCCGCGACGGCGAGATGATCGCCCGCGCCGCCGAGGACATGGGTTACCAAGTAGCCAGGGGCTCCCGCACCGAGGGCGGAGTCAAAGGCGCGCTCAAACTATTGGGGGCGGCAGGCAGCGATCGCAGCATTCTATTTCCGGTGGACGGACCGCGCGGACCCAGGCATGTAGTCAAGCCCGAAGTTATTCGTATCGCTCAACTGGCCGGCCTACCCATCATTCCGGTAGTGGCCAGGCCACGAACCATGGACAAAATGATGAAGTCCTGGGACCAGTACAACTGCCCGTATATGCATTCACTCATGGTCTATATATACGGTGCGCCTATGGATGTAGGAAGTGTCGGCACAGTCGGCTCCGGCCAAAGCGATTCGGAAGGCGACAAAGACTCAGCAGACAAAGACAAAGTAATAGAATCTTTGCGCCAGGAGCTCGAGACCTACATGCTGGCCCTGACGGGAGTGGCAGACCATTTTTTCGACGCAGATGTTTACAACGATTACCTGGATTGATTACAGTCCTGACCAGCAAAGCATCAATATATAAACTCGGGAATTTTAATTAACCCAGATTGTCCCGGCCCTCGGGAAAATGAATTTGTCCCTTCTTGTAGTATTGAACGGCGAGAGAAACGGTCAGGAGGACCTATGGCTGATGTAAAGATAAACGTGTATACCCCCGCCGGCAAACACGTTGGTTATTTTCTCAACCCAGGGCTTAAGACTTACCCCGAAGGCGATTACGAGATTCACGGCGATTTTTACGACGTGGCCGGCGACAAGGTGGTCAAGCTCGAATTCAATCCCCAAACCCTGCCCTATTCCTGCGACATCAGCACACTCTCGGCCGGTCACAAAAAGCTGAGCAGTTGCTACGTACAACGCGGTCGGCAGCCGGTATTGATGAGCGGTCGCGGCGCTTAGTTCTCATACAAAAAAAGCAGCGGCGGAGGGATGCCGGCTGCTCTTCTTGTTTATTTACCTGTCGGAACCCTAGCGTACTCTTTCTACGAGGCTGGGGGGCTTGGTGAGGGTCAGGGTCTACTATTTCTGTCCCGCAGGTACTTGGTTCAGGCTGCCAATGGCTGATTGGTTGCCTATACTGCTGTTATAGCAGTCTGCAAGTAAGGGCATCCTATAGGGTGGACCATAAAATTCTATTGGCTTTCTTATGTTAGGTTGGTACTTTAAATAAGGACAATTTGGGGGAAACAAGGGCCGACATTGGACAGCGATTTAAACCGAGCCAATGAAGTAGCGGTTGCTGAAGGCTTTCACCGTGAGCGCCGGGTGCTTTTGATTGAGCCTGTCGAGAAAGACATGCTCCTGATGAAAGACGCCATTTTGTCCCAGAGTCCACTTTACGACGTTGACTTTGCCGTGGACGCCAACGACGCCATCGCCAAGGTCAAAGACCATACTTATGACGTCCTCGTTGTCGATAACGACCTGCCCGGCACAAGCGGCGAAGAACTGGTGCGCAGCCTGGGCAAACTCGTGCCCAACTGCCCGATAATTGTCGTCACCGAAGTCGACTCCCCGGGTCTGGCGCTCAAACTGTTGCTGGCAGGCGCCAGCGACTACCTGGCCAAGTTTGGCGAATTTCAAAAATTTCTGCCCAGAATGATCACGACCAATCTGCACCGGGCCATCATTATTGAAAATCTCAAGGAAATGTACGACCGCCTTGAGCAATCATCGCGCGACGAAGCGCTGATGAACCGCTTTATCATGAGCATTCATGGATCTCTGGACCAGTCGGACATATTGGAAAAAGCTAGTCAGAGTCTACTTGCGGAGTTCAAAGCCTCGCGCGCGCTGATCTGTCTCATCGGCGATCCTGACAATACAATGCGCATTGCCTCTCAAGTCCAGCGCGACAATCTCAATCCATTTTCCGATAAGAGTGTCCTCTTCTCTAAATATCACGACCTCCTGCTCGACGTCGGAGAGCGGCGCCCACTTGTCGTTTTGCAGGACGACACTTATGCTTTTGCTAAAGATGTGAAGTCCGACCTGATAACACATCACATTCAGTCAATGGTGATGGTGCCACTGCTATATCGCGGTAAGCTGCTCGGGCTCTTGCATCTGGATGAACACAAAGTAGCCAGACTGTGGACCGCCCGTGATATCAATTTGCTTTCTCGTATCGCCAACCAGCTGGCCATCGCCCTGGCGCAGGCTAAGCTCTATCAAATTGTAGAAACGCAAAGCACATCGATTAGCAAACTGACCGACCTCTGCAGTCAGCTGACACAGGTAGTGGCCAGCACCAAGGAGATGACCGAGCGCACGGAAAGTCACGAAAAAGTACGGATTAAACTCTCGACGAGAGAAATAGAAGTATTGAAGAAAGTGGCTCTAGGTCTATCGAACAAAGAAATAGCGGAAGAATTGCACATCACCGAAGGCACCACCGAAGTGCACGTGTCGAGACTGCGCAAAAAGCTAAACCTGGGCACCCGTGCGGCTCTGGTGCGCTACGCCTACGAAAATCACTTATCCTGATCTGAGTCTAAGTTTCAGTCCTGGTCCTGATCGACAGGCCGCTGCACGCGACGTCCATCATTGGGGCTTTTGTGTTTGCCTGTGGTGAGAATCACCCAGTTGGCATGCTTTAATTGATTGATGCGGCCGTGCCCTGGCTTACTCAGCGCTGCTGAAGCGATCTCAGATGCCGGCGTGGGCTTACCTTCGCTGCTTTTCTCTTTCCTGTCCACCGAGCGCTCATAGGCCCACCATTTCTGACTGTCAGAATCACTGCTGTTTTTCTTTCTCACGGCTGTGCGATAGAGCAGCAGATAGTCATCGTTATCTGGAAAAGCATCCTTGAGCTTTTCCAGATTTTTAACGGCCTCGGACAGATTGTTGGCTTTAAGCAGCTTCAAAGTTTTGTTTAGCAGGAACTCTTCTGACTGATTAAGAGTCTCATGGTGAATCTGTTCCGATGTACTGACTTGGCCCGATGGACCATTTCCAGACCAGCCATCTTGACTAGTGAGCACCTCAGCGCCTACGTGTGTTTCTGCATCTGCGGCGGTGTCCGCCCATACAGGATATGGCAAAGTCAACGCCAACGAGAGTACCAGGAGCGCAGACATTGAGCCCAAGGCTACAGACTGCGCTATATTTTTCAGGATGCTAACCAAAATATCCAGGGACCTCGTAGCGTTTGGCATAAAAGCCTATCATTATCAGGCAATATAGACCAAACTAACGGTTCCCCTGCTTTTAGGCCGGGTTCAACAAATTCTCAGGCGATAAGATTGTTTCAAGTCCAGGATAAAACCGAAGAAGTCGACTCCGAGCGCAACAATCAGTCGCTCTGGTTGATTCTCCGCTTCCTTGGTCTGTGGATCGGTTCGCTTGCGATACTGGCCTTTATCGGCCTGACAGTAGACATCAACTGGACCAGACCGCGGGTAGAAGAGGCACTGGGGCAGACTCTGCACCGCAAGATCAAGCTGGGCAAGTTGCGCTGGCACCTGGGCCTGAACGGCCTGATGGTGATGACGCGCTCGCTCCAGATAAACGAACTGGATGGGGAACCCTTCCTCAAATCCGGCGGCAGCAACATCGGTCTGGCTTTTGTACCGCTTTTAAGCGGCAAAATTATCATCAAACATCTGGATATTGATCATCCCGAAATCTATGCGGTCAAGCTCAAGCCCGGCGGTTGGAATTTTGAGGATCTACTCGATCCCAAAACAACAGTCAATTTTATGCAAATCGACAATGGCGTGGTGCACATTCTGGACGCCACAGATGAAGCGATATCCAAAGATAGTATCGACCTCAATGACGTCAACTTCAAATTTAACTGGCCGCGCGAGGGCAAACATCTGCCTGTCTTTGCCTCTTGCACAGTAGCCGAAAGAGGAGTGGAGAAAAAACTGGACAGTACAGTCAAAGCTGTATTACAGAAAGAACCGGAAAAAAATGGAGTCGGCAATGTCGCGGTTTTGAAAAACGCACACGACGCGGCCTCACAAAAAGCCTTCGCACCTAAGGCCCCAGTAGCCCCGGCTGTAGCCGCCAAAGTGGCGGTGTCGCCCAAACCAAAAGCTCGGGTGGAAATTGACGGACTGACCACCACCAAAGACAAAAATTTGATGGACACGCAATATGACCTTAACTGCAGCGTCAAGGACATGCCCACC